>Ga0308019_10000323_pt1 | contig 29818 bp, 24 predicted proteins | sample Neamet284_FD_203135 | JGI IMG/M metagenome (GOLD analysis project Ga0308019, IMG submission 203135) | Marine microbial communities from water near the shore, Antarctic Ocean - #284 | ecosystem: Environmental > Aquatic > Marine > Unclassified | place: Southern Ocean | collected 2014-10-01
GGCGACTATGCGTTTCAGACATCACCAACTTTAACCGCAGCATTTGATTCTGGAAGAACGGTTGTGGATATTTCTGGAGGTCGGGAGCACACGTGTGCTCTCTTGGACAATGGACAGGTTTCTTGTTGGGGTTACAACGCACTTGGCCAACTGGGGCATGGTCCGGGTGTGGGGTCAATCACTCCACTCACCATCACACATTCAGGTGGAATCTCAAATGCGGTCTCAATTTCAGCTGGCTACGAACATTCCTGTGCTGTATTGAGCAACGGCTCTGCAATGTGTTGGGGGTCAAATAACAACGGTGGCATGGGTATTGGGGATGCCACCCCAAATGCACACGTATACGCAGTCACGGTCCCGAATTCGCTTGACCCCGACCGAAAAGTCATTGCTGTTGATGCAGGTAGTGATCGAACCTGTGTGCTGTATGACAATCAATCTGTTGCCTGTACCGGGAGGGGTGACGCCGGTCAAATTGGAAACAACGACACTTCAAACCAAGTCAATTTCACCTACACAATTCCTCTTGTGGTACCGCGTTCCATTGCCATTGACAATGGGGACCAAGACGGCGACGGGGTTGCTGATCCACTCGATGCCTATCCCGAAGACATCATGCGCACGGTAAAATGTGTTGCACCGACCTACGGCCGATACGTCTGTACGACCGTAGGGCTTGGGAAATATGTACCAGCAAACGACGCAATCTACCCCACTGATGCATCCATCGGGCATTATGTTGACCAAGTTGGACAAATCGGAGAACGACCGTGCCCTGTTGGGCGCTACAATCCTACAACAAGTGGTGAAAGCATCAACGCCTGTTTTGATTCCACAGCGGGCCACTACGTCGGATTGATTGGCCAAGGCGAACAGTTACCTTGCGATGTGGGGACCTTCCAACCTGGCACCCGTTCGCAAGCATGCCTCCCCTCCGATCTTGGTCACTTCGTCAACATGACCGCCCAAACTTCTCAAATTCCATGCCCCATTGGCACTTTCCAGAATGAGACGGAACAGGTGTCTTGTCGGCCCGCTGAATGGGGCCACTACGCCAATGAAACGGGTCAAGTGAACCAAACTGCTTGCCTCGAAGGCTTCTATAATCCTGACAACGGTTCCATCATGCCGACAGATTGCAGACCAGCAGACATCGGCCACTTTGTCAACGAGACGGGCAGGTACAACCAAACTGAATGTGAACTTGGTACGTTGCAAAACCAAACGGGCCAATCCTCTTGCCTCAACGCTTCACGTGGTCACTATGTCTCCCTTGTGGGCCAATCCACCGAAACACCTTGCTCAATAGGCACCTACAATCCGCTTCGCGGAGCAAACAACTCCACGTGGTGCCTTCCAGCAACTCGCGGTCATTTCGTGAATGAAACCGGCCAAGGCGATCAAACCCCATGTGATCCAGGAACCTACAATCCATTGAACGGCTCTTCTGATCCAAATGATTGCCTAGCAACAGACATTGGTCACCATGCTGAAGCCTTTGGACAGTGGAATCAAACTGAATGCAGCCTTGGAACATTCGTAAACCAAACCGGGCAAGTCTTGTGCACCGATGCCGATCCTGGCCATTTCGTTAACGAGACCGCCCAATCGGTTCAGCTTGAATGCAGCCCGGGTACATTCCAACCCGCCAGTGGCCAATCGGAATGCACACCTGCTTGGGGCGGCCATTTTGTACCCCTCAAAGGTCAATTCAATCAAAGTGAATGTGGGCTTGGTACATTCAACCCGAACATGGGTTCAATCAATGCCTCTGATTGCGTCGATGCCACCCCCGGTCATTTTGTCAATATGACGGGTCAAGAACTGCAAATACCCTGTCAAAAAGGAACATACAACTCAAATGCCGCCTCCAATAATTCCCAGGACTGTCTCAACGCCTCGCTGGGGCACTATGTGGATGAAGAAGGGCGCTCAGAAGAAACACCGTGCCCTATGGGAAGCTACAACCCAACAACAGGGGGAAATGCCTCCACTTCGTGCGAATTGGCTTCGGTGGGGCACTACGTTGACCTTCCGGCCCAATCCCTCGAAATTGCATGCCCTATTGGGACTTACAATCCAATGCCGGGGAGGGGTTCCATCGATGATTGCCTCGACGCTGAACCCGGCTCTTATGTTTTGGAAACCGGCCAGAATCAAACAATACTTTGCCGCGTTGGTACCTACAACCCAAATGCAGGCTCGACATTGGAGAGCGATTGTTTGTGGGCTGATTACGATCATTATGTCAAACTTGAAGGTCAGTCAGAACAGACAGAGTGTCCACTCGGGATGCATCAAGATCAGATCGGTCAATCATCGTGCATTCTTGGAGAATCCTCTTCACAGTCCATCGTAATCACACCGGAGGATACGTTCAAAATACTCTTCCTCGTGCTCTTCAGTTTCATGATACTCATGGTGCTCATCTTGGATCGTCGAATGAAAAGACGCAGGGATCGAGACCGCCCACCAGGAGAAGATCGACCTGTGACTAAAATGGCCAGCAAGTATGGGTATTGAACCGATCATCGACGAACGCAGGCGATTGTTTTGTTCCCTTTTGCGGTCATACCCTCATTGATCACGTCTTCATTATACGCTTAAGCAGACTTGGTTATGCGAGGTCATACTGTGGACAGTTCATGTCCAATGCCTCGCAAGGGCTTTGTGTGAGCTGACGAACTGCTGTAATCAAGACAGAATGTCATGCAGACGGTTGTCATCTGCTGCCTTACGGATTGAGCGAGCGATTCGGCGTCCAGTGGACATACGTGTCTCGTTGATATCAGAATAAGGGGAGCCGCCAACAAACGGATTTGATCCAGCCACAATGCGTGCACTGATTTCGAACACTTTGAATTCAAGTTGGTCTGTGACAATGGTTTCCAAGCAGAATGGTCCGAGCATACCACGGCTGTTTTCTTCCAGTTCAAACGATGCAGCAACGGTTCCTTCAGCCATCTCAAAGGCACGAGGGAGCAGGGATTCTCGGATCACAACTGGTTGGTTGCCTGTGACGACAAACGATGGCTCAAGAGCCATTTCACGAAGGTCTCGCAACGATCCAAGTTTGTAGAATTCATCGACGTTCGATTCGTCCCTTCGGTCCATGGACATGAGTTCCAATCGTCCGAGGTTCTTACCAGCATGCTTGCCACGGCCTTGAACTTGGAAGCCGTCATCAGCGGTTGGATCGAAGAAAAAGTGGAGGTAGTAGCGGCATCCAAGGACGTATTCTTGGATGGTAAATTCTTCTTCAATGTCGACGTTGCGTCGGAAATCCCGGTAATCGCGTGCAATGAAGTAGCCACGGCCGCCTTTTGCTCCAGCGTACTTGACAATCACAGGCCCATCGATGTCGTGTGGGTCTTCAAGCACCCGTGGCATGGTGCAGCCACCGCTTTCGAGCCATTGGCGTTGCCGAGCTCTGCTGCTTTCCCAGTGAAGGATGCCTCGGTTGCCAAAGGTTGGCACCTCGAGAGCTCCGAATTTTTCCGGACCAAGGTATTCAACCAGCGATCCGTGTGGGATGATGACCACGTTGCGTTCTCGGAACCATTCGGCATGATCCAACATCTCGTGGTAATGATCGAGCATCAACCATTCATCAGGTTCTGCTCCAGGGAAGGCTTTGTAAAAGCGGCGTCGGTTTTCACCGACAGCAATTCCGAGTGTTTTGAAGCCCTCCATTCGGGCTCCATGAAGTATCTGAAGAGAGGAGTGCGAGGCGACGACACCGATGACGATGTTGTCTGCGTCATAGTCTGCGAGCCAATTCTTCAAACTATCAGAGTGTACGACCATGTCGAGGGGTTCCGTATTTGCTCTATGAGGGTTATGTTTGCAGAAGTTGTTTTGGAACTGAAAAAACCATCCCTCCAACGAGCGAAACCGGCGCAAGAACGACAAACCCCCACCTTCAGGGTTTGATGATGGTTTGGCAGAATCTGTTGCTCCGAGTCCTGCTTTCAGGAAGCATCGTGGTTGCAGCAAGTGAGGTTGCGAAGCGAAACAGCATTCTTGGCGCTTTGCTCATTTCTTTGCCTCTGGCCTCAATCATGACCCTCGTATGGCTGCATCATGACACAGGAGACTCCGAACGCATTGCCGTTTTTTCGAACGAAGTGTTGTTGCTGGTTTTACCTTCACTCGTGTTGTTCATCGCTCTCCCATTGTTGCTCGCACGTGGAATGGATTTCTGGCCAGCGCTTTGGATTTCGATGTCGATGACTGCGGGGTGTTATGCCGTTGGGATTTTCATCGCCAGCAAGGTCTTCGCCAGCGCTTGACCGTGCTCAATCAATCCTCAACCTTCGCCATTCGGGTGAAGAGTTCAAGGGCTCGTTGAAGATGTCGCCTCATGGCCGAAGGTTCTCCAACACATCGAATGACTTACGGAGGCTACCTGCGTCTGAACGAACTTCTGGAATTACAAGAGGGCCCAGAAGGCTACGGTCCCGCCCTTTGCAACGATGAGCAACATTTCATTATCACCCACCAAACCTTCGAATTGTGGTTCAAGATGGTCTTACGAGAGTTGAAGGAATCACATTCCATCCTCAACAGGGATCATGTCGAAGAGAAGTCTTTGCCACAGTTGGTGCACCATCTTGAACGGGTGACTGAAATCTTCCGATTGCTTGCCAATCAGTGGAAGGTCATGGAAACCTTAGCCCCTCAAGATTTCCTTGCTTTCAGGGATAAGTTAGGGACCTCTTCAGGCTTCGAGTCCTGGCAAATGAGGGAAATGGAAGTCCTCCTCGGCCTTGAAAACGAACAGCGAATGGGTGGAATGGACCCGTTGCTCCACATGAAGAAACTCGCTTCCGAAGGGAAAGTGAGTGCTAAAGTGTTGTCAGATTTCGAAGCCACTTCGAACGCCCCTTCCCTCAACGATGCACTCTGTGCGTGGCTTGCACGAACCCCAATCAATGGATCCCTACCAGATGCAGCGGGTGATGCAGACATCATCGCTGCATTCGTCGATGGCCACCTTGAGGTCATGGAACGGCATGGCGAAGATGTCATCGCCCACATCGTAGCGATCGGCCACGGCGAAGAGGCCCAGGTACGTCCACGCATCGAGGCAGCCCGCGTGCAAGCTGAATCATTCCTCAAACCAGAAGGCGTGATTTCCCGCTCCCGAGCAGGTTTGCTGTTCATTGAATCCTATCCAGAACTTCCCTTGCTTTCGTGGCCAAGAAAACTCATCGATGCTTTTGTCGGACTCGAACAAGGCATGCTGTTGTTCCGCTCCGCTCACGCTCGGATGGTTGAACGGATGATTGGACGACGCATGGGCACAGGTGGATCAAGCGGTGTTGATTACTTGGATGCAACTACAAAATACAGAGTGTTCGTCGATTTATGGGCCGTACGTACCATGCTCGTCAAGCGAGAATCATTGGTTGATGTTAGCCAACCCGAATTCTACGGGTTTGCAATAAACGAGTAAACTCAATCGAGGTGAGGGTCGATGTCGATTGGGATCAACTCGTGTTCGTATTCATAGAGCGCAATCTTGAGCGGGTCCAATACAAATCGGACCGACGCTTCTTCAAGGCCGTAGAGTGAAACAAGTTCTTCTAGGAATGCCTCACGAAGAACCTCTTCGTTTGCATAAAGTGGTGCACCCATTCCAATCTGAAGTGCGCGTGCACCAATGATTCGGGCTCGTTCGAAGCGGGTATGGAGTCGTGCTGGCTTGACCATGAGAGATGCACCTGCGAACAGTGTCGCAAGTTGCCGACTTACCTACTCTTCTTGAACCTAACCCAAGGGCTTGACCGGCAGGAGAACCCTATTCCTGTTCAGATGAAGCCATTGGAGCGGATTTGAGGGCGTTCTTCCACATGACCAGCGCCGGTGCCAACAGCACCAGTAAACCAACCATTGTCGCCATGGCTAGGCGAGCACCAGAAGTTTGTTTGATGGTGGACGTAATTCCACCATCCTCGTTGTCGATGAGATCTAAACCCGCCGCAGGGTTTGCAGACTTCACAGTAAGGTTCCGTTCCCCATCGGTTTCGAGCATCACCACGAGGCCAGTACCGTTCATTTCTAAGATCTGGCTGATGTTCCCTTGCAAGGAGCTGGCGTTGAAATGGGCTGCTCCAATGACCATGTTCCGATGGATGTAGTCTTCAGTCTCGTGCTGTACGTCGCCTAAGCGCCATACAGAAACAGTTCCGTTGACTGAAGAATTCCACGAAATCAAACTGTTGTTGAGGGCAACTTCGTTCAGACCGGCAAAAGTCGTCGTGCTGTTGCTCATGACATTGCCGAGGTCTTGCGCTTGACTGGTGCCGGTGAGCAAGCCTTCACCGTTGTGAATCAGGCTTGGTAAAAACAGCAACCTGTACATCCAATTGAACCTAAGATTCGAATCGGTGTTGTAGGATATATCCAACGGGGAAGGGTGATGGCGCATGACAAATACATCGGTCGTATTGATGACGTCAATGTCGTTATCGAGCACTTTGCAAGGTTCGCACCAATCAGCGCCAAAGTATTCAATGAAATGATCAGGTCGAGTCTGTTCACATTCCTCTTCGAGACCGAGGCATGCTTCAGATAAATAGAGCACATCAAGTGTAGCGCCCTCTTCAACAGAACTTGTTTCTTGAGCCGCAGCCTTCTCTAAAACCGAACCACTGGAAGCAAGCACAACAACGAGCACTACAAGTGAACACCAGAAATTCCTACCCTCCATGATGTGTGGGTATAGGAATGTGTTCAAAAGGGGTCCCCTCTCACCTTTGCACATGGAGGGTGTATGGTGGCGTCGCCCCTCAACCCTCCCTCTTGTGTTGCTGGGAATGGCGCTCGTCATCATCGTCGCCGGCGGAACAATTCGCATCAATGATGCTGGCGAATCTTGCCCAGATTGGCCTCAGTGTTTCGGAACCTGGGGCTTTGACATCTCGGTCGAGGAACAGGCTGCTTACTGGGAGGCGAATCCTGAAGAAGTGGATTCGAGGGGTGAAGATCATCGTTACACAACGTTCGAAATTTTCACTGAATGGATTCATCGAGCCATGGTTGGTGTCATCGCTCTACCAGTCTTAGCCAACGCCTTATTGATGCGTTCAAAGCGAGCAATGTACGGTACGAAGGCCTACCAGTTGGCCGTTTTCGCAGGTATCATGCTGATTCTTCAAGCGACTGCAGGAGCGCTTACGGTGTTCTTCGATAACGCCGATTGGTCCGTTGCGCTTCACTTATCGATGGCGTGTATCTTTTCAGCCACCTTTATTTTCCAGCACATGGAAATGAGATCAAAAGAAGGATCCTTCCATCCCTTGTTCTACCTCCCAGAAGCCTTTGTCGTAGCAAACAAGCGTCGCATCGACGCCATGGTTGGAGCGGTGTTTACCTTGCTCATCCTTGGTGCCTGGGTCTCCTCAACAGCAGGTGGCCAATACAATCAGGGTTGTTCAGTCGGATTCCCAACAGGCTGGCCAAAGTGCAATGGCAGTGTTCTTCCTTCGTTTGATGGCCCAGGTGTGCTTGTGCAAATGGTGCATCGCTTCGGGGCATTGATCGTTGGTCTGGTCTTGGTGGCAGGATCGGCTCGAATCCGTTCTGAGGCCCGGGAGCACAATGCAGGTACGAGCATTGGGCGGATCACCGACATTACCGCTGGGTTCTGGATGCTCAACGTCATGATTGGAGGCACCTACATCATTGCAGCCAAAATGGACAATTTCCCTGAGTGGGTCTCACTCCTGCATCTCGTCGTAGGCATAACAGGTTTGCTCATCGCCAGCAGTGCCTTGTTTTCAATGAATATCTCAGCCTCTAATTTTAACGATCGGACAGAGGAGGCATAACCTTGGATCTTGGTGCTGGTGAGGTGGTTCAGACCCCGCACCCAGGTTGGTTCAATGTGTTTCGTCAATTGATGAAGTTGCGAGTGATTGTTCTGTTGCAGGTGACTGCCATTTGTGCGATCCTCGTTCATGATTTGGTGACACCACTCGAACGAACATGGACCGACACCATGTTCACTATCCTCATCACTGTGGTCGGAGGCACCCTTTCTGCTGGTGGATCAAACGCCATCAACATGTGGTATGATGCAGATATTGATCCGCTGATGAGGCGGACCAAGAACCGACCTGTGCCGCAAGGGCACATCTCAGCCCGTGGGGCTTTGGTGTTTGGAGCGACCATTGCAGTTCTTGGATCTTCACTCTTTTTCATCGTCAGTTGGAAAGCAGCCTTTTGGTCGTTTTTCTCCGTGTTCTTCTACGTCCTCATCTATTCGATGTGGTTGAAGCGGCGCACACCTCAGAACATTGTCATCGGTGGCATTGCAGGTGCGACACCGCCCCTGATTGGCTGGGCCGCAGCAGCAGGCGATTCTATTTTGGAAGGATTGAACCCTCTTGCGCTTGGCTCTCCGGTACCATGGTTGTTTTTCGCCTTGATTTTCTTTTGGACACCACCTCACTTTTGGGCATTGGCGTTGTACCGCTCGGGTGAATATGCAAAAGCTGAAGTGCCTATGATGAACGAGGTTCGAGGCCCTGAACATACGATTTTCCTCTCCAAAGCTTACTGCCTCTGCTTGCTTATGCTCGGTAGCGTCCCATGCTTCTGGCCGAGTTCAGGTTTGCCTCTGCTTTGGGCCTTCATTGCCGGTGGCTTGACCGTCTGGTATGCAAAATCAGTATGGGACATCGATCCACTTGAAGAGCTTGATGAAAATGGGCGCATGCCAAAGGCTGCGAAATCATTCTTCCGCTCGTTGTATTACCTCGGATGGATGCACCTCGCCCTTGTGTTGGTGTGCGTGCCTCCTTCCTCTTGGCTTGGTCCATTCGGACCTCTTTGATGCCTCAGTGGCCTCTTTACCGACGGCAAGGCTCAGCCAGTCCCAACCGTCATGTTCATGACTGCTTCATTGGTCGCCGGCTTTGTCTGCGGCAGTCGCATAGCCTGGCCATTGCGCTGGATTGCTAATCCAGTGGTGTCTCACCTCGGGAGTTCAAATCTCCCCTGCCGCGCCATAGTTGACTTCAATCGAAGAAGTCATCAAATTCGTCATCCGCTGTCGTACCGCCTGCTCGGCGTTTCCGAGCAGAGATGATCCGCTTCAATCGCTTTCGCTTTTGCAACAGAAGGGGGAGGGAGATGATTGACAACACCAATACGATCAGTGAAGCTAGACCAGTTGTCTTAAATTCATCTTCTTGCATGTAATCGGTTAACGTACCCAGCCAAGGAACACCCAACGGTGGCTCTGGTTCTGGTTCTGGCTCCGGGATGAGGTGTTGGTAGAAGTCCCACCACTCGTCTTGGATGTAGACTCGTTCGATGTTTGGTGAAGGGTAATCTGCGATGGTTTGTTCATTGCCAACAGCATCAACAGGTGCGAGAATGAAGTAATATGTCCGGAGTGGCCTTAGGCTCGAATCCTCGACACCGGTTTGATTGTAATGGCCTTGTTCACCAGGCGTTGAAGCCATGTTGCTCGCAATGGGTGTCAAGAACCGAACATCAATGCCGTTTGGTTCCTGCTCGATCATGTACAGGTTCCAAAACAGTTCCCCGTTCGCTTCATTCTCTGGCCAGGTCCATGTGAGGTTGAGTTCGTAGCACATGTTCCAGTCATTGACAATTTTGTAACACTCTGTGTCGTTGGTAAAGGTTGAGGTGTATTGGAAATTCGTGATGCTTGAGACTGGTGGAATGGCGTCACCACAAAAGGCGCTTGCTTGGCCGTCTTCATCCAAACTGACATTGATGTGCTCGAAGTCGGGGGTTCCTTCACGGTTCGCTGGCATGATGGCGTACGATGCGCAATCTCCGGTTGCCAATGGTTCGGGGTCGGTCCAGTTGTTCGATGAGGCGTCGATTGAGGCGACAAGCGAATCCCCCGTCAATTCTTTCCAAATGAATGTGTTCACTCCATTGCTTGGATTGGGGAAAATGGTGCCTGCTTCTTGAACAATGAGCAATTTGTAGATGTTCCATCCTCCGACGTAGGGGTTGGATGCGTCACCTGATGCGGTCCAGTTGAGGTTCAATTGCCCGCCTTCCATTTGCGTGCTGGTGAGGGGCCCTGTGCTCAAATTTGCCGCGGGTGATTCTCCGATGATGAGGATCACGCCATTGGATGAGAGCGTGACATCGATCGTTGCACCTTCATTGCTTGTGGAGCTGCCAAGGTAGGTCCAGATGTAATCTTCCATGGTTGGTAGGTAGCGCACATCCACAGACTCGAGGGGGATGCTCTCTGGTAAGAGTGCACTCAAATTCAATTGAATGTCCATCCAATCCATGCCGACTTCGGGAGAATCATCGATGGTTGAGAGGATTTCAAAGGACAGCAAAAGCAGTGGTTCCTTTCCTTCACCGATTCCGTAAGATGTACCAAGCACGGGGAGGGATGATTCGTACCGTAGGTATGCAGAAGTCCGTGCGACTGCTTGTCCGCTAAACAAATCGCCATTGTCGAGGGAGATGTATTCGTAGACCGTGATTTCTTTGTGAACCGATTCCAATTCACCAAACACATCGGTGACACGGAGGGTCACGGTGTGATCACCAAGTCCAAGGTTCCCGCCTGATACATTCAAGCTAGGACCATAGCCGAGGTTGATGATACCAGAGACCCACCACGAATAATTGAGTGGTCCAGCCGCAGTGGCGCTGTTTCGAGCGCTCATCTGAATGTTTTCACCGGTTGTGTAAACTCCGGTTGCGCTGGCTTGATCGATGTTCGCATTGATGTCTCCAGCGACGAGGTCAGTGACCTCGGAGAGGGCGTTATTGCTGTACTTCGTTTCATCGCCTTCGTCGTGATTCGCAGGGACTTGAATGGTGAGCGTACGATCTGCACCAACGGTTGTGACATTGAAAAAGCATGTTCGGATTTCACCTGGGTGGAAGGCATACAGGGCACACGATGCTTCATATTCGACCTCTCCAATTGAGTCATAGACTTGGAAAGCCACTGAAACCATGTCCACGGATTTGTTACCGATGTTGGAGACGGTGGATGTGACCATGGTGTCTCCGTAAAAATAGATCATCGAGGTGGCATCGTGCGATGGGGTCATCGAGGTTGCTTGGAGGTCGATGGTGTCATCGAAAACCACGCCTGTGGATGTCAAATCGTTGCTTTCATCAAGGTCGCCGTACGGTGTGCCCGTGCTGTTAAATAAGCCCCATTTGAGTGTAAATTCACCCTCTGCGCTGTTGTTCATTGGAGGGAGTTCCCGGGTGAACGGGGATTGGCCGCCCCATGAAGGAAGGTTGGTAACGTTGGTGTAGGCCTCATCGACCATCGTGGGGAAGGCATCAACGGTCCAGAGTTGCCAACCAAGGTTTGCCTCGAAATTACAGGTGCCACACGCATTCACTTGCCCCTTTGCCTTGAGGACATAATCCACGTCAGTGTTGAGGACTATGGCGCCATTGTATGTTGCCGTGGCGTCAAGATCCTCAAGTGGGTTGTAGGTCGTGTCCACTCCCAGATCGACGTACGAGCGTGTCAAGTTGATGGTAAAGGTCAACATGTCATCAGAGGCATCTTGGTCGTTGAGTTGAAAGGCATAAACGACAGTGAAGAGCCCTTGGTCTCCTGATGGATTCCAATCCGTATCGGCTGTAACATCGATTGTAACCCCTGGGAATATGTTCGATAGGGAGAAGGAACCGGTTGCTTCAGGGTTCGACTTGCAGGAAGGGCCGTCCATCTCACCATCGCAGATGAACCACTTCATTACGCGGTTGGAGCTTGTGCCAAGACCTTCATTTGAAATTGTGGCCTCGAAACTAAGCGGGTCCCATGAAGACCCCCACGATCCATCAAGGGGTGATAAAGAGGCTATGATGCCTAGATCTCCACTTTCTTCAGCAGCAGTTGCTGGCAGTGAAACAAGGCCTGTTAACGATGCCAACAGGAGGAGAAACACCATCGAGAAACTACCCGTTTTTGGGCCGCTTGATTGTTGCGTCCGGTTCGACATTAAACGATGGCTCGCATGGGGGATTCAAAGACTCATCGCCCCCGAAGGGGGGGTTGACCCCCGTATTTCACCTTCTTTCCTCGCACCATGCGGCAACCTCTTCAAGCGCCGAACCTCACCGATGAACATGCGCAGCAGGGAGGTTCGTTCGCTTGAAAGAGACGAGACAGCCCTCACTGCAGTTATTGAATTCCTGTCAGCCTTTGTCTTATTCTTGATGATCTTGACAGCCTTCCTCTCCTTGGCACAATTACAAATGGGTTCCAATGATCCAGCAGTGGACCGACTCGACCGAGCAGCAGTGCAGGGTTTGGACCGCCTCACCTCCGACGGTGGATGGTTTGTTCCGGCCAATGAAAGCGGCATGGATTACAACAACGCCACCACCGACTGGCATGAACAAACAGCAGAGGCCTTGGACGATGGGCGTATTCAGGCCGGTTTGGTCACCAACGGGACCCTCGACATGGTCAAAATCAACGCCATTCAAAACCTGACTGAAGGGGACATGATCGATGGTTTGGGATTGGATGAAGGGTTTTCGCTCCACCTCTCCATTGAAGTTGTTTCCAGCACCAACTCAAGTCGAATTGGCACCATGCTGTTCGATGGTGGTACAAACCGAAAAACTGCATCTGCATCTTCGACGGCAAACCGTCAGTTCATTCAAGATGGTGAGGTCTGGCAAGTTGTCCTTGAAGTTCATCGTGGCGGGCGACTCAACAATAACCTCCACATCACCGAACTTATGACGCGCCCAGCAAGCGGTGGACCGGAGTGGATTGAAATCTATAATCCGAATGACTTCGCCATTGCCCTTCGCGGTTGGTCGTTAAATCACACCTCCTCGAGCATCACCTCAGACTTCCTGTTTAAGTCGGGTGTTGTGGCTGGGAAAGCCACCATGGTTTTGACCGGCGATCCGAGTTCACAAGCGATTGGAAACGCTTCACAAGTCATCGATCTAGGTCTTGACGGATTCCTCGGTGTCGGGATGTTCAATGGCATGAGCGACGGCACCGGAGTTCTCACATTACGCTACACTCAGGTGGATGAGGCGCGCCCCTACGACATGTTCCGTGCTGAATGGGGTGGCGACACAGGCCTGTTCATGATCACAGCCCAATCGCTGGCATGGGACGGGAATTCGACTGCCTTGACGTCGTGGTTTGTCCAGCAGGTGCCTTCACCTGGTGACGTTTGACGAGTCTGACTGTTTGCATCTCCAATGCAATCATCCTATGTCGAGCGGGCGATTGCTTGATGAACCCGGGCCGGTTCGTTGGTCATGTTTCCCATGCAACCAGCCGCCGTTTACACCCGGGACCGATGCGTCACTGGGATTCATGGATTGGATGAGATTCTCCGTGGCGGTATCCCATACGGGTCCACCGTGTTGGCTGCAGGTACCTGTGGTTCCGGAAAAACCACACTTGGAATGGAGTTCCTCGTACGTGGAGCCCTCGCAGGTGAAGCATGCGCCCATTTCACGGCAACCGAACCATCGGTCAAACTGCTCGAGAACATTCGTCAATACGCTTTCTTCGACATGAACATGGTCGACTCAGGGCTCATCAACGTCTTTGATATGGACGTGCTTTACTCTTGGCTCGGCTTGGAAAAAGCATCGTTCGAATTGGATGACGTTCACGCTTTGATCAAAGCAATCGTCGACATCGTCAACACCATTGGTGTGACGCGACTTGTGATCGATTCGGTAACAACCCTCTGTTACAAGATCAAATCAGAACAACTGATTCGTGACTTCTTGTTCACTCTTGGAAAGAAATTGGCGACCCTCGGTTGCACAACCATCCTCATCTCCGAGATTACTTCAGCGACCGAGAACGCCCACTGGTCTTCATTCGGTGTGGAAGAGGCAATCGCTGATGGTATCATTGTGATGGGTGACGTGGAACGAATGGGCCACTTGCTTCGATTCCTACAGGTGGTCAAGATGAGAGGCACGGCGCACAGCCGTGCAAAACACGCCATCGAACTTACGCCGCTTGGCGTCATGCTTACACCAATGCTCAAATGGGGCGCACAAAGCGATAAAACCTCGCGATGGGGGTCATGATTATGTTTGAACTGGATCAGCGAATAGCAGAACAACTCACCGAAGTAGCGCTCAACAGTGCAGTGCAAGTGCGCTGCGGCAACTCCAACGCCTTCATGGTCACGGCGAGCACAATCATTCCTCTCATGCAAATGTTCGAAATGGGTGGCGTTTACATCAGCGCAAACCGTGGAGCTGTTGAAATCATTGAGGCTTTCGAATCCATCGGCATCGATGTATCGAAAATCCAGTTCATCGACCTGGTCTCATCAGGTATCCTCGGTGGGACGGATGTGCCTTATTCCAACATTCACTTCGTCGACAGTCCAATCATGCTCGAATCAGTGCTCCTTCGCACCCTCTACATCTTGCGAACCACCACCTCAGAGCGCAACTTTGTCTTCCTCGACAGCGTCAATGCCCTTGCCATCTACAACGAAGACCGCATTCTTGCGGAGTACCTTCACACCTTCATCAACACCTTCCGCCAGCGAGAAATCCTTTCCGTTGTTCTGAATGTACCCGATCAAACACCGCCGTTGGTGTTGTCGAATCTTGATCTTTATTGCACCGATTTAATCGATCGAGGCCAGGTCGTTATCCATTGAGGTGAACAGATATGGCACGCAAGTTTGATTTTGATCCCGAAGATGAAGAGTTCTTCAGCATGGTGGGTTCCTTCGGTGTGCCTAAGTTCGACAATGAAATGCACGGTGGTATCCCTCGCGGTTTCACTTTGATTGCGTTCACAGATACAGGGTCTGGAAGCGAATTGTTCGCTAAGCAATTCACATCGCCTGCAGAAGAATCAGAAAACACACTCTATGTCTCTACAAACGAAGGCCAAGCAGAGATTGTTCGGATTTTCCAAAAATACAGTTGGCCAATGGACATCAACGTACGCACCATTGGTGAAGAATACAATTCAACGGTTCTAGAACGGGAGTTGCTTGCCAGCCGCTACCGCTTGGAAGGATTCCAACTCGCCGACATCCAACGGCTTGCCCAAACTCGATTTGTTGATGAAACCAACCAAGATTACCTCACGGAAGTCACCAATGAAATCATGGCCCTAGGTCCTTACTTCCGGGCGGTCGTGGACAGCCTCGACTTTTTCCTTCAACGTGAAGATCCAGCTCGAGTTGTGGCAATGGTACGTATGCTCCAAGCCCACGCTCAACTCCACCGTGGACTGTTGCTCATCTCGGTCTCGACCAACGGTCTTGATCCAGTGATCAAGCAAGAACTTTCATCGATTGCGGACATGGTTCTCTCATTCAAAGTACGTACCATTGGAACCGACTTCGAAACCTCAATGATTGTTTCTAAATTTAGAAACGCGCCTGAGAACTTGAAGATCCTCGTGTTCCGAGTCACGCCTGAAGAAGGAATCACCCCAGAAACAGTCGAGCGAATCGCTTGACGGCGGGGGGTCCTGCGCCCATTTTTGGGCTTGGCGACTCTGCGACATGTCCAAAGAGGTTGGCAGATGCGCACAAGCCATGGGAAGCAGAGAAGCGACCGGGGGTTACGACCCCTCTGGTATCGATTTGGACGCATGGACCATTCTTGAGGCACAATTGGAAGCGACCATTCCAAATTACGACCGTGTCAACAAACTCATGACCTTCGGGCAGGACAAGCGCTGGCGACGAAACGTTCGCAATCATGCTGAACCAGGGATGAAAGTCCTCGAGGTTGGCTGTGGCCCCGGTTCGTTTGCCGAAGACTTAGTTGGTCTCGAAGTGACCTGCCTCGACCCATCGCCAGAGATGTTGAAAGTCGCCAAAAAGCGCGTCGATTCCGCTCGCGCTGCACGTGGCGAGTCACCTGCAGATTATGTTGAGGCCATCGCAGAAGCAATCCCGCTCCCCGATGACACCTATGATGTGGTGTTTTGCTTGTTTTCTTTCAGAGACTTTCAGGATAAGCGAAAGGGGCTTGAGGAAATCTACCGTGTGCTCAAACCTGGTGGCCGTTTGGTCATCTGTGATGCTGGGAAAGCAAATTGGTTGCATGGTTTTGCAGGTCGTATCTGGATGGCTACTGTTGTCCAATGGATTGCTCGCTACGTCACAAAAGACAAAAATCACCCGTGGAAAGGTCTCGCAAACACCTACTCACATTATGGCACAAACGGGTACTATCGGGCCATGATCAAGGATGTTGGATATGAAGGCGTCCAAGGCCGTTTGCTGCTGCCGTTTGCCATGGCCAGCAGGTTCCGTGCAACCAAGCCGGAGCAGTAATTCACCGCCGTAGGTGTCCTTCACGCATGTGAAGTCCTCCCCATTAGCCTCATAAACCCCCTCCTGTTCAGCGAATTTGCTGGTGATTATCTTGGGTATGGCCGATGTCCTTCGCAAAATCAAGCAAGCAGAACAAGATGCCGAAAAGCAACTTGCTGATGCCCAAGCAGAAGTTGGTAAAATCGCAGCAGAGGCTCGGCGTCAATCCGTGCACCTGGTCACCGAAGCAACCGATAGCTCGGTTGCAGACACACAATCCACTTTAGATGCTGCTCGTGCAGGAGCGAACAAAGAGGCTGAAGGTGTTGCTAAGGACGGCCAAAAAGTGGTTGAAGCAATCGAATCCTCAGCTGGTGGCCGGAAAGACAAGGCCGTAGCACATCTACTCGATACCGTAAATTCACAGTGAGCTGGTTCCATGTTCGCCACCGCAGAAATGTCCCGCCTCACCGTGGCGGCTCCCGTCGCTAGGATGGAAGAGGTGCTCAGGATGTGTGCCTCGCTTTCATGCGTTCACATTGAAGAATACGGACAATTCCAAGATGGCATCGGCGTTGGACGTGCTCTCTCCAATGAAGGAGCCAACCAAGTCAGTGCATTGCTCACCAAGGTACGAGCTGTGACTTCCTCAGTGCGGGCGAACAACACAGAAGGTCCACTTTCCATCGCAGATGCAAAATCACTGATGAACAGCTTCGGTCCAAAGATCGATGACGCCCTTGCCTACATTGACACCGTACGGGACAGCGAATCCTCAATCAGCACCCTCTCCGACCAACTTCAAGTTCTTGCCCGCCTCGCACCCCTCGACATCCCTCTGGAATTGATGGGTGGTTTCGACGGCTTGGAAGTATATGTTGGCGAAACGGCGCGTGCAAGCAAAGCCAAGACGGTTTTTGCAGCCCTTGGTACAGAAATCCTCCTCCACAGCGCTCCTGGCGTCGTGGCGGTTGCGTGCCAAACGCAACACGCTGCTGAAGTTCAGATTTGTTTGGCTGAACTTGGCGCTAAAGCCGTTCAAATCCCTGCTGGCGAGGGATCGCCTGCTAAGAAAGTCAAAGACCTGACTTCAGAAATCCTAAACCTAGAGAACACCATTGCTTCCACACAAGACGCCCTCGATGCATGGGTTCAACGAAACGCACGCAACGTCGTCGCTTTGGAAGAATTCCTGACCCGGGAAGATGCAATCTACACCGCACCAACGTTGGTCGCAGTGAGCGCTCAAGCCTTCGCTCTTGATGGATGGGTGCCAACCGCACAAGGCGATATGGTCAAGGAAAAACTCGGGAGCATCGCCTCTCACGTCAGCGTCGAAGCCTATGTTGACCCGCACCACGGCCACCACAACGACGATTCCCACGACGAAGAACACGCTGAAGTCGCTAAAGAGTTGACCATGCTCTCCGATTATCTCTTCAAGAACAAACTCTCCGTTTTCCAATTCTTCAAGACCATCGATCTCGATGACTCAGGAATGGTCGACAGTTACGAATTCCAACAGGCCCTCAAGTCTGCAAGCATCGCTAACCTTCCTCCTTGGGAAGTTGGTAAGCTGGTTCAGGCCATGGATTTGGACGGCGATGGTAAAATCAACTTGCCAGAACTGGACATCACCCTCACCATGATTCGCTCCATGTCTGCACCGGAAGAGCACCACGATGAGCCAACACCGCCTATCGAATTCCAAAACGGCAAGGCTACACAGCCCTTTGAGTTGCTCGTCGACCTCGTCGGCCGTCCAAAGTATGGTTCCTTCGAACCTTCGATGCTGATCATGATGACCTTCCCGTTCATCTATGGAATGATTCTTGGAGATTGGGGCTATGGCGCTATTCTTGTCGGTCTTTCGTATTGGCTTGGTTCGAAACCTTTCGCCGTCGATCCATTGGCTCAAAAAGGCATGACCGTACTTCGCTGGATGGGCGTTTGGTGCATCATTTGGGGCGTCATCTTCGCAGAAGGCTTCGGCTTTGTTTGGGACGGCAGCCATGCAGGTCACCCACACATCGCACCACTTGTCTCCTTCTATGAGTGGACCCACCACTTCACCTTGCCAGAATCGATTGCGGTCTTGACTGGACTTGGGGATGCAAGCCATCCATTCGTCCTCATGCCGTTCCACCGGGCAAGCGCAGGTCACGGCCTCGAACAATATGTTGCGCTCGCAGTCTACCTCGGCGTCTTCCACATCCTGCTTGGCCTCATCATCGGCTTCATGAACGTCAACAAGGCTCACGGCTTCTCCGCTGCTTTCTTCGAAAAGGGCTCTTGGTTGATGATCCTCGCTGGCGGCTTCATGGTCTGCCGAAACTACGTGATGGGTCACAATGAACTGTTTGAATTCCAGCCTTTGTGGAACCTTCTTCTCATCGGCGGCATTGTTTGCCTCATCATCGGTCTCGCAGTGTACGAAGGCTTTGGATGGGCTGGCGGCATCATCATGGGTCCAATCGAAACTTTCGGTCTTCTCGCCAACACCCTCTCATACCTCCGCATCATGGCGGTTGGCGTGGCTGGTGTCAAAATCGCTGAAGTCTCCATTGTCCTTGGCTGGGAAAACATGGTTGCTGGCATTGAAGCCGGTGGCGCTGCAGGTTACTTGACTGCACTTCTCTGCATGGTAATCTTCCTCTTCGTCCAAGTCTTTGCTCTAGCGCTTGGCATCCTTTCACCTACGATTCACGCAGCCCGTCTCCACTTTGTGGAATGGATGGGCAAATTCTACGACGGATCCGGCCGTGCTTTTGCACCGCTCGGTGGCCGCGCCCTTCACCTGGAGGGGCAATAAGAGTCCAATGGACATACCAAAACACGGAGGCAGCAAATATGAACACAAACACCCTAAAAATGAGCCTAAGAACGTTGATCCTACTGGCAGCCATTACCATGGTCGCTCAAGGAGCAGCAGCAGCAGACCCAGCCGGTGCCAGCGATGGTGACGGATACACAGCAATTGGCGCTGGAATCGCCCTTGGCCTCGCCGCAATTGGCGCTGGCCTCTCCCAGGCCGCCATTGGCAGCGCAGCTGTCGGTATGCTCGCAGAAGACGGAAGCAAGTTCGGCCCAGCATTGATTTTCACTGCTTTGCCTGAATCTATCGTTATTCTCGGTGCCCTACCACTCTTCCTATGAAGACGCCCAACGATGGAAGGACCAAGTTCGCTTGGTCAATTGAAATCACCATTATGGAGGAAACACAATGACGCTTGAAACACTCGCAAAAGATATCTCAAAATCAGCTAAGGCGGAAGCCGATGCTATGATCGCAGAGGCTCAGAAAGAAGCCGATGTAATTGTGGCTGAAGCAACAGCCAAGGCAGTAATAATCCGCTCCGAAGCGGCCAGTCGCACCGAACGTGAAGCAACTCAACTTGCTCGCGAAATTGTGGCCAGTGCCCGACAAGCCAACCAAAAGGAAATTCTTGTCGCTCGACGCAAGGTGCTCGATGCAACCTTGGCCATGACTCATTCAGAACTCAGCAGCCCGAAAATGAAAGGACGAGCAAGTTTGCTCAAGTCCCTCATGGCCAAGGCTGATGAGATTGGTAAGGACTTCAACGTCCGCCCTGTGGAGATGGATCGAAAGGCACTCTCGGAACTCGCTGGAAAGCGAGGAATGGGTGACGCTGTTCCCGGTCTTGGAGGATTTGTCCTCGAAGCAACCGACGGCTCGGTATCGTACGACATGCGTTTCGACACACTTCTCGAAGCGTCGTGGAAAGACCAATTGAGCTCCACCAACAAAATTCTATTTGACTGAGGGATACTTATGGTAATGACAGGAAACACACCATACGTTGCTGCCCGAGCGAAAGCTCGACGGCAGAAACTTGCGGACCGTGCCCGTTTGCGCCAATTGATCAGCCAATCACCCGATCAGCTTACCGTTGCCATCAGTGATATTGGCTACCGAGCTGAAATGGACCTGTACGCCGGTCGTCTGACCGGTGGCGATTTGGTTGAAGCAGCCCTTACTCACAACCTCGAACACGAACTCGACAAAATGGTCGGTATCTGTAACGGAAAAATCCGTTCGATGGTTGAAATCTACACCTCTCGTTACCAATACCACAACGCAAAGGTTGTTCTTCGCTCCGTGGCTAACGATGTGGAAATGGAAAAAATCATTCACGCAATCCTGCCTGAACTCAACGACATTAACACGCCTTGGATCAAAATCATTGAGAGCGCTGACGATTTGCGCTCCGCTGCAGTCCAGATGCGTCGCAAGTCGTTTGGTTCAGCACTCGCTGCGGTCCCAGACGAGGCACGTCTCTCTGATTACGAAGACGCTCTCGACCGACACTACTTCGCCCACGCCCTCCAAGCCCTCACTGGAAAAGGACCAGTTGTCCGCTTCCTCCGAGGCTTGGTCGCTGCTGAAATCGATCATCGTAACATCCTCAACATCCTCGAAGCAGAGGCTGTTGGTTTGTCAAACGAACAAACCGTCGGGCTGCTCATCTCCGGTGGTCGGGTTTTGCCTAAGCGTTCCTTCTCTGCCATTGCTGCCGGTGGAAAAGACGCTTTGCTCGACCTGCTCCGAAACGCACCTCGTTTCGACGGATCTTCGTTCGAAGAAACACTTGCGGCCTCAAAGGAAAACAGAAGCCTCGATGTGGTCGTCACCTGGTTGAAGGAACGCGAACACAAGATGATGGCTCGTATGAGTTTCCTGCACCCTGTTTCCGCTCTACCAGTCATTCACTACATCGCCATGAAGGTGCAAGAAGTAAACGACTTGCGACTGATTGTGCGAGGCCGTCTAGCGGGTTTGCCAACCGATGTGCTGGAAGCACACATATTGAACTGAGGTGAATGGAATGGATATCGCAGTTGTAGGTACGCCAGAATTCACCCTTGGTTTCCAACTTGCAGGTGTCAGTCACCTGCTCAACCCTGAAGGTGAAGACGCAATGGTCTCCACATTCAAATCACTTCTCAACAACAAAAGCGTCGGGATTGTCGTAGTCGACTCCGCAATCCTCGCTGCCTTGCCAGAGCGTCTTCGTGACCAACTCTCGGCATCCGTCTCTCCGACCGTGCTTGGCATTGGAACGGAAGAAGACACCACTTTGCGGGACACCATCCGCAAGGCAATAGGGGTCGACCTTTGGAAGTAATGTTCCAACAAAAATGGAGGAAATAAAAATGAGCAATGAAGGCGTAATTTACCGAATCTCTGGTCCTGTTGTTACAGCGACTGGTATGCGAGCAGCTATGTACGACGTCGTCCGTGTTGGCGATGAAGGTCTCATGGGCGAAGTGATTGAACTGCACGGCGATAAAGCCGTCATTCAAGTGTACGAAGACACCTCAGGTATTCGACCCGGTGAACCGGTGTTGAACACTCAAGAAACCCTCTCGGTTTCATTGGGACCTGGACTCTTGACCCAAATTTATGATGGAATCCAACGACCACTCCCGACCCTCGAGAAGGAAATGGGCGTTTTCATCACCCGTGGTGTTGACGCTGATGCTTTCGATCTCGAAAAGATCTGGACCTTCGACCCACAAGTCACTGTTGGTGACGAATTGGTCGGTGGCCAAGTGATCGGACACGTTCAAGAAACTGAAACAATCATTCACAAGATCATGGTCCCTCCGACCGTTAGCGGTACCGTGAAGTCGATTGAATCTGGAGACTTCAATGTTACACAAACCGTTTGTGTGCTTGAAGACGGCACTGAAATGCAGATGATGCAGAAGTGGCCCGTCCGTACACCACGTCCATTCCAGCAGAAGTACGCCCCTGACACACCTCTTGTCACCGGTATGCGCATTCTGGATTTCCTGTTCCCACTCGCTAAGGGTGGAGCAGCTGGTATCCCTGGTCCGTTCGGATCTGGTAAGACGGTCACTCAACAATCCCTCGCAAAGTACTCCGATGCACAACTTGTGGTTTACATCGGATGTGGCGAGCGTGGAAACGAGATGACTGAAGTGTTGGACGAATTCCCTCACTTGATCGATCCAAACACCGGAAAGCCGCTCATGGAGCGAACCGTCATGATCGCAAACACCTCGAACATGCCAGTGGCTGCACGAGAAGCATCAGTGTACACAGGAATCACCATTGCGGAATACTTCCGTGACATGGGCTACGACGTCGCTCTCATGGCTGACTCAACTTCCCGTTGGGCTGAAGCAATGCGTGAGATTTCCTCCCGACTTGAAGAAATGCCTGGTGAAGAAGGATACCCTGCTTACCTCTCGTCCCGAATTGCAGAATTCTACGAACGAGCAGGCCGTGTTGAGACGCTCAACGGCGATGATGGTTCAGTGACCGTTATCGGTGCTGTTTCACCACCTGGTGGAGACATCTCCGAACCTGTTTCTCAAGGTACCTTGCGAATTGTCAAGGTGTTCTGGGGACTCGACGCTGGTCTTGCACGACAACGCCACTTCCCTGCTATCAACTGGTTGAATTCCTACTCGTTGTACCCACAAAGCCTCGACCAATGGTTCCGTGATAACATTTCACAAGACTTCCCAGAAGTCCGAACTCAAATCAGCGGTCTGTTGCAGATTGAGGCAGAATTGCAAGAAATCGTCCAACTGGTCGGTTCCGATGCACTGCCAACCGATCAACAACTGACGCTTGAAGTTGCACGGATGATTCGTGAATTCTTCTTGCAACAGAATGGTTTCCACGAAGTCGATGCTTACTGTGACATCCACTTGCAGTACAAAATGGCTAAGGCAATCTTGTCTTTCCAAGACGCTGCAAAATCAGCTATGGCAAACGGCGCACAGCTCGACGATGTTGTCAACGTCCCATCCCGCTCCGACCTCATGCGAGGTCGATTCGAGAAGGGTTACGTCGACGTTATTGAGTCGATGGTCGACACCATGACCGCTGAAATCGCCGATACGGTGGAGGAAAACTGAGGAGTGATTATCATGACTGGAAAAGAATACCGAACCATTACTGACGTGAAAGGACCACTGGTCTTTTTGAACAAAACTGAACCTGTTGCTTTCGGTGAAATCGTTACACTACGGCTCACCAATGGAACCATCAAGAACGGGCAAGTGCTCGACACCTCCGATGACATGGTCATCGTGCAAGTGTTCGAAGGCACAGCAAAGATCGACCGAGATGCAGGTGTCACCTTCATGGGTGATGTTTTCAAACTCCCAGTGAGCACCGACCTCATCGGTCGAATTCTCGATGGAGCAGGTCGTCCTCGTGACGGCGGTCCAGAAATCGTTGCAGATCAAAAAGCCGACATTATCGGTGCTGCAATCAACCCATACAGCCGTCAGAGCCCGCACGATTTCATTCAAACTGGAATCTCTGCCATCGATCTTTGTACGACACTCGTCCGTGGACAGAAGTTGCCAATTTTCTCGGCATCTGGTCTTCCACACAATGACATTGCTCTGCAAATTGCTCGTCAAGCCAAGCTCAAGGGCTCCGATGAAGATTTCATCGTTGTGTTCTGTGCCATGGGTATCACCGCTGAAGAGTACAACTTCTTCCGTTCCGATTTGGAGCGAACCGGTGCACTCGAAAGCGCTGTGTTGTTCGTCAACCTTGCCGATGACCCGGCCGTCGAGCGAATCATCACACCACGTCTTGCTTTGACCGCTGCTGAATACCTGGCGTTTGAGAAGGACAAGCACGTTCTGGTAATCTACACGGACATGACCAACTACTGTGACGCTCTTCGTCAAATTGGTGCTGCTCGAGAAGAAGTTCCTGGACGACGTGGTTACCCCGGTTACATGTACACCGATTTGGCTATGCTCTACGAACGTGCAGGAATTGTCAAGGGCAAGAAGGGTTCGATTACCCAATTCCCAATTCTGACCATGCCTGGTGACGATATTACTCACCCGATCCCAGATTTGTCTGGTTACATTACAGAAGGTCAAATTGTTATCTCTCGTGAACTCCACCAACAGGGAATCTATCCGCCGATCAACGTGCTTCCATCACTCTCTCGTTTGATGGGGTCATGCATCGGAGAAAAGACAACCCGTGAAGATCACAAGTCTGTCTCTGACCAGATGTATGCAGGATATGCACAGGGTCGTGAACTCCGTGGATTGGTTGCCATCGTCGGTGAAGATGCATTGAATGAGCGTGACAAGCAATTGCTCACCTTCTCCGGTGTGTTCGAAGACAAGTTCCTTCGCCAAACCCGTGACGAAGACCGTACAATCGAAGAAACACTCGATTTGTGCTGGGAACTCATGTCCTCAATCGACACCAAGTACCTCGTTCGTCTTGACCAGAAGTGGATTGACAAGTACCACCCAGACAACAAAGCGTGATTCGCTTAACCAAAAAAACTGGAGGGAAAGAACATGGCACTCGACATTAAGCCTACTCGAAGCGAGCTAATCAAGCTCAAGGGGCGCATTAAGCAAACCAAAAACGGGTACAAGTTGTTGAAGATGAAGCGGGACGGTTTGTTCCATGAATTCCGTCAACTGCTTGCTGAGATGATCGAAGCCAAGCGAGACTTAACCGCTACCTACCGACTTGCAAAGCAACGCATCGACCTTGCCAATGCCATCGAAGGTGGTTTGGCGGTCCGTGCAGCTGCCATCGCCAACACGGGCCACCCTGAAGTCGAAGTTGAACGCCGAAACATCATGGGTGTCGTAGTACCTAGCGTCAGTGGAACCAATTTGAAATCAACGTTCCAAGAACGGGGCGTTGGTTACATCGGTTCTTCTCCTTACATCGATGAAGCCAGTGAATCGTTTGGCAACTTGATTGAAAAAATCGTTCGTGCTTCAGAAATGGAAGCGACCCTCAAACGCTTGCTCCAAGAAATCGAGGCCACCAAGCGACGTGTCAATGCTTTGGAATTCAAAGTGATTCCAGAACTTGAAGAAGCACGAGTCTTTATTCAACTGCGTCTTGAAGAAATGGAACGGGAAGAAACGTTCCGTCTCAAGCGATTCAAGAACAAGTGAGTCTTTCACGGCCTGCTTTGCGCCCTTAGGTTTGAAAACTATGGGGGATTCATTCATTTGGGAGGCTAGCCCCCATCGAGATGAGGCGAGGTAATGAACAACGACGAGCAGCCCTCTTCTTCTTTGGTACCAATGGAGGTTCACAAGACGCTCTGGTCCCAGCAAGATCTCCTTCAAACCATCCTTTCACGGCATTTTAATGTTCATGGTTCTCTAGGTGGCACCGTTTTGCCTGCTTGGAACGTTTCAACCAAAGGTGAAGATGATGCCCACGAACAACTTTCACACCTCAACCAACACCTCGTAAAATTAGGATGGATGGGTAAACTTCTCCTCGATCAGCCATGGGTTGTCCAAATTCTTCCAATCCCTGAGCGTCAATTCCCCATGCGTGGTTTCTACTGGTCCCTCTGGGCCTTCAGCGCCCTTACCCTCACCCTTGCCGGGGCATACTGGCTCGAGGGAGCGACTCCCGCCGGTGGTTGGTTTGTCGAGTCTGCGTTTCTTGATGCGGTCATTGGTTACACCCTGCCGGTCCTCGGCGCCCTGTTCATCGCTTCCCACCTTCAGCGTTACATCGCCGCACGCTTCGGCTTGAGGGTTGGCCACATCGTTCCTGTTCCAGAGCCTTCCATCGCCTTGTGGAGCCTCGGTGCATTCCCAAAATCAATGCTGATTTGGCCATTTGGACTCTTCCTCATACCATCGTTACCGAGAATGGATGCAAGGCTGTGGCCTGATCGCAAAGCCCTTGGTTGGTCTGCTTTGAGTGTTCCAGCAACCCTTGTGAGCCTTGGTATGCTGTTCTGGACCGTTGGTCTTTGGCTGACGCCCGACTTCATCGCTGTGGCGACACAACAAAACGTCGCTTACCCTCCTCTGGCTGTTGAGTTATTGAGCAATTGGACGCTTGAAGCAGGCTATCAACAACGCCTTGTCTGGGCTCATCCGTTTGTCCATGTTGGTGCTTTGTTGACCTTCTTTGGGTGCCTCTCGATGCTTCCAATCCCTACCTTCCCTGGTGGCCGCTTGATGGTTGCCCGCTCAGGCCACGGGGAAGCTCGCAGCAGTTCCAATCAAATCTTCATCTTCCTGCTCCTTCTCGCCTTTGCTTGGATGTTTGATGCCTTCAACGGCCTTAACATCTGGATCTTTGTTCTTTCAATGGCCATACCACTGCTTCTCTTCATGGGGTCGGACCGTCGAACCCCAATTATTCTTGATGAACCAAAGGGGCTTGAACTCTCTTCAATGAAAAACATGGGTCTTGTGGCCTTGGCCATCATTCTGTTTGCCCTCCCTCAGCAGGTTCCTTTTGCTGTTGATGCGGATTGGGACGATGAAATCGTCTATACCATTGATGATTTTTCACAAGCCACGCTTGAAAATGAAACATGGAGTGCAGAATTGAGCATGAAGGTATGGAATCCGTCTTCACTCAAGCGAACTTGGGCTGTGCTCGAAGATCGTTATGATGCTGATCTGAACGCTTGGACGTTGTCCTGGGCTTGCGAGGGTGAAGACAGCAATTCCATTGACCAAGGTGGATGCGGAAGCATCCTGCCTCCAAGCAGCGAGAGCACCGTGACCCTCTCAATGGTTTGGAACGGCGTTGGTGATGCGCCGATATCAACCACATTCGGCATCTTAACCTCTTCACTCGGCATCCTCAGTGTCGAAGAGGTCAGCGTTCAACCAGACGCAGAGGTCTTTGTAGCCTCACCGTGGTCGTTCGTGGATGAGGAAGGGGAATTGAAACGATGCCTCGAACTTGGTGGACTTGGCACTGAACAAGTGAACGTGTCGATCCCTAATGCCGAAGAAGCATTTGATTTGGAAGCTCGCCTTCATTGGATTGAAGGCCATGCTGGCCTTTCTGCGACCTATGATGAACGACCAGACCGTATTTGCTTGCGGGGCCTTGACCCAATTGTGTTGCGTACATCCACGCTTGATATGATTCACATTGACGGCCTGATGTACAATGCAGGCACACCGACACTGCCTCTCAAAGCCGTTGTTCCAAGCACGGGATGGATGATCACAGATCAATCGACCACAGGCTGGGGCTTCGAACTTGGAGCAGGTACCATTCTTAGCGCCACAGGTGAGGCTTGCCCATTCAATGCAAGCCTTGCTACGCCCTTGCCTCCCGCTGCTGGCGATTGGGTATGGGACCTTGAGGTCCGCGACATTTCAAGCATTCCAGCCGTCACCAATGGAACTCAGAACCTGACGGTCCTGATGCCCGATGAAGCAACTGTCTTGGTTTGTTCAGAACCACTCTCTTCTCTCCCCCGCCTCAACTTCTCAGTCGAAGAAGGTCCTGAAGTGATCCTGATTCGTACCGATGTTGTTCACCGCATGTGGTCAAACGTTTGGATGGCTGCGACAAACGGCACGCTTCTTCATCCAGATGGAGGAGCATTTAATCTCTATAATCCGGGCAACTCAACGGTACCAGTTCAATTAAACTTCGAAGGCAACGGCGCACAATGGGCATCGCTTTCGTCGACTGCAAACCTCGAACCGGGTGACAACCAATTTGAATTCGAACCGAGCAACTCGACGCTTTCGACGCTGTGGTTTGAGCACGTTGAAGGACGAGTTGTCATACATTTGGGCAGTTATATTTGAGGCGATGGTATGAGGATTGCAGTGCTCGGGGCCGGTTCGCTTGGTTCCCTGTTTGCAGGTCTTCTTGCTCAACACCCGGATGTCAAACTCCTTGTTCATGGAAAGGGTGACCACGGCGCAATGATGGTCGCGAACGGATTGGAGATTCAAGGCGAAGCAAACATGGTCATTTCGCCTGATCAAGCCATGTTTACTTTGGATGAAGTTGGTCTTCCAGCCTCGCTCTTTGGCACAATGGATGTCATTGTGTTGACGGGGAAGGCAAATTCAACTGATCAATTGGCTCGAATCGCCCATGATCTGCTTCATCCACAAGGGGTTGCCGTTTCTCTCAGCAATGGTCTTGGCCATGCTGAAATTTGTGCTTCGATTCTCGGTCCGCACCGTGTCTTCACAGGGACCACAACATACGCTGCATGGCGGCCAAGCCCCGGTGTGGTGCATTATGCAGGACGTGGGAACGTTGTTCTTGGTCACCTTCAAGGTGGCCCAATGTTGAACCAGGCTCAACCTTTCTTGGACATGCTCAACAGCGTAGGAATCGAAAGCAACTGGACCGAAAACGGCCCCGCGTCTGTTTGGATGAAGGTCTTGCTCAACATTGCAATCAACCCCATAGCTGCTCTTTCAGGGGTTGAAAATGGATCTCTTCTTTCTCCCGCCCTCTTTTCTGCAGCCCTTGAAACAATGCTCGAAGGTGCTCGTATTGCACGCCAAGAGAGGGTTGAACTCCCAGACGATCTCGAACTTGAACAGCGCCTACAGCACGTGCTTGAGGCGACAGCAAGGAATCAGTGCAGCATGCTTCAAGACATCCGCGCAGGGCGGGTCACCGAAATTGGATACCTCAACCATGCTGTTGTTGAGCGGGGGGAGCGAGTTGGGCTTCCCGCTCCTATGAATCACATGCTTTGTGCAATGATTGAAGCACTTACTCCTCAAGCAAATCAGCATTGAAGTGGAGACCACGGTTCTCTTTTCGAGTCAGTGAATCTTCAATGACCAACTGCCCTACCAGCGTCATGTTTCGTAATTCGACAATTTCACGAGAAGGCAACGCTTGTTTCCAAATCATATCCACCTCTTCTGAAAGCAGCGCTAGCCTGCGTTGAGCACGGTGAAGGCGGTCATATCGCTTGACAATGCCAACTTCCTGTGACATCGTCGATCGCAGCGATGCCCGATCATTGATGGCGGGGGCGTGTTCAACCAGGTCGGTCAATCCGTCAGCGCGCCATTTCGGGAGGGTCTTTGTCGAATGTTCAGGATGGTTCATGATGATGTGATCGGCAGCACGCGCCGCATAAACCACTGCTTCAAGGAGACTGTTCGAGGCTAATCGATTGGCACCATGCATGCCCGTGCATGCGACTTCACCTATGGCGTAGAGTGCAGGAATCACCACGCCAGAATCACGAACATGAGGGCGGCCGATGCCGTCCACTGCCAATCCTCCAACAACGTAATGTGCAGCTGGAGCAACAGGCAAAGCGTCTCTTCCAAGTTTCAAGCCATGCCGGTCCAATCGGTTCTGTATGGTTGGGAAGTGTTTCAACAAATGAACTTCATCAAGATGGTCTGTCACGAGGTAGACGTGTGAAGATCCAGTTTTCTTCATGTTCTGATCAATGGCTCTTGCCACAATGTCCCTTGTCGCCATTGAACCAAGCGGTGAATGTTCGAGGGTGAAGGAGAACGTCCCCGGCAAAGGAATCGTTTCCCCCTTGTCTTGGGCGTTGGCCTTTGCTTTCCTCCAAGCTTTGAGGCCGATTTCATCGAGGATGACACCGCCTTCCCCTCTCATTGCTTCAGTGATAAGGAAGGGTCGGTCGTCTTTACGTGCCAGTGCAGTTGGATGAAATTGTATGAAAGCCATGTCCTTGACCGCAGCGCCAGCCCGATAGGCCATGGCCAAACCATCACCCGTTGCCACCGATGGATTTGTCGTG
>Ga0308019_10000325_pt1 | contig 29686 bp, 51 predicted proteins | sample Neamet284_FD_203135 | JGI IMG/M metagenome (GOLD analysis project Ga0308019, IMG submission 203135) | Marine microbial communities from water near the shore, Antarctic Ocean - #284 | ecosystem: Environmental > Aquatic > Marine > Unclassified | place: Southern Ocean | collected 2014-10-01
CTATGGCTAAAAAGGCTTATAATGACTTTTTTGATGGCGATGATTTTCTCTCGGCCTATATGAGAGGACGAATTGTTAAGAAACCCGGCGATTCTTCACCTGCATCAAAATTAAATCCTAAGTCTCCAACTACAGGTTCTGAAGGAGAAGAAGGACTAACACCAAATATTGCTAATGATGTGTTAAGCATTCGTAATGCCATTTCATCTCTTCTAAGTTTTGAAAGAGAGAAAAAAGAACAATCTGCTCGTGGAGGCGATGATTCATTTTTCAAACAACAAGACGAGAAAGAAGCTTCATTAGAAGGTGGGTCTCCCATACAAGTAACAGGTGAAGCAACAGCTGAAGATTCAGGAGGAGGAGAAGAAGGTGGTGGTGGCATTCTTGGATTTCTAGGCAAGATTGTAAAAGTTCTTGCAGGTGCATTTCTTGCTATTTTTGCCGTTGGAACGTTGGCCGCAATGTTACCTGCAGCTGCAATAGCTGGATTGTTTATTGGAATATTTAAAGGATTAATGGCTGGGTTTGAAAAATATAAAGAAACTGGCGACCTTGGTGAAGCAATAATAACCGGCCTAGGTGCATTGGTAGACTTTATTACCTTTGGAATGTTTGGTGAAGAAAATATTAGAAATATGTTCAAAGCTATTGGTGATTTTACTGCACCAATTATAGAAAAAATAGGAAGTATATTTACTAGCATTATGGATTGGATTAAAAATAATGTTGGTATTCCATCAATAAAATTACCAGTTCCAGAAATTGTCCGTAAGGGTGCCAAGATTTTTGGTAAAGACCTTCCCGAATCAGTTACACTTCCAGCATATTATCCATTTAAAGATGACCCAAGTAATGAAAGTGATGTAACTTCTGCTCCTAAACCAAAACCTGAACCGGAACTAACAGTTCACGACAAGATGCAAGCTGAAATTATGGGTAGTGAAGAGATGCAACCTGATACCGATAAATTAAAAGGATTTGGTAACACAGCTGATGGTGTATCTAATTTAGTGAAAGGCCAAAAAGTATCTGCAGATTCATTAATTGGAGGTTTCTCTGGAGATAGTGGATTAGGAATGAATTCACCAACAATGGTTGGAGTTGATAATTCAGCAAATGCCTCTTCAACATTTGGTAATTCTGTTGCACCAACCGCTCATAAGTTTGGAACTACTGAAGAAGAAGATAAGGCTGCCATGGGGAATTTTCTACAGGGCGGCGGACCTGAGGCTGCTATGTCTAATTTGTCTTCAGGAACTGCAGCAGTTCCAGGTGCAATGGATAATGCTGGAAGTAAACTTACTGATTTAATTAATAAAGGAGGTGTTACGCCAAGCGATGTGACACCATTCGGTGCAGCTTCATCTGGCGCTGTAGTCGAGAGTGGTTCTACTGCAGTAGATTCTGGACAAAGACAAGAGTCTATGGGTTCAGGAGGCACTACATTCAATAGTCCAACAACAACAAACAATTCAAATACAGCTGGAGAAAATAAAGAACAAGTTGCACCTGTTATTAATTTTGATTTTGCTGAATTCTTAGAAAGAACATAATATGCCTGTCAACTCACCTTATTCTCCAACAATGGTAAATGACAAATCTAGTTTAGATATAATGTCAAGTATTGCTGAAAATCTATCTTTTATAGCAAAAGACCTTATTGAATATGTACAAATTAAAACTGGCCAAACTATAACACCTACAAAAGATTTGGGTGGCGATAGCGAATCAATTTCTCCTACTTCCTTTGTTGGTGGAGTAATAAAAAAGAAGATAAAGAAAAAAGCTATGGGTTTCTTAGCTAGATTTATTGCCAATTTTACCCTCAAAAAGGTTATTCAATATCTAGCAATGGCAGCAGCAGGTGTCTTAATTATAAAAGTAATTTGGGATGCCATTACTGGTAAATTTAATGATTTTTTTGCTAATGCATATGAGAAAATGACAGAAGGATTAGCACAACTTGGTGATTTCTTTATTGATATGTTTGACAAAGGTGGAGAAATGATGTCTGGTCTTTGGAGTGATGTGACAACTTTTATGGCACCAGTAACTGAAAGCTTTACTAGTTTTGTTTTAGGTATTAGTGATTGGTTTGGCGAGAAATTTGATGCAATTAAAGAATTTCTAGGTTTAAGTAAAGCGACTGGACCAACTGGAACACCTGATAAAGCTACTAATAATATTACAGTAGATAAAGAAAATGTTCCCGCTCATTTGGGAGGTCCACAAAAAGAAGTTTTAAAAGAAGAATTTGTTCCATTGTCAAAACAAACAACGCCAAATCCAGAAGGCAAAAAAAGATTACTGGAGATTCGTGCTGAAGCAATAAGGGTTCGTAAAGCTAAAATAGCTGCTGGAGTAACAGACCCAAAAGAATTATATAAAAGAAAAAAACGGCCTAAACGAACAGTTACAAATGAAAGGCCAGCAATAGGCGGAGAAAAGGCTAGTTCGACAACTCCTACTCCATCATCATCTTCAGGTGGTATGGATGACACTAAGGCGATGATTGTTCAACATGAGGGTATAAGATATGAACCTTATCAGGATACCAGAGACCTCTGGACAGTAGGCGTTGGACATCTAATGGAAGGAAAAGGCAAAATTAAACCAGAAATTAGAAAATACTCCCACGAAGAAGTGATGACTCTATTTGATGAAGATTTTGCTCATCATAAAAAAATAGCAGAACGAACACCTGGATATGGAAAAGCAAATGAATCAGGCAAAGCAGCATTTATTGACCTTGCATTTAATATGGGTAAATGGTGGCCAAAATTTCCAAATGCAGCAAAGGCGTTAGGAGAAGGCAATTTCTCTTTAGCTTCAAATGAGTTACAAGATAGTGCATGGTATGGTCAAGTTGGTGTTAGAGGACCTAAAATAGTCAACCTCGTTGCACAAGCAGGTTCAAGTCAAGGTACAACACTTGCTGCTAATTCTAATAGTAACTCTATTGATAAAAGAAGTATGTCAATGGGTGGTAGTGACAGTGTTGTAAACAGTGAAACAGTGAATAATAATACTATTATTAATAATATGATAGCTGAAGCTGCACAAAAAGACTCAGGACAAGTAGCAAACCGAATATCATAATTGCCTCTATTGGTACCACGTTATAGTATACTAAATAAACCTATGATTATTAAAAAGATATTACTTTTTTTAGTATTATTAAGTATCGGGTTAATTGCAAGAGCCGATGCTAATCCTGATTTATGGCCATATGTACAAGAAAGAATGTTTGGCGATAAGGTTATCACTGAAGTAGAATTTCTTAAGATTGATGGTCCAAAAAGAGCATCTAGTGGCGCTCAAGTTCCAGTCAATATAATACTAACAAAAACTCCTAATATTAAAATAGAAAAGATATTCCTAATCATCGATGGGAATCCTATTCAACACGCAGCTACATATCACCTTACAAATCAAACACAAAACTTAGACCTATCAACTCGCATTAGAATGGAGACAGATTCTTTTGTTCATGTTGTTGCTGAAGATAGTAATGGTAAATTATATATGAATAAGATTGCTATAAGAGCATCAGGTGGTTGTAGTGGTTATATGAATAGTCAAGACCCTGAGATGACTAAAGATTTAGGTAAAATTCTAATTAAATCTAAGAATAATTATATAACAACTCGTATCAAACATCCTAATTTTACAGGACTACAAAAAGATTCAATTAATGGTTGGTATGTACCAGAATGGATTGTTAAACAAGTTCGTTACAATTTTAATGGTGAAATAGTATTAGTTGTTGAGAATGGTATTAGTGTAAGTCAAGACCCATATATTAAATTTAACTTTTCTTCTGAACAGTCTGGAACAATGACAATCAAAGCTTCAGATACGAAAGGTCAAATCTTCCTTAAAACTTTAGAACTCTAGGCAAAAAGAAACCCGCCGAAGCGGGTTTCAATATAACTAAATCAGAAATTACTTTCGGTCTAGTCTTGTGATGCTAAGTTCTTAAAGTAATCTAAATCATCATCAGAACCAGCAGTTGCAATTGCTGTGTCTACTTGATTTAGAGCAGATGAAACTTCTACATCTGATGGCGCTGGTGCTATTGTATCAGCCATAACTTCTTCTGCTATAGTTCTTGGTGCAGCTTCACCTTGAAACCCTAAAACCTTATCTAATCTTGCTTTTAATTCTTCATAAGATTTAAAGTTTTTAGCGTCTAAGAATTCTTTCAATGAATACTCTTGTTGCCATACTGCTTCGAGTTTCTCATCGTTGCCTTCCATTAAAGCTACTTTATCACTAAATTCAGATTTATCATAGTTACGATAACCTTCTACATTACGAATCTTTAATTTGAAGTTGGCACCTTCCCACAAATCAAATGGATTAACAGCCACTTCATCTGCAAAGTCAGGATTCATTGCTTCAGTAATTTTATCAAAGATTTTCTTACCAAATTTATAGAGTCTTATTTGACCCTCATTTTCTGGTCTGCTTGGGTCTGAAACTACCATAATATTAGCGACATAATGTAAGCGCCTTTTTTGTTTACGAGCAATTTCTTTATTGGCTTCAATACCAGAATTCCATAATGTTGAATTGTATTCAGAAACAGGGTCTTTTTGATTGAGAGTTGTTAATGAGTTCTCAATGTACCAACCTCCAGTTCCTTGAAATCCGTGAGAGAAATATCTAACCCATGGCAGTCCGTCATCGCCATCTACCGATGGTGCAGGTAAGAATCTAATAACAGCCATTCCGTTACCAGCCTTATCTACATCTGGAGTCCAGAATCTTGTGTCTTCTCGGGAGTTTGAATCTTGTGATGTTGTTGTTGATGCTATTGCTTGAGTCAGTTTATCTAGACTAGAGCGATTACGTTTTAAATTTGCAAAACTTGACATATCGTATTTTCCTTGTATAAGTTGTATGTTAGTACGTTTAGTTTATAACTATTATCCACTGTAAATCATAATGTATAAGTTATTTATGCTACTAATTCCCAATAACTTTATTGAGAAGAAGTCTATATTTTACTACATCTCTTGGTAGAAATGCGGTAAACTTTAAAACTTTTTTTCTAAACTCAGGCCAATATATTGTGTCTTGAATTTTCTCAGTCCACATTGGTACAAAGTTTAGAATAGAGTTCAGTAGGCAAAAGGTTTCAATCTCAATATCACGTTGTAAAGCCATAGTCAAAAGTTTGGGATATCCATCTTTTACCTTAATCAAGTCATTCGGATTAGTTACATCTCCAAATAACTTTTTACAATCACTCTCGAAATTATATGAAAGCGATTGTAAAATCTTTTTGTGTTTTTGGTATCGTTGGTTTGATTCTTCAGTCAACAGTTCGCCAACCCATACGTTATCTTTTTCGATAAAGTTATAGACAATGTATTGTAACATGTCATCTCGGTTTTCGTGTTTTCTGGAAAGTTTGTAGAAGTGATATTTGTCTTTTCTGTTTTCAAATTGTTCAGTTGTGGTTTTCACCTTACCGTTATATTTAAAGAAGTCAAACTTCTCCGTGGTAAAGTGTAATTTTAAAGCATTAAATAAAATGTAAGTTTCGTAGCCTGTCATATAATTAGGGTGGGAGTTTTAAAGAGCTCTCCCAACTCTATAATAAATTGTAATTACTTAATTAAGTATTTACCACCAGCCGGTTAATTTACCGAGCCAATCCACTGCTACAACTGCAACTGCTACATTTAATATTAAATTAAAGTCTAAGTTTAAAGGCATAGTAGTTTCTCCTATTATTATAGTTTTGGTTTGTTATTTTTATGAGATAACAATGGGGAACTCATATAGGTAAACGACTGAATCTACTAGACTTCTCTTTTAACATGTTGTTGTCCAATGCATCACACTCTATTCGTGATTTGAGGTTAGCATTACATAGTGTTGCCGCTACTTCTATTTCTAATCCTGTTTCTTTACAATAAGCTGCTATAGCTTCAATGTAATTGTAATCTGTTCTTGATACCAAATCGTGTATCTCTTTAGCGAACTTCGCCATCTCATCTTTTGTTGCCATGATTATTTTTTCGCCTTAGTGTTATTATTTCGTGAATAAGCATATGATATACATACAGCATCAATCTCTGATGCATAAGCACATCTAACTGATAGTGGGTTGATACCTTTCTCTATTGCATCATCTATGTTTTTAGACATTAAGATTCTATCTTGAGTTACATAGTAATTATAAGCACCTATGGTTGAAAGAAGAATAATAGTAAAACACACTACTGTAGTTATATACAAAACTGATGATTGATTCATAATTTACTTCCTATAGAATATGTGTTTACCAATAACTGCAACTTTATTCATATCTTTACGCCATAATGGCTTCACATAGTTTGCATGGTAGAATAACGAACCCTTGGATGGGTCAACTAAACTATCATGATTAGCATAAACATTTATAGCTAATTTGATAATAGTATTATACATGGTTTTGTTATGTCTTGTCAACCATTTCATAGGTTCTTTGCCTTCACAATACCATGAGAATTGGCAACCTCTAGGATTCTTTTGTTTAACCACACCACAAATATTATCTGGATAACTTTCACTCTTCACACGATTAAGTGTAACGAAAGCCACAGCTACCTGGCCATTTAATGGCTCATGTGCTGATTCGTAAAATATATTTTCTGCCAAGCACATTACTTGTTGTTGTGCTTTAGGTATTAGTTGGTCAAATGTTATGTTATGTTTGAAGTCGGCTCTTATTAGAGCTTCAGATTGAATTGCTTTTGAACTTAATTGGAATATTAGTATTGTTATCAATATTGCCAAAAGCGTTGGAATAATAAAAATCACTTTACGCATACATTCTCCTTTGTAATCGAATGTTTCTTTATTTATGAACCAAAGGTAGTCTAAACCTTAGTTCCACATGATTCACATAGAACAAAATTGGGTTTTTGTTGTATAAACCCACACTTTTTACACTTTTTACTGGTTTCTTTCTTATTAAATATACGGTCCCAGCCTTCATCATAGCTTTTAGTATTAACTTTGCTAATTAGATTGTCACCGGTTATGTCATTTTTACCTGCCATTGTCAGACCAAATAAGCCTGCGATACGGTATATAATCCTAATACTACAACTATGGCAGAACATATTTTTAAAATTATTGAAACAAATCCACTACCAAAATAGACAGCAACTGCTATTGCAATTACTAACCAAACATCAGACAATTCGCCTTCAGTTAATTTTTTTGGTAACTGTTCAATGTATTCCTTGACTGCTGGAACTTCTTCGTTTATAATAGGCATTTCTTATTTCCTCATAATGTAGAATAATATTCATCAATAAAATGTTTCAGACCACTCATATATTCATCTTTTTGTTTTACAAATATTTGAGAGTCTCCGTTTGTAACTGCTATAGCTACCACGATTTGGTTGATTGGCGTTCCTGTACGTTCTTCAAACATCATAGCATAAGCCGTACATTGCATGAAATAGTTCTCAATCCAATCTTCTTTCTTTTCTTTAGCTGCAGATTTAAAATCTACAACAGATAACTGGCCGTTCCATTCAGCAATACAATCAACACGACCTGCCAGTTTTAATTCATCAGAATATAATGCTTGTTCTAGTGAATATACTTTTCCAATGTTTTCATCAAGTTTTGGTTTCATTTTAAAAAACAAATCTTTAGCATCAGGGAAAGCAGAGGCCATTCTCTTTAGTGTCAATTCATTAAGTAGATATTGTTCACACATTGTATGCAATCTGGTTCCACGACTTGACGCTTGATTAGATATCTTATTAGCGACATCATGACCAACTCGGTCTCTCCATTCTTGTATTGCTTTTTTGTTGAATGAAGATAGAACAGTTGTGACTGACGGATAAGCATTACCCTCTGGCGTAACATATCTACGACCTTCAGGTTTAGTTTCAGCGTTCATGTCAAAATCTAGTTCTTTTAAATGAGTAAATTCAAATGCCATTCTAATCTTCTCTTTCGCCGCCATGGCCAATTCGTTGTTCAACTGTTTGACTACTTAATGTGTCAACATCGTGTCTTACTGTTGATGCCATTTTATCAGCATCTCTATCTTTTTCTCTTTTAGCCAATTCTTTTTTAACGCCAATGTCAACATGTTTTTTGTGAATTTGTGCTGTCTTCACTTCTTTATTACTCTTCTTTACATATTCATCAGCCAATGGACTATTAGGGAACTTTTCGCCAATCTTGGATAACACTTCTTTGAATCCATCAGATTGACCTTTCTGTCTGTTATCTCCCACTCCAGTGACAATAGTAAAACCAGTCGGCACTTGTGTTATGTGAGGGTTTGCTTTAAGATATTCATCTTTGGAAGCTATAGACATCATATCTTCCCATTCTTCATTTGTATTTGAATCTTTAAACTGGTAAAATCCCATAATCCATTTCATACCACGAGGGAACAGGTCTTTTTGTCCATGTCGCAATATGCCTTTTATTTTTAATATAGTATTTATGATATGATTCTAATACATTTCCAGGTACTTTACAGTCATCTGGCATAGCCGGTGTAGGTGGATAGAATTCGCCATCACTTATATTTTTTGGTGGCGATTCTAATATACCTAATAGACGGCTACAAGCATGCTGTCTTCCATAACGAAATGTGTATTCCTTGAGCAGGTTTTCCCACAACGAAAACAGCCACTTGTAGTTGTTTTGATTAGCTCTCACCCAAACATTACTTGGATGGTTGACGTGAGATGCTTTCATCAATTGAAATTCTCGCTCATCAGCCATACGCCATCTCTTGATATTACGGTTATTGACCGTTTTACCAAGATATTGTGAGCCGTCTAAAACTCGATGGGCAGTTGACATCAACTGAGCGTACTCGATGCACATTTTTGTAGAATGTTTATCAAGGTGCATTTCTGCACATTGCCTTGGGTCATTGTGAAGATAAAATATGTTCATAAGTAACCATTATACATGCTTATTCTACTAATGGAGGCAAATCACCACTAAGTATTTGTAGTTCTTCTATCTTCTGCTCTTCAATCAAAGCAACACCTTCTTCTAATTCAGCAAAACGCTTTGAAGCATTAAACTTTGTCATTAGTTTGGCATTCTTTCTTACTTCAGATAATATAAAAGCATTTGCACTATCTGGCGTATACTTTAGTTTAACATAAGCACGATAGCCGCCTTCACCAGAATGAACAATAGACATATTGGTTCTTTGAACGCCAATTAGATTAACTCGTGCTACAACTAATTTGGTAGTTCTATCTATCTCACGAATAACAGTTGTGTCAAGGTCACCAACTTCTGTTGCATAATCCTTTAACATAGCATCAATGTGTGATGAGAAGTTTGAAGCAAGTTCACGCTTAGCAGACAATGAAGCCTTATCTAATGCAAATTGCATATCTTTAGAATATTCTGAAGCTACTGCATAAAGATTTACATCATCATCTTCTAAATCTTCATTATACCATTCAGGATAAGCTACTTCAACACCAGGAGAGGCTTCAGCTTGTGGTGTGCTAGAGTCTATTTCAAATCCAGTATTGTATTTTAATGAACCACAACCTGTGGCAAAGGCTGATGCAATTAACATCGCAATCAGAGTTTTTTTATTCAATTTCATATTGTATTTCCTCTTTTCATAATATAAACATGATTATTAATCACCTTTCGCTTTTGAACCGGTACAGTATTCAATAAATTTTCCATTTCTACTTTATTGTATTTTTGTTTGATATTATATTGCCTGTCATCATTCTCAATAAACAATACGGTTAAAAGTTCTTTAGACTGTAATTTATTTTGTGGTAAGTATGCTACTAATCTATTTTCTTTAGTAGATGGTAACATAAAATTACCTGGTGAGGTGGCAATCATGCTACCATCGATTAAATGATATATGCCATCAATAAACAAGAAAGCTAAAACTAATCCTTGTTTGTTGGATGAACCAGAAATAACTACTTCATCACCTTCATTAAAATAAAACTCAGTACTATCCAATTTGAATTTAATTGGGTTCTCAATTGTTCCTACATCTGCACGAATAACTACTGTGCATTTATTATAACCTAGTGCTTTATTTGTTTGAATATTCTTTTCAATAATAGACTTGATGTAACCAGACGAATCTGATATAACATCTTTTTGAATATCACACTTTGCTTCTTTGCAACTTTCGATTGTAAAAGCACTTAACGATTCACCAGTAACTTTAAGAATAGCATTCTCTTTAGCGATTGATTCAGCCATTTTACAAGCATCTGATTCTGACGTATCAGGACCAAATTTATATTCACCTACTGCAGTCGTAACTGTATTTTCTTGTTTAATTAAGTTTTTTAATGCCGTAATCTCAAGATATTCCTCAGCGTTAGCGAACATAGATGCAATTAACAATGGTAATAAAAGTTTCTTCATTAAGCTGTTGCTTTTTGTTCTGCTATTTCAGCATCAATCTCGTCTGAAATTTCAAGCATCTCTTTCTTGATATCAGAAACTAAATCATCTAGTTTTGATATTGAAGGTTTTTTTATCATATCACCTGGTGTAAAATTTGATGTTAATATACCAGTTCTTCGCATATATTCTTTTACTTCATCAGCATTTACTAATTGATAAGAGGTCACTTTACGACCATCTTTAGTAATACGAATTATGCCATTAGCATTTGTTTTGATATGCCACATGTATGTAGAAATACGATACATATAGATTTCTTTACCGAGAAGAGTGTCAATTTCTTCTCTTGTTACTGCATTTCCTGAAATCATTATTGTCAATAATTTCTGAAAAGGTTTAAGTTTCACTGTTTTCATAATATAATTTCCTTGTTAATAAAATCAAAATAAGATTTAATATATAGATTTCTCATTTTGAAGGGTAAGTATAACACAATTTTGCCTGAAAGTCAAGCATTATCGCCTCATCTTTGCCTGGTCTTCCAGGTCTTCTTGTCTGAATAGTGGAACACCATTCGATTTGTGTAATGTTCCAATACCAATCATCTTATCACCAGTATAAGTCGGTGGATGATTCTCTTTGGTTGTTGAACCAGATGAATCTGTTTTTAAACTTGGATGATATGGTGTTTCTCTGATTATTAGACCAGATGCCACAGGATTGAATCGGTTAGATACATCAATAGGCTTAGTTTTACCATCAGTTCTAGCAACCAGATTTCTCTTTTTACTTTTTCGTCTAGGTTTGTATTTACTGTTCACATAGATAATCATTCGTACCGTATATCCTTTACATAATTTTACATCTATATAAGGATTATACATGTTTTTAGGCAAAAGTCAAGCACTTTCGAGCATTAATTTGGTATTATTCTTTGATGTAAATGAGAGTGATTCGCATTTACTATAGTTCGATGTTACTCCATTTCTGAAGTTTTAAGTTTTTTGCTTGTGAACATAGTTCCAAAGCTTCTTTTTTGATGTAACCTTTTTTGATGAGAATTTCAATCATGCAATATATGTCGCCTAGTTCTGATTCGAGTTTATCAAATCCAGCATCAAATCTGATTATTTTGGATGCTTCAACTGAAGCTTCAGAACATTCTTCCATGAGTATGGTTAGAATTTCGTGTTTTTCGTTAGTTATCATAATATAAGTTAATTCTTAAAAGAGTTGTAATTGTTTATCTTTATAATAAGTTTTTTCGTCTACATCTACTTCAACTTCTAGTTCATTTTTTTGGTCTATTAATTGAGATACATGTAGCATTTTCGACTCTATTTCCACTTCTAGTTCTAGTATTCTTTGTTGATTAAACTGTACTGTCGTGGTCATGATTTTTCCTTAACTTATGAATTTATCGGCAATTCCCAAATTGATACACTCATCTGCTGTTAACCAAACATCTGTAGGTGGTAACAGTTTTGATTTTATGGATTTCTCTTCCATGTTTGTCGCTCTTTTCAAAACATCAACCATTCGTTTATTTAATAACTCAGTCTCTTTATATTGTGCCTTTATATCGTGGTGTTTTCCATAAACTTCACCTGTATATTGGTGGCACATAATACTAGCATATTTACCAATATATCTTTCACCTTTCATTCCTGTTGCGAATACTAGAAAAGCTGCACTCATAACATTACCAATTCCAAAGGTTCGAATCTTACGATGTGAATTATGCATAATATCAATTAGAGCAAAGGCATCAGTCAAACTGCCGCCTGTTGAATTGATAAACAATGTTAAAGGAACTTCGGTATGTAACGTATTCTCATATGCAATCCACCGAATAATCTCAGTAACATTTTCTTCACATATTTCGCCAGTAAGAAAATTAATATGGTTATTGAGTAACGCAACATTAATTCTTTCTGAGGAGAAGAGTAAATCGTCTATATCTCTCTTATCGTCAACTGGTTTTTTATATTTCTGTAGTCTCTTGTTTTTCATTTGAATGCCATTCGTAAGCGGTTTTTATAATCGAAGTGATGTCATACTTCGGCTCGTATTTTAATATTTCTACCGCTTTGGAGATATCTGCAACTAAACTGACTGCATCTCCATCTCTTCTTGGGTTGAGTTTGATTGTAATTAACTTCTCAGATACTTTCTCAACTTCAGATAAGATTTCATAGACTGAATGACCTTTACCGGTACCAAGATTAAACACGTCTGATTTACCACCTTTATTTAGATATTCTGAAGCTAATATATGAGCATCAGCAACATCATTTACATGAACATAATCTCTTATGCATGTACCATCTTTTGTGTTGTAGTCATCGCCATTTAATTCAAATTCTATGTTACTTCTTTCATATTTCTTATCACCCAAGCTATATATTAAACGTGGTATTAAGTGTGTTTCTGGTTGATGGTCTTCACCAAACTCACCATCTTCATCTGCACCAGTTAAGTTAAAGAATCTAAAAATTACATAGTTTAATCCTGACTTATTAATTATCTGTTCTGATAATTCTTTAGAGTGACCATAAGGTTGATTGAATTCTATTTCATCATCTTCCTTAATCATTGAGTTTTTTGTTTTATAGACAGCCGCTGTTGAAGAGTAAATGATATTTTTAACACCATGTTTATTCATAGCGTTTACAACAGCACAAGTTCCGCCAAGATTGATATCATAGAATTCAGTTGGTTCTAATACAGATATTCCTGCTTCTATTCTAGCAGCCAAATGAATCACTAAATCAAAGTTCCAGTTACCAAGAACACTTTCTAATCTAGGTCCGTCTCGCACATCACCAGCATGCATAACATCGATATAACTATTAAAGTTATGTTTGTAATCGAAACCATGAACACTCCAGTTGGCTTGTTTCATTGTCTTTGCTAGATGTGAACCAAGATAACCAGATACGCCAGTAATCAATACTCTTTTCTTAGAATGTTCTATTTGTGATTTAAGATTATCTATCTTCTCGTCCCATTTCATTCTTCTACTGACTCAACTATTGATATTCCTGGACCAACTTGATGTATCTTTTGTTTAATTGTCCATGGATATATTTCACCATATTTGTCTTTTGTTATTTTGTTACCAGAAATAAAGAATTCTTTTGTTACAGAATTTTCATTACCATCTAAACGATAGTTGACTGTATATTCATTAGAACATTGGCCGTTTGGAAAGTGATGTTTTAATGCTCTAAAGAATTGTCTATCTGCACCCCATTTTCCATACCAAGCATGACCAATTTTAGTTGCAACATCTCTTTTTATGGCAAAACATGATGTGTCAATATGTCTAACATCTTCATTAAAATATGTAGGCCAATCACCAAGTGATTCACAATTGTCTTCACATATAAACTCGCCTTCTTTATCTACTATTCTTCTAAGTGAATAAGCCCAATCTGTACCTGACTCGATTGTTTTAACCATGTGTTCAATATGGGTCGGTTCTAACCAATTATCTTCATCAAGATAGACTATGATGTCAGCATTAACTAAAAATGAGCAGGCTGCGTACACACGATGACCGTACCAGTCTTTACCAACGTTTTCTTCAAGACTAATAGTTTTAATTGTTGGTATATTTCTACACCAACTAGGAATAGTTACTTCTGCTCCATCTTTGAAAACGTAATGAATAATATCTTTATATGTTTGATTTTTGACCGAGTTTAGGTTCTGTTCTAGATGCTTCGAGCCAATGGTTGGAGTTACAACTGCAACTCTCATTATAAAGATTCTTTTTTAAGGTCTATCAGGGTAAATGCATCATTAACTAGTGATTTGGTTAGATGCATAATGCCAATATCTTTCTTTAAAAGACCAACTAGTATTTCAGCTTCATCTTTATGTAAGCTTTCTAGTATAATTAACATTATTTGTTTCTTTCTTTTAGGTGTCAACATGGTTGACCTAGAATCACCTTTAATGAATCTATACAATTTAGCAGTCTCGCCATGAAGATAAGCAAAGTTTAATCCAGCTGGGTCAACAGAAGGTCTGTAGTCTGGAATCTCTACATCAAATTCAACATTGTCATCATATAATAATTCGAAGAATTGTCTTAATGCTTTAGTGTCATACTTTTGAAGCACAGCTATTCTATCTTTCTTTGTTACTCCATTTTCTACTTCTGTAAATATTTCTGAGAATAAATTTATCATATTAGAATTCGTCAATGACCTCCAGTAAATTTTTAAGGCGATTAGTTATCATGTAATTCATAAACACTTGTTTAGTATTAGTGGTAGTTTCATCATATGTTTTGAGAATTAGTTCTTTTAAATTCTCTGGTATTTTAGTTAAGTCAATAAGTAGTTCATTTCTTATAAAGTTTCTATACATTTCATCAGTACAGAATTCTTTTGGTTCTTGATTTAACCATTTAATAATCTTTACTTCTGTTATTGGTCTCTGGCGAATACCCTCTACAAACACATCATCATTAGATAATATATTAGGAACGCCATCTGATTTGTCACCACGAATAATCAATTGTTTTAATTGAACGGCAGGTAATGGTTCTACTAATGCCTTTTTCATAATTGGTGAGTATTGTTCTACGTTAGGCCACTTTTGTAGTTGAACGAAATCTTTATCTGATGAAAGAATCATTATCTTTTGTGTAGCACAATATTTCATTGTTAATATTGCAATCACATCATCAGCCTCACAGGTGTCTATCTCAACAACTTTATAAGGTGAGTGTTTTCTAATCTCGTCTTTGATTAAATGTAGACATGCAAAGATTGAATTCCAGTCGTGACCAGATTTCTGTCTAGCTTTCTTACGACTTGCTTTATAGTTTGGGAATAAATCTTTACGCCAGAAGTTTTTGCTATCACAAGCAATAACAACTTCTGGACCGTGAGATTGTTTATATTTCTTTACATAGGTTCTAATCGTGTTGAGAATCATGTGTCTTACCATAGATTCGTCAACAGGACCGTTTGTTGAACCGATATGTTCCATCAGGTTAGAAATAGCTACCTGGTTATAGTCAAATATTATCATGTTAGTATTATATCAAATTTAGAAGTTTAAAGAGGCAATCATTTGTTTTCTTTCTCTCTCTTTGCATCGTCCATATCTCTTGTCCATTCCATTGCGATATCATCGTAGAAAACTCCAACACTTCTTTTAGGTTGTCCGTCTTTATCATATCCAAGAGCCAGACATCTATGTTTCATTCTCATCTCTTGATTCTCGCCATAGAAGTTATCAATCCAATTACCACTTTCTAGATACATTCTACAGTTTCTAATATAACCTTCTAGTGAAGATACCTGTGCAACTGCACCTTTTACATTCTGTCTAACAGCCACTTTAAGACTTGCAACCTTATCTTGTGAAATCTTAATCCACTCTTTAACGTTAGACATAGTTAATGGGTGGTCATCGGGTAAGGATTGAACTTCTTGTGAAATGTTTTTGTATTCGGGTGGATTTTCTTTGAGTCTCTTTTCTCGAGCAAGTGCTAATCTTTCGACTGCAGCTTTCTTTTGTTCAGGAGACATTGGCTTTCTATGCTTTTTTGTCTTATTCATAATATACCTCAAGTGTTTCAAAGATGTAATAAATGTTATATTATCACTTATTTATGTAAGTATAACATAAATAGCTCCCAATGTCAAGCTAAAGAAGGCAAACATGGACTTTTTATTCTTAGTAACTGAAGTAGGTTTCCCAATAGCAGCTGCAATGGCTGCCGGGTATTTTGTATTTTTAACATTGAAGTTTATCCTATCAGATGTGACTTCAAATGTCAAGCGACTAAGTGGTATTATTACCGCATTAGACAATCGTGTAAAAACTATGAATCATGATGTAATTCGCATAGACACTCTCATGTCGTCAGCGTTAGGCCTCAAACCAGATATAAATCGTATAGCTCGGGCTGACGGAAAGAATGACGCCAGAAAGGATTAACTCCAATGAAATTCAATATATCAATTAACTGGTACACTAAGTGGTCAGTAATTTTGTTATTCTTGTCAGCCAATTGTTTTGCCGAAATGAATGTAGAAAGAGTTTATATGGCAAATCAAGCTGGTGGTCATATTATATTAACTCAAGAAGAGTGTAAATTAACTAAATATAGTGATAGATATAAGAACAGAGCCTATGCAACAACGAGTGAATTGGGTATTGAATATGAGGCTTGTTATGATGTGCCTTCTATCGAAGGTGCTCCAGATATTCCAGGCTTTAGAACATTTCCAATAGTAAATTATATAGACGAAGATGGATTGATAGTAGAATACCATTTAGACATGTTCTCTGTTAACCAATAGATAAAAAAGAGGAACTAATTTAATGAAATTTATAGAAGTTTTAAAGCACAACTTTGTTTTAGTGCCGGTAGTGGCATCTGTTATTTTTGGTACATTTACTGGTATTAAATATATCGTAGACGTGTCTAATACAATTCACACAAGTGAAGTCGAAGTTCAATCTCTTTTACAAGAATTAAAAGAAACTCAAGCTAAATATGATGATAAGATAGACAATCTTAAAATGACTATAAACTCAAATAATAATCAAACAAATTTAAACATTGCAGATGTAAAAGCACAAGTAGCTAAATTAGAAGCATCAATGAGAATGGGCGAAGACTTATATCGAGTATTAGCTGACCAAGTGAGGGAACAAGCTTATGACATTAAAGACCTCAATCGATAAATTAAACAACATATTATCTCCTATCACATTATCTTTATGTGTTGGGTTAATGTTAGCTATTATTCCTAGTAAAAATGCACATGCAAGAAATGATTATCTTCAAGGTAGTTTTCAACAATGTAACAAAGGTAATTTTTCTGTAGAATCTTCTTATGACGAAAGAGATAACTCATATTCAAATAGATATCCTAATAGTGTAAATAGTAATAACAATCATTATGGTGATGGCTCATCTCAAAGAATAGGCGTTAGGTGGACTTGGTATCTAGGAAGTAACTGCACTGATTATACTCAAAGTTTAATACAAGAGAATATGGAATTAGCTCAACAGTTAGAGTTAATTAAGATGTGTAAAAGATATAATAACAAAAAGCTACCACCACAATTTGCAACACTTGCTAGAAAATGTCAGGGTGTTAATGGCGAAGAAATGATTGATGATAGACCGCCATCAGGCAAAAGTTACTATGATGAACTTATGGAAGATATTACAAAGAATCCAGATAAACATAAAAACCCCAATGTATATTATAATAAAAGCGAAGAATTAAAGGATATAACGGAACTTAAAGGTGATAAGAATTTAAAACTAGGTAAGAAATTAATAGTTCCAGAGTTTGAAAGACCAGTAGACGATATGGGTATTCCATTACCTTATCCAATACCAATGATTGAGGAGAAGATTATAACAGTTGAATAAGAATCGCTACCTTAGGACCGTTATAAATATATGATGAATAATGAAAAACACTTTAGAGAAATTGCAGTCATCGTATCAATAATCTTGGTGATTGCATACTTTAAACTGTTTATATGAAACTTAATGAACTATATGACATAGCACTTTATTTTATTGTGTTGGTTTGTTTTTGGTTGAGTTTTCATAGTATAGATGATGAAACAAATCATATCACAATAACATTAGATACAATTGAAGTAACAGGTGAGGACGTTGATGGATAATATAACAACAGTAATAGCAGACTATGGTTTTCCAATCATAGCTTCCTTTGGTCTTGGATATTTAATATTCTATATTTGGAAATGGGTAACAGGTGAAATTAATATTGTCATTGCTCAAGCAACCAAAACTCTAATAGAATTAATTGACCGTGTTCGTATGCTTGATAATGATTTAATACGACTCAATCAAAAACTCAACACACTATTGCAAATACGAGAAGAAGAATCTCGCAAAAAAGGCCAAGATAAAGAATAGTATTATTTAGAAGTTAGTCTATACACTCCATCAAAATCTTTTGGTTTTTCTTTATACAATCTTTGTACCATGTTATCATAATAATCAATAAGATTTATATTTTCATTTTTCAATTTCACTGTCATCAATATTGCAGTCTTCCACTCTCCAGAATAATAAGCTCTAAGAAACTTCTTGTGGCCAGATTCATCATCTAGTTCTGCAATCGTATAGACTTTAACACCAATAGTTTTACCTTTGACTGCAATCGTATCTAATTCTACAACTGGATAATATTCTTTAACCAATTCAGCAGTTCTAGGTCCTAATATAATTCTAACACCATAAGTTTTACTTTGACCTTCTAGTCTTGCAGCTAAATTAACTGCATCTCCTAAACAAGTGTAATCAAAACGCTGTGTGCTACCCATATTACCAACAACAACTTCACCTGTATTAATACCTAATCCCATTCCAAATGCAGGAATGTTTTCTTTCTCAATTTCTTTATTGAAGTTATCTAAGTCTCCTAACATTTCTATTGCAGCTTTAACTGAATTCAATGCATGTTCTTTATCATCAAGTGGTGCATTCCAAAATGCCATTTGAGCATCACCAATATATTTGTCGAGTGTGCCATTGTAATCAATAATCTTAGCAGTCATCGCTGTCATATATCGATTCATGATTGAAGTGAGGCCTTGAACATCTTTACCATAGTGTTCAGATATCGTTGTGAATCCACGGACATCAGTAAACATAATAGATAACTCTCTAGTTTCACCTCCCAATCTTAATAGTTCTGGATTCTTCTGTAACTTCTCAACAAGTGCTGGTGACAAGTAAGTTCCAAACTGTTTCTTTATAAGAAGTTTTTGATTGAGTTCTGAAACAAATTTAATAGTATAAGCAATTCCATATATCACACCTAATGAAACTATAGGATAAAAAGCGTCTATTAATATCGCTTCTTTGGTAAATAGATGTACAGAGTAATAATATAAACTAACAATAATACCAATATTGAAAACAATTCCATATTTCCACCTTGTAAATAAGATTAGAATGATTGATAATAATAATATACTAATTAACTCGGCGCCAGTTGCCCAATCTGGTCGTGATATGTTTATCTGATTAGAAAGTGTTGCTATTAATGAAGCTTGTGCATGATGTGGCCAAACTTCGCCAATGCTTGTTGATAAAGGATTAACTAAACCACTTGCAGTTACTCCAATAATTACTATCTCATTATTAAAGTTTTTTGGTAAGTTAGTTAAACTATGTTCAATTCCTTTTTGTTGCCAATCTATCCATACACGACCAATAGTATCTGTTTTTATTTTACCAAACTGTGGTATTCTAAGTGCTTGTATGCCTAGTTCATTAAACTTTATTTGAAAACTTGGGTCATTAGCAATGACTCTTAAAACTTCTAATGATAGATTTGGATATAATGTGTCACCACTTGAAATGACCAGTGGCATTCTTCGTACAACACCATCAACTTCTGGAAATGTATTAACTATTCCAACACCAATTGCATTATCTTCTAATAATTTTATATTAGCAATGATTCCAGGATAATCTACAGTTTTATTTTTACTGTCGCCAATTGACACTGCACCTGGATTTCTTGGTTCATTTTTAGTTTTGGCTGCACCTATATTTGGCAGAATAACAGGATAATCTTTTAGAGTTTTAGCAAACACTTTGTCTTGACCTAATCTGTCTGCTTCAGGCATCATTATATTCCAGACAACCAAACCGGCGCCTCGATTATATAAGTCTTCTACTATTGTTGCATAAACATTACGACTAAAAGGAAATTGACCATAGTCTTCGAGTGCTGATTCATCAATATTAACTAAATGAATTCCATTAGTTGTTTCTACTTTTGATGAAATAAGGGTATCGAAATATCTAAGTCTTAATGATTCGACAAATGCTGGGTCTTCAACTCTTATAGGAATAATTATTAAAAGAAGTAGAAGTGCCCACCAAGGTGAGATTAGTTTTTTCATATATGTATTTATTCTTGTGTTACTGAGACTGAACACCCACCAGAAGTGTAACAAGTTTGTGTTAGTGAATAACTTTGATTTGAATCACCTTGTTGTGTTAAATCTACAGTGCTTGATGCCGAACCAAAAGTTAAGTCAATGGTTGCATTGTGAGCTCCAGTTCCTTTTTGTAGAATGGTCACATCATGTGCATTACCATTTAATGTTATATCTGCAAATTTAGATGAGTTATGTTGTTGTGTAACATCTATTATATTGCTATTGCCAGTTACATCTACAAACAATCGTTTTTCGGATGCATCTTTCTGTAGAACATCAAAATTACTAGAATTACCAGTCACATCTATATCTGCATAATGACCATGGTTGCCAGTATTTCTTTGTATTACTTCAATAGCATTTAAATTACCATCAACATTAAGTTTGATAATATGGTCACCTCTAGAAGTATTCTCTGTTCCGTCATCGTTTCTATCTTGAAAAAGGTCAAGGTCATTTGAATCGCCATCGAGCATTAATTCAATTAAATTAGGAGCCCACGAACTTGGCGAACCTTGTTTAATCAAAATATTATTACTATTGCCATCAATATCAGAACGCTCAACTCCTATTCCTCTTATGTGATTGCCGGTACTTCCGTCTTGTAGAATATTAATTGTATTATTATTACCAGCTTGGTCTATGTAAACACTATTATCTGGATTAGACCCAGCACTTGCTGCCGTAGCTCTAGAAGAAGCGGTTGATATCTTTGATGTTTGTGTAGATGAAATACCAGAGCTTGTGCCAGTGGTTGTTGATGTTGATGTTGTGCTGAATACACCTTCCTCTTCAAGTGTTTCTCCAAAAAAGGTATACATTCTTGCTGAATAAGTTGTGTTAGTAGAATTAAATTGTACTTGGTCCATAGTGATAATTAATTTACCACCATTACTACCATAACCATATACTGCCCAAGATTTCCAACCACTAAGGCCTGATGCTGTATTTGACGCTATTGCCGTACCACCCGATTGCATTGAAAAAAGATTTCTTGTTACCCAAGTATTTGAAACGGTATATTGAGAACCATTAGCGTGAGAAGTATAGTTTGCCTCACCATTGTACATTGTGATAGCACCTACACTTAATTTACTTTCAACAAGCGATTCAATGCTAAGCGTTCTAGCGCCATCATGGTCACCATTACCAGCAATTAAAACTGTACCACCTGCACCAATGTAAGTTTCATATGCTGTCTTACAAGTACCACCACAATTGTTATTACCTGCTATGTTAATATGTAAATCTTTATTAGTAAAATGACTTAAAGTAACTGAACCACTATTTGTGCCTGAAACTGTAAACCCATGACCCTCTAGTTCACCTTTTAGTTTATTGTACATATTGGTGTCAGTATAATTTATATGAGCTGTTTCAGCAAATGCTGATGTACAAAAAAAGAATACTAATAAAAATAGTCTCATTTAATTACCTTATTACAAACAAGGCACTTGTCTGAACCATTTAATCCACCACAACTTCCTTTAATATTTTTACCCATTAACATAACGCCAAGTGACATTAGAGTTACTATTATGGATAAGATAATAAATGTTATTATAAATGTTGTCATTAGTTTTGTCGAGTAGTAATTATAGTTGTGCCTTCTGAATTAACTCTATTTGTTATATCAATAACACCTTGTATCTGTCTGATTGTGGTCTCTTGTGTAGTTGGAACAATAATACAAGAAATGTCACTACCTGTGGTATCCATACAAAGTTCTACTGAAATAACATCTACAATAGCTGTAACACCTTGGTCAGGAATAAAATCTGGTAATAAATCAGAACCAGTAGATACCGCTAATGTTTTTTCTTGTGATATTTTAAGTTGTAGATTTAAAGCATCTAAAATGTTTTGTAAGAAATTTCTATCTAATAAGTTATCTGATAATCTATCAGTAAACAATTTAGCTTCTTCTTTATCTAATTCATTCTCTAACAACTCTTGGTCTAAATCATTAGTATCTAGTGTAGACACATTAGTTTTACCAACTTCTTCTGATTCAATCTCTTTTGGTGGTCCAAGAATAAGAATGTTACTAATCATTTCTTCTGTCAAATCAACAATAATTGGTTTTGTTGGTTTAGCATCTAGATTAGGAACTCTTGTTGCTTGAAATGCCACATCCATGTGTACGATGCCACCTAAACTCTCAACATCAATAGCACCTGTTTTACAATCTGCTTCTATAGATGCCCAACCAAAAGGACAACTAGGCAATAGAATAACTGTAGTAGCACCAATCTCATCCACTGTTGCTGTAAAATCTGTACCACGAACTGTAATTGTGGCAGTTGGAGTTTTAATTTTAACTGCTTGTGGTTTGTCTTTAGCGATTTGACCAGAAGCATATCGTGCCGTGCCAGCTGCAATTCTTATTGCTAACTTACCTGCATCTTTATTCTTTGGTTCATATACAAAGTCATCAATTGTTAGTCTAGAACTTTCAGTCATCTGAACAATTGTATTATCTTCGAATGTAATTTCAGCTGTGCCTTGACCTGTTCTCAAAGCATCATTCATTTCTACACCAACACCTTTAGTTCCTACTATCTTTTCTTTATCTCTTGTAATAGAAAGTGGGTCATGTTTTTGTTGTGTAATTGTTCCAATAAAACTCCATGCCATAGTTGGTATGAGAAGAAGTAATATTAAACTTTGTCTAATACTTCTATTTGCCATAATTTTGTATAAGTAGCCCAATTGGTTGAATCTAAATCTTCAATGTGTAGATTGTGTTCTTTGATAAGCCAGTTATTAAATGGCACAATATTTTCAAGTTCTTTTAGACTATATTTCTTAGTCATCTTGGCTTATTACCCAAGTATTACTATTTCCTGTTATGTTCACATCGATATCATTATCTTGGCTACCAGCTTGTGTTGATGTCCAAGCATTACTTGAACCGATTATATCTAAATCATAGTTATGTCCAGCGGAACCACCATTGCCAGATTGAGTTGCTGTTATTACATTACTAGCACCTTGTGCTGTCAAGTTAAAGGTTGCTGAATCTGTTCCTAAAGTAGCTGTTACTTTATTACCACCACCACCACTGATTGCAGTAGCAACTGCTATTGTGTCACCATCAATTGTATATGTAAGGTCATTGTAAGTACCACCAGTTGTGGTTGCTGTCAAAGTATTTCCTGTGCCTAATAAATCAAATATTAAATCTGAGTAATTACCAACTTGCCTAATATCAATAACATTATTAGCTGCAGTTCCATTACCATCGCCATTAATGTCTATACTCGCAACTGAGTTTGAACCTGTGATGTAGTATTTTAAGTTGACACCAACAGAAGATGCTACTGATGTGTTCATATCAATCTTTAGAATATTAGCACCACCGATTTGTTTTATGTCTACTGTCTGGCTACTACCAGTAAATAGTGCAGCTGTGCCTTCTGAATCTCCTACACCGAATAGTTTATTGGCTGCACCGTCCTGCAACACATTAATTGTTGAACTACTACCAACTTGAGTTATATAGATACTATTGTCAGCTGCATGAGCAAATGAAAGCACCATCACAAGTAACATAATGAAATATGTTTTTATTGTAGTCATTTAATTTCCTTGGCCAAATGTTGTATTTAAAACTGGTTCTACTTCCTCTATAATATCAATATATTCTGATGTTGGTTTAAGTGGTGTTATTTCAACTTCACTAATCACCTCTTCTTTAAAATCCCACACATCAGTTCTTTCGCCTTCTTTTATTAATTCTACTACCGCAGCTTCAATAGCTGACTTTACTGCCAAACTTCCTGGTTCATTTAAAGTTAAGCCAGATTCAAACTCAAACACTTGTGTGCCTTTATCATAAAACTTTAGTATTGCTAAGCTATCTGCAGTTGAGTAAATTGTTTTCTGAACATTGACTGCAGCTATAACCAAACCTGTATTAACACTTATAGCTCTCAAACTTACTGTAATGATATCTTCACTAAACTTTGTTGATGGTCCTATTCCTAATATTCTAGCGGCACTTCCTCCACTTCTCACTGATGTATCATAACCAGTAATACCACCTTCAATAATCATACCAGCGAATCGCATTGGTTGTAATTTCTTGGCATCAGCTCCTTCATATGCTTCTCGCATCTGTCGAACTATCTGTCTTTCTTGTGTAAGACTCGCAAGACCAACTCTTTCTACTACATCAAACCAACCAGCATTACCCACATCTCTTAACGCTTTAATTAAAAAGGCTTCAGCGCCTTGTGTTACTGCCGTACTGAAACTCGATTGTGTCGAACTAGGTCTTCTTTGACCTGTTTGGTCTTTAAAACTATAAACAGCAACAGATACTTTGCCCATCATTGGTTTTGGTATAGTATCAAATTCTTTATATGTAGAGTTCTTTACAGCCATAGGAGGTTCATACTCTCCTTTAATTGCTTGAGATGTAGCACAGCCAGTTAAGATGGATAATACCATCAATAATAAAAGTAGTTTCATATTAAAAAGTAAAGTCGCCTAATGGTATTGCAATGCTTGTTGTTGTGCCTACCACATCAATAACACTTAAGTTAATCTGACTTGATGTTTTAGCCCAATTGATAATGTTACCTTCAAAGTTTAATGTGCCTGATGTAGGTGATGACGAATCATCTGTAAACATCGCAGTAGCTAAATCTTGTGATATCTGTGCATAAATTCTAGATTCTAAATTACTCATAAATTTAGCAATATTGGTACTACCTTTTTGTCTAGCAGCTTCTTTTAATTGTGATTCGAGTTTATCTGCAATTGCCTTTTTACGAGAATGTTCTTGATTCTCTATTGTCAAGACATGTCCAGAATATCCATTACCATTAAAGGCAGGACTTTTAAACTCAAAATCATTTTGGGGTTGTGAGGTCGCATTAATTGACCACAGAAAAACACCCATATAAATTAGTTTATTCATATATGTTCCGTTCAGTTATTGTATGTCAGAGGCAGTTACAACGGTTAGTTGTAAATTAATATAAAATGATATACCAGTATTTATCCAGGAGAATCCTGTTTTTTATACTGATATTGATGAGTTAATACTAATACTTTTTCGCACGACCAGCTAGATGGGTCTGTTCAAACTTTTTAGCCCAACGTTTCTTTGCTCGGCCTTTTGCTAACTTTCTTTTTTCTGATGGTTTTGAATATTCACCTCGTTCTTTTAATTCTCGAAGTAATCCAGAATTATCTACTTTTCTTTTGAATATTCTTAAAGCCTTATCAAAAAACATCTTATCGTCTAAAACAACTTTTAGTCCAAATGTATCTTTTTCCCAAGCCTTCTTATAAACTTTCTTATCAGTAATTGCCATTCTTTAGATTTTGCTCCTTTTGTCCAACATTGCTTGTTTTCTTATTATTTCTTTAAGATATTTAGCTCTGTCTTTATTTTTAACTGTCTTTTCTGCTAACTCTGTCAATTGTGCTATGTTCAATGGTCCCAATCTTGGTTTATCATTATGAGTTCTCATTGGATTAGCTTTTCTTTTACCTGGATGAATTCTTACTGTAACTGCCATGATATTATCCTTAAATAGTGTTAGCGTGAGTGCTATTTAGTCGATTTATAATTCAAATGATACATTTTTGATTGTATCGAATCTAAAACTTCTCCAACCTTTCTTATCGACATCAAAAACCGGCAAAACATCGCCATTTACTGCTTTTTTAGCTTCAGTTGTTGCACCTTCTTTGGTAATCTCTGGTAAAAACGATTCTTGAAGAGTACAAGACATTTCTCTTAACTTTCCGTCTGCTTTTGTAAAAGATACTTTAACTATTTGTCTTTTTAATGCAGAAATAAGAACATCTTTAGATTTTTCATCAGAAAAGTTGCCTAATTTCTCAGATTCGATATTAATTCTTAGTTTTTGCGGCACATGAGTGCCAGGTTCTGCTTGATAAGGTTCAGCCGGCCATTCTTTAGTAGCCATTCCTGCATTTGATTGCATTTCTTTCAATTCACTGGCATCTACCATGTCAGCTGCTAATATATCATCTCTATTCATGTTTAACTTTCCTCCCAGAGGTCTATATGATTAATTTTAGATACCACAACACTCAATTCTTCTTTTACAGTCCAAGTTAAGTCACCTCCAGCGAAAATTGCTGTAACAAGCTTTTTCTTTTTCTTGTCTTGAGGGTCTATCATCGAGAAAACAGATATAATTTTATCTGGATTTATCCAAACGTCTTTGTTGTGTGCTTCTTTTAATGTATTTGTAAATAATACTAACGCCATAATATAATACTCCTATTTTACTTCATTACTTTTAATAATTGTTTGACTAATTTGTCTTTTGTTTCTCTTCGGTCTAATTCTATTCCCCATGAGCGACCAATTTCTTCTAAAGTTACTTTATCAAACTCTCTGAGTTCAGCTTTAGTGTAATTCCATTTTGGTAAGAATAGTTTCTTTATCCAGTTAAACATCTTTTGTTTCTCCTTGTTTTTTTATCTCTGTTTGTTGTATAGACTTTGCAATATTGTATAGTTTTTGAATATTAACATTCTTATCTATACGAGTAGCATAATCTTTCATCCATTTGGCAGATTTGTCAGTTTTTCGAAGTATAACTCCGTGAACATTCGAACCGGCAAGGCCTTTTAGATAAGTATCAACATCAGAGAACACAGCTTCAAACGATTCCTCTACTGCTGGAAAGCCCAACTTGTCTTTACCAATAAATGAAACATGAAACATATCTCCATGAGAAGTTCCATTCATTTTTATTTGGTTTTCGTATTCATCACCTTTCAGCTGAAACCAATCCTGTGCCATATGGCCAGGAGTTTCGGGGTCAGGAAAAAAGTATACGCCATCAAAAGGATATTCCGTTTTCTTGTCGTTGGTATTCTCTAGTGGGTCCAAACGTGTCTTCCTCTGAAAGTGGTTTTTCTTTATTTCTAAAGTCTTTGGTCATTGCAGTGAAACTATTAAAGAATTCAGTAATGTCAGCAGATGGATTTCTCACCTTAACGCTAACACACATTGTCTTCTGTTCAATTAAGTCTCTAGCATGTTGACAATCTTCTTGACTATCAAAACGGTAAGTCTCTTCGACTCCGCCTATAGATGAAATAACAAGTAATGCAAATAGTGTATTCATTAGTGTTTAGTCGCCTCTGTACCTACATCACCATCATAGAAATCACCAAGTTCAGCAACTTCTTCTGTAATGCCAGTCATAATTTTATTGAAGGCTTCTAAACAATCTGTATGTTTACACATTACCATTGTTCGTGCAATTATGATTGAAGAAATATTCAATGGATGAAGATTGTGCTTTTCTGATATTGACATAAGATAATCATCTACTTCATTAGAAACTTGTACTATCTTTTTGTCATGAGTTGCAGAATCGCCAACTGGATTTTCAGAATCATATACATGGTCATCATGCACTGAATCTGTATTTACTTCCAATAAATCATCAACATCTTTAATAATTTGTCCGTCTACCTTGTTATCTTTCTTTGCCATGCCATCTATCTCCATAATTTAAAAAAACATTATTCATTCATACTAATCCTATCATAATCGATGATGGATGTCAAGCACCTTTTTCATCTTTGCCTGGTCTAATCTCACCTTCTTTATCTATATGAATAACTTCTTGCTCTGTTAGTTTATCGACCACAAATTCAACTGCACCATCACGGCCTTCTTTTAAACCAATCTTATAAAACACATAGACTAAAATTGCCCATGTAATTGTTATTGCCATTTCGTAGCTCATAGTTCCTCCATCCACTTATAAATCTTTTTATAGAGAGCCTTTTGTGTCTTTGACCAATCGGTCCCGGCAAAGGCCTTTTTGTAAACTTTATACGACTCAACCAATTTCTTTCTATCTAATTGAGTAGCAGTCTTAAATCTTTTTCTACCACCATAGTGTTCAACTATCTCTAGTGCTATGTCATGTGCATATGCACCAATCTCATCTTTATTGGATAGATAAGTTCTTTGTTGAGTTACCTTATCTCGTTCTACATTAAATCCAGAATCACCTTCAATTCTTTGTGAGTTCTGACTCTTGTGAATCATCTCATGCTGAAGTACCTGGCTTAACTCAAACATAAAGGCGTGTCGCCTCTTATCAGTCCAATTATGAATCTGCTTATGGTTCGAACTGAACAACAAGGTCACACATATTGGTTGTCTTTTTCTTTCTGCATCAAACGTACCGGAGACCGATATTTCTGAGAGGTCTAACTCTGGTATCCATTTTACTTCTAACCTGGAACCAAAAGGTCGTATCGCACTTCGCACCTCTGAGACAATTTCTTTATGTGTCATCTGGCGAAGAAGAATTTTTTCCAGACTCTCCAATGCCTTATTCACTTTAATCGTTAAGTACAAATTTAAATACTCCAGTATAATCCACTATTTATTCCGAATACATACTATCCATGAAAATGCTCACCCATATAATTAGGTCTCATAATCACTTTCTTTTTATTTGCTCTATCATAAAGATATATCGCAGATACGATTCCTAAGGCTCCTCCGAGTCCGGCAACAATCAACGTAGAGTAACCAGCGTCATTCACAACCAATCGAATAAAGAAGAAGTTCGCAACCGTTATGGCTATCGAAGTCATCGCAGCCGCAACATATTTCGAACCTTGGACATTCTTACTTTGGAGTCCTAATAGACCGACCAGTAAGAATGAAGCTGCGAATAGTATTATAAAGTCTTGGTATTCTATCACAAATTTAAGCATATTTTTCCTCTATTTTTAGTTCAGACATTTTCTCTAGAAATGCCGTTATCTCATAATCTAATCTAGCACCAGTAATGGAATCCATTTTGGCACCAGTCTTATAAACAGCTTCGAAAGCTCGAGCCACATCTTTTGGGTCTTCATTGGGCCTCGCATCAATCTCAATCTTTCTACATCTATAAAATTCTTTTCTCGCAACCTCTTGCTCATTGCGAAGCAAAACAGATTCCTTGTTCCAGACTTCTACGTCTTGGATAAACAACTCACCAGTTCCTGTGTCGGTCGAGATAAACAGTTCAGCCGTTTGGCGACTGTTACAACACGCCACTATTTGGTATTCATCAGTCATTATATTATATACATTACTCATTTTATTGCCTCTTTTCAGTTAAGTCTAAATGACTTAACTTCTACAACCATTATAACACAATGGGCAAGAAAGTCAAGCGCTCATTTGGTTCAGTTTAGCACTAGCTTTAGCGCTTGGGACAGTGGCTCTCACCAATGCTCTGCATTTACGAGTTAAACGTTTCAGTGTAGTTGGTGATACAATCGCAGTGTCGCTTCGTGCC
>Ga0308019_10000327_pt1 | contig 29612 bp, 28 predicted proteins | sample Neamet284_FD_203135 | JGI IMG/M metagenome (GOLD analysis project Ga0308019, IMG submission 203135) | Marine microbial communities from water near the shore, Antarctic Ocean - #284 | ecosystem: Environmental > Aquatic > Marine > Unclassified | place: Southern Ocean | collected 2014-10-01
GAAGCATAGGGACAATTGTTAACTATTCTCTAAATACACATTAAAGGATAGGGCTTCGGCTTTATCCTTTTTTTTTGATTTTTCATGAAATACCAAACAAAACAAAAAGCCGTATTACTTCTAGAAGATGGAACTATCTTTTATGGCCATGCTGCAGGACTTAAAGGAACTGCTACTGGTGAAGTATGCTTTAATACGGGAATGACTGGATATCAAGAGATCTTTACAGATCCTTCGTACACCGGCCAAATGATGCTTACTACTAATGCCCACATAGGTAATTATGGTATTCATAAAGATGAAGTTGAATCTGATGGAATTAAAATTACCGGTTTAATCTGTAAAGATTTTAACGATAATAACTCTCGCCCAGACTCTACCATGTCTTTACAGACCTACTTCGAACAAGAAGGTTTAGTTGCTATTTGTGATGTGGATACTCGTGCTTTGGTACGTTATGTACGCGACAAAGGTGCAATGAATGCAATAATCTCTTCTGATAACTTAGATATTGACTCTTTAAAAAGTCAACTAGATAAGGTTCCTAGTATGGACGGTTTAGAATTGTCTTCTACTGTTTCTACAAAAGAGGCTTATACCTTTGGTGATGAAAATGCTACTTATAAAGTAGCTGTTTTAGACTTGGGAGTAAAGAAGAACATTTTGCGTTGTTTAGCAGATAGAGGCTGTTTCTTAAAAGTGTTTCCTATGCATACTTCTATCGAAGATATGCTTGCATGGAATCCAGACGGTTTCTTCTTGTCTAACGGACCTGGAGATCCTAGTGCTATGCCAAAGGTAATTGCTGAAGTAGCAAATATTCTTGAAGCAGGTCTTCCTATTTTCGGTATCTGTTTAGGGCACCAAATGATCGGTTTGTCTTCGGGCTTAAGTACCTATAAAATGCACAATGGACATAGAGGTATAAACCACCCCGTTTTAAATATTGAAACTGGTAAAGGTGAAGTTACTTCTCAAAACCATGGTTTTGCTATTAGTATGGAAAGCTTAGAAGGACATACTAATATCGTTCTGACTCATAAAAACTTAAACGATAATACAGTGGAAGGTATACGATTGAAAGATCGTTCGTGCTTCTCAGTACAATACCACCCAGAGTCTTCTCCGGGACCACACGATTCTCGTTACTTATTCGATCAGTTTATAATTAACATCAAAGCATATAAAAACTAGTTTTAGAATGACTTTAATTTCTGACATCCACGCACGTCAAATTCTTGATTCAAGAGGTAACCCTACTGTAGAAGTAGATGTCGTTACCGAATCGGGTGCTTTTGGACGTGCTGCAGTTCCTTCTGGAGCTTCAACTGGTAAATATGAAGCTGTAGAGCTTAGAGATGGAGACATGTCTATCTATATGGGTAAAAGTGTCCATAAGGCAATAGACAATGTTAATGGTGCTCTTTACGATTCTTTGGTAGGTATGCCTATTGAAGATCAAGCTGGAATAGATCAGTTGATGATTGATTTAGACGGAACACCAAATAAAGAGATCTTAGGAGCTAATTCTATGTTGGCTATTTCTTTAGCTGCGGCAAAAGCTGCTGCTGCCTCTACTGGTCAAATGCTTTATAATTATATCGGAGGTGTTAACGCACGTACGCTACCAATTCCAATGATGAACATCTTAAACGGTGGTTCTCATGCAGACAATGCAATCGATTTTCAAGAGTTTATGGTAATGCCTGTAGGCGCCGAAACATTCTCGGAATCTTTACGAATGGGTACTGAAATTTTCCACCATTTAAAATCAGTTTTAAAATCGAAAGGTTTAGCTACTAACGTAGGCGATGAAGGTGGATTTGCGCCTAATTTACGTTCGAATGTAGAAGCTATGGAGATGGTATTAATGGCAATTGAAAATGCTGGTTACCGTCCTGGTGAAGATGTATATGTCTCTATGGATGCTGCTGCTTCAGAATTTTACAATGCTGAAGAAGGAGTGTATCACTTCCACCAATCTACTGGAGAGAAATTAACTTCTGCAGAGATGGTTGATTACTGGGCTGACTGGTGTAAAAAATACCCTATCCTTTCTATTGAGGACGGATTAGACGAAGATGACTGGGCAGGATGGAAGTCTTTAACCGAGCGTTTAGGAGATAAAATACAATTGGTAGGAGATGATTTATTTGTTACAAATGTAGATCGTCTTTCCAGAGGAATAAACGAAGGTATAGCCAATTCTTTATTGGTTAAAGTAAATCAAATAGGTACCTTAACAGAAACTATTAACGCCGTACAAATGGCGCAAATAAATTCTTATACTACTGTAATGAGCCATCGCTCTGGTGAAACAGAAGACAATACAATTGCTGATTTAGCTGTAGCATTAAACACTGGACAGATCAAAACTGGATCTGCTTCTCGTTCTGATCGTATGGCAAAATACAACCAACTTCTTCGTATTGAAGAAGCTTTAGGCGATACTGCAATTTTCCCTGGTAAGGATTTTAAATTCTTGAAGTAGAAATATCATTGCTTCAGCTTTGATTTTGAAAAGGGAACGAACGGAAAAATTAACGATTAACAAAAGGAATAAATGTCAGATTTTGCAGAGATAATATACGATGGGAAAAGCTACCAATTACCAGTTGTAGAAGGAAGTGAAGGAGAGAAAGCTATTGATATTAGTAAGTTAAGAGGTGCTTCGGGACTTATAACTATAGATAAAGGTTTTAAAAATACTGGTTCTACAGAAAGTGCGATTACTTTCTTAGACGGTGAAAAAGGTATTTTACGTCATAGAGGATATACTATTGAAGAGTTAGCCGAAAAATCATCTTTTATTGAGGTTTCTTACTTAGTAATTTATGGTGAGCTTCCTACACAAGAGGAGTTAGCTTCTTTTAAAAACGATATTACTCAGCACACTTTGGTACACGAAGATGTGAAGTCTATCCTTGATGGATTCCCTTCAAAAGCTCACCCAATGGGCGTTCTTTCTTCTTTAGTATCTTCATTAACGGCTTTTTATCCTAAGTCTTTAGATCCTAACCGTTCTGCAGAAGAAGTAAATGGTACTATTATCCGTTTACTTGCTAAGTTGCCAACTTTGGCTGCTTGGGCATTTAAAAACAGAGTACGTCAGCCTTTGGTTTACCCAAACAATAACTTAGACTACTGTTCTAACTTCTTGCGTATGATGTTCGGTTTACCTACCGAAGAGTATAACATCAACCCAGTTGTGGCAAATGCTTTAGATAAATTATTAATTCTTCATGCAGATCACGAGCAAAATTGTTCGGCTTCTACGGTACGTATCGTAGGTTCTTCTCATGCAAGTTTATACGCTTCTGTTTCTGCAGGTATAGCCGCTCTTTGGGGTCCCCTTCACGGTGGTGCTAACCAAGCAGTTATTGAGATGTTAGAAAACATTAAAGCCGATGGTGGTGATGTTTCTAAATATGTTGCTAAGGCAAAAGATAAGTCAGATCCTTTCCGTTTAATGGGCTTTGGACACAGAGTTTATAAAAACTTTGATCCTCGTGCTCGTATCATTAAAAAAGCAGCTGATGATGTATTAGAAGCTTTGGGAATTGATGATCCAGTTTTAGAAATTGCTCAAGAATTAGAAGCAGTTGCCTTAAAAGACCAATACTTTATCGACAGAGGATTGTATCCAAATGTTGATTTCTATTCAGGTATTATTTACCGTGCTTTAGGTATACCTACCGATATGTTTACCGTAATGTTTGCATTAGGTCGTTTACCAGGTTGGATTGCTCAATGGAAAGAAATGCGTGAAAATGGTGACCCAATCGGTCGTCCACGTCAGGTATATACTGGTCACAACGAAAGACCGTATGTTCCAATGAACGAACGTTAAGATTCTATAGAATTATAAAAAGCCAGAGCAATTGCTCTGGCTTTTTTTGTTTTAAATGATTTAGTATATTAGTTGAACAAATTCTAGTAAATTCTTCCAGTTGTAGTACTAAACAATTTAACTTCAAATTAATTCAAAAATGGCAAATTATAAAAAATCCTTAGTTTTAGTAAAAGAATACTTAGATCAAGACGAAAACATTCAAGCATCTGTTTATGGAGTATATGAAACTAAAATATTAGGAGCTGATACTGTGAAAAATGGCGTTTTTGTTGCTACAGAAAAAAGATTAGTGTTTTTTTCAAAAAAATTATTTGGTTATGATCTTGAAACATTTTCTTTTAAAAATATATCGTCACTTGAAATCTCCAAAGGATTAATGGGTCATTCTATCACTGTTTTTGCTTCTGGGAATAAAGCTAAAATGAAATGGATTAATAAAGGCGATGTGGCTCAGTTTAATGAATACGTAAACTCAAATTTAGATAATAAAAATCAAGTATTATCAAACATCCAAACTAACTCTGATGATATACCAACTCAAATATTAAAATTATCAGGTCTCAAAGACCAAGGGATATTAACTGAAGACGAATTTATAATAAAGAAAAAAGAGTTGCTTAATAAAATGTAAACATCTTATTATATCATCAAATCTAGTAAATTACTAGATTCAATTTAACTCCTTTACCATAGAATAAATATCTTTGAATAAACAGTAGAACTATGGGGTATAAAAGTTTAGAAGCTTGTATTGAGGGTCTTGAAAAGAATGGGCAATTAATTCGTATTCAAGACGAAGTGGATCCTTATTTAGAAATGGCTTCCATACAATTAAGAGCTTATAAGAATGGCGCTAAGGCTCTACTTTTTGAAAAGGTCAAAGGTTCTGAATTTAGAGCTTTGTCTAATTTATTTGGCGACATAGACCGTTCGCGTTTTTTGTTTCGCGATACTATGGAAATGGTACAGAATATTGCGCTACTTAAAAAAGATCCTTTATTGGCTCTAAAAAGTCCTTTAAAATACATTTCTACTCCAAAGCATTTGTACAATGCACTACCAAAAAAAGTAAACAAAAGAAGTGCCAAATTTTTAGAAACTACCATCGAAAAGCTCCCACAAATTACTTGTTGGAAAAACGATGGAGGCCCTTTTATTACTTTACCTATTGTTTATACCGAAGATGTAGAAACACCTGGCTGGACAAAATCTAATATGGGTATGTATCGTATTCAATTAGGAGGAAACGATTATATTCAAAATGAAGAAATAGGTTTACACTATCAAATTCATAGAGGAATAGGCGTGCATCAATCAAAAGCCAATGCCAAAGGTGAACCTTTAAAGGTGAGTATTTTTGTGGGAGGTCCACCAGCTCTTTCTTTTTCTGCTGTGATGCCTTTACCCGAAGGAATGCCCGAGTTTGCTTTTGCAGGTATGTTAGGTGGTAAGCGAATGCGCTATTTTAAAGAAGACGGTTATACTGTTTCTGCCGATGCCGATTTTGTAATCACAGGTGAGGTATATCCACACGATGTTAAACCTGAAGGTCCCTTTGGCGATCACTTGGGTTATTACAGTTTGAAACACGACTTTCCAGTAATGAAAGTCCATAAAGTTTACCATAAAGAAAATGCCATTTGGCCATTTACTGTAGTAGGAAGACCTCCGCAAGAGGATACTAGTTTTGGGGCTATGATACACGAATTAGCAGGCGATACTATTCAAATGGAATTACCAGGTGTAAAAGCTGTTCATGCCGTTGATGCGGCTGGAGTTCATCCACTTCTTTTTGCGATTGGTTCTGAACGTTATACGCCTTATGTAAAAACGCGTCAGCCTGCAGAAATCTTAACACAAGCAAATCATATTTTAGGTTTCGGACAAATGTCGTTAGCTAAATTCTTATTTATTGCCGCTACGGAGGATGATAAAGACTTAAATATTGATGATGAAGAAGGATTTGTACAGCATATACTAGAGCGTGTAAACTGGGAAAGAGATTTACATTTCTATACCAAAACAAGTATCGATACCCTCGACTATTCGGGAGAAGGATTAAATACAGGTTCCAAAGTAGTTATAGCAGCTGCAGGTGATAAATGTAGAACTTTAGCTACGACTTTTGAATCTATGAGCCCACTTCCCTTTGGGATTACAAATGTTAAAGTGGTAGCTCCAGGGATTTTAGGGATTTCTTGTGCTGCTTTCGAAAGCTATGAAAAGTCGAGAATTGAAATGGATGTTTGGTCTAAAGGATTAAAAGATGTTATAGGCGAACAGTCAAATTCTTTCCCTTTACTCATACTCTGCGACGATGCTGACTTTGTTGCCGAAACGTACAATAACTTCTTGTGGTCTACTTTTACTAGAGCCAATCCATCCCACGATATCTACGGAATAGATTCCTTCACTAAACACAAGCATTGGGGCTGTAAAGGATCTTTAATGATTGATGCACGTATCAAACCTCATCATGCTCCTCCATTAATCTTAGACGAAGAAGTGGAGAGAAAGGTAGATGTGTTATTTTCGAAGCATCCAGAATTGTCGAAGCTGTAATTTATTAGTGCTATTTAGTTTCTCGAAGTAGGTATATGAATCGTTTTAGTCTTCTGAAAATAAGGCTGCTAATTTATTTGATGCTAACTAAAGCTAGTTGGTCATCTACTCAATTACATTAAATTTATTTGATAAGTAATGTAAAGTGTCCGAGTCGACGATGAAAGTGTATTTCAGCTTATAGGTTCCAGCAGTACCGATTATTAATGAGTCATATTTAGTCTCTAAACTTTCGATTTCACCATAATATCCTGAAGGACCTAGGAATGTAAAGAAAATCACGTGCTGTTCTTGTGACCACCCGTCATCAGTTTGCGTTAATAGATGATTATAAGTTAAATCAACATTATCACATATAAAGTGTCTTGCTCCCTCAGTGCGATTATTTTTAATACTAACATTTATTTGCTCAGCATTTTGATATTGAGTTTGGTCTGTAAGTATAAATATGTTTTCGTCAAAATTATTGATCACCGTTTCTTCACAATTTGAAAATACTAAAGCTAGCATTGTACTTATGCTGATTAATTTTATATTTTTCATAATACAGTGTATTGATTAATAGAAGTACCTAATTTACGATTTCTTATTGATATGTACTTAATTATAGTATTAGTCATAATTAACTATTCATCGATCATTAAAAGAAGCTCTCGGCTTTTAAAAAAGCTTATTTTCGCAGTCCATGATAGAACAAACCTTTTTAGAAAAAGCTAAAGCTTATTTAGAACTGTGTTACCGCGAATTGAATAAAGAAGATTTGCTGGAAGCACGATTGCTTGCGGTTCAAAATTCAATAAACGAAACGGGAACTTACGAACTCTTAGATTTTGAGTTGGAATATGGGACCAAGGTAGCTTGGAGAAATTCTAATAAATGTATAGGTCGTTTGTTTTGGCGTTCTATGGAAGTTTTAGACAAACGCTCCTTAGAAACTGCAGACCAAGTGTTCGCAGCTTTATTTGAGCATATAAACTTTGCAACCAACGGTGGGAATATTCGTTCTACCATCACTGTTTTTAATCCCAGCAATAAAATTAGATTGTGGAATTCACAGCTTTTAGGTTTTGCAGGATATTTGTCTAAAGATGGCTCTATAATAGGAGACTCAAAGAATATAGAATTTACACAGAAATGTATTGAGCTAGGTTGGGAACCTAAAATGGGTCAATTCGATATCTTACCTTTGGTTGTTAAGATAGGTAAGGATGTCCCAGTTCTAAAAGAGATACCTAATGAGATTGTTTGTCTTGTTCAACTAGATCATCCAAGTATTGAAGCCTTTAAATCGCTTAATTTACAATGGTATTCTACTCCGATTATTTCTAATATGACTTTAGAAATAGGTGGAATAGAATTTTTGTCGGCTCCATTTAATGGCTGGTATATGGGAACTGAAATAGGTGCTCGAAATTTGGCAGATGAAGATCGCTATGATTTATTACCAACGGTTGCCAAACTTATGGGGCTAGATATACGAGACAAAAATAGCCTATGGAAAGATAGAGCTCTAGTAGAATTAAACCAATCCGTTTTGTATTCCTTTAGAAAAGCAGCGGTAAAAATAATAGACCACCACTCAGCCTCTAAACAGTTTATGCAATTTATGCGTCAGGAAGCTAAAGAAGGTAGAGATGTTACAGCGGATTGGGCGTGGATAGTTCCACCTACCTCAGGTTCTACAACAAAAGTATTTCACACAGAAATGCAGAACTCAGTTGTGAGTCCTAACTATTTCTATCAAGAAAATCCTTGGGATTAAGCTTCTAGTTGTCTTTGTCTAATTGCTTCGTAAAGAATTACTGCAGATGCAACAGATACATTCAATGATTCTGTTTTACCAAACATCGGAATACGAGTTTTCACATCAGCTAATTCTAAAATATCATCAGAAATACCATCTTCTTCAGAACCCATAACAATTACAACAGGGTCTACAAAAGGAACATCGTATAGCTCTGTATCCGTTTTTTCGGTACATGCAACTACTTTAAGTCCGCTCTTTTTAAGGTACTTTAAACTGTGGTGAAGGTTTTGTTCTCTACAAATAGGAATGTGCATTAAGGCTCCAGTAGAAGTCTTCATTGCATCAGAATTTAACTGAGCTCCACCAATTTTAGGTAAAATAATAGCATTTACACCACAGGCTTCTGCAGTACGTGTAATTGCACCAAAGTTACGCACATCGGTAATTCTATCGAGCATTAAGAAAATGGGTGATTTACCTTCTTCAAAGGTTTTCATCAATACATCTCCTAAAGTATAGAAGTTTACAGGCGATACAAAAGCGAAAACTCCCTCGTGCTCTTTATGAGTCAGGCGATTTAGCTTTTCTACAGGTACGGCTTTAAAAAGAATGTTGTGTACTTTTAACAACGCACGTAATTCCATGGCTAAACCTGTGTTAACCCCTTTCTCCATAAAGATTTTATCGAACTCTCTACCTTCACGAACTGCGTCCATTACGGCTTGAATTCCAAAAATCTCTAAACTCTTTTGTAAACGATCTTTCTTCATGGCGCAAAAGTACAAAATTCGTTTTAGCTTATGAATTCTGTTTCCGATTTATCGAGTAATTCTTGAGAAATACTTTTAGTCGTTTTTGCACCTAGCTTTTTTATCTTTTCTACACTCGTAATAAGGTTCCCTCTTCCCGAATGTAATTTGCTCTGTGCCGCCTCATGCTTTTTTGTTGCCGCCTCTATTGCTTTACCAACTCCATCCAAATCGGTTACAAAACCACAGAATTTCTCGTATAATGCTCCTGATTGTCTAGCAATCTCTAAAACATTCTTCTTTTGGTTTTCTTGTTGCCATATAAAAGAGACTGTTCTCATTGTAGCCATAAGAGTAGAAGTACTTACTAAGATTATATTTTTACTAAGCGCAAGGTTGAAAATTTCAGAGTCTTCTTGTAAGGCAGAAATTAATGCGGGTTCTATAGGAACAAACATTAATACATAGTCTGGTGCATTAATACTGTATAATTTAGGGTAGTCCTTACTTGCTAAATCCCTAATATGATTTTTTAAACTGTCTAAATGCTTTTTCAAAAACAAGACTTTCTCATCTTCTGTAGCTGCATTTATAAATTGTTCGTAGGCTTTTAATGAAACTTTAGAATCTATGATAAGGTTTTTGTTATCCGGTAAGTCAATGATACAATCTGGTCGTTTTTCTTTTCCCTCTTCATCTTTTTCTGAATTCTGTGTACGGAAATGAACATCTTTACTTAAACCTGATTTTTCTAGGAGCACTTCCAGTTGAAGTTCTCCCCAGTCGCCTTGAGTTTTTGAATCTCCTTTAAGGGCATTGGTGAGGTTTATAGCATCTTGACTAATTTTCTGATTTGCTTCTTGAAGCATTGTTATTTGCTTAGACAAACCGGCTCTACCTTCTTGATCTTTTACGTATTTGTCTTGAACGCTTTCCTCAAAACTTTTTATTTTTTCGCCTAATGGTTTTAATATCTGGTCGATATTTTTTTGATTTTGTTCAGCAAACTTCTCCGACTTCTTTTCTAAGATTGCATTCGCCATATTTTCGAATTGGCTTTGCAACTGAATCTGTTGCGCTTCTAGTCGTTTGCCTTCTTCGGCAAGCTTAGCCTGTAATGTTTCGACAATAGTGTTTCTGGAGGAAACAGCTGCTTTGAGATCACCTATTTGCTCTTCTTTAATTTTATTATCAGCTTCTTCTTTAATGAGCCTTTGTTTTTCAGACTCGTAAAGCTCCTTCGAAACATAGCCACTAAGGTCTATAGTCTCTGATTTTTTGACTGTTTTGCTTTTAGTGTATAATACCCCAATGCAGAATCCAGCACCCAATCCAATTAATAAATAAATCATTTCCATAGTTTTGTTTTTATTTAGCAATATCTACTCTAATAATGACAATTGCTGACAGTCGTCTTCTATTTTCCAATTTATAGCTTCTTTATCTACAGAAGCTAGATATTCATTTGTCTTTGTAAATGGTTTAGAACCATAAAATCCATTTCTTGCTGAAAAGGGGGATGGATGTACTGACTTTATAATACAATGTTTCGTTTCATCAATTAGATGAATTTTTTTTTGAGCATAATTACCCCATAGGATAAAGACTAAATTCTCTTTGTTATTCGAAAGCTGATTTATTACGTAATCTGTAAATTGTTCCCAACCTTTTTTTTGATGAGAACCTGGACTATGTGCTTTTACACTTAGTGTTGCATTTAGTAAAAGTACTCCTTGAGAAGCCCAAGATTGTAGATTTCCAGTAATCGGAATTTCATATCCAAGATCGCTTTGAAGTTCCTTGTAAATATTCCTTAACGATGGTGGCACTTTAACGCCATTTGCAACAGAAAAGCTTAATCCATTTGCCTGCCCATGGTTATGGTAAGGGTCTTGTCCGAGAATAATGACCTTAACTTTGTCTAAAGGTGTGCTCTCGAATGCTGCAAAACACAAATCCTTTGGAGGGAATACTGTATTTTTATTTCGTTCATCTTCTACAAAAGAACAAAGATCTTTGAAATTATCATTTTCAAGTTCACTATTCAATAGTTTTTTCCAGCAAGAAGGTAGACTTTTCTTCATCATTCAAAAATAAGCGTTTTATTACTTTTATTGTGTAGATACTTATCCTTTTCTACACTATTTTCATATCCAAATTTAACTTATTATTGACGTATGTCGGCATTCTGTTTGCAAGATATAATTTTGTATTTTTGCACAACATTAAAACCGAAATCATGAAAAAGCTTGTATTTATTGCCGCTTTATTTATTGTAGCTATTGCTGCTCAATCGTGCTGTGTAACATCTAATTGTCCAGGTGTAGCTCAAGTAGAAACTCCTCAAATTAATTCGTAATGAATTGGGTGGCTCTAACAGACTATTCTCAGATACAAAAGGCTCTAGAAAACTCTGAGCCTTTTCTTGTGTTTAAACACAGTACTCGATGTTCTATATCTAGTATGGCTAAAAGTAGGTTTGAGCGATCATATAATCTTGAAGGGGTTGTGGCTTTTTATTTAGACCTTATTGCTTATCGAACTATATCAGGTCAATTAGCTACAGACTTTAATGTACAACACCAGTCTCCACAATTATTATTTATTCAAGATGGGATATGTACTTATAATACTTCTCATAATTCCATCAGTATTGATGCGATAAAAGAACTGCTTTAATAAGTAATATTAAGTTTATAGCTTAATTTGAAGCTGTTAATACCTAGGTTATGGCAATAGAAAATACCACAGATAAAAAAGAAAAAAGACAAGGAAAACCGAAGTGGTTACGTGTAAAACTTCCTACTGGTGAGAACTATAAGAAGGTGCGTAAGTTGGTTTCTAGTCATAAACTCCATACCATTTGCGAAAGTGGTAATTGTCCGAATATGGGCGAGTGTTGGGGAGCTGGTACAGCGACCTTTATGATACTTGGAAATATATGTACCCGCTCTTGTGGCTTTTGTGCTGTTTCTACTGGGAAACCTTTAGCAGTAGATTGGTCTGAACCAGAAAGGGTCGCCCGTTCTGTAAAGTTAATGGAAGTAAAACATGCTGTTGTTACCTCTGTTGATAGAGATGACTTAAAAGATGGTGGCTCTATTATTTGGGCAGACACTGTAAAAGCAATCCGTAGAGTTAGTCCTACGACCACAATGGAGACTTTAATTCCAGATTTTAAAGGGAATATGGATCAGGTACAACGTATTATTGATGTGGCTCCAGAAGTCGTTTCTCATAATATGGAAACTGTAAAAAGGTTAACTCGCTCCGTAAGAATTCAAGCTCGTTATGAACGTTCTTTAGAGGTCTTAAAATACCTTAAAGAAGGAGGGATGCGTACCAAAACTGGTATTATGCTAGGTTTAGGAGAAACAGAAGCTGAAGTTATTGAGGCTATGAAAGATTTAGTTGCTGTAGGTTTAGATGTGCTTACTTTAGGGCAGTACTTACAACCAACAACTAAACATTTACCTGTGCAAGATTTTGTGACACCAGAGCAATTTGCTAAGTATAAAGTAATAGGCTTAGAGTTGGGAATACAATATGTAGAAAGTGGTCCTTTAGTACGATCATCTTATAAAGCAGAAAAACATTTAAAATAAGGAAAGAGGCTAATGCCTCTTTTTTTTAGCTTATAATTATGAAGACTATAAAAGTAGGAATCAACGGATTTGGTAGAATTGGAAGAGCACTTTTTCGTGTTCTGTACAATAGAGAAGATATTCAAGTTGTCGCGATAAATGATGTTGCAGATGCTGAGGTTTTGGCTCACCTACTAAAGTACGATTCTATTCATGGAGTTTTTGATGCTGAAATTTCTGCAATTTCAAATGCTATAAAAATTGATGATTCTCTTGTTAGGTACAGCCAAGAAGAACGATTAGAGGACTTAAATTGGTCCGATTGCGATATAGTTGTTGAGGCTACAGGGATTTATTTATCGAAAAATGATTTACTGAAACATCAAATTGCTGGAGCAAAAAAGGTTGTTTTAGCAGCTTCTCCTAAAGGGAATGATGTGAAAATGATTGTTCTAGGAGTTAATGAGGAAATCCTTAATGACTCTGACACCTTAGTATCTAATGCCTCTTGTACTACTAATTCGGCGGCTCCACTGGTTCAACTAATTGATGCTCATTTCGGAGTAGAGCAGGCATATATTACTACGATTCATTCCTATACAAAAGATCAAAGTTTACACGACTCTCCTCATAAAGATTTGCGTAGGGCTCGTGCAGGTGCATTGTCTATAATACCGACAACTACAGGTGCCGCGAAAGCATTAACCAAAATTTTCCCTCACCTAGAAATCGGAGGTTGCGGAATGCGGGTTCCTGTTCCAAATGGTTCTTTAACAGACATGACTTTTATCGTTAAAAAGAACTGTACTATAGCAGAGGTTAACCAAGTGTTTCTTGCTGCTTCTAAGACAACGCACAAGAATTATGTAGCCTATACCGAAGACCCAATTGTTTCTGTAGATGTATTGGGAAATAAAGCTTCTTGCTTATTTGATTCTCAATTGACTTCTGTTCTCGGAAAAATGGTGAAAGTAGTTGCTTGGTATGATAATGAAATGGGCTATTCTAATCGCTTAGCAGATTTAATAATCCGATTGAGTAAATAGTAATATTGATCTATTTATTAATTGCTTTAGAATAGTTAGAGTGATAGAACTTTAATTCTAACAATCCATTCTCTAGTACTCCATAAGAGTTGTAGTTTACCCATTCTCCTAAATTAATATACTTACTTGTGTTAGACAGTCGTATGTCTAAAGGAAGATGTCTGTGCCCAAAAATAAAATAGTCGTGATGTGTTTTTTTGAGTATTTCTTTGGAGTAATCTACTAGCCATTCATTTTCTTCTCCATCAAAAATGGCATCTTTTTCCTTGTTGGTGATTCTGCTTTTACTAGAAAAATAATTAGCCATTCCAAAAGAGGCATTAGGATGTAGTCTAGAGAATAACCATTGACATATGTTTGAAGTAAACACCTTTTTTAGTGCCTTATATTTATGATCTCCAGGTCCTAGTCCATCTCCATGTCCTATATAACAAGATTTCCCCTGAAGAGATACTTGAATTGGATTTCTATAAACCTTCATCCCTATTTCTTCTTCTAGGTATCCGAAGGTCCACAAGTCGTGGTTTCCAGTAAAAAAGTGCACTGGAATTCCAGAGTCACAGATCTCTGCAAGCTTTCCTAAAATACGTACAAATCCTCTAGGTACTGCACTTTTCCATTCGTACCAAAAATCGAATATATCTCCTACTAAATAAATTTCAGCAGCATCCGTTTTAATTTCATTTAACCATGAAATAATAAGGCGTTCTCTTTCTAAGCTCTGTTCAGAATTAGGAGCTCCTAGGTGAAAGTCGGATGCGAAATATATTTTAGTTCTAGTAGACATCTCCTATTTTAAGAGTTCAGAAATCTTATTATTAAGAGAGTGCTCGTCTAAATTTTGACCGATAATTCTACCGTCAACATCTATAAGCACTGTGTAAGGAATGCTTCGGAAATTATATAAGTTACGAACTTCAGAAGCCCAACCTTTTAGTTCACTCACTTGTGGCCAAGTAAGTTTGTCTGTTTCTACAGCTTTTTTCCAATCTTGTTTTGCCGTACTTTGTTGTGTAGATCCATCCAAAGAAATACTAATTATTTCTAATCCCTTATCGTTAAACTCCTCATAGAGTTTTACTAGTTTCGGATTTGCTAATCGGCAAGGTTTACACCAAGAGGCCCAAAAGTCCAAAAGAATTAGTTGTCCTTTAAAGTCACTAAGTGATATAGAATCTCCATTTAGGTCTTCCATTGTGAAGTCTGGAGCATATGCTAAATCTAAAATGTTTGCTATTAACTTACTATGTGAAGAGTTTGGCCAATTAGTTGTAAAAGCTTCATTCACTTTTTTGTAGTGCTCATAATCGCTTTGAAGATTCAGTACATTTTCGCCTTTCACAGATTGAAAAAGTGCAAGAATCGAAGCTTTTGAATGAATGTTTGTATCAATAAAAGATTTTAAAAAGTTTGTATGCTCCTCAAATGCGAAATTAAATCGTTCTTGGATCGCAATAAAATCTTCTTTCTGTGCCTGTTTTGCTTCTTCGTAAATAGCATCGATTACTATTTCAAATGCATTTAGTTTGTTATTTAACTCATAAATCAGATCAGATCCTTTAGATCCAGAAACAGTATAGTTTGTACCCCATCCTTCTCTACTTCCTCCAATTTCAAGTTTTTCACCTTTCTCAATTAAAAGATTTATCCCTTCACCTTCTACAGTTCTCAATAAAAAAAATGCAGAACCTTCTAAGGTATTTGCCACAACAAACTCACCATCTACTGCGTAAAGAGTATCTATAAGTAATAGTTTTTCTGCTTCTATTTTTTCAAATATAATAGTGTCTACACCTTCTACTTCAGCATGAATAGAAAAGTCACCCTCCGGGCTTTGCATCTTACATTGACATGCAGAAAACAAGATGGTGACTAGTACGAAAAGGGATACTATAATTCGCATATAATTATTTTTCAAGTTCTTCTCTTAAAAGTTGATTGGTAGATTTAGGGTCTGCTTTACCACGAGAGAGTTTCATTACCTCTCCCATAAACAAACCTAGTAGATTCTTTTTCCCGCCTTTATAAGCTTCTGCTTTTTCTGGGAATTTAGCAATCGCTTCTTTAACGAATCCAAGAATTGCATCACTATCGGAATCTTGAATAAGCTGATTGTTTTCAGCTAACTCTAAAGGACTCATTTCTGGATGCTTTACCATCAAAGGAAATAATTCTTTACTCGCTTTGGAGCTCGAAATCTTACCCTCTTTAATTAAGCTAATCAATTCACTTATTCTTGAAGCTTCAATGTTTAGTGCATCTATCGCAATTGCCTTTTCGTTAAGGTGAAATTTTATAGGTCCCATAACGATGTTGGCAGCCATCTTGTATTCTTTGGTCGTTTTTAAGATTTCTTCAAAATACAAGGCTATCCCTTTAGTATCTGTAAGGTTTCGAGCATCGTAATCCGATAAGCTGTATTCTTTGGTGTACTTAGCGTACAACTCTTCTGGTAGTGCTGGTAAACCAGATTTTATTTCAGTAATATAACTTTCTGGAATTAGAATAGGAGAGAGGTCTGGTTCTGGAAAGTATCGGTAATCATGTGCATCTTCTTTAGAACGCAATACGGAAGTTTCGTTTTTTGCGGCATTAAAGTTTCTTGTTTCTTGATCAACCTCTCCGTTGTTTTCGTAAACCTCAATTTGTCTTTTAACTTCTAATTCTATAGCCTTCTGAACATTTCTAATAGAGTTCATGTTCTTTACCTCAACACGATTTCTTAAGTCTGTTTCACCTTTTAAACGTACAGAAATATTCGCATCGCAACGCATAGAACCTTCGTCCATATTTCCATCACAAATATCTAGATAGCGTACTAGTTTCCTTATCTCAGTTACAAAGCTATAAGCTTCTTCTCCAGAGCGTAAAACAGGCTCGGTTACGATTTCTAATAAAGCGACACCTGCACGGTTAAGGTCAATTAAAGAATCGAATGGATCTATGTCGTGAATACTTTTTCCTGCATCTTCCTCCATGTGTATACGGGTAAGATCGATGCGTTTTGGGTTTCCTTCTTTGTCTGTAACAAAAATAAATCCACCATCGCAAATAGGGGTTTTGTCTTGTGTTATTTGATACCCTTTAGGTAAATCGGCGTAGAAATAATTCTTTCTAGCATATTCATTTCGTTCACGAATATCGCAGTTTAAGGCTATCCCTAATTTTACAGCAGACTCCAATACTTTAGCATTCGATACTGGTAAAGTTCCAGGATGCCCTAAAGAAACAGGACTTACGTGTGTGTTTGGCGCTGAGCCATATATGGTAGAATCCGAACAATACGCTTTACTAAGCGTGTTTAATTGGACGTGAATTTCCAACCCTATTACTGTTTCGTACTTCGTATAATCAATCGACATAATTCTCAGAAATTTGGGCGTAAATATACAAAAAGTGAATGAGCATTGAGTCGCTTATTGCACGATTAGTTTTTGTTGGTAAACAGTTTCTTTTCCTTGTGCTTTTACGAAGTAAATCCCTGTTTCTAATTTAGATATATCTAGCGAATTATTGTCTCTGGAAACGTTTGTTTTTACAGTTTCTTTACCCTGACAATCGAAGATAGAAATAACAAGTGTTGTTTCTCCTTCTAGTAGTTGGAATCTAATTTCTGTTTGTGCTGGATTAGGATAGATAATTAGTTCATCATCAATAATTGTTTCCGTTCCAAAACCTATACTCGGAGCTAAAACATATAGTCCATACTGCATGTCTGATACTAAAATATTTCCGGATGGTAAAGATGGGTATACTCCCCAAGCACCGTGATACGTATTTCCGTGATCGTTAAGTAAATAGGTGCTGAAAGAGGCTGCCTTTGTTGGGTTCTCTGGGTCTGAAATATTGTATACTTGAAGTCCATCATGGTATGAGGATACATAAACAAAATCACCTTCTATAATTTGGTTATGAGCTATTGAGTTTGGGTGAACTTCTGGATTGAATGTTGTTGTTACACTAATGTCTGATAAATTACTAATGTCTAATACCTTCATGTCGTATCCCCAATCTTCATCGGCCATAATATAGGTTTTCATGTCTGCAGTTGGCCAGCCAGAATGATTGTATCCTTTATCTGGGTATTCTGTTAACGATCCAATAAGTTGTGGCGATTCTAAGTCAGTAAAATCCACTACAAATAATCCATCTCCACCATTGTTTAAAAAGGCTGTATCGTTTCTTACCCACATATCGTGTACTCCATATCCTGTTCCAGGTACTTCGTAGTCTAATAAATGAACTGGATTTTCAGGCTCATTTATATCAAATAGAACCAAAGAAGTTGATCCCCATCCAGAACCAGGTACTTTTACATTACATGCATATAATGTGTTCTGTTTTTCATCTATAAAAATATTATGAGAGCTTTTAATTAACGCATTCGAATCGTACACTACAATTGCTGTATCGGGTAATTGTTGTATGTCTATAATCTGTAAAGAGCTATTCCCTTCGTCGCTTACCGCATATAAGTAACCATTTCGATCATGGTAATCTCTGTGTATAATTGCTGGTCCGAAATCTTCACCCGCTATAAATTGTACTTGCTCGCTATTTGTCGGGTCTGTCACATCGAAAATATGTGTTCCTGCAGTAGAGCCTATAATTGCAAATTCTCTATTGTTAACTACAAGGCCCCAAACTTCATTGTAAGTGTTGTTGTACATAGCAGATCCGACTAGATTGTCATCGCTCCAGTGGTATATAAGCTCAAGGTTTTCACCAGATTGAGCATAACTGTTTACGCTAATTACACTGATTAATAAGTAAAGTAAATTCTTCATTTTACTAGGTTTAAAGTTTGGTGATTTGTTTGTTAAAAAATATGCGGTCTTGTTCTCCAATGATTGTTACCTCAATATTTAATCTAAATAGTTCTCTATTTGAATGGTTTTGTAGTTCAGTGTCTTTAAGACGCATCCAATCTTTTTCTGTTGTTATAATTCCATCAAACAACTTACTTTTTTTTGCAATACGCTCAATTTCTTTTGTACTGAAATCATGATGGTCTCCGAAAGTGAGTGCTTCAAAGTTAATATTTTGACTTGAAAGATATTGGTGAATTAATTGGGGTTTAGCGATTCCTGTAATCAGTAAATAAGATTTATTCAGCTGAATTGATTTGTCGTTTTTATTTGTAAACCCTTTATAATTAATTGTAGAAAAGCAGATTGGTACTTGTGTGAATTTAGAGATTTTACTTTTAATTTCTGACCTCTCTAATTCACTAATTGTTGGTTTGCATTTAGTGATAATGATGAGGTCTGCTCTTTTTACACCTTGTCGAGATTCTCGAAGTGTACCTTGAGGCACTACAAAGTCATTGTAGAACAAATTATTATAGTCACTCAATAAGATATTTAAATCTCGATCTACATATCTGTGTTGAAAACCATCGTCTAAAATTGCAAATTCTGTTAATGTTTTCTGCCGCTCTAAATAGTGTAGTGCTTTTGTTCTGTTTGCTTCGGAGATCATTTTAAATTTGGCTCCTTCAAATTTAGACAGGAGTTCCATAGGTTCATCTCCTAAGTCTGAAGCGGTGTGGATTGCAGAGTCTCCTTCTATTAAGTTAGGTGCTTTCCGTCCATATCCACGACTTATTACAGCGGTGTTACTGCTTTTTAGTAAATTTATTATATAGGCTACATGAGGAGTTTTCCCTGTGCCTCCCATACTTATATTGCCCACACTAATAACTTTGATCGAAGATTTGTAAATCTTTAGTAATCCCCGTTCGAAAAAGGAGTTTCTAAGTGCGTTTATGGTACTATAAACGATAGAAAAAGGGCTTAATATGATTTTGAGGAAATTCATTTTTCGAAAATACATAATCTATTGATGACTGCTATTGGAAAAAATCCATTATTTTGCTTAAAATTTAATTTCATGAAATTAAAAGAACTTTGTTCCTGCTTAGAAGAATGGGCTCCTTTAGCCTACCAAGAATCGTATGATAATAGTGGTTTAATCCTAGGAGATGATTCAGTAGAACTTACCGGTGTTTTGGTTAGTTTAGACTGTGTGGAGGATGTAGTAGACGAGGCTATTGCTCGTGGATGTAATGTAATTGTCTCCCATCATCCTATTGTTTTTAAAGGCTTGAAAAGTCTAACAGGAAAATCTTATGTAGAACGAACCCTATTAAAGGCAATCAAAAATGACATCGCTCTCTATGCTATTCATACCAATTTAGACAATATCCATACTGGTGTGAATAAAATGTTGGCTGATAAAATTGGCCTAGTAAATACGCAGGTTTTAGTTCCTAAAAAAGGACTTATAAAACAGTTAGTAACTTATGTTCCTAGTCTGAATGCTGAGTTTGTACGTAATGAGCTTTTTAAAATTGGCGCAGGTGCTTTTGCCGAATACAGCGAATCTAGTTTCTCTGTTTCAGGTAATGGTACCTTTAAAGGTTCTGAAAAATCTAATCCTGTACTAGGCAAAAAAGGGATTCGTGAGGAACCTATAGAAGAACGTATAGAAATTGTATTCCCTGCATTTAAGGAATCTTTGGTTTTGTCAACTCTAAAAAAACACCATCCATATGAGGAAGTCGCTTACAGCGTATTTACAATCGATAACGAAAATAAAAACATTGGTTCTGGTATGATTGCTGAGATTCCTGAGCCTCAAAATCCACTCGATTTTTTAAAATTATTAAAAAACAATTTAAAAGCTGATGGAATACGCTATACTTCTGTAGTAAATAAACAAATTAAAAAGGTGGCTATTTGTGGAGGTTCTGGAAGCTTCTTGTTACAAGCTGCAATTCGCTCTGGTGCTGATATTTTCATTACAGGAGATTTTAAATACCACGAATTTTTTGATGCTGAAAATAAGATTCTAATTGCAGATGTAGGCCATTATGAAAGTGAACAATATACTAAGGACTTAATTGCTGATTTTCTTAGCGAAAAATTCCCTAAATTTGCAATTCATTTATCAGAGGTAAATACCAATCCTATCAATTATCTATAAAAAATGGCTAAAGCAAAACAATCTACTGTTGAAGAAAAGCTAATTGCTCTATACAAACTTCAATCTATAGACACTGAAATCGATAAGATTAAAATTTTACGTGGTGAGTTGCCACTAGAAGTTCAAGATTTAGAAGACGAAATTGCAGGATTGCAAACTCGTGTAGCTAATGTCAGTGAAGAGATAGCTACGTTCGACGGTTCAATAAAAGAAAAAGAGTCTTTAATGAAAGATTCTAAAGCTCTAATTGTAAAATACGATGAGCAATTAAAGAACATTCGTAACAACCGTGAGTTTGATTCTTTAAATAAGGAAATTGAATTTCAAAATCTTGAAATTGAATTAGCTGAAAAGAGAATTAAAGAAGCAAAAGCGACTATTTCTTCTAAAACAGAAGCTAAATCGGGTACAGAAATGCGCTTGATTGATCGTACTGCAGACTTAACAGCTAAAAATGCTGAGTTAGATGGTATTATTGCTGAAACTCAAAAAGACGAAGAAAAGTTAGGTAAAGAATCTGTTGTTGCTGAAAAAGTGATTGACGATCGTTTACTTAATGCTTACAAACGTTTGAGAGGTTCTGTAAGAAATGGTCTTGCAGTAGTTCCTGTTCTTAGAGATGCTTGTGGAGGTTGTTTCAACAGCGTTCCACCTCAGAGACAAATGGATATTGCTGCTCGTAAAAAGGTTATCGTATGCGAACACTGTGGTCGTGTATTGGTTGATAAACTTATGGCTGGAATTGAAGAAGCTGAATAAGTTTCGATTTTATATAAAAAAAAAGGGTTTCCATATGGAAACCCTTTTTTTGTGCTTCATAGTTTTAAAATTTAAAACCACCTGATATAAGGAACTGACTATTCTGATTATTCAGTGTCGCAGATTCTGAATTTGGGTAAATGTTTAGGAAGCTTTGACTATGCGATTTGACCATAGCTAAATCGAAAAAGTATTGGTTTACTTTAATTCCCATACCACAAGTTAAGTACTCCTTACTCATGTCCATACGGCTGTCGGTTAATGGACTCCCATAATAAGCATAACCTGCACGTAAACTTAGTTGTGGATGAACACGTAGTTCTGTTCCGATTTTTATATTACTTGCGCTTGCGTAGGCATTTTTAATAGTTGTGTTTTCATTTTCAAAACTATAAAAACTAGAACTCATATTAGCCATTGAGTAATCTAAGTATTCATATTCTAAGCTTATTATTGCTCGTTTTTTAAGTACAAATGAGATGCTATTGATTATTTTTAGAGGACTGCTTAATTCGTAGTCAAATAAGCCTAAATACGATTCTGCTGTATGTGTAGAGTCGATGAAGTTTGTGGTCATAGACGAAGAGTATTCTTCGTGTATTTCGTAATATGTAGGTGTATGTAATGCAAATCCATATCGAATAGCATCATTGATTTTATAGATTAAACCCAATTTTAAATTTATTCCAGAACCGTCAACATTTAAGTTTGTTGTGTACTCGAAGTCCTTTAAATGCATTGGTGTGTTTATGCTCGAAATAAAATTCTCTTCTGAAATAGTTATTTTTTCTCTATAGTCTATACTTGGAAAACCTAAAGTTGCACCGATGAATAGTTTGTTTTGGTAGGCAGTTCCAAAACTTAAATAGAATTCATTTTTCTTTCCAGATGTAGAGCTTCTATAGGTTTGTGTTCTTCCTATAATTGATTCCAAAGGGCTGTTGTAAGAAAGTTCGCTCCCAGTAGTATCTATTAGATAAGTATAATAAGCGAGCTGTCCAAGTGTATTTAAATCATCGAAAGTATATCCTTGTGCTTCGCTCAAAATGTGATTAGAAAGTGAATTATTACCACCTGTTCCTTCTAAATAAATAGACTTATTGTAATCTTCCAGTTTATTATAGCCTATACCGAAGTTTATCCTATCCCAATCTCCGGCCATTTCTGGGTCGATTATGTTAGCGCTGATGTAGTTTAAATTAGGGATTGAAGCAGAGCTCTTTTTTGCAAATGAATAGTCAGAGCTAAACGTAGATTCTGAGTCAAATCCATTTGCGGTTAATTCGTTTAAATTAAAACTCCCCGAAAATTGACCTGTAGTAAAAGTTGCTATTCCTGCAGGATTAGAACTAGAAGTGTTTCCGTTTGCGCCAAGAGCTCCAAAAGCGCCACCCATCGCTACATATCGAGCTGAGCCCCAAAGCGATTCTTGAGAGTACCTTAATGCATCAATATGGTTTTGTGCCTGTATCGTAAATCCGAAGAATAAGGCGCTAACTAAACTTAGTCTGTATAACATAGTTGTTTATCTAGGTCTTCTACTTGGTGTAGAAGACGATCGGTTAGTGTTAGATGTTCTATTAATGCTAGAGTTTCTACTCGGTGTGTAAGTGGATTTCTTATTTGTAGATTGTCTTTTATAGCTAGGCTTGGTAACCGTTTTAGTAGTCTTTGTCTTCGTTTTAACCCGGGTAGTGGAATTCGTTTTTCTCTTTGTTTTGTAATCGTACGAGTTTTTTGATTGTTGTGGTTTGTATTCTTTCGTTTTAAGATCAGTACTATAGTCGTTGCGGTTAATCGTTGTTGATGTACCTCTGTCTGTAGTAGTTGCTTCTTTTCGTCCTCCAATTACTTGCCCACCGCTGTTTGTAATTGGCGTTATGTTATTACCTAAGCTTGTTCTGTGTCCGTATGTAGTACTAGATGTGTATGCATAAGGGCTGTCGTAATAATAAGGCGAGTAACCGTATCCATAAGATCCGTAACCATAGTTGTAGCCATAAGGATTATTCCAAGCATATTGATTGTTGTACCATGGAGAGTTCCAAGGGTTGTACCAGTTGTTGTAACTATAGTACCCGCTGTAACAATTGTTGTTGTAGTAGGGCTGATAGCTTGGCATACATCCAAATCCGTATTCAAAACCATATGGGTCGTGAAAGTAGCCGTAATTAAAGTTTACAGAGCTACCATAGTAATCTCTATGAAACCTACTTATTCTCATAGAATAAGACATGTCTACTTGATAATCATCTTCTAAATCATCGACGTATTCAGTCTCGTCGTCTTCTGTGTAGGTAACTACTTCGAGGTAATTAATACTTTTTTCTGATGCACTGTAGTAGATGTCGTCAGCATACCATTTTTGAGTGTCTTGAGCCTTTGCTACCGTTGTAGTAAAAGCGATGCACAATACAATAATTTTAAGAATAGTTTTCATATTTCAGTCCTCCAGTATTTAATGGTAAATAGATGTATGGATTTATGTGTAAAGAAATTAATTGTAAACCTTTATTTCATAGATTTGCAATGCTTAATTATTAAGCTAAGTTAGCAAATATTATTCCAATTTCTTTAGATACAAATGGCAAAGAAACTCACTAGCAGAACGGAAGATTACTCCAAATGGTATAACGAATTAGTCGTAATGGCTGATTTAGCAGAAAACTCAGGCGTGCGTGGTTGTATGGTTATAAAACCTTATGGTTACGCAATTTGGGAAAAAATGCAAGCCGAACTCGATAAGAAATTTAAAGAAACAGGTCATGTAAATGCCTATTTCCCTATGTTTATTCCAAAATCATACTTTAGTAAAGAAGCTTCTCATGTAGATGGTTTCGCTAAAGAATGTGCGGTAGTAACTCATTATCGTTTGAAAAACGATCCAAATGGCAAGGGGGTTATAGTAGATCCTGACGCTAAATTAGAGGAAGAACTTATCGTTCGTCCTACTTCGGAAACAATCATTTGGGATACATATAGAAAATGGATTCAGTCTTATAGAGATTTACCTTTACTTATAAATCAGTGGGCAAATGTAGTTCGTTGGGAAATGAGAACCCGATTGTTTTTAAGAACTGCTGAGTTCTTGTGGCAAGAAGGTCATACGGCACATGCTACCAAAGCAGAAGCTTTAGTGGAAGCTGAGCTTATGTGTAATGTATATGCAGATTTCGCTCAAAACTTTATGGCGATGCCAGTAATTAAAGGTGTTAAGTCTGAGTCTGAACGTTTTGCTGGAGCTTTAGAAACTTATTGTATTGAAGCTTTAATGCAAGATGGTAAAGCATTACAAGCTGGAACATCTCATTTTTTAGGTCAGAATTTTGCAAAAGCATTTGATGTGAAGTTTCAGCCTAAAGAAGGTAAACAAGAATATGTTTGGGCCACCTCTTGGGGTGTTTCTACTCGATTAATGGGTGCTTTAGTTATGACTCATTCTGACGATAAAGGATTGGTTTTACCTCCAAACTTAGCGCCTTGGCAAGTTGTAATTGTACCTATTCATCGCAATGATGAACAGTTGGTGCAAATTGATGAAAAAGCCAACGAGTTAATGAAAGCTTTAAGAGCTAAAGGTGTTACTGTAAAATACGACAACCGTACAAGCTATAAGCCAGGTTGGAAATTTAATGAATACGAAATGAAAGGGGTTCCTGTTCGTATTGCTATAGGACCTAAAGATCTAGAAAACGGAACTGTTGAGGTTGCTCGAAGAGATTTACTTGAAAAGCAATTTATGGCAATGGACGATGTTGAAGTTGCTATTCCGGCACTTTTAGATGAGATTCAAGAAAACTTATTTACAAAAGCACTTACTTATAGAAACGAGCACATTACAGAGGTAAACGATTTTGATTCTTTTAAAGAACTCTTAGATACTAAAACAGGTTTTCTGTCTTGTCATTGGGATGGTACAATAGAAACGGAGGAGAAGATAAAGAATTTAACCAAGGCAACTATTAGGTGTATTCCTTTAGATGCTAAAGAGGAGGTAGGTAAGTGTATACTTACTGGTGCTCCATCAAATAAGCGTGTGTTATTTGCAAAGGCTTACTAAGTAAAAGAAAACGAGCATGTTAATATGTTCGTTTTCTTTAGGAGTAAAATAGTGCTAAAAAAGAATGTTTTTTTTTGTGTTTAGATTTTTAAGCACACATAATTTTATTACATTTGCACTCGCTAAAGCAAAAGCTTTGCTACGGTCCGTTCGTCTAGGGGTTAGGACTCATGGTTTTCATCCATGCAACAGGGGTTCGATTCCCCTACGGACTACAAAAGAAACGTTCTTTTATTATAAATTCTTGGTGGGTTAAAAATTTCTTGTTAAATTTGCAGCCCTTAAAAGGATCAAGGTCCGTTCGTCTAGGGGTTAGGACTCATGGTTTTCATCCATGCAACAGGGGTTCGATTCCCCTACGGACTACTATAAAAAAAAATTGTAACAGCTAAGTAGAAGATTATGGCTAATCATAAATCAACATTAAGAAGAATTCGCTCAGATAAGCCGAAGGCTCTTAACAACAAGTATTATCACAAGACAATGCGTAACTCTTTAAAAGACTTACGTCTTGAAGAAGATAAAGCAACTGCAGTAGCAGCAATGCCAAGTCTTGTCGCTAAAATCGACAAGCTTGCAAAACGTGGTACAATTCACAAAAATAAAGCTGCAAACTTAAAATCTAAGTTAGCTAAAAAGATCGCTGCACTTTAGTTGTAAGCTTTCATTAAAGTTTAGAAGCCTTCCTTTACGGGAAGGCTTTTTTCGTATATTTAGTTTTATAATAAAATAATAAAACTATGTATACTAATTCTATTAAGTCCTGGTCGGTAAATGATCGACCACGCGAAAAATTCATCCAAAAAGGAAAAGAGACATTAAGCGATACCGAATTAATCGCTATTCTAATCCGTTCTGGAACCCGAGATAGATCTGCTTTGGTTGTAGCAAGAGATATTATGTTACTTGCTAACGACAATCTTTCCTCTTTAGCAAAAATGAACATAAACGATTTCATTTCTGTAAAAGGTATTGGGAATACTAAAGCAATTACACTTATGGCTGCCTTAGAGTTAGGTAGAAGGCGTAGGTTAAGTGAGGCTGAACAAAGAGCGGTAGTTTCTTCTAGTAAGGATGCGTATGATCTAATGAAACCTTTATTAGAAGATTTAGAGCTTGAACAATTTTGGGTGCTTTATTTAAATAACGCGAATAAGGTTTTAGCAAAGCTGAATCTCAGTAAAGGAGGAATAACGGCTACCCTTGTTGATGTACGATTGCTTTTGAAAAGAGCCTTAGAGCTGAATTCAACTGGACTCATACTTTGTCACAACCATCCTTCTGGGACTTTACGCGCCAGCGAAGCGGATTGTAAATTGACAGAAAAAGTAAAGGTTTCTGCAAAACTAATGGACATCCAATTACTCGATCATATCATAGTTACAGATCAATCTTATTTTAGTTTTGCCGACGAAGGGAGGATCTAATGCTTTTCGTTACATTTGTGAAAAAGGCTGTAAATGTTAAAAATACTCACGCTTTTAGGAGCGCGTCCACAATTTATTAAAGCAGCGGCTATTAGTCGTGCAATACAAAACTCCTTTTCTACTGAACTAGAAGAGGTAATTGTGCACAGTGGCCAACACTACGACGCTAACATGTCTACGCTTTTTTTCGAAGAGTTAGCAATTCCAAAGCCAAAGTATACTTTTAGTTTAACAGCCTCTGGACATTCTGCTCAAACGGCACAAATACTCAATAATTTAGAAGAGGTTCTGGAATTAGAAAAACCCAATGCCGTTTTAGTATACGGCGATACCAACACAACATTAGCTGGAGCATTGGCTGCATCCAAAAAACATATTCCTGTAATCCATGTAGAGGCTGGTTTGCGGTCTTTTAATAAAGCAATGCCCGAAGAAATTAATAGGGTGTTAACAGATCATTGCTCGAGTTTGTTATTTTGTCCTACAGAAACTGCCGTATCTAATTTGTCAAAAGAGGCCATTGTAAATACAGAAGGTGCTTGTTCTGTAGATAGCCCTAAAGTTTACGCATGTGGGGATATAATGTACGACAACTCATTGTTTTTTTCTAAACAAGTAGATGATTCAATACTTGAAAAACACCAATTAGTAAAAAACAATTTTTTGTTATTTACACTTCATCGCCCATCAAATACAGACCATGTTGATAGATTGAAATCTATTTGTCATATAGTTTTAACGCTTATAGAAAAACAGCAATTAACCGTTGTTTTTCCAATGCATCCTCGTACTAAAAAAGCCATAAAGGAGCATTTAAGTAGCCAGCAATTTGAAGCATTTAATTCCAATCCATTGTTGAGAATTATTGAACCCGCCTCGTTTTTAGACATGATTAGTTTAGAAAATAATTGTGAGATGGTATTAACCGACTCTGGTGGAGTACAGAAAGAAGCTTATTTCTTTGAAAAACCTTGTATGATATTGCGTCCTGAAACTGAGTGGATTGAAATTGTAGCTCAAGGTGCTGCAGTATTAATCGATGCTGAGTTTAAGGACTTAAATAAGAACTTTGAATTGTTTAGATCAAAAACTATTGAATATCCTAAGTTATTTGGCGATGGTGCTAGTGCAGAATTTATTTGTCAAAAAATTATAGAACAAGTCTAATGATACTTATATATACACATAAAATAACTGCTCGGTTACAATATACTCTCCAAATGGTGTTTACTCAATTCTTGGGTTCACCAATTAAAATAACCAATCGAGTAGAAGAATTCATTGCTTTCGATGGTGTTAAAATTTCATACACTAAAAACCCTTTGGGTAGTGAATTGTTTTTTTGTGCTCATTCCATACTTTTCGAAAAGGGTATTCTCGATTATAGTATAAATGTGAAATCATGCAATGGTCAAAAGGTGTTTTTTGAACAAGCTGAAAATTCTGCTTTGCCCTTCGATATCTTTGCCAGTAGTTTTTACCTGCTTAGTAGATACGAGGAATATTTGCCACATATCAAGGATCGTTTTCAACGCTTCCCTGCTAAGGAAAGTATTGCCTATAAAAATGGATTTCTTAAAACTCCTATTATAGAATATTGGTTGTTAGATTTAGTGTCTGCAATACAAACTAAATTCCCGGAATTTAAACCAACTACTAGATCGTTTAACTTCGTAAATACAATAGACGTAGACAATGCGTACTGTTATTTAGAAAAAGGAGTGGTACGTAATTTAGCGGCTTCATTGCGGTCTATTGTTAATTTTGATTTTAGCGGACTCTCGCAACGAATAAGAGTTTTAGTAGGCAAGGAGAAAGACCCTTACGATACCTTTGACTACTTATTAAAGATGCAACAGAAATTCAATTTCAAATCCATTTATTTTTTCTTGCTTGCCGACTATGGTCACAATGACAAAAACATACCAGTTACCAGTAAGAAATTTCAAACTTTAGTAAAGTCTATGGCCGATTATGTTCAGGTAGGGATTCATCCTTCATGGGCTTCTAATAGAGATTCAACAAAGCTTCCTAAAGAAATAAAACGTCTAGAAATGATTACCAAACGAGAAGTAATTCGAAGTAGGCAACACTTCTTAAAGCTTGATTTACCTACTACTTATAGACGCTTAATTGATTTAGGTATACGAGAGGATTATTCAATGGGTTATGCTTCTCAGGTAGGTTTTAGAGCAGGGACATCTCTACCCTTTTATTTCTATGATTTAGATATGGAAACACAAACCCAACTTTTAATTCATCCTTTTGCGGTAATGGACGGTACTCTAAATGAGTATTTGGAACTTCCTGTAGACGATGCTCAATATTTGGTGAAAGACTTAATGGATAGAGTAAAACAAGTTAATGGAACGTTTATTAGTTTATGGCATAACGAAACTGTAAGCGATAACAGGCATTGGAAAGATTGGAAGCAGGTTTACGAATTTACGATTGAACAAGCTTGTAAATGATCCGTTTTGTAAAACATAAAGACCTTGAGACTGATAAATGGGATGTTTGTATCCGTAAATCAGTTAATTGCATGCCTTATGCTTTTTCTTGGTATTTGGATATTGTTGTAGATGAATGGGATGCACTTGTGCTTAACGATTATGAAGCTGTTTTTCCATTGCCCAAAAAAAATAAATTTTCAATAACTTATTCAAGTACTCCTTTTTGGGTTCAGCAGCTAGGTTTGTTTTCTAAAACGACAAGTGGATTAAAACGACTAGCTGATTTTGTAAAAGCCATACCCAAAGAATACAAATTTATAGAGTTGAATTTGAACTTTGATTCTGTATTAGAAGACTTTGATGGTACAAAATTACGTTTGAATAC
>Ga0308019_10000330_pt1 | contig 29490 bp, 28 predicted proteins | sample Neamet284_FD_203135 | JGI IMG/M metagenome (GOLD analysis project Ga0308019, IMG submission 203135) | Marine microbial communities from water near the shore, Antarctic Ocean - #284 | ecosystem: Environmental > Aquatic > Marine > Unclassified | place: Southern Ocean | collected 2014-10-01
TCTATAGCTTCTTCGACATTAACGTTTGTTGTTAAAATGTTAGAAATTCCTGCTGCAGGTTGTCTCTCATTTGTAGAAGTGAGTAAAAAAAATAAATGTGAATATGTTGGTTTTCAGGATGAAAAAAATGCTATTTTTATTAATGAAGATAACTATCGTGATAAATTTGATGAATTTATTTCTAATCCTAATGATTCTAAATGGAAAAAAATTGCAAATGCAGGAAGGAAATTAGTTATGGAGGAAATGAATAATGATAAAGCTGTTGAATCACTAGTAGATTTGATGAAAAAAACAATTAATAAAAATTAATTTAATTCTGTTTTTATTGTTAAATTAAATTAATGAATTTTTAATAATATGTTAAAAAAATATTTAAATTTTATATTTTAAAACCAATCTGGTACAAGATGTTCATGGTTTGATAACCATTCAAAGTATTCTTTTATTCCCTTATCTAATGAAATTTCTGGTTCCCAATTCAGATATTTTTTCATCAATGTCACATCCGCATATCCTCCTAGTGGATCTCCTTTGGGATATGGTTTATAATTAATTGGAACCTTTTCTATATTTTCAAAAACATATTTTACAATTTGATTAACTGTAGTTGGTTTTCCTGTTCCTGAGTTAAAAAATTTACCATTTGTAGAATCTTTGTCTATAGAGCGTACTACTGACTCTGCAATATCTGAGACATGAGTAAAATCACGGATTTGATTTCCATCACCAAAAACTGTTATTGGTTTTCCTTTTTTTGCTAACATAGAAAATATTGCAACTGCCCAACTATGACTTCCTTGTTTAGGGGTTTGAGGTGAACCATAAACACTAAAAAATCGAATTGAGGTTGTAGGTAATTCGTAAAGTTCATTGTACAATCTAGTTTGTTGTTCTCCCCAATATTTTGAAAGCCCATAATTAGAAACAGGGAAACATGCATCGCTTTCTTTAAAGATTTGTCCTTTAGGTTCTCCATAAACTGAAGCCGATGATATAAAAACAAATTTTTGAATTTCTTCTTTTTTACAAATTTCTAATATGTCTTGTGTAGCTTTAACATTAGTTTGAAATTCATCATGTGGATTTCTAATACATGCACCTACATCTGCTAATGCAGCAGCATGAACAACAACGTCATTATCAGCAATTAACTTAGAAATTAAATCATGATCATTAATATCTCCTTTTACAAATTTTACACTTTCCATGCTACCTACTCCATATTCATGTAAGTAGTCAAATGGATAAGCTGAAAGATTGTCTATGACAGTAATTTTTGCTCCTCGTTCATCTAATTTTTTAACTATGTTACTACCTACACATCCAGCACCACCTGTTACAAGAATTGATTTATTTTTTATGTTCATATCTGATAATCTTAATATTTCTTGTAAATAAATTATGTTGTTTTTTTGAAAACTATGTTATTTTACGTCTGAATAATACGTATTAGCATTATATTATGTGAAAAATTAACCTCATATTTCATTTATTTGTTTTTTTACAATTATTCTCTAATTATTTATAATTTATTTACCGTATTGATTTTTATGCAAATAAAAAATTTTTATGAATGTGGTAATTACTTTAGATAATAATATGAAAGAATTAACTTATGAAAAGAAAATTGAAGATAGAAGAGGTAACATTTTATTTTTATCATATGGAAATAATAAAATTAATCTTATAGAAATTAGAAAAAGTTTTGCACGAGGTGGTCATTTTCATAAAAGTACTACTAGTCATTTTTTAATTAAAGGAAAAATTGAACTTCATGAAGAGAATATTAATACAAAACAAGAAAAAATTTCGATTATTGAGGCACCATTCATTCTTGTTGTTCCATCAAATCATGCTCATTTGTTAATTGCTTTGGAAGACTCTTTATTTTTTGAATCTTTTGGAGAGTACGAAGCAACAAACTTTCCAAAATATAGAAACATTGTTGACAAGAAATTGAATCAAAAATAGATTTTTCTACAAATTAATGATCAATTTTTTTAATTACTCTTCCTGGATTTCCAACTACTACACAATAATCTGGTACATCACTTGTCACTACACTGCCCACTGAAATTACGCTATTTTCTCCAATTGTTACTCCTGCTGTAATAATTGATCCTGGAAATAATACTGCACCTGATTTTATTTTTACTCTTTCAACTTTTCTAGGAAATTGTCCATTTTTTAAAAATAAATTTGCAGCAGGATTATTATGTGCAAAAACCATTACGTTAGAACCAAAAGTTACATTATCTCCAATATCTATTAACTGTGGATAAATCAAATCTAATTGAACATATGCTGAAAAATGACAATTTTTACCAATTTTGACTCCTCTTAATCGTTGAATTTTTGCTGTAGTTTCTGAATGTGGACAAGAATATGATAAAGAATGTAATATCCATGAACGAATAAATTTTATTTTTAATTTAAAATTTCCAAAAGATCCCTTATATCCATAAAATTCCATTAATTCTTTTTCATTTACTGAAATGGGATCTTCATCTTTCATACGTTAATCCTAATTTACCTTAATTTTAAATCTAAACTTTGCCCATTAAGCGTACTCTTAACTTAATCATAAGTAACAAATAGTAAAAATTGAATTATTCTTTCATGCCTGAGGAAGAAAAAATCTCTTACTACTTAAAAAAATCTAAGACACTTAAAAATAATTTTGAAAAAAAAATACGTATATCAATTTTGAGTAGTTTTACATTAAATGGGATTGAAGAAATTTTTCAGGTTAAATGTGATGAAAAAAATATTTCATGTAATACTTGTTTAGGTGGTTATAATCAATATAATCAAGAAATTTTAGATACAGAAAGTCAACTTTATCAATTTCAACCAAATATTACATTTTTAATTTTAGATACTAGAAGTATATTAGAGGATTTATGGTATTTTCCATATTCAATTGATGAAACAGAACGACAAAATTTTATTGAAAAAAAATTTAAAGAAATTAAAAATTTAATTACAATATTTCTTAAAAATTCTAATTCAAAATTAATTATTTCTAATTTTTTTATTCCTACAAATTCTAATTATGGAATTTTTGAAACAAAATCAAATTTTGGTTTACAAAAAATGATTAATACATTAAATAATAATTTACAAGATTATATTCAGAATTTAGATTCTGTTTATTTATTTGATATGAATGGGTTCATATCTAGACATGGAGAAAATAATGTTTTTGATCCCAAACAATTTTTATTTGGAGATATTAAAATTTCACTTGATTATATTCCATATCTTGTTAATGATTTAATGGGATATGTAATTGCAACTTTAGGTATATCCAAAAGATGTATTGTTTTAGATCTTGATAATACCTTGTGGGGTGGTATTATAGGCGAAGATGAATATGATGGAATTAAACTTGGTTCTGATCCATCTGGAAAAGCTTTTGTTGAATTTCAAAAATATTTGTTAGGATTACATAATAGAGGAATTTTACTTGCCATTAATAGCAAAAATAATTTTGATGATGCAATTAAAGTAATTGAAGAACATCCAGACATGATTCTTAAAAAAGAACACTTTTCTTCTATCAAAATTAATTGGAATGATAAAGTTTCAAACATTAAAGAAATTTCAGATGAATTAAATTTTGGTCTTGAAAATTTTGTTTTTTTTGATGATGATCCCCTAAATAGAGAATTCATGAAATCGTGCCTACCCCAAGTTCTTACTGTTGATTTACCTATTGACCCCTCAAAATATGTTAGAACTATTCAAGAAATGAATGAATTTAATTTATTAAAAATTACTGATGAGGATAAACAACGTGGTCTAATGTATTCTCAACAAAGGGAGAGAAAAACTTTTGAAAATTCTGCAAATAGCCTTGAAGATTTTCTTAAAAATATGGATTTAAAAATTACAATTAAAAAGGCTGATAGTTTTACTATTCCTAGAATTTCTCAATTAATTCTTAAAACTAATCAATTTAATCTAACTACAAAAAGATATTCATTGGAAGAAATTCAAAAAATGTCTCAAAATGATAATGTGATGATAGGATGTGTGCAAGTTGAAGATAAATTTGGAGATAATGGAATTACTGCAGCCTTTATTGTTGAAAAGAATGGAACAAAAGAATGGATTCTTGATACTTTTCTTTTAAGTTGTAGAGTTATGGGTAGACAAATTGAAAAAAGTATTTTAGGTTACATAATAAAAATTGCTAAACAAAATAATGTGGATAAAATAATTGCAAATTTCATCCCAACAAAAAAGAATCAACCTATTGAAACTTTTCTACCTGATTGTGGATTTAAAAAGGAAAAAGATTTTTGGTCAATTTCTCTCAATGATTCATTTATGGCACCTAATTTTATTAAAATTGAGGAAAAATAATGTCTGAAAAACTATATGGAATTATTGCAAAAGTAATGGATATTTCAATTGATGAAATAACTGATAATTCTAGTCCTGAAACAATTCCAAGTTGGGATTCTTTTAATTCATATATTTTGTTAGATGAATTAGAATCTGAATTTAAAACTGAATTTACCATTGATGAAGTAACTGAAACAAAAAATGTATCTGATATCAAAAAAAATCTAAAAATACATGGAATTATCTTGGATGACTGAATCTCCCTTAGAATATAATTTTGAGGATCTTTTTGTGGGTCAAAAAGCTAATTTTCTAAAAAAAATAGATGAAGTATTAGTAAATGATTTTGCAAAAATTAGTGGAGACTTTAACCCTCTGCATATGAATCAAGAATATGCATCTACTACAAATTTTGGAAAAAGAGTATGCCATGGGATGCTTTTAGCTTCATTTTTTTCACAGCTTGTAGGAATGCATTTACCTGGAAAAAACTCTTTATATTTTTCTCAAACATTAAATTTTAGAAATCCCTGTTTTATTGATGATATTATAACTATAGAAGGAGAAATTATTGAAAAAAAATCAAATATGAAATTAATTACTATTAAAACAACTATTCATAATGAAACTGGAAAATGTCTAATTGATGGTATTGCAAAAGTTATTTTACGTTAATAATATTAAGTATTAGTGAAATAAATATGATTGAAAGTTTTGGTATGGGTATTGATCTTGTTGATATAGCAAAATTTGAAAAAATTCCATTTTCAAAAAAACCTAGTTTTTATAAAAAAACATTTCTGCCTTCTGAAATAGAATATTGTTTAAAATTTAAAAAACCTGCAGAACATTTTGCAGGAAAATTTGCTATTAAAGAATCCGTTAAAAAATCTATCAATGAACCAATACCTTTTCTTGATATTGAAACTTATCATTTAAAATCAAAATTAAAAATAAAACTTCACAAAAGTTGGAATAAAAAATATAAAATTTTAGGTTCTATTAGTCATGAAAATGAATATGCTATAGGAATGGTCATTTCTGAAAAAATAAGTCATGATTAATTATATTTAATTAAAAAAATTTAAAATAAAATAATTTTTTCAAAAATATTGTTGGGTTTATTTATTACCCTTTGTTCCAAAAATATTCCCCTCAAACTCATTTGAGACTCTACCTGTTTCACTATGTCTATATGTCATACAATTGAATCCTGCACTTTCTAACAAATGTAACAAATTTTCTAATTTATTTTTTTTATTTTGTATACTATACTCAAGTTTAATATTTTTTACATTTTCTAAATCTTCTTTAGTTAGAAAAAATTCACATCCTTTACAATCCATCTTTAACAAGTCAATATGGGGGATTTCAAATTTTTCTATAGCTGTTTTTAGACTATATCCTTGCACTTCTGTAATATTGTATTCACTTCCCTGATTATTGTAAACAAATGAGGCACCAGCCCCCCCCACCTTTTTAGTAGATTCATAAAATTTTAAAATTCCATCTTTTCCTATAGCTGCATTAATTGGAACAATATTTTTTGAAAGATGTTCATTTAATTCTAAATTTTTTTTCATGAAATTAAAGTGTGTTTTTACTGGCTCAAAAGCAAATACTTTTGCTCCTTTATTTGCAAAATATAATGCTGTATCGCCACATTCTGCACCTACATCCACAACTACGCTATCATTAAAATTTAGATTTGAATTAATTAAATGAATATTTTTGATAAATGTTTCAACTATTGTATTTCCAGGATGAATTGAATCAATAAAAAATTTGATGCCTTCAGATGTTTCAATAATTTTTTTCTTATTTACAGTTAAAATTTTGAATGATTTTTCACGAAATTGAATATTATTAACATCTTCAGTGAAAAAATTTGCACCATATTTTGTGCCTAAAAATAATAATATTAGTAAATTATAATTTTCATAAGATAAATTTTTCAAAGGAATTGCAAATTTGTTTTTATTATCAAAACTAAATTCTAAAATCTTCTTTGAATCTATGGAATAAGAAATAGCATAGGTAACTATTCCTAAAATGCTATAAAGTTGATAAAAATGTGATCTTTGAATTTCTATCATGATATTATTTATTTTTAATTGAAATTGTGATTTTCCAATTAATAAAGAAAAAATTATGGAGATTTTATTTTGAGCATTAAAAAGAAATGGAATTATAAAATATATCCAAGCTAAATTTTCTCTTAAGTTTGAAATTATATGTTTTGCCAATTATTGAATTTACAATATTCTTGTAATAATAAATGTGATGAGAAAATAAATCATGTTTTATGATTAATTTTGAACTAGATTTGCAAATATTGTGTATTTTTGATATTAAAATTATGATAAAAGTTTCTTTTTGTGCCTAAATCTACTATTTTGAAATATTACGCTTGAAGAAGTTATTTTTATATAAATATGGATTCCAAAAATTAAAATTAACTCAAAATATATAGTTCAAAACAAATAATTTTCTTATATTGCCGCCTCTTGAATTTTCTATATCTTTACCATCTTCTCCGGAACAATTCATTAAGATTTCTTCTGATTATGAATCTCTACCACAATTTTTACCAGGTCAGCTAAAATCTGTTAAGATAATAGAAAAGAATTCAGAACAAACTATTACCGAAGAAACAATTGCTTTTTCAACAATAATTAAAAATAAAATTAGTCAAAAAACTATTCATTATACTCCTCAAAACAATGAAATGTTAACTGAGATTATTTCAGGACCTGCAAAAGGCACAACTATTTTTGCCAAATTTAAGAAAATTCCAGAGGGTACAGAAATCCATGTAACTGTAAATATTAATTTGTCATTAAAGGCAAAAATTCTTTCTCCAATAATTAAAAAATGGTATAAACGAGTTTTAACAGGAATTTTTTATAAAATGAATAGTGTTGCACTTGAACCAGAGGAATCATGATCTGATATGAATAATTCAATAATAAATTGGGATAATGTTTTTTCTCAAAAAGATTTTTTTATGAATGCAAAACCATTCAAATTTGCATTTATTGAAAATGTTTTTCAAAAAGATTTTTATGAAAAATTATATAAAACATATCCAAAACTTGATGATAGTTGGACAAATTTTTCTAATTTTTCAAAAAGTCAATTAGCAAAATATTGGGGGGATAGTGAACCTGAAAAACTTTCTGATGGAGAAGATTCATCATTGAGTGCAGAATGGAATAAATTCAAACTATATGTTGAATCTGAAGAATTTCTTTCCAATTTCCGTAATCTTACAGGAACAAAAGTAAATAAATTAAAGAATTTTTCATTTATGTCATACAGAAAAGGTGGATTTCAACTTCCACATATTCATAATGTTGGGCCTAATACTGTTATTCTTATGTTATATTTTTCAAAAGGCTGGGAAGACGGTGATGCTGGCGGTACATATATGGCATCTGATGTTGATGAATCTAAAATAATTTTTGAGCCCTATAATTTAGATAATACTTTAGCTCTTTTTCAAGATTCACCAAAGGCTGCTCATGGTGTTAGAATTATAACAAAAGATGTTGAAAGAAGGGGATTGCAAATATATCTTGAAAAATATAATGATGAAAAAGGATGGTCTGGAGTTGATCCTCGTAGCGAAGCATTTACTTCTAATTTACCCGAAATTTAATTTTATTTCAAAAAAATTCTTTATACTAATGATTTATTTATTATTTAATCAATATAGAAATAATTAGATTAATCATTTAAGTTATAAAATTTTGTATAATCAATCTCATACAATTTTATTTGAATATCATAATTATGATCTAACGAATCATATTTTTTGATTAAGTACGAGTATTCTTTTTCATTGTAAAAAACATTATTGAGAAATTTAGGATTTCCATCTTCTCCATTAACAACTATGTGGGTTAATCCTTTTTCCTCAGAATTTTTGATATAATCTTCTATTGATGAATAATTATTGGGAGATATTTTTTTAATTTCAAATGATTGATTGTAGTTAGTTTCTTTTGGTAGTGGAATTTCTGGCCAACTATTAGAAATTTCAGCAATTTGTATCCATTTACTATCTGGCGTGTAATGGTTTATCCCTTTGGCAATTATTGTGATATCTTTGGCAATTAGATAAGCTTGTTTCTCATGTTCATAATCAATTTTTTTATAATCAAGAAAGATTATTGATGAAAAAATAATTCCAATTATAATTAAAACTATAATTAAATTTTCTTTTTTAAATTTAAAACTAATTTTTTTCATAGTAAATGATGATATGATGCATAAAATTGGAAATATTATGTATAAATATCGTGTTTCTTCAATACCTCTTCCATATGCATAAAATGCTGGAATTAACATAATGATAGAAAATAAAAATATTGTTATTGTTTGAAAATCTCTTTTTTTAAGAATAATAAAAAATCCTATCGGCACAAAAAAAACAAATATTGGGATTAAAATCCATCCAATGTATTTTATTAAACTAGATAATCCTAGACTCATAAATAAAGGAAGTTTACTTTCTCCGCTATCACTCCCATAAATGGGATCATCATAATCTGGAACTCCTTGTATTACAATTGTTGAAACATAATACATTCCTCCATTAATAACGGGCATGATGATTGATTCTTGTCCTGTGGCTTCAAATCTGGCATGACTCATTGGGAAAATTGTTATAATGAATATTCCTACTAACAAAACTATTTTGATAAATAATTTTCTATCTTTTCTATTTCTTACCCCGTAGAGAATTAATAATGGAACAACAACTAGAATCCCTTCATAGCGTACCATGACAAATAGAGCTAAAACAAAAAATGATATCATCACAACTCTAAAATTTTTACTAAGAAACAAAAATATTGAGAGCGTACCTAATAAAATAAATGGTGCCTCAGTTACACCTAATATGGAATTGGTAATAATTCTTGGATCAAATGTAAATAGAGCCGCACCAACTAATGCGTATTTTTTTTCTACAAATCTATTACATAATAAATAAACAGGAATTATTGTAATGACCGAAATTACTATCGATAAATATCTCTGTAAATGAGTGAAAGCTAAAAAATTTTCTAGGTTAAAACTTGAAAAGAAAATTGAGAGAAAAATTGGCCAACCATTATTTGTTAATCCCCATCCATTTGGTAAATGTCCTTGTTGGCTTGTTACAACTGCATATGAAAAATAATCTACTCCATCATAAATAATGGGTAATTCAAAAGGTAAATAATATAATCTAATTCCTAATCCTATTAATCCAATTATTATTATACAAAGTATATGTTTGTCAATAAAGAATTTTACAGTCGAAACTTTTTTTCCATTATTTTGTGCGTTTTGATTTTCTGAATAATTATTAGACAATTTTTAGTTTTCTGATTTTAATTTAAAATCTATTAAAATAAAAATCATCGCTTCCACAGTTACAGATAGCACGTATGAAATTGCTAATCCTATGATGCCAAACATTGGACCTAAAACAGCCATACCAATAATGATGGAAATTAGTGATACTATCTTACTAATTATCACAAATCTACTTTTTTCCAATCCTAAAAATTTTGAAGTGTAAATCATGCTAATCGTTGATGGTATTACCAAAAAACTCATAATTTGAATTGCATCTGCAGCTTCATTATATTTAGGAAATAATTCATAAATAATAATCGGAGAAAATAGATATCCCAAAATTGTAATAATTATTGATGATAAAAATACTAAACGTTTTAAATTATTATTTCGTATTCCAACTGCATCTTGAGATAAAATATATTTGAATACAATAGATGTTAAAATCAACATAATTCCTACTATTTGTAATGCTAAAGCATAATTTCCTAAAATTGAAAATCCAAGTAGTGGGGCAATAATTATCTTATCTACTTGATTTTTTGAACTGTTTACTAATACCATTCCATAATTATTTCCAATAAAACCCAAACGTGGTTTTAATTGAGAAAAATCTATTTTTGATTCTTTCAAACCTTTGTAAACCCTAATTGAATATGCTGCATAGCTAAGTACTAGAGCATATATTATTCCTTGAACATCAAATAAATAATAAAAACTAAAACCTAAAACTAATGTTAATATTTTTTGTGTTAAAAAATATTTTGCATAACTTTTGTGAAGATTTCTTCCTAACAAATCCCCTATTGCTAAAGTGTTAACAACATATCCTAGAATTAATAGACTAGCATCTAATCTATTGAAAATTATAATGATGACTATGAATGAAATACCACCCGCTATTAAGGAAATAAAATTAAGAGTTGATTGTATTTTTATTTTTTTTGCAATATAGACTACCAATGTATTTTGTGTTCCAATAAGTGAAAAAATTCCTGCTAAGGCAGCAATTCCAATAAAATAAAAAATTTCGCCAAAATCATCTGGTTCAATTACTGTTGCCATATACAACCAAAATATAGCTGATATTCCAGTTCCTAAAATTTCTGCAAATCCTATTTTAATTAATCCGGATATTTTCAATTATTTGACCTATCTATTCTTCTGTATTTGTAAAATTCTAAATTTATATGCAATTTAAAAAAATAATTCAAGTACAACATCTTGTGAAATTATTATTCTTAGAGTGTATATTAAAGAATTACCATGTTTGAAAAACCAATCGTTAAATTATGACTTTATTTTTAAATTATGATAAACATGGCCCCAAAAATATTATTTTGGATTAGTGGTGCTTTAACTACTTTTTGTATTGCAAATTCTTTACAAAAAAAAACTAATTCTGATTTCTATGCAATAATTGATATTTATGATAAACCAAAGTCTTTTTTCCAAAATCAACAATTAGTAAAATTTCAAAAAAAATGGTTTTATCATGATTATTTTAAAAATTTGGATAAACCCGATCTGGAATATCTTTCTGAATTTGAAAAAAAATACGAAATTAATTTATGGGAATTAGTGATTAATGAACGAATTTTTTATCGATTTAATCAAACTCATAAATTTTCTAGTGATGAAATTTTATCAATTCTTGAACGTGAATGTAAATTATTTGATGAAATTCTTGTTGAAATCAAACCAGATTTTCTTATAATGTTTGAATCAACTTTACATCAGCATGAATTACTTTATAGAATGTGTAAAAAATTTGGTATAACCCTTCTAATTTTTAATCAACCAAATATTTCAAGATGTATTATATCTGAAACACCTAGAAATCTTGATATTAAAATAAATTTAGATGAAATACCCTCTTCCAATAAGAGTTTTAATGAATTAAGAGAATATCGAAAATCATTTGATACATTTAATGAGATAAAAAATTATAAAAATAAATTTAGAGCATCTAATTTACAACTTGCAAAATCTTTTTTAAAATTTATTATGTCTAAAAATGAACATATTAAAACACATTATACTCATATGGGTAGAACAAAATTTAAAGTACTTAAAGATGAAATTACAAAAAAATTAAAAAGAAAATTTCGTAATTCATTCATTAACAACAATTTAGAAACAAAAATCAAAACAAATGAAAAATTTGTTTATTATCCTTTAGCCGTTGATGAGGAGAGAAATTTGTTAATTGCTGCACCTTATTATACAAATCAAGTTGAAGTATTGAGGCATATTGCAAAATCTTTGCCAATTGGATACAAATTATACGTAAAAGAAAACCCTGCTCAAAGTATTCGTTATTGGAGAAGTATTTCTGAATATCGTGATATTCTTAATATTCCAAATGTCCGCTTGTTTCATCCATCTGTATCTGCAGAAACTCTTTTTGAAAACTGCTCACTTGTAATTACTATTGGAGGTTCATCTGGACTTGATGCTGCATTTTATCAAAAACCTTCTATTGTATTTTCTAATTTAGGCTATTCCGTATTACCTTCTGTCCAAACCTTAAATTCAATTAATGATTTACCTGAAACAATAAAAAAATCTTTACAAGTAAAAGTAAACAATAACGATTTAGAAAAATATCTTAATGTACTTGAGAGAAATTCAATTAAATTTAATCTTGTAGATTTTGAGAATAGATATAATGATTTTTTTTATTATGGTGGATATTTAGCATCTGTTGATATATCTGAGTCTAAAATGAAGGAATTTCTAAAATCAACTGAATCACTATTAGATGAACTTACTTCTGAATATTTACTAAGAATTAAAAAATCTAAAATATAATAAAAAGCATAAAATACTCATTATACTTAAAAATTAATCATAGAATTAAAATGAAAAAAAATAAAAAACTAATTTCAGAATTGATGATAAAAAAGGAGTTAAGAAATAAAATAATTTTAATCACTGGAGGAGCTGGTAGTATAGGTTCTGCATTAACAAAAGAATTACTCAAGTATCCCGTTAAATCTATACGTGTCTTTGATAATGATGAGCATTCATTATTTCAATTAAAACAATCTTTGAATAATTCTAAAATTGATTTATTGCTTGGAGATATTTTAGATAAAGATCGAATTGATTTTGCAGTAAAAGATGTTGATATTATTATTCACACTGCTGCCTTAAAAAATATTGAAATTACAGAATATAATCCATTTCAAACAATTGATACAAATGTAAATGGAACTGTTAATCTTCTAAAAATGGCAATTAAGCATCAACCAAAAAAATTTATTAATATTAGTACTGATAAAGCAGTTGAATCCTCAACTCTTTATGCAACAACAAAACAAATTGGAGAAAGATTGACAAGTTGGGCTGGTAAACATATGAAAAATACTAAATTTGCTACAATACGTTTTGGTAATGTAATTGAAACTAGAGGTAATGTTTTTGAAGTTTGGAAAAAACAATCTGAAAATAATGAAGCGTTATCTATTACTGATCCAAAGATGAAACGTTATTTTTTTCATATAGATGAAGCTACAAACTTTATTATTCAATGCTTAGTTCAAATGAAAACTGGCCAAATTATGATCCCAAAAATGAAATTATATACCGTAAAAGATTTGGCAACAAAAATTTCAAAAAAACAAAAAATTATTGGTTTGAGACAGGGTGAAAAATTGCAAGAGATACTCATTACTGATAAGGAAAAGAAAAATGCTCAAAATAAAGAAAATATGTGGATAATTAAACAATATTCATAAAATTTACAAAGATATTTTTGTGTTAGATATTCTAACTAAAATATTGGAAAAATTACTATTATTAGGTGCAACTGGATTTCTTGGACGTCCTTTATTAAATAATTTAGAAAAAAAACAATCTATTAAAATTATGACTCATAATTCAAATTTTCTAACTAATATTCAAAAATTTAAAGGAGATATTCTTAAAAAAAAATCATTTGATAAAGAAATTAGTAATGATGACACAGTTTTAAATTTAATTGGTCAAATTTCTCCAAATATTTCTGAATATGCAAATTTAAACATAATTGGTGCACTTAATTTGTTAAACGCTTGTATTGAAAAAAAAATAAATAGAATTATTTTAATTTCATCAATTCATGTTTATGGTGAAAATTTAAGATCTGCTTCTAAAGAAACTGATTCATTAAAACCTAAAACTCAATACGGGTTAGTCAAAATGATTACTGAACAAATTTATGAATATTTTTCTAATTCTTATGGACTTGATGTTACTGTATTGAGACTAGGTGGATTATATGGGCCTGGAAAAAAAACTGGATTTATTAGTCAATTATTTAATTCAGTTAATAATTCTAGAATACATCCAATTTTGTATAATGATGGTAAACAATTTCGTGATTTATTACATGTGGATGATGCTGTAAATGGAATTGAAAGTGCAATTAAAACTCCAAGAAAAAAATTTGAAATATTTAACATATCGTCTGGAAAGAGATACTCTATGAATCATTTAGTTTCCGTAATTGAATCATTTAGTAATAAGAAACTCCCTATCACATATACGCCTGAAATAGTTGATGAAAAATGTATTTGGGCTAATAATTCAAAAGCACAAAAAATTCTTAATTTTAAACCTAAAATTACTCTTAATACTGGAATAAAATCTACGTTGAATTTTTACTCTAATAATTAATTTAAAACTATAGAAAATAATAAGTCTATGATTTAATAAAAAAAATCAAATAAAATGTCTAAAATTACAGTAATTATTCAAGCCCGAACTGGTTCTTGCAGATTCCCTCAAAAAGTCTTAGAAAAAATTGAAGGGAATTATATGATTTGGCATGTAATCAATAGAATTAAACAAATACAATCTGTAGATCAAATTGTACTGGCAACAACATGTCTAAATGAAGATAAGAAATTATTAGATATTGCCAAGGAACTTAATATTTTAACTTTTTCTGGACATGAGAATGATGTTTTAAGTCGTTTTTATGATTGCGCCAATAAAATGGGGGGAGATCCAATAATTAGAATTACTGGAGATTGCCCTTTGATAGATCCATTTTTGGTCAATGAAATGTTACAATTTTTCTTAAAAAATGATTTTGATTATGTTTCTAATCGTATTATTCCTACATTCCCTGATGGATTAGATGTTGAAATATTTTCATATGATGCATTAAAAATATGTAAATTTAATGCCACATTAAATTCTGAATTAGAACATGTAACTCCATATATTTTAAAAAATCCTACAAAATTTAAATTATTTAATTTCAAAAATAAAAATGATCTTTCTAATTTTAGGTGGTGCGTTGATGAACAAAGAGATCTAACATTTGTCAAAAAAATTTATGAACAATTAAAGCCAAATTTAATTTTTTCAATGAGCGATGTACTAAACGTAATTAAAAATAACCCTTCACTTTTAAAAATTAATAATGGAATTATTAGAGATGAAGGATATTCAAAATCATTAAAAAATGATGATAAAGATATTAATTCATAATAAAATTATTTCAAAAATTATTTGTGTTTCTTTGTAGGCGGGATTTTCATACTCCAAATAGTTTTGGGAACATTTCCTTCTAAGTGATTATGATATTGATTTTCTGAAATATTATTTGAAATATTTTTACAAATATCATTAAAACTTTGTAAAGTAAATTCAATGTCTTTAACTGTATGAGAATATGATAGAAAAGTAACTCCTGGTGACATAAAAATACCTTTTTTAATCATTTCTTGTATTGTTAGTGATTTAAGATCATTAGATGGATTATTTTTTGAATCAAAACATTCTAATTTCATTCTAATTGGATAACCGATCATTTTTGAATTTAAATTGTTTTCATCTGCAATTTTATTCCATCCCTCAAATAGTTTTGTTCCCATTTTCCAACAATGCTCTATAGTTTTTTTAGTTTTCATTTCATTAATTGTGGCAATAGTCCCTGCCATAGACAATGATTCACTATTATTTGTTGAAGATACCCATAATTCATCAAAAACTTTCATAAATTCTTCTGGACCTGTAATTGCTGTAATGGGTAATCCGTTACCCATTCCTTTTCCAAAACAAACAAGATCACCTTTTATCCCGAACATTTTTTGAGCTCCCATCAAATCAAATCTAAACCCAGTAACTATCTCATCTAAAATTAATAATGAATTGTTTTTATCTGCAATCTCCCTAACTTTTTTCAAAAAAATATTTGATGGTTTTTCATAAATTGTTGGTTCTAATACAATTGCCGCAATTTCTTCTGGATTATCCTCAAAAATTTGCTCTAATCCTTCATAATCATTATAATCAAAAATTTTTATTAAATTTTTATTAAATTTTGGAACTCCTCCATCTCTACTTACCATTGCAGCCTGCCAATCATGCCATACACCACCACTACCACAGTATGCAATTTTTTCACGTTTTGTTTTATATCGTGCAGCTCTTACAGCAGCTGTGACTGCATTAGATCCTGATTTTTCAAATTTTGCCATATCTGCATGAGGAATTGTATTGCACATTAATTCAGCAAGTTCTACTTCAACTGGATGAGGTAATGAAAAAAGAATTCCCTCTTTTAGTTGAGAAAGTACTGCTTCATTAACTGTTTCATAATTATATCCTAATGTAATTGGACCAATACCCATCAAATAATCTAAAAAAGTATTTTGATCTACATCGGTAAAATGTGAGCCTTGAGCTGATTGAATATAACTTGGATAAACCCCTTCGATAAAAGAACTGGATGCTCTACTAAAAGTTCCTGTTTGATGAGGGATAACTTTTCTAGCTCTATCCTTTAATTCATTTGATTTTGTGATGTCAAAACTTTTCATTTTTTAATTATTATCCTCTATTTTTTGGTTCTACCATATCTTTAATATTCATTGTTTTTATTTTACTATTTTCTAAAATATTTGTTGGAGTATAGAATGTATCTGCCAATTTTATAATTTTGCTTGGTTCTAAAATTTTTCCTTTAACTGAAATTTTTATGATGTGTAAAAACCCATTTTTTGTAATTACTTTAATTGACCCATTTTTCATTTTTTGAATTATTTTACCATAAGTATATGGATGAAAATCATTTTTTATCTGTTCAAAATTAGCCTCTAAAATTGAAATTTTATCATTATTTATAAAACTAAATGCTCCTGGATATGGAAATCCAAATGCCCTTATGAATAACTCTATTTGTTTACCATTCCAATCCCAATCTATTGCCCCATTAAATTCTGAATACAATCTAGGAAAATATGTTGCATTTTTTTCATTTTGTTTTTTTAATTTACAAAAACCTTGATTTTTAATCATTTTTAAAAATTCAATAATTAATTTATTGTATAATTTGTCTGTTTCAATAGAATAATTTTCTACAGTTGGTTTTTGTTTTATTAAAGATTTTTTTAATTGTAAAATAATATCTCCTGTATCTATGCCTTCATCTATTTGATGAAGTGTTCCTGCAACATATTTTTTATTATTCATAATTCTCCAACTAATTACTGCTGCACCACGCTCCATTGGAAGTATTGATGGATGAATGTTAAAAACTCTATTTTCAAATGATTTCAAAAACTCTTTACCTATTATGGATCTACATGATATTGAAAAAGCTGCATTACATTCTAATTTTAAAAGATGATCAATCAATTTCTTATCATTTAATTTTTCGGTCTCAATTATTTTGATATTATTTTGTTTTGAAAATTCAAATAAATCAATAAAATTTTTTGTATTTTTTAATAAAATTTGATCACGTTTATGAAATTTTTTTGGATGTGTTACAATAATTGGTTTTGGAAAACCATTTTTTATTAATAAATTATAAAAATCACAAAGTATATTCCCTGAACCTAATAGAGCAAATTTTGTCTTTTTATGTGGGGGGAATGATATTTTTTTCATATTATTTCTAAACATTATCCATGTGTTTAAGTAAGTTATTTTCATATAGTTTTAAACTTGCTTCACTAATTATTTCAAATGATATTCCTGATTTTTCAGAAATATCTAATAATGAATTTTTTCCATCTGATAAATTTAAAATCCAAAAAATTGCTAATTCTTTTTGTTCTGTTTCATCTGTATTCTTATCTGATCTTACAATTCCTACGTTCCTGTAAATGCCTCTTTTTCCTAATTGTGGTTCACATTTTGGATTTTTATTTAAAAATTTTTCATCTTTATCAAATATGAACAAGCATTCTAAATATTTCTTAAAAGTATCTCCTAATGATTCTTTTTTAATAAAATTTAAATTATCTCCTGAATTATGATATTCTAAAAATTTTCTATACGGTGTTCTCATCAATGATCCAATTGGTAAATTAAATCCTGGTGAGCAAAATTGTCTTTCATCACTACCATATGGATAGAAATCAACAATTGAATAATTTGTATTTGAATATTTTAAAACATGTGAAACAATTCTATCAATTCTAGAGTCCCCTATTCTTGTTTTTTTGTATGTCGAATTTCCTTGATCTCCTACACATGTTGCTACCAATCCAGCTTTTATTTTATTTATTTTATTTTCATTAATACTGAGCCATGTTATTGCACCAATTGTTTCTGGAATAAATAAAAATCTATATGAAAATTTTGGTTTTAAATTTTTAAGATTTTTTGCTAAATATGTTAGTAAAGCAACACCTGAAAGATTATCATTACAAAGAGAAGGATGACAAATGTAGCAAGATAATAAAAATTCATCATCTGTTTCTCCTTTTATTAAATACTCACCATATGTTAATGAACCATTTTCTAAAGTGGAATCAATTACAACTTCGTATTCACCCTCTTGTAGATTAATTAATTGATTATGAGTCATACAAAATCCCCAATCTTCATTATAATAGGAAGTAATGTATGGAATTACATCTGGTTGTGTGGGAATAGTGTGAATATGTTTTTTTAATTCTTCTAATTTTATTTTCTTTTTTATGGGTATGCTGTAATTTACTACGTGCAGATTTGATTTTTTAAAATCAATAATTTTTTCTCCATTTGGATCTATGATATAAGCGTCAAAAATATTCCATTCTTTTGGTACTGACCAATCAAAAACTTGTGTTCCTGATAATACTTCTTTTTTCTCTAAATCAATATATTTTTTAATAATATCTAATGATTGACGAACACCATCACCTGTAATACTTCTACATATTGGATATAATTCTGATATTAAATCAAACATATCGTCCTGTATTGTTTCTATATTCTGATAAATTTTTTTATAATCTGAATTAAACAAATTCTTCATTTAAATCAAATCTGCCTTGTTTTTAAGTTTAAAATTTATTTTTAAATATGATTTTTTAATTCACTATTATTCTAGGAATTCGCCATAACATTTGAATTGGAATTCTCTTAATTGCTTGGCTTCTCCCTGATGGTGTATTTCCAAAAATTGTAAGTTTATCTTCTACTAATTGAACTTGATCATTTGATAGTATAAATTCTATTTTAGTGCTTGAAAATTTAAATTCTTTCAATTTTATATCTTTAATTTCATTTATCCATTTTTGAATATCATAATTAAAGTTAAATTTTGGATTTGTTGAAGTACGATCTCCTCCTAATGGATTATGTGATACCCCTCTACAGTAGTTTGCAATATCGTTAAATTGTTTAGTTGTCTCTTCATCCATTCTTTTATTTTCTAATAGTAGATCTTCTGCAATTTTTAATGTGTAATTTGTCCAATCATCCATATTTGAAGATACAATTTTACCGTGATAGTAATACATTACATTTATCCCATCTTCTCCATCTAGTAGTTTTTGATATTCTTCTTTACTCTGATAATGTTTTTCTATTTCTTCAGGTGTATCCCATAATTCATTTATTGTTGCATCTTCAAATTCTTTAAAAATTTCTTTAATACTTGATGGTGCAAATTCTAAATTTTTTTGGATTCTATTAAATAATTCAAAAACATCCATATCATTTTGCCGTAAAAATTTTAAAATAGGATCATACACAATTCCTTTATTTGTTACCCATAAAGCAAAAGCCAGTAATCGTAATTCAACATATTCTTTAAATGTCAATGTGTTTGAGCTTACAATTACTTCTTCAATTTCCATCACATTTTTTCCATCTAATAATGTTGTAAAATCTCTTGGAAGTAAACGAAATTTAGTTTTTAATCCCCATTTTTCTCTTTCTTTGGTTGTATTCATTTCTGCACCATCTAACATCATACATGTATAAACTTGAATATCATCCATCTTTGCTTTAACCAAATCTCTTAAAGTTTGAACATGACTTTGATAAGATTCTCCTGGTAATCCTAAAATAACTTCTGACGTGGTTCTTAAATTTGCTTCTTTAATTGCTGGCGCTAATGAAATTAATTGTTGTGGACTAATATTTGATCTTCTAATGTTTGTTAGAACTTTTTCATCTAATGATTGAACTGACATGTAAATTCTTAATGCACCGTGTAATTCTTTTATTGCATTGATTATTCTTTCTTTAGAATTTTTTCCTGTTGTTGCTTGAATTTGTGTGGGAAAACCATGTGTATCTTTTAATTTTGCAAGAATTTTACAAATTTCTATGTCTCTTGGAATCATCCCAAAGTTTAGATCACTAATAAACAAACTATGTATATTTTTTGGCACATGTTCAGCTATGTAGTTTAGTTCATTTGTAATTCGTTCCATACCAAAATTATTTACTTGTCTTACTATGTCTGATCCATCCACACAAAATGAACATGAAAATGGACATCCTCTATTTGTTTGAAGCATTGGCGATAACTTTCCATCAAAAAATTCGTCCAATAATCCACTTGTATATGGCGACGGAATTTCATCAAGGCTTTTTATTCTAATTCCTGGATTACTATATTGTAAACTTCCTTGTTTATCACGGATGATGCATCCCTCGATAGGATTTTTAAAAATTTCATCTTTATCATTTTTTTCTAATATTTTTTCAATTAAATTTGAGAAACCCACTTCACCTTCAACTGGAACATAAACATCTACTTCGGGATGTTTTTTCATAAAAATTTCCTGAGATTCTAGATCTAATGGAAAATTTGGACCTCCCCAAACTGTTACGCCATTTGGATTATTCTTTTTAAAAATTCTAAAAATTTCTAATCCAATTCTTCTATTCCAAGCATAATTACTTAATCCTAAAACATCTGGAGGATTTTCTTTTATTGCTTTTTCAATTTTATCAATATATTTGAATAATTTAATTTCTACATTATCTGGATGTTTAGATAAACAATATGATGCTACAAATCCAATATTTAATGGAAATGATTCTGTTGCAAGTGTAATTGTATCGTAAGTTAAATCTCCTAAGAAAATTTTTAATGATTTCAATATAATAATTTATCAATTAAACTAGAATAAATATTCTCTTCACAATATTTTATTATATCGTTGATAATTACGCATATAATTCATTTTTAATTTCTAATTTTATTCTTTAATAAAAATTCTGCAATTTTTAAATCATAAATTGAATCAATTTCAAATGAGATTTCTTCAGGCATCTCATATATTCCAATATTACCTGATAACTTACATTTACTTTTCATAAATGATTTATATTTTGTAATGTGGATTGCTCCGTTTTCAATATATTGATCTTTAATTTCTTGACGATTAGGTCTTTTTTTAGGATTATTATTTTCTGGATGAATATATTCTCCATTTTTTTTCCAAATAAACCTAATTCCTTTAAAACCACTAGTAAGTGAATCAAATTTTTTATTTTGAAATTTTCTTATAGCTTCATCAACGTGCTTTGAAGTTCTTAATGGTGATGTATTTGGTAAAATTATAATGATGTCTGGATAATATTTTTCATTTTTTTCTAATATTTGTAAAACATGTTCAATGACTGGTTCCATTGGTAACTTTCCATTTGATAATTTTTTAGGTCTTTTAATTACTTCTGCAAAGAATTTTTTTGCAATTTTTTCAATTTCAATATTATCTGTGGAAACAATAGTTCGACAAATATATTTAGAATTAATTGCTGCTTTAATTGAATAGTATAACATTGGTTTATTATTTAATTTTATAATATTTTTCATTGGAATTCCTTTTGATCCTCCTCTTGCGGGAATTATACAAAGAATCTCATTCATTATTTTAATTTGTATGCTTCATTAATTTATTTTTTTAATATTTACTCATTATATTTTTAAATGATAAGAGATTATAACAAGAGATATTTAATAAAATAAAAATGAATAAAAAACTCTTTGATATGACTGAAAAAACAGTAATTATCACTGGTGCTGCAGGTTTATTGGGTCAACAATATGCTGCAGGGTTAAGTCAACACGGTGCAAATGTTATTCTTGCTGATACCGATTATTCAAAATGTAAACAAATTTCTAAACAACTAAATGAAGAATTTGATGTTAAATCATTTCCTATTAAAGTTGATATATCTAATCCAAAATCAGTAAAAAATTTAACAAATCAAACTATTAAAAAATATTCCAAAATAGATGTTTTAATTAATAATGCAGCATATCAAGGAAATAATAAAATCAGAAGTACTAAATTTGTAGATTTGCCGTTATCAATTTGGAATAAATCTATCTCAGTAAATTTAACTGGGATGTTTTTGTGTTGTCAGGAAATTGGAAAAGTTATGGAGAAACAAAAAAACGGTGTTATCATAAATATTTCTTCAACTTATGGTATTGTATCTCCTGATCAAAGAATTTATGGGAAAAGTGGACAAAATGCAGGAATATTTTATTCTGTAACTAAAAGTGGAGTTTTAAATTTGACTAGATATCTTGCATCATATTGGAACAATACTGGAATTCGTGTTAATACTTTAAGTCCTGGTGGCGTAGAAAAAGGACAAGATTCAACATTTGTTAAAAAATATTCTGAAAAAACTATGTTGGGAAGAATGGCTAAAAAAGATGATTATGTTGGAGCAATACTATTTCTTGCATCTGATGCTTCATCCTACATGACTGGATCAAATTTAGTCATTGATGGTGGTTGGACTGCATGGTAATATTATTTAATATTGTTATAATTTGTAATTGGTAGATTAAAAAAAATGGTACATGTTAAAATTGGAAATAAAATTATTGGTGATAATTCTCCGTGCTTCACTATTGCTGAAGCAGGAGCTAATCATGATGGTGACTTGCAAAAAGCTTTTAAATTAATTGATGCTGCAATTGAGGCTAAATCTGATAGTATTAAATTTCAAACTTATACTGCTAGTAAGTTGGTTACAAAAACTGCACCTAAATATTGGAACGATGGAAAAGTAGGTGAAACACAATTTGATGTATTTAACAAATTAGATCATTTAACAAATGATGATTGGAAGCAAATTTTTGAATATGCCAAAGATAAAAATTTCTTATGTTTTTCAACTCCTTTTGATGAGGACAGTGTTGATCTATTGTATAAATTTGAAGTACCAGCTTTTAAAATTGCTTCAGCTGATATTACACATTTACCTTTAATCAAACATATTTCACAAAAAAATTTACCAATCTTTATTTCTACTGGAATGGCTAATGATTTAGAAATTAAGGAAGCAATAGATGTAATAGAGAATGAAGGAAATAATAACATCATTATCATGCACTGTATTACTTCTTATCCGACAAATCCTGAAGATGCAAATTTAGAAATGATTAGAACATTAAAAAATAATTACCCTGAATATGTTATTGGTTATTCTGATCATACATTGGGTACTTTAATTCCTGCATTATCTACAACTTATGGTGCAAAATGTGTTGAAAAACATTTTACTTTTGATTCATCATTAACAATAAGTCCAGATCATAGATTATCATTAGATACATTAAGTTTTAAAACTATGGTAGACCAATTAAAAATTGCTCATTCTTCAAATGGTTCTGCAATTCGTGATTCATTTAATGTTGAATCTGAATCAATAAAATATGCTAGAAGAAGTATTGTTCTAACAAAAAAGCTTTCTAAAGGTAGTATAATTACCAAGGAAATGATTGATGTTAAAAGACCTGGAACTGGTATTTCACCAAAATTTTTAGACGAAGTTATTGGAAAAACATTAACCCATAATGTGGATGATGATATACCCTTACAATGGAGTGATTTAGGTATACATGAAAAATAAAAATATTTTTTTAATTATGGCTAGATCTGGTAATGAATACCTTGCACGTCAAAATCTTCGATTAGTTAATGATAAACCGCTATTATTTTACATTCTTCAAACTTGTCTAAAATTTAAAAATACTGAAATCTACGTAACAACTGATTCTGAAGAAATATCTGAATTATCTTTAATGTATGGGGCTAAAGTAATTAAAAGACCTAAATCATTAACTAAAAATTCAACCAGTTTAGAAGAAATTGCTTTTCATTCTTTATCAAATTTAGGCAACAAAGGTTTAACTTTTGAAAAATGTCTTATTCTTAGCCCTCAGTTTCTTTTAATTAAACAATCCACACTAGAAAAATTTTTTGAAAATCTTAATAATTCAATTTCTACAATATGTGGATATACTGACAATTTTGAAAAATTTAAAAAAATTAATGATCCCAGTAAATCTTTTAATAAATTACATAATTTAGATTCACATGTTGTAGATGTAAAAAAAATCATATCATTCAAGTGTACACAATTTTTACAAAATAAAAAATTTAATTCAAATTATTATGGTTTAAAGTTATCTAAGAACGAACTTTTTTCATTATCAAATTATCATGATATTGGAGTTTTAGAAACAATTGTAAAAAGAAAAAAAATTTTAATTCGAGTAGATGGAAATAATGAAATTGGATTGGGACATGTATATAATATGCTAACTATTTTAAATCATTTTAGAAATGATGATTTACTAATTGTAATGAATAGTAAAAAAAATATGGGTTCTGATAAATTTAAAGAACATTTGTACAAATTAAAATTTTTTAGTAATCAAAAACAACTTGGTAATATAATTAAAAAATATCAACCAGATATTATTTTTAATGATATTCTAGATACATCTCCTAAATACATGAAATTTTTAAAACAATTTACTAGTTTTATTGTAAATTTCGAAGATCTTGGTGGTGGAAATAAACATGCAAATTTAGTTTTTAATCCTATTTATTATTCAAAAAAGAAATCAAACAATATTTTTTATGGAAGTAAATATGCGGCGGTTAGAGATGAATTTAGAATTTGGCAAAATTTGATAATCAATAAAGAAGTTAAGAAAGTATTGATCACGTTTGGAGGATCTGATCCTACAAATAAAACTCAAAAAATTATTGAAATTTTACAAAATAATAATTTAAAAAATATAGAATTCACTATCCTTCTTGGAATTGGTTATTCTCATAAAAAATCATTAAATAATTTAATTTTAAAAATGAGAAAAAATAATTTTAATTTAAAAATTATTGAAGGTTCTGATTTCTTAGCAAAATTTTTTAGAGAAACTGATTTTGCAATTACCTCTAATGGTAGAACTGTTTTTGAACTGGCTGCAATGAATGTACCTATTATTACAATACCTGTTAATAATCGTGAAAAAACACATTCATTTGTTAAGTATGCTAATGTTGGATTTCAAATTGATCCAGATTCTAAAAATTTTGAAACCAATTTTTTAGATTCTTTTAATAAACTATGTTCTTATAATATTCGTAAAAAATACAAGGAACAATTAAAAAATATAGATTTACTAGAGGGAATTAATCTAGTTTATGATATTATTAATAAGAAATATGAAGAGTTTAGAAAGGAAACGCATATTTAATATTTAAAAAAATAAAATTATGAAAAAAATTAGAGTAAGTTTTCTAACTGATAAGGAATTTGATAAGAAATCTATAACTACACAATTAGAGACTAAACTCCTATCATCATCTGAAGAAAATAAAATAATTCTAAAAAAAATACTTGATGAATTTAATAATAATAATTTTTCATTAATTACTCCTCAAGAAATTCAATTTATAAACAATCACTCAAGTGAAATTCTATCTGAATATCTTATTTTTAGGTATAAATTTAAAAATTATCCAAAAAATCAAATTGATTCAAATATTCCTCAACATCTAATAATAGAACCTACGTCTGCATGTAATTTGAGATGTGTTTTTTGTTATCAAGTTGATGAAGATTTTACTGAAAATTATATGGGCTCAATGGATTTTAAATTATTTAAAAAAATTATTGATGATGCATTTGAAATTGGTGTTAAGGCAATTACTCTTACAGGGAGAGGCGAACCTACTCTTAATCCTAAAATAGGCGAAATGCTTGAGTATTGTTCTGGAAAATTTTTCGATCTAAAAATGAATACAAATGCAACTAGATTAAATGAAAAATTAATTCATCAAATATTAAAAAGTGGTGTAACTGACTTAGTTTTTTCTGTAGACTCATATGAAAAAGAAGAATACGAATCAATTAGAATTCGAGGAATTTTTGAAAATGTTTTAAATAATATTAAGAAATTTAAAGAAATTAAAGATAACTTCTACCCTAATTCAAAATGTGCTACTAGAATAAGTGGAGTAAAAATTAATGCTTCCCTTGATTCTGAAATTTTTAAAAAATATTGGGAAAAATATGTTGATCATGTTGTTTTAGTTGAATTACAGGAAAGATGGGATACCTATAACAATCCTATTGAAAATGCAGGTAAAGGTCCTTGTAATTATCTTTGGGGAGAGATGAATATTTGGTTTGATGGATTGTGTAATCCTTGTGATGTTGATTATAAGAGTGAGTTATCTGTTGGTAATATTCAGCAACAGAATATTAAAGAAATTTGGGATGGCGAAAAATATAAAAATTTAAGAAATTTACATAAAAGCGGAAAACGTAATACTTGCCATCCCTGCGATAGATGTTCTAGTTGGTAGTCAAAATAGGTATAATTGGGTATAGGAATCATGCATCAAGATTAATTAAATTAATCAATGAAATTGATGACTGCTTTGTAAATTTAATATATCATCCAAATAAAATTCTGAATGTTCAGAATTTTACAAATAATTTAAATGATTTATTTGACTGTGATGCAATTTTTGTCTCTTCTCCTAACCAAACACATTATCAATATTTAGAAAAATTATTTCTGAAATATGATGGATATATTTTTTGTGAGAAACCACCCGTAACTTCTACTGATCATCTAAACACTCTTACCAAAATTCCTACTAGAATTAAAAATAAATTATTTTTTAATTTTAATTATAGATTTAGTAAAATTAATGATTGTTTAATAAAAACAAAAAATTCTGAAAATATTGGCAAAATAAATCATATTAATATTATTGCAACTCAAGGATTAGCATTTAAAAATGAGTACTTAGATTCATGGAGATCTGATGGCAAAACAAATCTTCATAATATTTTAGAAACTGTGTCTATACATTATTTAGATCTATTAAATTTTAATTTTGGGAAAATAAATAATGTTCAATATTATCCTAAATTAATTTCAAATAATGGTTCTTCATATGATACAAATTATATCACACTTAAATATGAAAATAATATTACAGCTTCAATTTTTAATTCTTATGCCAGTCCTTACATAAATCAAATTTCTATTTTAGGCACAAATGGATTTTTAAATATTTTTGAAAATCAACAAAAACTTTTCTCTCCGCGTGATACATTTAATTCTAAAGGTTTTTTCATAACACCTACTATTTTAGAAAATCAAACTTTTATTTTTGAATCTGAATATGAAAATTCATTAAAAAATTCTATAAATTATTTTTTAAATCATGTTAAAAATAATACTATCATACCAATTGAACAATTTGATACTAGTATGCTATCTAATAGATTAATTTTAAACATAAAAAATAACTTTAGCTAGTTAACTATCTAATTTTTTTAATTCTTTTTTAATAAAATCAATTGGAATTACTGGTGAAGGATCTATTTTTTTTATTACTGCAACATATATTGAGCAGTAGTCAAACAAGTAAATTAACTGAATTAATTTAGTTAAAATCCCGCCATTTACTGAAAAAATTTCTTTATATTCGATATCATTCTGTTTAAAATAATCTTTTATTATTCCCCATCTTTCTTTTGTTTTAATAAAATCATCTTTTCCTTGAATTAAAATTGGTTTTATTTTTCCACCTTTTCTCCATACAACCATTCCATTATGTGATGCTTCTATGATATCTTCAGTTATCACATGCATTTTTGAATTCTCTTGAAGTGAATTTTTAAATCTAATACATGTAGCTTGTAATCCCCATGGGTAGTAAATTATTGGAATATTTTTTATTTCATTTGCTAGACTAATTGCAATATTTGAATTATTAATATTTTTTGAATTTATTATTTCTCGTGTTTTCTTTAATTCGACAATGGCTTCAAATATTTCATTTTTATTTATTGGTAAAATATTTTGTAATTCTTTTAACATTGAAAATAAAAAAGACACAAATGATGCTCTTGGTGAGTGAGTCATCAAAATTTTTCTAAATTCAATTGATTCTTTTATACAAATTTTCTCCATTTCACCACCACTTGAAAAAGCAATAATTTTACAACCTATTTTTTTTGCTTCTAATAATACATTTAATGTTTCTACAGTATTACCTGAAACACTTGTTGTGACAACTAAAGTTTTTTTATTTACTGTTTTTGGTAAAAGATATCCTTTGACTATTTCTATGTGAATATTTGTTTTTGATAAAATTGCTGCAAAGACATCATTAATTGCACCAGAACCCCCTACACCTGCAAAAATTATGTGTGATGGATTTTCAAAATTATTTTGCTTTCCGACTCTATTGTAGCTCTCTTCTGCAAGTTCTGGCCAAGAATCATATATTTTATACATTCCAGACTTATCAATTTTATCAAGATCTCCTTTTTCAATCATTTTAAAATCTCTAATGCGTTCTTAACAGTACCAAATTTAAAATCTTTCAATAAATTTTCAAATTTTTTCATTCCTGATTTTAAATTATAATAATAATACCAATTGTATTCTTTTATTTTTGGCATTTCAGGATCTAAATCTTTTGGGTGAATATATATCATAGCTGGATTACCTTCTTTATTCATTTTTTTAATTCCCCACTTGATATACCAATATGGAAAAAATCTAAGATAAAATCCACCTGCAATTGGAATATTTCCAATCAATGAAATTTTATGTGTTGCCATTGGAATTTCAATTAATTTTCCTTCTGTATCTTCTTGTATAATATTTTTTAAAGATGGTTTGTAAATCGTCCTTGGTGCATTTGGAATTCCATATAGTTGTGTTTTTACAGGAAAAATACTTGAATCATAAGTTAAATTTTTACTCAAAATTTCAAATACCCAATAATTATTTTTATTTATAGAAAAAAATGGTGCTCTAAAACCTTCTACTTTTTTACCGGTAATTTTTTCTAAAATATTTATTGATTTAAAAAAATCTTTCTCAAATTCTTCTTTATTGACTTTTCGTAAATCCATATGAGAATATGTGTGACTAGATATTTCATGTCCTAAATCTGATATTTTTTTTATTAACTCTGGAAATTTTTCAGCAATATATCCTAATACAAAAAAAGTAGATTTAACATTATATTTTTCAAATAATTCTAAAATTTTTTCTGTATTTTTAACTACTCTGCTATCATACTTTGACCATTCTGAAAATGGTAAATCACAATAGTAATCCTCTAAGTCTACAGACATAATATTTGTAACTGACATATCTTTAGAATATTTTTTCTGTATAATAACTAATTATTATATTAAAAATATAGATATACCAACTAGTGTTTTATTTTTAGTATGTTAAAATTAGTATGCATACCTGCG
>Ga0308019_10000331_pt1 | contig 29471 bp, 20 predicted proteins | sample Neamet284_FD_203135 | JGI IMG/M metagenome (GOLD analysis project Ga0308019, IMG submission 203135) | Marine microbial communities from water near the shore, Antarctic Ocean - #284 | ecosystem: Environmental > Aquatic > Marine > Unclassified | place: Southern Ocean | collected 2014-10-01
GGTCGATGGCTGACTTGATCGTACCAGCGTAGAAGATTTTTGTGATCCTCGGGGACTCTCTTCTTTACCCACTTGGCAAAATCTACGCATACTAGCGCACTGATGTCAGCCACGGAAAAGTAGTCATCCACTAAATACTCGCTGGATTCTAGACGTGCTTCTAGATCTGAGAAAAAGTTGTCGATACGCTGTAAACCGCGTTCAGCTAACTCAGGAATTTGACTGTAGTTGTGGTGCCCCGGCATAGCTCTATTTTTAAACCCTGGGGTTGAATTTCTAAAGGCCTCTGCGCCTGCTGCAAAGCCATTTATTTGCACCCAGTTATTAGCTGAATCTACTTGCGCCCGCTCAACAGGTGTTCGTCCATGCAGCGGATTCTCAGGAAAGGTCTCTTCCAAATAACGACAGATAGAATTTACTTGAGTGATGGTGGTGCCATCATCTAATACCAGTAATGGCACTTCAGGCAACGGGCTTATCTTTTGATATGTCTCAGAAAACTGCTCGCCTTTGAGCAGGTCAATTTGAATAGTGTCAATTTCAATACCTTTTTCGGCCATGAATACTCGGACTCTTCGAGGACTGGGAGCTGTGGTGCAATCATAAAATTTCATGGTTTTTCCTCTGGTTATTAGGAGGCTCGTTTAGGGAGCTTTAAAATATTAAGTCGCAGATCAATGCTGTTTAAAATTCCTTCCCTATCAAGGCCGGTATCTCTCAATTGCTCAGCGTGGGCCCCATGGTCTATAAATCTATCGGGCAGACCTAGATGTAGTACTGGCATCACAACACCCTGCTGGGCCAAGAATTCACTGACTGCGGCCCCAGCACCACCAGAGATACTATTTTCTTCCAAGGTAACCAATAATTGGTGATTTGACGCTAGCTTAATAATCAACTGTTCATCTATAGGTTTTATAAATCGCATATCTACAATCGTTGCATTAATCTGCTCAGCAACATCAAGGCCAAATGGGAGCAGGGTGCCAAAATTCAGAATGGCAACCTGAGTACCTTCTCGTATTACTTTTCCCTTACCTAAAGGCAACGCAATCATTTCTTTCTCGATTATCGCGCCTGGACCCGTGCCTCTGGGATAGCGCACCGCGGCAGGTCCCTTGTGTATATAACCGGTATAGAGGAGTTGCCGAGTTTGATTTTCATCAGAGGGTGCCATAATCATCATATTTGGAATACAGCGCAAATAGCTTATATCGTAGGCTCCAGCGTGAGTGGCACCATCTTCACCAACTAATCCCGCGCGGTCCAAAGCAAATAACACATCTAGATTTTGGATGGCTACGTCGTGAATCAACTGATCATAAGCTCGCTGCAAAAAAGTGGAATAAATAGCGACCACAGGCTTTGAACCCTCGCAGGCCATTCCGGCGGCTAAGGTTACCGCGTGTTGTTCAGCAATAGCCACATCTTCGTAACGGTCGGGAAAACGTTTGGCAAACTCGTTCATCCCTGACCCGTCACACATGGCAGGGGTAATGCCAACCAGACGCTCGTCTTGCTCTGCCATGTCGCAAAGCCAATCGCCAAAGACTTTTTGATATTTAGGTTTAGTCGCTTGTTTAGGCACAGCTATTTCGACAAGCGATTGTTTGGGCTCAATCTTATTTAGCGCATGATAGCCAACAGGATCACTCTCAGCAGGGGAAAAGCCTCTGCCTTTTTGAGTAATAATGTGCAGCATTACGGGCCCTTTAATCTCTTTAAGGTTAGTGAGAGTGTCCACCATCAATGGCAAGTCATGCCCGTCAAGAGGACCGATATAGTAAAAACCTAGCTCTTCAAAAATGGTTGCTGGCGACACCATGCTCTTCATATACTCTTCAGTTCGACGCACAAAATTCTTGGCATGAGGAAGAGACCGCAAAGCTTTTTTGCCACGCTCACGTAACTGGTTATAGAACCGACTGGCCCATAACTTAGAAAAGTAGGTGGACAAACCGCCGATATTTTCTGAGATCGACATTTGATTATCATTGAGAATAACCAGTAGATCTTTATCCACGTGTGAGGAGTGGTTAATGGCTTCAAAAGCCATTCCAGCGGTCATGGCGCCGTCTCCCATTATGGCGACGGTTCTGCGGGTCTCATTAAGCTGGTCTGACGCCATTGCCATACCCAGCGCAGCACTGATCGACGTGCTCGAGTGCCCAACACCAAAGGTGTCAAATTCGCTTTCTGAGCGCTTTGGAAAACCAGACAGTCCCCCTTTTTGGCGCATACTAAGCATTTGCTCGCGGCGACCAGTGAGTATTTTATGAGGATAGGTTTGATGACCAACGTCCCATACCAATCGATCGTTTGGAGTGTCATAGACATAATGAAGTGCAACAGTTAGCTCGGCCACACCCAACCCAGCACCAAAGTGCCCTCCAGTTTTACCCACGCAATAGAGCATAAAAGACCGCAACTCATCGGTGAGTTGCAATAGTTCATCTTTAGTCAGTCCACGCAGATCAGCTGGCTCATTAACAGTGTCCAGCAAAGGTGTCGATGGGCGACTCTGAGGAATCTCGGTATAGGTCTTTTGCATTTAAGTCGCTAGTGTCAGTATGTTTTGTTTAGGGTGTGAATATTACACTAATTAGTCGCTTTAATAAGCTCGGTTAACGATAAAACCGGCAATATAACGAAGCGGTTCAGCGCGATCCCCAAATAACTCAAGGCATGCGATACTCTCTTTGTATAGCTCATCAACCTGGGCTCTAGCATCATCAAGGCCGAGCAAAGCGATATAGGTTGGTTTACCTTTAGCTGCGTCAGAACCCTGCTGTTTGCCTAATTGGGCGGTAGAGCTTTCGACATCAAGAATGTCATCCTGGATCTGAAATGCCAAACCAATAGCGCGAGCAAATCTGCTCAAGGCTTTCAGCTGTGCTGCGGTCGCTTTGGTTGTGGCCACCGCACCCATTAATACGCTTGTCTCAATCAAAGCGCCAGTTTTATGGGTATGCATAAACTTTAGTTGATCTAGCGTCAATGATTCACCGGTAGCGGCCAGATCAATGGCCTGTCCAGCGACCATGCCAGAGCTTCCGCTGTGATTGGCCAGCAGACGAATTAATTCAACCTGCTCGACCGGGGGTATATCCCGCATAGTGGCGAGCTGCTCAAAAGCCATTGCCTGTAGTGCATCGCCAGCTAAGATAGCCGTGGCCTCATCGAATTGAATATGACAGCTAGGCTTACCTCGACGCAGGTCATCATCATCCATTGCCGGAAGGTCATCATGAATCAGCGAATAAGCATGAATCATCTCGACTGATGCAGCTGCGATTTCAGTGTGGTGATTAGCCTCCGCAATCGCATCAGCTGCCGCAAAGCAGAGCAGTGGGCGTAGACGTTTTCCTCCGTTTAATACCGAGTAGCGCATAGCGGAAAGTAGTCTTTCAGCGGGGCCTTCGGCGAGAGGTAAAGTCTTGTCTAGCTGCGCATTAACCCGCGCAACATAGCCTTCGATAGTTAGATTCATTTTCGGTATAAAGCTCTTTAATTATCGTCATCAGGGCTATAGTGACCACTGACTAACTCGTCGCCTTGTCGGGTCAGTAACTCGACTTTTTGTTCGGCATTTTTGAGTGCTTGCTGACATTCCCGCGCAACTTTAATTCCCTGTTCAAACGACTTCAGAGAATCCTCTAAGCTTAATTCGCCACTTTCTAGAGAGGCCACTAAGGCCTCTAAGCTTTCTAGCTGCTGTTCAAAATCTATCGCTTTTGCTGTTTTAGTCACAAATTCTCGCCTGTTGTGTTGAAATCAATCGATATAGAGAGTCTACAACACTAACCAACCGCTGTAAGTTGGTCAATGATGAATATAGCCCTAGTATTTAAGACTCTTGAGTTTCGGTTGCACTTAATTGACTAGCGCCTGGGCTCTAAAATCCCTGAGCAAAGGTAATGACTATTAACAGTGGGCAGAAAAACTTCACATACGCAGGCCAGATCTTCCAAAACAATCCTTGTTCCACGTCAGGGCTGCCGCTTTTAAGTTCTTGAAGGATACTGTTACGGTAGAAAATCCAGCCAGCAAATATACACAGCATCATGCTTAGTAATGGCTGTGCGCGCTCAGTTGTTATGGTTATTACAAAGCCAAATAGCGAGTCAAAGTTTAGACAGATTAGGGTGCTAATAGCCAAGAGGATCAGCCCTACAAGCCATGTGGCCTTATCACGGTTAACCTGATGTGCTTCCACCGCATAGGAGACCGGTACCTCAAGCATAGAAATAGAGGAAGTGACTGCGGCGATCGACATCAGTACGAAAAACGCAAAACCAACAAATAGTCCTGTGGCACCCATACCTTCGAACAGCGCAGGTAGCACTTTAAAGATTAAGTCTGGCCCAGCAATCAAATTACCACTCTCCGCATAAATTGTGACCCCTAACTCTTGTGCGACAAAAATAGCAGGTAGCACTAATAATCCCGCTAAAAAGGCCACAGAGGTGTCGGTTAAGGTTACCAGGGCGCCCACCACAGGTAGATTTTCATCGGCCCGTATGTAAGAGCCATAGACCAACATAGTGCCTACTCCGAGTGACATAGAGAAAAAGGCCTGCCCCATTGCGCTAACGATGAGTTTAGGATCTGTGATTTGTGAAAAGTCAGGTACTAAATAGAGCTTTAGTCCTGCCATTGCCCCATCTTGGGTTAGCACATATAGAATTAGGCTGATCATCAAAATAAACAGGGATGGCATCAAACGACTCGACCACTTTTCGATACCTTGCTCAACACCAGCACTGATAATCAGTACCGTTAAGAAAACAAAAATGGCAGCAAAGCCAATATTACGAGCCACACTATCGGTCGTTAGCCACTGACTTATATCGCCTAGGCCCATGACTGCAGTCAATGGCTCCAGCATAAAGGCCAGCATCCACCCTGCGACAATACTATAAAAACTCAAAATCAAACCGGCCGTCACCATACCCCCGATGCCCACCAACATGCCAACCTTCTTAGCTGATTGACTTGTGGAGATCGATTGCAGCGCGCTAACCATGTTGGCTCGAGTATGACGTCCAATAATTAGCTCAGCCATCATGGCTGGATAGGCCAGTAGAAAGGCCAGAATGAGATACATTAATACAAAGGCAGCACCGCCATTTTCCGCAGCATTGGTGGGAAAGCCCCAGATATTACCAAGGCCTACTGCAGACCCAGATGCAGCAAAAATGAATGCTAAGCGCGAAGAAAATTGACCTCTCTGCATAATTACGTCTCTTATAATTTTAATTATGGAGAGTCTAGGTGATTCACTAATTAAATTCGACCTTAAAATGCTCGAAATAAAAACATTGAGATGCAGATAGCAAGAATAGTCTGCTTATTATCAGGACTTCCTGTGCTAAAATAGTACTTCAGGGGGGCGTTCTGGATTCGACGCGGGTTACAAAACCTCCGGTGCATGCCGAGATGGTGACCAATCTCGTTAATCCAAAGTCGCAAACTTATAGTTGCCAACGACGACAACTACGCACTAGCTGCTTAAACCCCAGTGTAGTGCCGTTTGACTGGAGCCGTGCTTATGCGTCCAGAATTCTAAACCCTTAGGGGAGAGGAATGCTCAAATGTCATATCTCATGAGATCGTAATGAAGCTTGTTCGGGGTGGATTTACTAAAAACTTACCGAAATCGCCTGTTGCGCGCCCTGTCAGTCGGGTTGTAACGGACTAAAACTAAAGACTGAACTAAGCATGTAGAGCCGTAGGCAGCGGACAAGCGGACGCGGGTTCAATTCCCGCCGCCTCCACCAACTATAGATAACCCCTTGTCGTATAAGGGGTTTTTATTTTTAAAGCTTCTGCACTTCCTCTATAAGCCGCCTCAATTAGCACCATAGACCTCGAATAAAAATTTCGACACATCCTCTGCTGATCGGTTAGGAATTTCTTCCATTGGAATATGCCCAACGTCGTCATAGATCACCAGTGATGACTGCTCCAAGGCATCATTGAATAGGTCAGCCACATCGACGGGTATTAATGAGTCCTCTCTTCCCCACATAATAAGTGCTGGTGCATTAAATCTGGCGGTATCGACCGGCTCTTCAGTTGTGTTATAAGTACTAAAGCGACTTAAGGTGGCATCTCGGCTTCCATCACGCAGTGCTAATTCATAGTACCTTTGAATGAGTTCTTCGGTAACCACAGGCGAGTGGTTATAGGCAGAATTGACACCTTGTTTAGTCATCCAATAAGGATCGATATATTTGGCAATGGCACGAAACCAAGGCTTACGCATTAAGCTAAAAAACACTGGCGCCTCTTTTGTCCCTTGATCCAATTGATTAGCCTTTGCCTCTAGCTGTTGTCTAAATTGGGGCAAACCTGAGGAATCAATTAGCAGCATGGCCTCTACTTTTTCTGGGTGAGCAAGGGTATAGCGCCAAGTAACACCGCCGCCCATGGAATTACCCCCTAGAGTAAACTTATCTAGTCCCACATGACGTACTACAGCATCTACGGTTCTCAATTGTGCGGGAGAACCATAACGCTTGTCGGGCACAGCCCCGGTTAATCCATGCGCGGGAAGGTCCATCGTAATAATGCGATAGCTCTCACCGAGAATTTCCACCCAAGGTTCCCATGTATGCAGCGAAGCATTAGATCCATGGACTAAAACGACCGCTGGACCATTGGGGTTTCCTTCGTCTCGAAAGTGTATGCGAGCCCCGTTCTCCATCGTAAAGAATTGTGACGTTTCACCCGTATATTTCGCGTCTATTTCTTCTTGCGACAATTCACCTTTAAAAAGAAAAATTCCGGCACAAAGTAGTAGGATGACGATAATGGCTACTGTGATTTTGATTATTTTCATGGCAAAGTCTCGAATGTCTATGTTATTTAATTATCAGTTAAGACTCGTTGCAGTATCTTTACTTAGTGCACTAAAAATCTACTACGCAGTATTTGGTCTCTCGAGGATTCATCTTGTTAGACAACATAGCATCTCAAACAAGATATGACCAAATGTAGCCTTCCATTCCGCCGCCTCCAACAAAAAAAGATAAACTGTGCTATTCAAGGGTTTTTTTCAGAAACTTTCAATTGGATGCACTTGGCCACACAATGAGAAAGATTTATTGTTAACAGAAGTAGTTTTCTTATATTGGTTGTGACACCATCCGCAAAATATGATCAATCGAGACAATGGTGATTTTTATATGAAAATCTTAGACGGTGGTATTGGGCGATACTTAAAAGAGATTGGTGCGCCATTTCAGCAGCCTGAGTGGTCTGCTCTAGCGCTGATGGAGGACCCTTCTGCGGTGACAGTTGCTCATCAGGCTTTTGTGAATGCGGGCTCTCAAGTGATAACCACTAACTCTTACTCGGTGGTACCTTTTCATATAGGCGAGGATCGATTTGTTGAACGTGGTGCTGAGTTAATTCGATTGTCCGGCCAGTTAGCTCAACAAGTTAAACAAGCTTCAGGTAGCACTGTATTAGTAGCCGCAGGCATCCCCCCAGTATTGGGTTCCTACAAGCCTGACGATTTTATTCATGATGACGCCGTTGCCATTCTAGAGATCTTTAAGCAGAATCTTTTGCCATACAGCGATATTGTTTTAGCGGAAACACAATCAAGTATTGCTGAAGTGGCGGCTATTCAATCTGTGTTCGGCGATTGCGGGCAACCACTGTGGATTAGTATGACGCTCGAAGATCTGGGTGCATCGTGCAAACGGTCAACCCTGAGGTCAGGTGAATCACTTGAAGAAGCCTTAAATGCCATTGATTTTCAGGGTGTTGATGCTATTTTATTTAACTGCAGCCAGCCTGAAGTTATGGCTGAAGCCATTACATTAGCTGCTGAGATATTGCCAAGCGGCAAAGATATTGGTGTGTATGCGAATGGCTTCCGACCTGTTACGAATACTATCGACGCCAATGACGGCTACTCTTCTATGAGAGAGGATTTGACCCCTCAAGACTACCTTGTATTTGCACAGCAATGGAAGCAGTTGGGTGCCACTATGATTGGTGGTTGTTGCGGTATTGGCCCCGACCATATTTCGTTACTTAAGCACTTAAAAGGCTAAAGCGAGATAACAGTTAAGGCTTCGGTTAGAGTGGCCTTAAAAAAGAGATACTATAAGATTCGTCAAATATATTCGTTATCAGGATTCACGGACATCACCCTTCCTAGGAGAAAAAATGCAATTAGAATATTTTAATGTTGACTCTAATACGGATGATATTATCAAAGCAATAGAGGTTAACGGAGCTGCAATTGTGGAAAATCAAGTGGGTTCTGAACTAGCTGAGACTATCCTTGGTGAACTTAGAGAGCACTTTGACAAAATAGGGAGAGGCAGTGATAGCGGTTTCACGGGATATAAAACACGATGGCTTGGTCGATTATTAGCCATTGCTAGAACCTCGGCAACGCTAGTTGAAAACTCAAGGGTAATGGAAGTGGCTGATGGCATTCTGTTAAAACATTGCGACAACTATCGCATTGGTAGTCTTACAGCAATTGAAATTCTTCCCGGGGAGAAAGATCAAGTACTCCATACTGACGATGGTATATATCCTGCTAGGTTGCCTGGCATGCAATTCCAGATTAGTGCAATGTGGGCATTGGATGATTTTACTGAAGAGAATGGTGCAACGCGGATCGTTCTAGGTAGCCATCGTAATTATTCCGCCAATACCTACCAATCAGAAGACAACATCGATTATTTCACGCCTGATACAAAAGAAAATACAAATAATACAGTCCAAGCCGTCATGCCTAAGGGGTCGGTACTGTTTTACATGGGTTCAACTCTTCATGGTGGGGGTGCAAACAAATCTGATAAACCTCGTGTAGGTATAATTAATACATACTCACTTGGTTGGCTAAGGCAGGAGGAGAATCAATATTTGAGTGTACCAAAAAGAATTGCCAAACAATATTCAGAAAGAGTTCAAAAATTAATGGGTTATCAAATGCATGGGAAGCTTGGTGATTATCAAGAAACTGATGATGAATGAATCATCATATCTCCTAATACTCAGTATAATCGCTAAAATTCACTAAGTTTCCTTCGCTGTCTATAGCAAGAATTTGATTGTAACCGGGTTGCTCATCAATCCCAGAAGTATCATTTATTGCCTCTTCCACTGGGAATACTGCTCCTTTACTTTGTAAATATTTATAAACTTCTTTTGCTGAACGTACGGAGAAATCTGCATAACCATTGCTTTTATGCGGTATTGGTCCCCATGAGTTTTTACTCATCGGCCCGACTAAACCAAACACGTTGGTTGTTGACCAAAAACCAAACCAATTCTCATCTCTATAGGGCTCTGAGCCTAATAAATTTTTATAGAAACGACCTGCCTTTCCAAGGTCATAAACCGGATAAGCAATATAGTCCATGGTACCAACAGGCGTATCCTTTATATTGTCTTTTTGTGCTATAAAAGTATGCTCTAATTTTAAATCAGCCCCATCCGTTTTCCAGACCTGAGTCAAAAGGCAATTAAAGCTTCTTTTAGGAGAAGCCCTCATATGAATAGACATTTCAAGAGTCACTAACTGTCGATTACCAATATCTCTCACCTGGAAATTTTTAGTTTTCAAGTCAGCATTAAGTCCATTTGGTCCCTTATCAAAAAGATCCCAGCGAGATTGGAGAGCTAGCTTAATTTCTTGTCTTCCCTGAGCAACTCCAAAGGCATCATCAATCCAAAGAGCTTTATTTGTATGCATATCGAGTAATCTTGAATAATCATTGGTGATCCATGCGTTAATTGATTGCATTACTTTTGAAGAAACTGGAGGTTGATCTAGTTTACTGAGCGATTGTATTGTCGGTTTTTTGTTCGGCGATGTATTAGTTGACTTATACTCTCGCCAGATCACAATGTTCCCTGATGTGTCTTCAGTGATCAAACATTCAGCCATCCCACATGGTTTAGTCTTCATGTTGATGTCAATGAGACCGCTAATTTGATCTCTGATATTGCTCAGTGAATTAACGTTTATAATACCGTATCCATTTGCACGGCCATACATGATGTTAATCCGGTCATCAATAGGCTCAGATTCAAGTTCAAAATAAGAGTCCCCAGCTTTAAAAGAGGCGCTTGTAGATGTGACTATTTCTGGTGAGCCAAGAAGCGGCGAATAAAAATCTATCGCTCTTTGTAAATCTTTAACTGGATAAACAAAATCGAAATTAAAAGGTGATCGTCTATTAGGAACAGTATCAGGTAGTTGTCTTACGTTAGAATTATCAAGTCTAAAGTTTTCAATATGTCCGATAATTTTCCATTTACCATCAATTTTATTGAACACCTGAAAAATAGTTGCCAAATCTGAATATTCCCACCGGGCTCCACCCTTAATGCCGACGCTATAAAGCGCAATAGCAAAATTTATTTCGCTATGAATTTGCATATCAACTATTTCAAGTTGCATTGAAGATGCATAGCCAGACGGACGTTCACCTCTAGACTCATTTTTAATTCGCTTAAAAGTATCAGTCAGTCCATAAGTTATTCTTCCTTCACGGAAACGTACTATTTTTTCATCTAAGAGTTCACTTACTTTTTTGTCGCTCCTATCCAGCCAATGTCTATGATATGTTTCAATGAGATCCATTATTTTCCGGTTGTCTTCTATTATCTGATGGCTACCTGAAACTTTATCTCGATCAAAAACAAGACGTCCCCATAGAGACCGATCAGTAACATATTTAGATTCCATTTGGACTGGAAGAGGATCTTTTAACACAATCTGGCTTGAGGAGAATCCATTAGAGCAGATAAGTAGTATTGATATGATTAGTATTTTCTTCATACTTAATCGTAACAAATTTTAGTCAAATGTCACCAATTGTCGATACTGATAGATAGTTGGTTTTAACTCTTGCTTTATTTAGAGGTTTAGTCAAACCTCAACTCCATAGTCTTTCCGGATGAGCGTTTTGCTGCAAATCATGTGTGCGCAGCACACGCAGGAAATAGTAGCTTTGTGAATGATCATGGATTTTAAGATAATAAATAGGGCCGCTGTCTTTCTTAGGACTATTCTTCTTATTTGTTAGCAGAATTACTGTGTTTTTATGATATATTCAGGGCTAGTTAAAATTCACAAGTTGGTTAATCACTGCCACCCTAACTATGCTGAAATCCCAATACTTTTTAATATCCCTAATTTCACTGAGTGCTCTGAGCTCAGCTGCAGTTGATCTAGATTATTCTTCTAAGTATGAGCCGATGAATGATATGAAGATCGTAGCCTCGGGCGATTGGGATATTGATGATGACGGTCGAGCAGATGCATTAACTGATGGATTACTGTTCTTGCGCTATGCCTTTGGGCTGCGTGGTGACCCGCTAATCAATGGTCTAATTTCCACTCGTAGTGAGCACACTAAATCGACAGATATAGAGAGAGAACTAAAAGCAGTATTTGAGACCTCTGGCGATATTGATGATGATGGCAAGGTTGATGCACTCACCGATGGGTTATTACTATTAAGATCTTTGTTCGGATTAAGTGGTAATACATTGACGAGCGGCGTTATTGCCGATGGTGCGACACGCACCGATGCAGCGTCACTAGAGTCCTATATGGGAATGCGGATGCCTGCTGCACCTTATATAACCCTCAACGGAAGTGCAGTTTTGGATCACGAGCAGGCAACAACCTACACCGATGCCGGTGCAACTGCTTTAGACTTCATCGATGGTTCGGTGACGGTTTCGACGTCAGGATCGGTTGATTCAAGTATCGCTGATGTTTATACCTTGACGTATTTAGCTACTGACAGCGAGGGTAATACGGCTAAACCAGTAGATCGAATGGTCACTGTAGTAGATACCACCAGACCGGTGATCACTGGGCCGTCCGACATTGTGGCTACAGCGATTAATGGAGACGGAACCCCTTCGGCTGAGACTTCGATAGTCACATTTCTAAATAGTGCGACCGCCCAAGACAGTGTTGATAATTCGATTATAGTTTATAACGATGCGCCAGAAACGTTTCCAGTAGGCAGCACCAAAGTCACTTTTTCTGCAACAGACTCATCTGGTAATAAGGCGCTACCCGTTACAGCGATTGTATTGATTGAAAGCTTTTATAGTAATGTTTCTGCTAATGATGGTGTGTTCAGATTTACAGGTAGGTGGAATTTTGATAATACTGATATTCCTCGAATATTTTGGCAGGGATCATCGATTAAATTTGATATCAATGGCGATTCTGTAAAGGCTAAGTTAGAGGCTAATCAAAGTGGCGAGCAGTTCAGAATCATTGTAGATGGCAACCCTCAGCAGGACGTCATAAGGCTTGATGCTGGCACGCATGATTATCTCTTGGTAGAAAACCTTAACTCAACTCAAACGCACTCAATTGAGATTTTTAAAGAGACATCATCAAATAGCGATTATGTCGATTTTCATGGCATTGAAGTCCAGAACGGTTCAGCAATCCAAGCAAGTTTTCAACCTGATTTAAAAATAGCATTCTTTGGCGATTCCAATATGGACGGGACATCCCTCTATAGTGAAAAAGACTCTGGATCTGAGGGCAGTTACTACGCTTATCCGGCAACAGTTTCTCGAATGTTGAATGCGGAAATGCGACTTATGGCAATTGGTGGTGCCACTTTAACGGGCGGCGGAAATAACACTGTAATGCATTTTATCCGCTCTAGAGATTGGCCAGAAGAAGACCCTAGTTACACTAATAATTTTGGGCCAGATGTCATTGTTGTCAATGCAGGCGCTAATGATATTTATGCCGTTTCTGGAAGTAATCAGAAGGATTTAATCAAACAGCGGTATATTAATGTGGTTAATGAGTTGCGTGTCTTTTATGGAAATGACCCACATATCATATTAATGAATGCCTATGGCTGGGATAACGATGAACCGGCAAGTTATACGCACGAAGTTCTCCCGCAACTTGATGACAAGGTATCAATACTTCTCTTCCCATGGAGTTGGGAAAAATGGCATGGATCAATGGTGGAGCATGCTGGTCAATCACGCTTACTCGCCAATCATATTGCGGCGCTAAATTCTCAGTGGCAAGTCAAGAAAGATGCGGAGATTTTTGATTCGTATGGGAGTAACTTCGGAGTGGCCAACGGAAGTTTTGAGTTCATGGCTAAAGGCGGGTTTAACGCCTTTGGCTGGCGATACCATGATGACGGTGTTCAGCGTATCGATGACGGTCAATCTGCGAGTGATGGACAGTACTTTATTCGATTAAGTGAGGGTATTAAAGTTCATCAGGGGCAAGATGCGAGTGGTGATTTTATTCCTGGGGCGGCCAAAACCGGACAGCAGTATAAAGTTACGGCAAAAATACGATCTCAATCTGGCACAGCTACTGCAGCTATAGCAATGGATTTTGAAGGGCAGAACCTTTATCAACGGGACAATACACAGCAACAGACGTTTAATGTTGATTCATCTTGGGCAGAGTTCTCCGCAACTTTTTCTGCACCGGCTGACAGCTGGAAGTTTTATCTGGTGCTCGAATCCCTTAATGGCACTGTTGATTTTGATGATATAAGTGTAACTAGTTTGAACTAATCTAAATAAAAATATCAACCTTAGCGGTTTGAGCGGTTTGAGCGGTTTGAGCGTTTTTAGTTATGATCAGTGTATAATTACGTAACCCAAAATGTTTTATTCCGTGTAGTTTCACCTCATTTAATAATACTTTTTTATTACAAAAACCTTTTATGGATAGCACGGATTATCAATGGATAATATATTTTTAAGATTGCTCGACGAAAAACAAACGTTGTTAATTGATGGCGCTACTGGCACCAACTTATTCGCCCTTGGATTGCAGTCAGGAGATTCACCTGAGTTCTGGAATATCGACTTCCCCGATCGCGTAGCGTCCCATTACCGATCTTTTATAGACGCGGGGTCAGATATTATCTTGACGAATACTTTCGGCGGTAATAGCTATCGACTGAAACTTCATGATGCACAAGATCGAGTTGCAGAATTTAATCGTGCAGCAGCCCAAATTTTAGTTAAAGAGGTCGCTGCTAGTGGTCGCGATGTTGTGGTGGCCGGCTGCATGGGTCCTACGGGGGAAATTTTTGCTCCAGCCGGACTAATGACTATAGAGGAAGGTGAAGTTGCTTTTGCAGAGCAAGCCATAGCATTAAAAGAAGGGGGCGCAGATATTCTCTGGATCGAAACACTGTCTTCTATAGAAGAGTGTCATGCCGCAGTGCGAGGGGCAAGTGTCGCTGAATTACCCATCGTGCTAACGCTGAGTATTGAAACTAATGGCCGAACAATGATGGGCATTACACCGTCTGACCTGGTCCAGTTGCAAACTGAACTGTGCACTCCATTAGCCGCCTATGGAACCAACTGTGGTCTGGGTGCTGCAGAGGTTATAGCCGCTATTATTAACATGCAGCAAGCTGCCGATTTAGCTGGCGTAGCGCCTATACTCGTTGCAAAGGGTAACTGCGGTATTCCCGAATGGGTCGATGGCGAAATTTGTTATAGCGGCACTCCAGAATTAATGGCCAGCTATACCCAAATGGCTATGGATGCTGGCGCTCGAATCATCGGGGGTTGCTGTGGTACTTCTCCTGAGCATGTTGCTGTTATGCGCCAAGCGATGGACAGCCATACTAAAAGTGCTACTCCAGACCTAGATCGAATACAGTCAGAGTTAGGTGTTATTACCAGTGGAGCCCAAGCACAAATGGGGGGTGATTTAAGTATTGCGGGTGGTGCTGCGGGACCAGGACACAAATCATCAAGCCGAGCAAGACGCAGGCAGAACCCAAATTAGTGCGGTAACAGAAAATCACAATATGATGCAAAAGGCAGTGGAGATTTTAAATAGCCTGTATGGTTACGATAGTTTCCGTGGTCACCAAGCGGAGATTATTGAGCACGTTAGCGCAGGTAATAATGCGTTAGTGCTAATGCCTACCGGTGGTGGCAAATCCCTCTGCTATCAAATCCCATCTTTATTGCGTGCCGGCGTGGGTATTATTATTTCTCCATTAATCGCACTAATGCAGGACCAAGTGGGTGCCATGCAACAGCTGGGTGTCAAAGCAGCATTTTTAAATTCCACTCTATCCCACAGTGAGCAAAACGAGCTTGAGCAACAGCTCTTATCTGGACAGTTGGATTTGCTGTATATCGCACCGGAAAGATTAATAAAACCCTATACCCTGGACTTGTTAAGTCGCTGTGAATTGGCACTGTTCGCCATTGACGAGGCGCATTGTGTGTCCCAGTGGGGTCACGACTTTCGGGCCGACTACCTATCCCTAAGTCTGTTGAGCGAACGCTTTCCGAACATTCCGCGCATCGCACTCACCGCCACAGCCGATATTCGCACCCGCAAAGAAATTATTGAGCGCCTTTCTCTAACTGGGTCCAATGCCTACATCAGCGGTTTTGACCGCCCCAATATTCGCTATGCCATCACCAATAAAACCACCCCGAAAAAACAGCTATTGGCCTTTTTACAGCAGCGCAAACAGGACGCGGGTATTGTCTATTGTTTGTCACGTAAAAAGGTAGAAGACACTGCGCAGTGGTTAAGTGAACAGGGTTTTAAGGCCCTGCCATACCATGCCGGTTTGCCAGCGCAATTGCGGCAAACTCACCAAAATCGATTTTTACGTGAAGATGGGGTAATTATTGTCGCGACCATTGCCTTCGGCATGGGCATCGACAAACCGGATGTACGTTTTGTTGCTCATCTAGACTTACCTAAAAGTATCGAAGCCTATTATCAGGAGACTGGGCGCGCGGGACGCGATGGTCAGCCAGCTGATGCTTGGATGATTTATGGTTTACAGGATGTAGTGCGCTTGCAGCAAATGGTCCAGGGGTCGGACGGATCCGAACAATTTAAGCGCACCGAGCAGCACAAACTTGAGGCCATGTTGGGCCTTTGTGAAGTAACCAGCTGTCGTCGTAAAGTGCTGCTAAGTTATTTTGCCGACGAGGCCCCCAGTCAATGTGGCAACTGCGATAACTGTCAGTTGCCCCCAGTGACCTGGGACGCTACCGAAGCGGCCCAAAAAGTATTGTCCTGTATTTATCGCACCGGTCAGCGGTTTGGTGTGGTGCATGTGATGGATGTATTACAGGGTAAGGAAAATGAAAAAGTGCTACAACACGGCCACCAAAAGCTAAGCACCTTTGGTATTGGCAGCGATATCCATGAGGCGCAGTGGCGTTCAGTAATTCGTCAGCTAGTGGTGCGAGGGTTTTTGCGTGTTGATCTTGAGGGCTACAGTGCGCTGCAGCTCACTGACCTCTGTCGGCCAGTATTAAAAGGTGAGCAGTTACTGCATTTACGCAAGGAAGAGCTTAAGGCGCCCTCGACTAAAAAGGGCTCAGGCAAGACGTATAAGAAAAGCCAAATTGCTTCGGAAGATCAGGAGCTATGGGACGAGTTGCGTGAGTGCCGAAAGTATCTGGCAGAGGAGCACAACGTGCCACCTTATTTGATTTTCCACGACGCGACGTTAAAAGAAATGCTCGATACTATGCCGATGTCAGGAACAGAGTTCTTAACTATTACGGGCGTGGGCGACAGTAAGTTGGAGAAGTACGGGGCAGATTTTATCGAAATCATTAGCCGCTATGCTAACACACGCGGGTCTTAGGCCATTTAATGCAACTAACATAACAGCTCTGCAATGTTATTATTCGTCAGTAATCTGGTCTAGCTTGGCCGCACAGATAAAATCATTGGTCGACAGCCCGTCGATTTCATGGGTAGTAAAGGTAACCGAACAGTATCCCCAACCGAACGCAATATCAGGATGATGTCCCTGGCGATCTCCTAGCCAGGCAATCAGATTGGCCATTTGCACAGCTCTAGCAAACCCCTTGAATTTAAATTGCCGAGAAATCATCTTACTGTCTGCCGATAAGACCCAATCAGAATTGAGTTCGGCCAGCATCACTTGAGCCTCTGAAGTTTGCAGGGCGGCAATGCCTCCCTGACAGGGTTCGCAGGTCTGGTTGCTTAGATCACATGCTTGAGTATTCATTGTTTTATCCTGTTAGTTGGCATTGGTAGCTGGGTTCAAATAAACCTAGAGACTGGGCCTGGCGGATATCAGCCAGTAAGTCTCGATCAGCGGCTTGAAAAAGATCATCGATATTTTCAATTACATAATAGACAGGTTGATGAATATCGATTCTGTAAGGCGTACGCAAAATATCAATAACGTTAAATACTCGGCGCTCTGGTACCGCACTTTCGACACTGTAGATCAGTTCAGTGGGTGATGATGTCAGCCCTGAACCCAAAGCCTTATATTTGCCCGCTTGCATGGTGAGCCCAAATTCAATAGTGAACCAGTACAGCCGAATTAACCAGCTGTAATCTGCGGGCTCTACGCGGGACCCAATCTCGCCAATTCTAGCAGTGAAATGAGCAAATCCAGGGTTGGTTAACAGCGGTGTATGACCAAATATCTCATGGAAAATGTCGGGCTCTTCAATGTAGTCAAAATCTGCTCTAGAGCGAATAAACGAGGCGGCGGGAAAGGTTTTTTCAGAGAGCATCTTAAAGAAGCGACCAAAGCCAATTAAGGCCGGGACTGGTGACACGCTCCAGCCTGTGAGCGGCATTAAACTCGCAGTGATTTCATGGCACTGGGGAATGTGTTTATCACTCATCGACAACATATCCAACCCAGCCAGATAAGCGCTAGCAGAATATTGTTCAGCACTAGAAATCTGTTGAGCATAGAGATCGCGCCAGACCGCGTGTTCCTCTTCAGTGTAATAAATAATGCCTTCGTGATCTGGCGCCTTGGCGACGTAGTGAGTCCGTTTAGCCATAATTATCTACTTGGTTGCATTAATCTATAGAGGTTATTGTTGTCGATTTATAGAGAAATAAAATTGCTATTACTACTATAATGAGCAAATATAGGGTTATATTTACCATATATAGACTTTATAAAGGAATTTACGTCCAGTGAAAAATATAGATAATTATGATCGTAGTATTCTACGGGTGCTGCAGGTTGATGGGAAGATTGGCAATCAGGAGCTTGCGGAAAAAGTAAATTTATCCAATTCCCCTTGCTGGCGTCGAGTGAAAAAGCTCGAAGACAGCGGAGTGATCAATGGCTATGTGGCCATGCTTAATCCAAAAATATTGGGACTGACGGCCATGGCCTATGTACATATAGCCTTGCTCGATCATCGGCAGAAAACGATTGAAACACTGGATAATTTTGTCGAGGCTCAGGAGCAGATTATTGAATGCTCCTCTATCACTGGATCAAATGACTATCTGCTTAAAATTGTCGAGGTAGATACCGAGAGTCTTGAAAAATTTATAATGCAAAGGCTGTTACGGCTTGGGATTGTTCGCTCATCCACCACCAATTTAATTTTGCGCCAGAAAAAATATACTACGGCGCTCCCACTATAAGTTGCCGACTATTTTAGAAGTCTACGCACTTTTTTGGCGCAGTCCTTTGCTGGGCTCCAATACCATCCTTTAGGGTCCCATGCACGACCACAGGCCATATAGATGCATCGAGAGTAGGTCTCTTTGGCCGGTTCAATCTGACCCAATTTATGCTGCGAGCTAGCCTTTGCCCAAAGGGCCATCGAAACATCGTTCATCAGATAGTTTTGCTCTATTTTCTTTTTGTTCATGTCGCTGACTTTACCCGTGCGTGGGCAGCTGGTTTTGTCGTCATGCATTTTTTTCTGTTGGTGCCCTGCCTCGGGCCCCCACTGCGCAAAGCAGGCATCGACGGTAGCCACGGCGGCAGTATATTGTTTGTCGGCAAACTGTTCGATAGCGGTTACCGCCCAATAGGCCGAATCACCCAGTTTAGGGTCGGTCGAAATACAAGGGTTGGCTAGATTTGTATCATTGACAGGACTCTGCGCAACCGCAATTCCAGTCCATAGAGCCACGGTTAAATAGGCTAGGGAAACACTTGTTTTCAAGAAAATTCTCCTTTAATGTTAATGCTATATTAGTCGCTGAGGCATGATTTTAGCCCAATGTGCCTTTAAACATTAAACCCTTTCATAGTCTTTTGGCCACTATGAGGTATCTTAGAGAATATTTGTGATGAGAAAACTCTATCCCAAAATAATAGAACGTAGCGCTTTGCTTTTAATATCTTTGTTTATTGTCAGTTCCTGTGGCGGCGGCGGGGGCGGAAGTGCGCCCGTCATTGTTGTACAAAATTCAGCGCCGACTATCTCAGGAAGCACTTCAACGATCAGGGTGGGGGAGGCACTAAACTTTACCCCCTCTGCAAATGACGCCGACGGTGATAATTTGGTCTTTAGTATTGACGGCATGCCTGCATGGGCGAGTTTTGACACGGCATCAGGTTTATTATCTGGCTCAGCGGCGATGAGTGATTTAGACTCGATTTCTTCCATCACTATCAGTGTGTCTGATGGCCAACTAAGCAGTTCCATCTCTTTTGATTTGACCGTGACTAAACCTATTTTCTTTATCAGTATTGGCATCGACAGTTTAGATACTTATAGAAATATGGATGTTGAGTTAAGCGGCTGCTTTATCGCCCTAAGCGATGCCGAATGTAGCGAAGACGACGAGCTTCTTACCATAGCGGAAAACGGATTTTTTGCGTTTCAAGGTGGCCTAGAGACGGGTGCAGCCTATTCCTTAAAAGTCGATAGAGATCCAGGCAGACAAGACTGCGCTTTAGCGATTAAGGAAGGCGTGGTTGGGTCATCAGATAAAACCATCGATGTTGCCTGCGAGGCAGATGCGTCAGCACCCTTATTTGCTTTAGATAAAATGCATAAGATACGAGTGAGTATGAACGTTGATGAATGGCATCGGTTCGTTTTAGATACAGAACGTGCGCGTTATAGCACGGGTGATGCCAGTGGTAATGTTTCTGAATGGACGTCATGGTCGCACAGTGAAATATACCGACAAGTTGACTTTGAATATCTAGATGCCGATGGCACGGTGATTGAAAAATTTGAAAAAGTTGGCTTTAAAATGAAAGGCAACACCAGCCGACAATGGCCGGAATATTGGTATGACCAAGGCGGTGATAATTGGACTGCTAAGCCAAAACGATTTAGCTTTGGTATTAAGTTTGATGAAGAGTTTGACGAAGATGAGGGTGTTTATTCTTGTATTGATGCGACAGGTCAATCTGCAGCCGTTGAAGGTGCGCCTTGCTATTTTAGGGTAGGGAAAGATCATGCAGAGGTGCCTGAAAATGACAAAAGAGAGTTTATGGATGTGGATAAACTCTCTTTTAGATTCAATCGTGATGACCCTTCCTATCAGCGCGAACTTTTAGCCCACGACATTTTAAATTCTATTGGGGTTCCAGCCGCTAGGGTTGCCCATGCCAATGTCGAGTTTCATATTAGTGGAGACGGCGATTTCTATGGAAGGTCGCTGCCTCAAACCTATAATATGGGTGTCTATCAGATGGTCGAACAGGTCGATAAGCCCTTTCTTAAGCGTTATTTTGGGAAAAACGGCTATCTTTTTAAAATTGGCGGCAATGCAGATTTAGCGGGGTCGGCAGAAGCAGACATCAATTGTATAGCCTATGAAGATGCTGTTACTTATATTGACCCCAATTTTTGTCAAATTGGCGTGGAAAAGTCAGACCCTGAATCAAGAGAAGAGTGGCTTGGCACCGCAAATTATTTAAACCCTCAATTTGTTAATTCTGACATTAATGATGGGGGGGAAGATTCTCAATTTAGACCGTATAAGCCTGCATATGACTTAAAAAGCAAAAAGAGTAGTATTGCTGATGGCAGAGTTTTACTGCAAGATTTTATGAGTTTTGTGCAAACCTACCCCAGCGCTTCAATGCTCGCTGAGCAGTTTGATATTCCTGGCTTTATTAAAGCTCAAGCCGCAGAAATTGCCTTAGGCGCTGTTGATCATTATGTGCGGGTTGCTAATAATTATTATCTTTATTTCAACCCCCTAACAGACCAATGGATTTACATGGTTAATGATTTTGATTTTGTCTTCAGAGATAGTCATGATATCTCCATAGGACTCCCATCTTGGTTTGCGGCGTTTAGAGATATCGCTGGGACTTATGCATTTCCTTCGGCAGGAAAGGTTGATTGGGCCAGTCGAGAATTAGGGAGCGTTGATCCTATTTTATGGGATATTGTTTTTTCTGAACAATCTAATAAAGAGGCGCTTTACTCAGACATTAAAGCGATACTTGATAATCACATGGATTGGGATGTGATAGGCACTAAGCTTGCTGCGCGAGATGCCCTAGTGACAGCAGCTATTAGCCAAACTGATGCCGGGTTGCCGGATGGCTGTGGATTTATCTATAACCCTGCGGCTATTAATGCCGATGCAGGTGCGACTTTATGTGACGCCAGCGATCTCTCCATAAAACAGTTTATTGCGTTAAGGCGTGAGACTCTTTATCAAGAGCTTCAAGAAAATGGGTTATAAGCGTGCTCTGGGTTGGTATGGTCGCGCCGATTAAGACGCGATAAATTTACACTTATTTGTGTGATGGGTTTCAAGGTTAGATTTTTGTCGTATAGCTATACTTTCGGCCTAACTTGATTCGACAATACCCTACCCATGGAGCGCATATGCAGACCTTACTGTATATAAGTGTGATTTTAACGTTGATCAATATCTACCTGATCATCTATATCGGCACATTGCATCTTTACCCTAAAGCGTGGACTGAAAAAACTAACAGCAATCCTAAATCTTTAAACCCAAGAGTGAACAATCAAACCTGCGTTGGCATTACGGTGACTATCACTGCGTTGTTGATGTGTTTTAGCTGGGGCATCTATTTTTATTATCTAATTTTCTAAAGATTGCATGCTCGCCTATTGCAGGGTAAGCCGATGGGGGGAAATCTAGGCCCCGTTAGCATTATTTTGAGAGGTGTTATTTTTTTGTTTAATGCTAACGATATCGCTAGTAAGTTGAACTCGTCGACCTAAGTCCATGTCACCTACCGCTATTCCGTTTAAAGAAACCATTATAAAAAGCAGGAAATAAAGCATTGTGAGCCTCTGTCAAGTAGGCTCTAATGATAGCGATGCTTTAGGTATATTAATAATGCATAATATTTATCATAAAAATACCATATATGGTATGACATAGGGATTTCATGATTAAAGGGCCACACTTTTGCGGGTCTGCGGAGACTTACTTATGCGCCGCCGTCTAAGTAATTGCGAGTTTAAATAGTTCAAATCATGACTGTCGATTCAGCGCGCCGCTCAGACCTTAGGTAAATGCGTGATACTCTGACTATAAGTATGGCCATTCTATCCCAGCTAAGTCGCCTGTTAACTCATTCTGATGTCTTTTCAGTTGCGAAATAGTACTTGCGGGCTTAGCATACATGCCGTTTTATGGTTGCTGTGACTCAGAAATAGAGGTCTTAATAACGGGGTAGTGGGGCGACGCTATTGGTTGTTTTGACTGATAGCGAAAACTAAAGAAACCTGGGTAAATATGACTGATAGAAAAATATACATCGGAAACCAATTTCGGCAGAAACATAATCTTGATGTGACAGGCAAATATGTTGACCTGCATGGCGAGACTTTCTACCAAATCGGTAATTATGACCAGATGAAAGACTTTTTCATCAGCGTGGTTAGTGATTCTAATCATTGGATGTTTATTTCTACCCTTGGCGGCCTATCGGCGGGAAGAGTCAATTCAGAAAATGCACTGTTTCCATATTATTCAGACGATAAGATCAGTGATGGCTCGTCCTATACTGGCAGTCGGACCTTGGCTTTAGTGACCGTTGAAAACAAAACGTCACTCTGGGAACCTTTCTCTAAGAATTACGATGGCATCTATCGTTTAACCCGCAATCTTTACAAAAATGTGTTCGGAGATAAGCTCATTTTTGAAGAGGTCAACCATGATCTCGCGCTCACTTTTCGTTATGCCTGGCGGACATCGGACAAATTTGGATTTATTAAATCCTCTACGATCGTCAATAACAGTTCAGCATCGGTAGCCGTCGAAATTTTAGATGGTATTGAAAATCTACTCCCTTATGGTGTCGAGTCTGGGATACAAAATGGTTTGAGCTGTCTGGTTGATGCTTACAAGAAAAATGAGTTAGAGCATGATGTAGGACTTGGCCTTTACAGTATGAGTTCGATCCTTGTGGACCGTGCCGAACCTAGTGAAGCACTGTCGACAACCACAGTGTGGTCTGAGGGATTCCCTCAGTCAAAAAAGCTGGTTTCCTCTATACAACTTGATAGGTTTCGACAGGGCCTGCCCATCAAACAGGAGAGCGATATTCGCGGCCGGAGGGGCGCCTATTTTGTTAATGGCCTTATCGACTTAGGGGCTGAGGAACAAAAGAGTTGGAGTATTGTTGCCGAGGTTAATCAGGGTCCTGCCAAGGTGCGGGATTTAATATCCTATCTAAAGGCGAACCAAGATATCAGAGCCGATATTGAAAGTGATATAGCCGCAGGTTCGAAAAATCTCGCGCGAATTGTTGGTATTGCTGATGGTTTACAGGTTACCAAGGATCGCTTAAGTACTAATCACCATTTTTCCAACGTGCTATTCAATGTCATGCGCGGGGGTTTATTTATGGATAATTACTTGGTTCCGCGAGAGGATCTTATTGCATTTGTGCAGAGCATGAATAGCGTTATTTTTGAGCAGTTCAAAGATTTCTTTGCTGGCCTTGGCGACAGCTTACATTACAGTGACCTCGTTAAGATGGCTACCGCTCAGGGTGATTACGGGCTCCAGCGGCTATGTTACGAATATTTACCGCTATCCTTTAGTCGTCGCCACGGCGACCCTTCGCGACCCTGGAATCAGTTTAATATTCAGGTTAAAAAAGAGGACGGCTCTCAGCTACTGAATTTTGAGGGTAATTGGCGCGATATTTTTCAAAACTGGGAAGCCTTGTGTGTTTCGATTCCGAATTTCGTCGAGAGTATGATTTGTAAGTTCGTCAATGCATCCACCGCGGATGGTTACAACCCTTACCGTATCACCAAAGCCGGCATTGACTGGGAAAAACCCGATGCTAAAGATCCGTGGGCCAATATAGGCTACTGGGGCGATCACCAGATTATCTATTTACTAAAATTGTTGGAGTTATCGCATAGCTACCATCCAGGTGCGCTAAAAGATTTCTTAACCGCCGATTTATTCTGTTATGCCAACGTGCCCTATCGCATTAAGGCGTACCAAGAATTACTCAATGATCCACACAACACCATTGAGTTTGATCATGCGACTCAAGAGTTAGTGAAGCAGCGCGTGGATCAGGTTGGCGCTGATGGGCGCCTAGTGTGGGATCAACAAGGTGCGATCTATAGAGTCAATTTAACTGAAAAACTAGTGGCAACGATGTTGGCTAAATTGTCTAACTTTATTCCGGAGGCGGGTATCTGGATGAATACTCAGCGACCTGAGTGGAATGATGCCAACAATGCACTCGTTGGTTACGGCGTCTCTATGGTGACGCTGTATTACACTCGACGCTATCAGCAGTATTTGTTGGATCTTTTTTCAGAGGTTGAATTTGAGCAGGTAGCGCTATCGGTTGAAATAGCCGACCTATTGCATTCCATTGACAATACCTTTGAAGGACACCGTCACCTGTTGGATGAAGCCTTTACCGATACTGACCGGAAGCGGCTGCTAGATTGTTTGGGTCAGGCTGCCAGCGATTTCCGTGCTGGACTTTATCAGCGGTCTTTTACTGGTGAGCGTCGTTCAGTTAAAGTCGCTGATCTTGTGCGGTTCTTGCAGACATCTCTTGCCTATATTGACCATACTATTAGAGCAAATCGGCGTAAAGATGGGCTCTATCATGCCTACAATCTAATGACTACTGACGATTCTGGCGCTGAGGTCACTCACCTGTATGAAATGCTTGAGGGCCAAGTTGCCGTGCTCAGTTCGGGTTATTTGACCCCTGAGCAAGCGTTGGAAGTGATGACGGCGTTGAAAAAATCAGCAATCTTTACTGAGCAGCAGAATTCCTATCTATTGTATCCCGATCGCGAGTTAGCTCGATTTGTTGATAAGAATATTATTCCTAAGCAGCAATTTGAGCGTTCTATGCTACTTAAAACCTTGGTGGCGGATGGCGATAAGTCGTTGGTAGAAATTGATTCTCAGGGCGGCTATTACTTTAATGGTGCGTTTAATAATGTTGATAGCGCCAAGCAGGCGCTTGAGGCGCTGGCAGTTAGTGGCTATGAGGTGCTGGTTGAACAGGATCAGTCTCTGGTCGAAGATATTTTTGAAAGTATATTTAACCATCGACAGTTTACCGGTCGCTCTGGCGGTATGTATGCCTATGAGGGTTTAGGATCGATATATTGGCATATGGTGTCTAAGCTGCTGTTGGCTGCTTTGGAGAACTTCCGTAAGGCGTTAGAGCAGGGTGCAGACCCGGTTGTTATTGGTAAGCTAGCAGACTGCTATTTTGATATTCGCGAGGGTATTGGGTTTAATAAAACGCCAGAAAATTACGGAGCATTCCCAACTGATCCTTATTCTCACACCCCTGGATTTGCCGGTGCGAAACAGCCAGGCATGACTGGGCAGGTAAAAGAGGAAGTGATTACCCGCCTCATGGAATTGGGTGTCATTGTAGAGGGCGGTTGTATTCGCTTTAATCCCTTTATTCTTAGAAGATCTGAGTTTCTCGCAGCAGCGGACACGTTCGTTTACTTTGATCTCAATGGTGACCAGCAGAGTCTGAGCCTGTCTGTTGGGCAGTTGGGCTTTACCTACTGTCAGGTTCCTGTGATTTACAGCTTGGCCGAGCACACAACGATCAAAGTTAACTTTACCGATGGAACTAGCAGGGTTATTGCCAGCAACCTCATAGATGCAGATCTATCGATGCAGATCTTTGATAAACAGAGCGCCGTTACCTGTATTGAGGTGGCGCTGACGCCAGGCTTGGAATAGTTGTAGTTTTATATAAGTAGAATCAAAAAAGCCGTCTTAATCAGACGGTTTTTTTATGCAGTCGCAGCGTTATTAGCTTACCGATTGTTCAGCATGCCGAGCATCCAACTGGGCTCGTATCTCATTGGCTTTATGTTCATCCAAGTCATAATTACGCATGACGAGTATGGCTAGAAAGGTGCCAACACAGGGGATAATAATATAGCTCAAACGCAACATTAGCAGAGTGTCTGTGCTCTGTAGTTCCACTGACTGATCAAATCCTATAACGGAAAGAATAACACCACTGCCTGCACCGGCAAAGGCTGCACCAAACTTAACCATCCACCAGTAAATAGCAGCAAAGGTACCCTCCCTGCGCTGTCCAGTTTCTAGCTCATCCATATCGCAGATATCAGCAGTCATAGACATCATAATAGTGAAAAGGCCACCGATGCCAAAAGCAAAGAAAGGCAGTGGAATGAAGATCATCCAGGGGTTCTCCGGTGAGAAGCCCCACCACATTAGCCCATAGCCAAATAGGGACACGGATTGGGTATATAGGAAAGTGATTTTTTTACCATATTTCTGGGCGCAGTAATTCACAATCGGTATAACCAAAAAGCAGGTACAGAGTGCGCCAACAGAGCCAAATAGGGTTGGCCAAACACCAGCCTGCGTAGTATTACCATCATTCATGTAATACACCACAATGAAGAAAGAGAACGCGGCGACTGTCTGAAAGGCATTAAATATAAGGAAAGTAGCGATGCAAATTTTTCGGAACGGTTTGTTCCGAAATGTAATGGCGATGCCTTGGACGAAGTCGGCCATGGTTTCGCGCAAGCTAGAATTTTCAGTGGCTTTATCGCTAATACCATCGTCGGTATTATTAAAGGTGCAGAAAAATGCAGGCACTAAGGCGAGGGCGGTACACAGGCCAGCGACCCACAGGGATAGTGTTCTAGCACCCTCGGTGGCCGACTCAAACCACTCGGGGTCGTAGAGAATAATCCAAAACCAAGGTGCAATAACCCACGCCCATTGACCAATCCACTGGGCTACAGCCATTAATCGAGTGCGTTCATGATAATCAGAGCTCATTTCATAGCCCATGGCGACATAGGGTACTCCAAAGACGGTCATCCCAAGCCAAAAGACACAGCACCAAGACAAAAAGTAGTAGAAGTTATACATTTCGGTATTTTCAGCGGACAGTTGCCACATCATCACAAATGACAGACCAGATATGATCGCACCAATAAACACATAGGGTCGGCGTTTACCCCAGCGAGATACGGTATGGTCAGAGATATAACCCATCAGGGGGTCGGTTATGGCATCAATGGCCTTAGGGATAAAGAATATGAGTGACCAAAGAAGTGGGCTCATTCCCAAGCTCTGAACTAATATCACCATAAAAATACCCAGTGCTGCTGGGAACATCTGGTTGGCTAACATTCCAAGGCCAAAGGCAATTTTTTGATCTAGAGGAATTCGATTTTGACTAACACTTTGCCCGTTGTTTTGACTCATAATTTTTATTTTCATAGCTATTATTATTTTTAAATCACACCATTAGAGACCGGTGAAACAGGTCTGCTATTAGGGCGAGTATAGGTTAGAGATTCTTGACAGTCGTCCGAGATACGACTAAAACGGGCATATTTGCGGTGGCTGAGCCACCAAAGGCATCATCTAGGTAGATAAAGAGTCGGTATTCGCCAATGTTTGGCGCTTTGAATTCAACGGAATCGATCATTTCTGAACTATATTGATGCCAAACAATCTCCGGAGTGGGTTCGAAATCACCCCCATCACTTTCTAATATTTTCTCGACCTCTCGAAGGAGTTCCCAGCGACAGCTAAGCGAATTATTGTCTGCAGACTCAAAGGTAACCTCTGCTTGATAAAGATCACCTTCAATCAAACGGACACTATCTTTACCTCTGGCACCCTCAATTGTAAGTGAAGGAAACTTAGGGACCGGACGTTCAGGCGGGTCTCCAGTCCAAAGATACTGCATTACCTGAGCGGCTTCTGTGTGGCAGCCGTTCTCTAGGAATACGCCATACCAAGTGGGGGTGCGTTCTTGTTTCTGCCCCCACAAAAACACAAATGAGCCTATACATTGTTCGGTATCTGCAGCTATATATTCAAGATAGCGTGATTGATAGACGCTGGCTTTTTCACTGCTAGTGGCCTCTAAGGGTCGGCCCCAATCTGTGCAGTCGACCTCCCAGTGACCAGTAGCACCCCATTCAGACACGGTATAAGCGCCTTGGTATTTGCTGGTTAATAAGTACTGGGGGAGTTTGTCGATATCACCATAGAGCTGGAATGAGAGTAGATCTATATCCGGGCATCGTTCGACGACGGTTTTGATAACCTCTGGCTCAGCGCCTGCCAGCATGGTGGTCGTTGGATGATTGGGGTCGATCTCATGGATCATCTCTGAAAGCTCATTAACTGCATCCCACACTTTGGGATTACTATGGCGCAGATTAAGCTCGTTACCAATACCCCACATTAGCAAGGCAGGATGATCCTTTAGCGCAAGAACATCTTCGCGGATCATAATCAGTTGTTGAGTAACCGCGGCTTTATCATCGTAATCAAACCCATGGCGCTCACGGGCCACGTCCAATCCCATGCAAACCATCAAACCCTGTTGATGAGCCTCGTCGAGAACTTCACGACCACTCTTGCCATCATTGTCGACGCGCCACGTGCGAAAGGCATTGCCGCCATAGTCGGCGAGGCGCTCAATACTGCCTATTTCAAGGCCGGCACCTTTGATATAAAAGGGTGCTCCATTAACGTGCAATTGATAATGTTGGGCCTGTTTAATCAACTCAACCTTTTGTGGAATCATATCGTCACACCTTAAATGGTTTTATAAGGGTAAATTTTACGCCACTTAATGGGGTTGTAGACACTCCACTCATCGACAAAAGTAATACCTTTCGTCGCTAATTAGGTAGTTGATTGTGCTCGGCACACTATAATGGTGGGCGCATAACATTTTTGTAGATCATTTTTAAGTCTAATCTGAAGGGTAGTTAAAGCTGTGATTAAATTTTTCAAGTTTATCGGTTTAAGCATTGTGATTTGTTTTTTGTCCTCTTGTGACAAAACAAATCAGTCGGTTGATTTAAAAATCAACAAGAGTCCAACGGCCGTGGAAATATTAGGTAACCCCAACTACCCTGGATTTTCCTATGGTGGCTACCGCGGTAAAAGCCGCGATATAGCGCCTACCCACGAAGAGATTACTGAAGATTTAAAAATTCTTTCTGCAATGGGTGTCAAGGTGTTGCGTACCTACAATACGTCGCAATTTCCGCAGGCAGCAGACCTGCTGGCAGCCATAAGAGCGTTAAAAAAGATTGACCCCGATTTTGAGATGTACGTGATGCTTGGTGCTTGGATCGAGGCGCATGGTTCCTGGCAGGATGGCACTGATCATTTTAGAGGCAATATTAAAAAGAACACTAGTGACATAGAGGCCGCTGTGGCAATGGCTAATGAG
>Ga0308019_10000339_pt1 | contig 29323 bp, 19 predicted proteins | sample Neamet284_FD_203135 | JGI IMG/M metagenome (GOLD analysis project Ga0308019, IMG submission 203135) | Marine microbial communities from water near the shore, Antarctic Ocean - #284 | ecosystem: Environmental > Aquatic > Marine > Unclassified | place: Southern Ocean | collected 2014-10-01
AGATTCAGGTTGGTTAGTTGATGATAACAGAGTTCTAAATCCAGCCCCCGGAATTAAGAAAATATTGCCAGAATTAGGTTGGAGGCCGATTTTTAGGATAATTTCGAATCCTCCTGATTATCAACCTATAGTTGGTGAAAGCACCTCAATTATTCAAGAATCTGTGAAGTCAAAGGTAGTTGTAGAAGTAATTCAATCTCCATCTGATTCTAAGGTAATCATTGATCGCCCCCCTGATCGTTCTGAAGGAAACATACCTCATTTAATCAAATTAATAGCTCAGATGTCGAAGATTGATAATCGGGAGGTTGTTCGTCGTGCACAAAGAAAAAGGCGTTCTTTAGGGCCTGTTACCTTATGGATGGCCCTTGCATTAGTAGCTCGAGAACAGGGTTTAGATATGGTTGAGATAGTTTCTGTAATAGAAGCGATTTAATTTTCACCATTTGAACTTCTAACCTCTGCTGCTAATAGGCCAGGTAACACGAATAGAGCCAGTATCAAAGAGAATGCTACTGATATTGAACTTACAATCCCAAAGTCCTGTATGACTGGGATTGGAGATAATTTCAACACTAAAAATCCACATATGGTCGTCCCAGCTGACATAATTAATGCAGTGCCAGTTGTCGCATACATTTTTTCCATAGAATCCCATACGCCCAATCCTGATTTTCGATTCGCTTCGAAACTTCTCCATACGTGTATGGAGTAATCTATACCTAAACCAACTGTTAGAGCAGTAATCATGATAGTTAGGACATTCCAATTTAATCCTAGGATCGCCATTGAACCAACCACCCATGAACCAGCAATTCCAACTGGTAATATTACCACTAGGGATTGTCCTAATCTTCTAGTTAATACGAATAGGACGAATATTGAGACTAACAAGCTCACTCCAGTAGATTCAACTTGTGATACCACTAAACCTGAGAAAATACTGTGTATCATCATTACATCTCCACCTATGTGTACCTCTGAATCGATGTATCCTTCCGATTCAATTAATGATGCTTGTTTTTCAAATTCCTCCGCTAAATTAGAAGTTTGTTCACTAGATTCTGCAATCACGTCAACTCTTATTTTCAGATATTTAAGTGATGAATTGTCATCATTAAGGGCAACATGCATAGAAGTTCTTTCTGACCACGTTTGTCCACGCAGAAGATCACCAATCGAATCATTTAGCAATAATGAATTAACTGCTGCTGAGATATCTCCCTCTTCAAATCCGTCCTCTACTCCTAATTTCCCCTCAAATATTCCTAGATGGTATAACTCTCCAAATGTAGAATTCATCTCTACTGCATCTCTCAGTATTGGATATAACCCATCATAAGATGGTCGTTGAGAATTCGTATTTTGTGGAGTGACAACATCTGGAATCGCTGCAATCCTCAAATCAAGGAAGTATAAACCACGAAGAATATCTCTTTCATTACTTAGGGAATCTTCACCCGGATTTGGTTCGATAAGTATCGACACTGATTTCCATGCTGCAGCATCATATGATTCATAAATATCTGATCTAACCTCCATTATAGGCATATCTTCTTCTGAGAGGAAATCAGTTAATTCGAAACTAGTGTCTAGTTTTGTACCTGCTAAAAATACAGAACTTGTTGTCAATATTATGACTACTAAAAGGATTCTTGCAGTATTTCTTTTTTGAAAATTAGTTGCTGATTTAGCAAATTTCGATAGGTCAATAGTCTTTCTTTTGCGTAATCCTGTAGTTTTTTCAACTACTACATGTAATGCCCCTACTGTTACAGTACTTGCAATGAATGCACATACTACGCCCAATGCCAATGTTATGCCAAAAGTCCGCAGAGGAGGTAATGGGGATAATGAACTAGCCAGAAATGCAGAAACGGTAGTTACAACTGCTAAGGTCAGTGCAACTCTAATTATTGAGAAAGCCCTGATCCATGCGTATGCTGCTGATGTAGTATGTTTCTTTGCCTCCTCGTATCCTCTTTGCAGGTGTATCGCATAATCGATACCTAATCCGAATACTACTGGCGCCACAGCAACCTCTAGTATAGAAAAAGGTCTTCCTAGAAGAGTTATAGTTCCATAAGTCCATATTAGTGCTGCAGAAAGTCCAAGTAAAGGTGCTGCAATCATTAAGAATGAACGGAATACTATTGCCAGAACAAATACTACTACGATTATTGCTAGTAATAGTAACCAGATGAAATTATCTAAAGTCGTATCATTTATGTCATTACTAATTAAATCATCAGAAATCACGCCATAAGTTAATGCTGATTCACTATCTGTACTAATATTTCCAGTAAGTACATTTCTTATATCCTTGGCCAACATTTGTCTTTCTTTAGAATCTAGTTCTCCATTCACTTCTATGACCCACATTGTGCTTGATGCAAATGGGGTAGCAACTCCTTCTTGTGTTACGACCCAATCACAAACAACTAGATATTCGAAGTCTATGTTCAGTAGAGCGTCTCTAGCGAATGTTGCAGAAGCAATTGCTTGGTCATTTCCAATGGCATCTGTACATTCCTCATCATCATTAATTATGGCTAAGAGTAAATCATCCCATTCTTCAAAGTCTTGTATAGTTCGACTTTGGTTATCTCTTTCTTTGAGGATATTATCTAGTATGTTTGCAAGATTTATATGGGATGTGATATCTTCACCAAAAATTGAATTAATCATTTCTAGATCCGTTGCCATTTGTTGTAAAGCCCCAATTTCTAGGATATTAGCGCCTTCTAAGCTTGGGTTGATTTGAACATATACTCTATTGGGAGAATTAGTCATTACTAGGTCCATACGTTCTTCCGCATCTTTAGCGTCATTTTCCGGTGCAAATGACGAAAGATCAGTTGTAAATTCAGGTAGAGGAAGCAATGCTGACGCTGTTACTAATGTCAATAATAGGCTGGCGAAAAGGATGGCTGGGGCCAATCTGCTGAATGTATCAGCAAACCTTTCTTCCCTAGATTCCCCCACCACCATTGCACCGCCGAATGAATACCGGTGTTAAACTTAGACCGTTTCATGTGCTCACTAGGTCCCGCATTCAGAGGCAAGCCCTCAAAAAGGGGTGTCGAGTCGAGCGGTTGTCTTATGCCAATCAAGGTGCTAAAAAACGAAGGAACCGAACTTCGTCTCAGAGTTATCGGAGAGAACCATTCAACACTGCAATTATTCCGTTCACGTCTTAACGATAGTAAAGATGTAGAATATGCAAATTATTTCGAAAAACATCCAGATCTAGATGAGCCTGAACTTTATGTTCGTTGTGTTAAGGGTAAAAAAGCAGAGAAAGTTTTCCGTGATCTTTGTAAGGGAATAAATAAAGAATTCACTGGTCTCAAACTGTAAGCGTTGTTTTAATATGGATAATCAGTCCATTGAAGACTATCTTGGTTTTGGTTCCGGCGCAGTTGACGGTTTAGGGATTGGCGGCCTGCTAAAAGTTCGAGTAGAAGATTTTAGGGTTGAAGAGGTATCATCAATACCTGCATTAGATCCTAAGGGTAGATTTACGGTAGTTAGAGTTACATTGGTAAACTGGGAAACAAACAGGTTTCTTAAGAGATTATCACGAGCCTGTGGGATTAACAGAAACCGTATTTTTGCCTCTGGTTTGAAAGATAAGCGCGCTATCACAACTCAACTTTTAGTAATTGATGCTCCCCAGAAAAAAGTTGAAGAAGTCAGTATCCCTGATTCCTCTATAGAGATATTAGGTAGAACTCATCAAAAGATTGGAATGTCTGATCATGATGGGAATCGTTTCAGTTTAACAGTCAGAGGTTGTTGTGATGTCGATGGAACTCCTCTTGAAGGCAAAGAAGCTATGCGCAGAGTATTGGATTTAATCGAAAAAATGTCTGAAAAACTAGGTGAAGATATATTCCCTAATTGGATAGGCCCTCAACGTTTTGGTTCTACAAGGCCAGTGACCCCGAAAGTTGGTCGAGCCGTAGTATCAGATAATTTCGAAGAAGCAGTAAATTTGTATCTTGGCATGAAGGGTTTGAATGATGGTAAAGAGACCGATGAACTAAGAGAAATGTGGAGAGAAACGCATGACGCAGCTAAGTGCCTTGAGATTATACCAAGACATCTTGGGTATGAAAGGAGTATTTTGGAAAGTTTAGAAAAACAACCTGATAATTGGGTTAAAGCATACAAAACTCTTCCTCCATCTTTACAATTATTGACAGTTCACTCCCTTCAATCATTAGCATTTAATCATGCACTTGCTGGTAGACTTAATTCGAATGTCAGCTTAGTTGAACCCCAAATTGGAGATTTAGTGGCTCCAGTACAAGCCAGTGGTCGGATAGACGTTGGTAAGATGGCTGAAGTTAGTGAAACGAACTTAGAGCGATGTCGAAGAAACTGTCATTTAGGTAGGTTAGCGGTTACCGGTATTCTTCCAGGTAATGATATAACAATTGCTTCAGGTATTCCTGGTGAAATTGAAATGAAAGCTCTTGAAACTACGAATCTCGATTCAATTAATTGGAGAGTTCAGGCCATACCTCGTTTGACTACTAGTGGTACAAGAAGAGCATTATCTGTGAAGTTCAGGGAATTTTCTGTAGAAGAAGTACCAGAGATTTCAGAATTATCCGTTTCAAAGCGATGGGAAGAAGGTCCTAGAGATGGTGACCGATGGGGCTATGAGGGTGCAAATCTAAGGATGAAATTTATCCTTCCACCAGGAACTTATGCAACGGTCTTAATGCGTGAACTAATGCGTTCACCTTTAGATCATTATTGATTTAAATCAATTTTTTAGGACTAAAGACTAAAGTCGTCCCATTTCTAATGCTTCGATTTGTCCTACTAGAGGATTTGTGGAACGAACTCTTTGCTCGAACTCATCTACAATCCCTTCTCCCTCACCTAGGACTACTTGAACTTCAATAAACATCATTCCAAAAGCTAATGGTTTTATTTCTACAGCCTGAACTTCTGTAAAAGAATCTATCATGTCTGCTATTGACTGATAGTCTGGAGTTCCATCTTCAGGATTCCTGATAGTTACTTTGTACTTTACAACGACGTGACCCATGATTAACACCTATTCAAGGTCCTTGGAATCCACAACTTGGGCATATGTAAGGTACTGCTTGTGTACGACATTGGGCACTTCTGCCAATTGATACTCCACAGTCGGGGCATGGGAAAGCAGTGCTTTTATTGTCTACTAGAGGCACACCAGATGATGTACACACTTCTGCTCTACTTGCCATATTATTTCCTCGGATGAAGCCGGCGAGCCACCACCCCTTTTTAGGCTTGATTGAAAGGATAGATTAGAATGATTGCCTCAGTCTATCGTTTTAACGAAATATTGTAAGGTTTATGAGCATATACTATTTCACATGTTTTGAACTTCAATTAGAGTTTTTCTTAATTTAAATCTGGTACTAGGTGTCATGATACTATTGTTTAATATATATTGATAAATCGGTCGCTACATGGGCGGAAAAGAATTAACCTTGGAAGGCGAGCAAACTGATTTGAAAAAATATGTTGAAGATGCTGGAGGAATTCATGGTCTTAGAGAAGTACACAAAGTTAGAGGTTGGAATAATATCCAATATGGTGCAGGTTTATCGGCCAAGAATACTCCTGCTACTAAATTATCGATGAATAAGGCATTTATCCCCCCTGGTGGCATTGCAAAGGCGCATATTCATGTTGACTTTGATGTAATGGTATTCTTATTGAAAGGTAGTGTAAGGCATGAATTCGGACCCGGTTGTAGAAATTCAGTAGTCCATAGCGCAGGTGATATGTTCTATATTGAGCCAGGACTCCCTCATGAGGTTTTTAATTGCTCAGATACCGAATGGGTCGAAGCTATAGTATCCAGATCTGATGCATCTGAATGGCAAAATATTGTGCCCTATGATCGCAGTTCTGAATGATTCGGATATTATAATTTGAGAAAAGGCTGAGGATTAACCCCAGCCTTTCCTTTACGTATTTCTGTCATTTTTTTAAATGTCTAACATTTAGGCCATCATTTCGGTTGCTTTCTTAGCACCCATCCATGCAACTACACCAAATCCAATCTTGTTAATCATATCAGCAATATTGTATAGGATTGCCATTTGTTCTTGATTTACATTATCTAATATAGCAACTTCTGGACTGAATAAGTAACCGATAGGATAGATTACCCATCCTACTACGATAAACCATCTCAATGCATTTGTAGACCACATTAACTCTGGAGCGATTTTACTATTATCTACTCCTTTTCCAGAAAACCATGGTGTTCCAGTTGCTACAATAATCATAGCCCAACCCATGCCACCTAGAGCCAATGCAATCCATGGATTCATCAAATTTGCTTCTCCTGCATATCCGAAACCAATCATAATTATTGCACCCAGGAAACAAATACCTGTGAATCCAAGACCCAATACTTTTGAATCAGTAATTGCTTTTTTACCTACTAGGCTTGGGAATTTCAGTGCCATAAGTGGTACTGTAATTATCCAATCCATATATCTGTATTGAATACTTACTACATCGTGTTCAATGTAAACTCCTCTCATGTAATAGTAGTGCATTGCAGCTATACCAACAATCAATGCAGAGATTGTCATAGTAGTTCTGAATTGTGGAGCAACATTATTTCTTTCAACTATAAAGAAAACAAATGCGGCGCCCATTGCAATATATCCTACAAAGAAAGTAAAGAAAGTTAGCATTTCTAGGTTGTTGTAACCTTGATCAGCAGGATTAACTGTACCAGCATTTACTGATTGAAAAATCATTAGTGCAAGCATCGTCATTCCGATAACTAGGGCATTCGTTCTTAGGCTTAAATTAGATAATCGGTAACTGTTCATCTTATCTGTATGAACAGAGATTAATACTTAACTTATTGTTTATATTAAATTAGAATATATTTTTCATATGTCATTATTCTGATTTGACATATTTTCTAAAACCAATTTTTGCATCAATTTCCGGGTCATCTTCTTCTATAACTATGTCGAGTCCTTTTAGGTGATCTTTTAGTTGTTCATAGGCAGTTCTTCCCATCGCTTCTTTCTTGACTTTTGGTAATTTGTTCCTACATACTAAGTAAGTTTCAGATGATGAATTTCTAGAAGCAGTTGGTGCATATCTTTGAACATTAGAAAATCTCATTCTCGCGGCTTGAATTAATCCTTCAATACCCACTCCTTGGAATATTTTTGTTACAAATGATCCACCTGGTGTTAGGATTGGCATAGCTGCATCTAATACCATTGTAGATAATTCTAGAGATATAGCTTGATCAGTATCATATCTCCCAGTTAATCTTGGAGAAATATCACTGATTACGCAGTTAAGAAAGTGTCCTTCTAGTTCCTTATCAATCTGATCCATTGTTTTTGGATTTGTTATATCTCCAATTAATATTGTTGCACCTTCTACAGGTGAAGTTGAGATGAGATCTACTCCTACTACATGTCCATCATCGCCTACTTCCTCAACAGCAACCTGTGTCCAACCTCCTGGGTGACAGCCAATATCTAGGACATAATCTCCTTTTCTAATGACTTCAAATTTCTCTTGTATTTGTTTTAATTTGTAAGCGGAACGAGCTCTGTAACCCTTTGCCTTGGCTTGCCTACGCCAAGGGTCGCGACGATTTTCTTGGTACCAGCGCTTACTCATCTGTGAGTATCGTCCAGCCTCTTGGTTATGAAGTGGAACCGTTTAGCATAGTTCAGATGAGAGATAATTTCAGGTTCTGTATCTCAATACTTTTATTATTCATAATGTTAAGTTCTCCTACTACTATTGCAGAAGGAGATTCTGAAGAATGGTATGTTGAAGGCGGAAATTCGGTATTAATGGAACAATATACGGCGACATGGTGCGATGTTTGTGCTCAGATTGATCCCTGGATTGGTGATTTTGTCGATGACCGTGGTTCAAGATTAATTAGAATAGCATTACATGACCCTGTCAACGATCCTCTTGGTGATTCAATAACTTCTGAACGATTATCAAACTTTCCAGATGGCCAAGCCTTAGCCCCCTCTTTTTGGTTTGATAGTAGTGATGAAATTAAAGGAATAATCGCCCCTATTGATTTGGATAGGGCATTATTAAATTCAGAAGGTAATCGTGGTTCAGATACTGCAATCTCAATTTCAGTAATTCAAAAAAATGAGAATTCACTAGAGTTGATAATTAATTTTTATTTAATTGAGAATATTAGTGATACTCAAGCAAGTATCTTCCTATTAGCGGACAAAACTATCGATAAGTCTCTGGCAACAAATGGGATTACTAAACATGAGGATGTACCTAGAGGATACGTTAATATCGAAATTCTAGAAAATCATTCAATTAATCAAGAGTTATTAGATACAAATTTCAATTCTGGTTTCTCAAATGTTTCTATTATCCGGACACCTGATGGTTATACATTTAGTCTTGAATTTAACTTGGTTAATGAAGAAATCGAAGACATCTCTATTGTAGCAGTACATGAATCTACAATCGATGATGAGAGAACCACATTAGGTGCGGTATCTCTCCCTCTAGGTCAGGCTTCAAGTGATAATGGAATCAGTATTCTAACTCCTCTTCTAGGCATCATAATAGTTTCAGCAGTAATTCTATTCAAAGACCGATCTCTTTGATTAGTTCTTTTACAGTATATCTTATTGCATCCTCTGATTGCATTTTTGGAACGAATCCGGTTGAAAATAGATATTCTACATCAAGAGATGTTTTTGGAACATCGCCTGCCCAACCTCTGTCACCACCTGTATACTCTATCGATACATTCTTGAATCCACTTTCTTCAACAACGATTTCAGCAATTCTTCTAACTGAACATGTGTCTCCAGTGCCTAAGTTGTACAGGCTAACCTTTTGTTCCGCATTCTCAACTAAGTGTACCATTGCTCTCACACAGTCTTCCGCAGACATATACGACTTTTCTTGAAATCCATTACCCAAAACCTCTAATCTATTTGGATCTTTTTTCAATTTATGTATGAAGTCATAAATCACGCCATGTGTTCCTCTAGGTCCTACTATGTTGGCGAATCTATGGATCCATGCTTCTCCTCCAAATGTTCCGCACCATGCACTAATCAATGCTTCAGATGCCAACTTGGATGCTCCATACAATGAAATTGGTAAGGCTGGCCCATATGTTTCAGGTGTAGGCATAACACTTGCTTCACCATATATTGCACTTGAAGATGAAAATGAGATTCTTTTGACATTATTATGCCGCATTGCTTCAAGGACATTGTATGTTGCAATAGTTCCTTGTTGTAAATCTGTATCTGTTATTTCAGTGCCTAATCTGATATCTGGATTCGCAGCTAGGTGATGTACGGTATGTATACCATTCATGGCTTTTTTAACTTCATCTAAATCTAGTAAATCAGCCCTTACTATCTCTACATTATTTGTGTTTGAGTGATGTTCTAGAAATTCTTCTCTACCACTGCTGAAATTATCTAATACTCGAACCTGTAGCCCTTTGGCTACTAAAGAATCTACAAGGTGTGAGCCAATAAATCCAGCACCACCAGTAACTAATTCCATCTATATCACTCCTGTTCTGACCATTTGCCATTCAATTTATTAGCTTTCAAATAATATATTGCTGCAACATACCCTATTAATGATAAATGGGCTATTGTACAAAATGGGCAAATATGAGGTGCTTGTTCTACCTGTGTCAACTCAATTACAACTAATAGAGCAACAAAAGGCAAACCTGCTAATGATGCCCACCATGAATAGTTTAGGTAATCATCCACCCATTTCGCATGTCTATCGAGATATAATGATAAACTTAGGAATATTAACAATGAGAATGATATGATTCCAAATATACCCCAAGGTACACCAAAGAGATTATTCCAATCTGGGTCACCAATAACTGATCCGCATTGTATAAAACCATCTGATGAACAGAAAGATGTTGTGCCTTGAACTACCATTTTATTGTGAATTATGTAAGTGTAGGTCGAAGAAATTATACCCACACCTGCAAATAATAGTGAAGACATTAGGAGATTAGTGGTGCTTTTATTATTAGCAAACATAAAATAACTGCTAATTAAGAGTCCACCTATGAATGAAAGTAGTATGGGGTCAGTTAATGCTTCATTCATTGAGAACCACCTACTACTCTTTGCATTGCGTCTTCAATGCTCTCTCCATTATTTTCTCCTTGATTCCAAGCGACATAACCATCTGGATTCAGAACAACTAGGAATGGTGTTCCTGTTACTTCCCAATCATTCATTATATTACTTGATCCTTCGATGTAATTCCAGTTATGTGTAGTTCCTGGTCTGTTGATACAATTATCTCTTCCCGAATTGCATCCATTCCCGTCACTTTCATCAGTACCATAATTTGTTTTATCACGGAACGCTTCTATCTCTTGACGGTCACTATCATGACCACTAATTGAAAGTTCTACAGCTACTGTTAAGAATTCTACATCATTTGACCATTGTGCGTGGAGTTCACTCATTTTACTTCCTTCACTCCAGCAATATGGGCAGTCCGTATCAATAAATTGAATTAATATCCATTCACCTGATTCTCCCTCTTCCCATTCATAATCAAAAGTGTCTGAGAGTTTGAAATTTTCCCAATTTGATCCACCATAAGCGTCTGCACTGAAATCAGGTGCTAATTCGCCTTCGCTCGGACCGATTGTAGCTGGTGGTGCAATGACTACGACTAGTATCATTATCACTGTCAAGATAGATCCTAATGCGAATCCAGCTACTATTCTTACATCATCATCTCTACCTTTCGGGACCAAGGCTTTCCTGCGTCTTGCCATATTATCAATTGGCGGAGGTGCTCATTTACTTTCAGTAATTCGTATACTTGGTCTGTATATTGATGTTGAATAAACATTCTTTTTTACTCTACAGATATATTAGAAAATAAAAAATCGTGCCCAATTCCTAGTCTTTGCATAATTATATGCGATTATTTCATTTGGTCCGACTAAGGGCAGCCGTATGTGGACGATGTACCTGACGACCGAATGGAGGTCGCTAAAAGTACTAAATTCGAAGAAGATGACGAGGTTATCTTTTGGGAATGGGTATTTGAAAAATTAGCACCAGTCAGGGACTCATCAATCAATCTCAAAAAATCAATAGTAGCAAGTCCATTAGGAGATATATACGATACTGGCGTTCAATTAGTTGATGACATCAACCGTGTTGCTCGTAATAGCTCAATCCGCCTAGCTGAATTAACTTATTCGGCAGTTTTGAGGAGCCCTGGCTTCATAATTGCATTACTTCTTCTAACTACGGCTCTTGTAGGTAAAGATGCTATGAATTTTGAACAACAAATCAATGGTGATGTCGAGATATATCTCCCAGATGGTGCCGATTCTACTGAACTTTTATTGGATGTAAGGGAAGCACCTTGGGCAACTGATATCTTTATTCTGTATATACAAACAGATAATGCAGCAACTGGAGCCGAACATGGTGATGAAAATATTACAGATGCTAATATTCTTCAACAATTATCATGGTTAGAAGGTGATGATCGCAATAAGGGCAAGGGAGGTTACCAATCGGGGCTTGATCAATACAAAGATGATAGAGGTGAAATAGATGGTGTAATATGGATACTCTCTCCCTCTCAAATCATAAAAGAAGCAAATTCTTCGAGTTATCGATTTAATTGTGCGGTTGAAAAATATGGTCTTCCAACCGGCCAAACTCAGGAATGTGCAGTATCTAGTCAAAACCCATACGAAGGGTATTCTATACCTGATGAACAAGAAAGAATCGACAATTTAGTTGACCAAACTAGTTCACTGCTAGAGTCATTTGTTAGAGATACAAATGGTGATGGAATCTGGGATACTGGGGTGATAGTTATGGGTATTATTTTTGATATGGATGGGACAGATATCCCAGCAAGAGAAGATTTGAAAAATGGACAAGTTCAAGATCATAAAGCCTTCATTGCTTATGCTGAGAAGTTAATTTATGAAGAATCAGATAGTATTACTTGTAAATTATGTGGTATCTCTTATTCCAATCCTACCTCTACTATGGATGTCGAGAGACTTGATGATATACCTCAAAGAAAGGCTGTAACTGTTACGGGCTTAACTCCAGTTCTTCATGATGTATCTGATTCCATTTACAAAGAATTGGTTAATACAATGTTACCGATAAGTGCATTGCTCGTATGCCTTACTATGCTTATTCTCCATAGGAATCCCAAAGTCATAATTGTGGGTGGTTTACCAATCGCAATGAGTTTAGCGATAACATTCGGCATAACTGTTATTTTTGATGTAATGTTAACTCCTATGATAATTTCAGCGGGTCCAATTCTCGTGGGTTTAGGTGTTGATTATTCATTACATTTGACGAATCGAATCGAAGAAAATCGTGTGGAATTAATCGAAGAACGTTTAGAAAAAGCATGGGCTGCTAATAGAGATGGTGTTGAAATTGAAAATATAGATCCTTGGGACCCAATGATTAGTTTGAGTGCTACTGTCAGGGCTGCTTTGACAACTGGTAACGCAATTTTCCTTTCTGCTTTAACTACGATTATCGGTTTCAGTGTTTTAACGTGGACTTTCTTAGTACCAATACAACCAATGCGTACAGTTGGGGTGACTCTACTTCTTGGAATTGTTGTGACTTTTATTCTATCGATGATAATGGTTCCAGCTTTGGTGGAGTTACTTAAATATCGTAAAGGACCTAGTAAGATGTTCGATAAAATGTGGAGCTCAATTGGTGAAATCCCTGTTAAATTCTCATTAATTGTGATAGTTGTAGCGTTATTAATAACGGGTTTTGGTGTAAAGGCATTCGCAGAAACTATGGGTCAGCAAATTTCTGCAGGACCCGATGAAGTTCCTCCAAATTTAGAATCTTATGAAACATTACGTGAATATAGTGCTGTATTTGAGGGTGGTCAAGTCAATATGTTTATTGTTAATGCTGAAGATAGAGGTATTGTTAATGGAACTGCCCCTATACGGGATATTCCAATTCTTGATTCTATAGAGAATTTACAAATTCTTGTCGACAATGTCCCAGAAACAGATACAATAAGTTTGGTCAATGTGCTTAAAGCAATACATGTAGATGTCAACATCTCAGGGTTGGAAATTTATGATCAAAGTCTTTGGGAGATATTACATGACGAATGTTGGGATCAGTCTAACCCTGTTCAGAATCCATTAACTCCACAATGCTGGGCATATTCTGTATCAAGTAGAGAAGACATGGTGAACATCGCTTTTGATACACTTTCTCCTGAAATTCGTTCGATGCTAATGAATGCAGATAATGGTATGGGGGAAACAAAAACTCTGGTGTATGCTAACCAACCTTACATTAATCTTGCAGATGCCACTTTGCTTCGTAACGCTATCGATGATATTCTTCAAGGTGAAGAAGAATGTCTCAGTCCCCTAGAATGTACTGCAATAAATGTAGATAATACCTACAATTCTTTACTGACAGGTGGTTTACCTGTATCTATTGATATTAATTCAGGGATACATAAAGCTCAGAGTTCAACTACAATTTGGACTATGCTTATTCTATTAATCACTATGTCATTCCTATTCAGGTCACCTCGATTAGCAATTTTCACTATGTCTGCTGTGGCTGCAGTAGTTCTATGGCAACCATTACTGATGAGGTTTGGTGGTGTTGGAGTAAATGTATTCACTGCTATGATTGGAACTATAGTATTTGGAATAGGGGTTGATGATTCAATACATATCATTGATCGCATCAAGGACGAAGGTGAAACTCCTGCTGGAATCGTCAAATCAGTAGCTAAAACTGGACAAACTATTTTTGAAACAACAGCCACTACATGTGCTGGACTTTCGGCGGGATTATTTGTTTCAATACCTGGTTTACAGAACTTCTTTGTGTTGATGATGGTTTTGTTAGTGCTAGCTTTGTTAGCAAGTTCAATCCTCCTCCCTTCAATTATCGTATTACAAAAAGAATTAACCTCTCGTATACTTGGTCATGGTTCTTGGTTAGATTATGATGAGAGTGGATCTTTAGAGGAATCCGCAGTTTTAGATGCATTATTGGACTAGCTTTAGTACTGACTAAGTTTATTGTTATCGGATAGGCTACGCATTAAGAATGACGATTGTGAGGGTGCAGGGAGTAAGCCCCTTTCTGTTCACTTTTCAGCTGGTCACATTCAACTTAGCGTCCTACCTGTCCCTGTTGATGCCATACAGGACTGCTTGGACTTGCTCCAGCGGGGTTGCTCGTTCCATCCATAATCTGGCAATCTCCTCCTTTCGGATTCATTGTACACGCCAGACATGGTTCGTTTCTATTACAGAGCCGACCTTCCCAGATCTCCGACGTTAATCGGACCGCTTGCATCTTGGAGAGGGGACTTTCCTCAGTGTCGTACACTGTCAGTGACCCTCCTGCTCCCTCAGTTCTTCGAAAGCCTTTCTTCGAATGAACTTCTCGGTCCTCCTATTACATGCAATTATGATATTCTATCTTAGAAAGCATCATGGCATTAAACCTCCTCAGACTATCATGGACGATATCGAGAGGCTCAAATCTGAGGCAGGTATTGCTGCTTGTGATTTCATTAGGAATGGTATGAAATTAGGTCTAGGGACTGGTTCAACTGTTCGTTATACTGTTATTGAGATAGGAAGAAGAATATCTGAAGAAGGATTGAATGTAGTAGGTGTTCCTACAAGTGAATCTACAAGAGAATTAGCCGAGTCAGTTGGTATTCCTTTGATTTCTCTAGCAGAATCTGGTGGTTTAGATCTCGTTATTGATGGTGCAGATGAATTTGATGGTAATTTTTCCCTGATTAAGGGTGGTGGAGGGGCATTGACAAGAGAGAAAATCGTTGCCCAGTCCTCTAAATCCATGGTTGTTGTTGCCGACGACCGAAAGCAAGTAGAAATTCTCGGTGTATTCGATTTACCAGTGGAAGTTTTACCATTTGAATGGGAAAGGACTAGGGATCGGATTTCATCTATATGTCCAGGTGAAGTTTCTTTGCGTGGTGGTTCAGAGGCTTTCATAACAGATAATGGTGGATATATATTAGACTGTAGTTTTGGTTCTTCAATTTCCGACCCTAAATCTTTAGAAACCACTCTTTTGAGTATTGCAGGTGTTGTAGAAGTAGGACTTTTCGTAGGTATCTGCGACGCTGTAGTCTTAGCATCAAATGGTGGCGTTTTAACTCTAATTAATCAATTAGGACGTCTAAGTTAACAATTACTCTAGCCGTTGTAATTATAGATAAGCGCTAAGTCGCGTGGCTGGGTCTGTAGCTTAGTCAGGTAGAGCGTCCGGCTCTTAACCGGAAGGCCGCGGGTTCGAACCCCGTCAGACCCGCCAACAATTAGCTATGCATTAGCAATGTATTTGCTTACCCGTTGTAATTATAGAGGGGTGCTTTGTCGCGAGGCTGGGTCTGTAGCTTAGTCAGGTAGAGCACCGGGCTTTTAACCCGGGGGTCGCGGGTTCGAACCCCGTCAGACCCGCCATGCTTATCACCAATATTTTGGTGATTTGTACGGCATAACCCCGGGTATTCCAATTAGTTACTAGAGAGTAATTGATATCCTAGTAACCTACCGCACAAACACGGAGATTCGATTTATATGGGTAAAGAAATATGGATTAGTGATATTCTTTCTGGTCAATATGATGACAAAGAAGTTGAATTAAAGGGATGGATTCATCGTTCAAGAGGTTCGAATAAGATTCGTTTTATTGTGATTAGAGATTCTACAGGGCATATTCAATGTGTAGCAAAAAGAGTTCCATTAGGTGATGAATTTTTTGATGAATTAAAAGGTTCTTTAATTGAGTCAAGTGTTATTTTGAAAGGGATAGTCAAATCTACTGACAGAGAACACGGTCATGAAGTACAAATTACAAGTGGAATGATTGTAGGTGCCGTTAATCCTGAGCGACCATTTCCAATTACTGAATCAGCAATGGCTGAGGCGGATGGAGGAGAAACCGAATTTTTACTGGATAACCGGCATCTGTACCTTCGAACTAGTAGAATGACTACTATGTTGAAAATACGATCTTCAGTATTTGGAGCAGTTCATTCTTATTTCCGTAATCGTGATTTCATCGAATATCAAGCACCTAACTTCGTATCCGGTGCAGTTGAAGGGGGTAGCACTCTTTTCGAAGTACCATACTTTGGCCGTAAAGATGTGTACTTAACTCAATCATGGCAACTTTACGCAGAAGCTGCAATGCCTGCTCTCGAAAGATTGTACACAATGGCACCATCATTTAGGGCAGAAAAATCTCGTACACGTCGTCATTTAACCGAGTTCTGGCATGCAGAAATGGAAATGGCGTGGGCTACCAATAATGAGGTCATGAAGCATGGCGAAGGTGTAGTTAGACATATCGCTAGCACATTATTAGATGAAAGGTCTGATGAATTATTATCTATAGGTAGGGATTTAGAATTAGTTGCTAGGTATGCCGATAATCCTTATCCAATTATGCGCTATGACGAGGCAATAGAAATATTACAATCGAAAGATGTAGATGTTAATTGGGGGGAAGATTTAGATTATTCTAAAGAAAAAATACTGACAGCAGATTTTGACGTCCCTCATTTCCTTACTCATTATCCAAAAATAGCTAAACCTTTCTATCACAGACAAGACCCAGAAGATCCGAAATATGTTCTTTGTCATGATTTGTTGGCGCCAGAGGGGTATGGCGAAATAATCGGTGGGGGTGAAAGAACATGGTCCGAAAAAGAAATTCTTGAGCGTATTGATGAAGAAGGCACTCCACGAGAACCCTACGAATTCTATATTGATACCCGTAGGTACGGAGGCGTTCCTCATGGTGGCTTTGGTTTAGGTGTAGATCGGGTATGTACTTGGCTTTCAGGTGCAGATCATATTAGAGAAGTAATACCGTTTCCAAGAGATAGTCGGCGAGTTACACCCTGATTTTTGACTGAAAAACGAAGTTGTAAGTGAACTTCATATGACTCTTTGAATCGAATGTCATATACGAGAAACATTACTCGTAGGTGTATGGACAATGACTGGCAGAGCATAGATTTAGCCAACCCTACCGAAGAACACGCAATGCTTAGAGGGATGATTCGTAGTTTTGTTTTGGAAGAAGTTGAACCTCAAGCATTGGAACATGATAAAAAAGAGAAATTTAATCAAGATTTATTTAGAAAATTAGGAGATTATGGATTATTGGGTATTAGTGTACCTGAAAATTATGGTGGTTCTGGAATGGATGCTACAGCTGTAGCAATCGTAAATGAAGAATTATCCTATTCTGATCCGGGTTTCTGTCTTGCATACTTAGCGCATGCACAATTAATGGTGAATAATTTAGCACGTAATGGTAATGAAGAACAAAAATCTAGAATTTTACCTAAAGTGTGTTCTGGTGAGTGGATTGGCTGTATGGCTATGAGTGAGCCGGGTTATGGTACCGATGTACTAGGTATGCAAACCGTCGCTGAACTAAATTCAGATGGTAATTGGGTTATTAATGGTCGAAAAATGTGGATTACTAATGGTTCAATCGATGAAAATAGTACTCCTGCAGATATTTGTTGGCTATACGCACGGACTGGCACCGACTCGAAAGGTCGTGCACAAATTACTACTTTTCTCGTTGAAAAAGGATTTCCCGGTTTTTCAGTAGGACAGAAAATTTATGATAAAACAGGTATGAGAGCCTCTAATACTGCTGAGTTAGTATTTGACAACTGTATTGTTCCTCCCGAGAATATAGTAGGGGGGCCAGGAGAATCTATGGTTCATATGATGAGAAATTTAGAAATCGAAAGAATTGGCCTGGCTGCAATGGCTCTGGGTATCGCTCGTCGTAGTCTTTCAGCAATGAATAAATATGCCTCAGAGAGGGAAGCTTTTGGTTCAGAAATTAGGGATTTTGGTCAGATACAGCGCCATATAGGTGAATCTTGGGCAGAGTATAGGGCTATGCGATCTTATGTTTATGATACTGCAAGAAACACTGATTTATCCAAATCAGGAAATCGATTAGATACTGATGGTGTCAAACTCTATGCAACTACTGCTGCAAAAAATATCGCAGATAGAGCGATTCAGGTGATGGGTGGATATGGTTATGTTGGAGAATATGTAGTCGAAAGACTTTGGAGAGACTCTAAACTTCTTGAGATAGGTGGTGGGACATTAGAAAGTCATCAAAAAAACATCACTCGGGATTTAGCTAAAATGCCAGAAAAAATAGATGAATAGTTGCTTTTTTGGTAGTCCCGCCCGGATTCGAACCAGGGTCGGAGGAACCAAAATCCTCCATGATGGACCACTACACTACGGGACTAGTGGGCTCATCGAACAACTCATCCTCTTTGATTATGACGGGACACGGGGCCGGTAAATACAAGTCATCGACAATATCGCAAGGAATATGGCTCAACGTAGTGCAGTAGTCTTAGCACTCCTCATGTTGACCTCTTCAATCACTCTAATGTTAGACGCTGAAAAACAGGTTTCAGATGTTTCGAATGAGAAAATTCTTGGTGTCACTATTGATACGGTGATACCATCTTTCCCATCTCCTGGTAATCCTTGGATTGAAGATACTTTATTCTCCAGAGTTGAATCAGGTGAAGATAAGGTACGTGTTACAGTAATTACTTGGTCACTTGCTGAACTTAATTTTTGGCAATTACAGAATAATGCATTAGATAAGCAAGCTGAGGCTAGAAATGGAGAAACCTTCCAGGCTTTCGATCCAACTTCTGGTGAGATTAATCATAGAACTTTTTGGTTATCTTCTGAAATTTTCCACAAGTTACCAAGTATTCCAGGGGTAATTTCGATATTAGACGCTCAAAATAACCCTGAGCCATATGATACGATGCCATTTGAGAAACCTGAATTTGAACCTGATACAGTTAGATCGGGTGAAATACACGGTGTCAATGACGCTTGGGATAGAGGATATACCGGTGAGGGCATAGTAGTAGCGGTTGCAGATACTGGTGTAGATTTTGCTCACCCGGATTTAGATGGTATGCAAGCTCGTGTTGATGATCCACGTTCAGATTGGTCAGGATGGCCAATGATGTTTGATCATAATAGCATGTATAACTATCTTGTAAATGGTCAGTCATATCCTGAGTCATCTAATTCTTGGTATGCTGATACATCAATTCTAGATTATGATAATAATTCTGATAATTTATTGGATATATCTGGGTACAATATTTCTGGTATTGTAAGCTCTCAGTCTGGCGTCTACCACTTAGGTGAACATCCTGACTTTACTCTACGTTCAAAGGTTGGTACTGATGTGCCAATTATTGTTATTGATGAGAATATTTCAGGCATATATGAAACAGTATATGTTGATATGGATGTAGATGGTAAATTCACTGGTGAGAAAGCTATGAGACCTGGATCTGAAACTACTGGTATCGATACTAATGGTGATGGTCTATGGGATATTTCTGGTGGATTAATGTATTGGGTTTCGGATGGTGTTAATGGTTTACCTTATGGTGAAACATATTCAATTAGGCATGGTTATCAAAATCGTATAGCAGGAGCAGGTAATCTCACCTTGTTTATGTTAGATTCAGGGAATCATGGGACTTTGTGTGCTAGTGCTATTTCAGCTCAAGGAGAAGTAGATAATGGTCGAGTATTAGGTATGGCTCCCAATGCCACAATTGCCTCCATAGGAAACCATTATTCTGGTGGTAATTCACTAGATGCTTGGAGGTGGATTGCAGAAGGAAATGATGGGAAAACGGATACTAAATTTGATCAAGCAGATATCGGTTCTTTTTCCTTTGGTTATTCTAGTATTGATGAATCTGGAGCAGATGGTTATTCACTCTATCTGGATTGGTTGACTAGAGTCTATAACGATGAAGCATCATATTCTGTTGCAATAGGCAATGGTGGGCATGGTTTTGGCACTACTAAGGTTCCGGGTGCGGCTCATGGTGTCTTTTCAGTAGGTGCATTTAGTTCTCGTTCTAGTGATTCTTGGGGTCAGAATGCTCCTTGGTCTAATAGAGGCCCTAATGTAGTCGGTAGAATGGATCCTGACATAGTCTCTGTAGGTTGGTCTGCAACCGGTGACTTACCTCTAAATCTTAGGAATGATGCTAATTCTGCATGGACATCTTGGGGCGGAACTAGTTTAGCAACTCCTGTAGCTGCGGGGCTACTCGCTCTAGTAGCCGAAGCATGGCAAGAAACTCAAGGTGAATATCCCGATTCTCAAACTCTTAGAGATTTCGTTTTATCGACATCCGATGATAGAGGGTATGAACCTTTTATTCAAGGTGGTGGTTGGTTTAATGCCTCACGCGCAGTATCTACTTTAGAAGGGGATAATGGTAGTTGGTGGTTAAGTCCTGCTCAATGGAATAGTGGTACGTTTCAGGGCCAACATAGAGATGCAAATATCAATTATATGTTCCCCGGTGAGTCTCAGTCGGTTGATTTAGAATTTACTAATCATGGTAATTCTGATGTTATGTTGAGATATACTCCTACTGTTTTCGAACCTCTTCGACATGAAGTACGTGTATGGAATAGTACTGGTAATGGTAGTGAAGATGGTGTCAATGATAGTTGGGATGGTCATCAAAGTGACCGACCTGATTTACTGATTCCTCTACATATACCTGATAGTATTTATTCTCTACCAGATGAAACCAGACAACTTCGTGCTAGAGCAACTATAGAATATTCTGCTTTTGATTCGAATATGGATCGAAGTAGTGAAGAAAGGGTATTTTTACAGATTTATAGGTGGAGTGATAACGATGGAGATGGGGTATATGTTGAAGACTTTGATAATGACTCAATGGTAGATTCTGATGACTGGACTGAATCTGATGAATTAGAAGAGGTCACAAATTGGCGGTCCAATGGACCGAATGCCGAAGTTAGGGTCGGGAATCCATTTGAGGATGCAAGAGATGGGATATTCCTCGGCGTATGGAATTATAATGGTGACCAATCCGATGAACCCGTTAGAATCGAAGTCGATTGGACTGCTTTCGGAAGCTTAACTGATGACTGGGTATCAATAACTCACAATATGGTGGTTCATGCTAATGAAACTGATACTATACAGATGAATGTACAAGTTCCTCTTGATGCAGAACCAGGACTTCATCAACATGGTGTTCTGATTGAATCATATCACTACATAAATGGTACTCCATCTCTTGTTTCTCATCGTAATTGGACATTACCTATAGTGACGAATGTACCTTGGTCAGGTCCCTTTGAGATAATTCCTAAACCTCTAGATGGAAATGTTTCAAATCAGACTCTTTATGATGAAGAATGGATTAGTGGTGCTACAAGATGGAACTGGCGCGCAGAGAGTGGAGATTGGCGTTTCTTAACTGTTGATTGGCCTACTGAGTGGGCTACTGGAGGGACAGTCATCCTTGACGTAGATTGGGATGATAATCCATACACTGATATCGATATATTATGGCTTGACGAAACTCCTCATGGTTACTCATCTGATGACCCCGACGCCTATGGTGATTCTACATTCAGTATCACCTCTCGTTCTATCAATAATCATGCAGGCAGTGGTTCACATAATTGGGGTACCTATACTGGTACTTCAAGAGAGGTTTTCACTGTCCCAGCATTGGCTGGAACACACCAAATGGTCCTTCATACCGCTTTACACGGTGTTTCTACTAATGATAACGCTCTGAACATATCTGTGGGGTATGTTGCAGCGGAAGAGGGTGGTTTTTCTCAATCAATAGGTGATTGGTCTGATGGAGATGGTGTTGATGCTGTTCATGTAGTTTCTACTGTGCCAATGGATGTTGAATCAGTATCTGCCTATGGTTGGACACAACCCATTAATTTTGATAACGAAACCGCCTATCAAGATGTTTCCAATGACAAAATGACCTCCTCATGGTGGCATAACTTCACACTTGATGATGTATCAGAATTGAGTATATCTATGGATGCTTATGATTCCGCTGATTTAGATTTATTTTTATTCTATGACGAAAATGAAGATGGTATATTTTCATCAGGTGAGGAAGTAGCTCGTTCTTGGACGGGAAGTTCGGCTGAAAATATACAATTTAATGATGTTGAAAATGGCCTTTATGCAGTAGCAGTACACGGTTATTCTGTTTCAGGTGAAGTTCAATTTTGGATAGATATAAGCATGACTGGTGGCGAAAAATTAGTAATTACGGATCAAATAGACTTAAGCGACCTTGAGATTAACTCTATTTGGCCCAATGGTTCACAAACATTAGCAGGGAATATCCCTTCTAGTGCTCACCAGATTAATCTAGCATATGAAAGGCCTGATACTGCAGGTCTTTGGCATGGTGAAGTTGTTATCACTCTTGTTGGAGGTATAGAGTTACAACTCCCTTACAGCTATGAATTATTGGAATTAGCCCCTCTAGTTGAGTTTTCAACTCCTCAAAATTTAACTCAGACGAATGAGTTAATACCGATTGAAATCTATGCTCTTGATACTGGGATTGGATTTAGTTTAGATGACCTAAATTGGTATCCTATAAATAACCAAACTACAATTCCATCCGCTGATTCAGTAGAGGCAATAGATACTACTTTCACCTATCATAATTTGACAGAAATTTGGAATTCGGGGAATCATTTCGCTATGCCTGAAAATATTTCATTTAGGGAAGTATGGATTAATTCAAGTTTACCTTCATCTGAGCAGTGGCATGATTATGGGGTTAATATAACCGATAGGGCTGGATTATTCGATGAATCTTGGTTATCTGTTAATTACGATATTACAACTCCACCATTATTCATTTATGGAGTCCCTGAAATAACCAACAAACCCTATGTTAATTTGATTATTCAAACTGAACCTGAAGCCATTGTTTTCCAAGATGACTCTCGTATTTTGAATTTTGATGAATATGGTTTTGCTAACTGGACGGTAAGCCTAATCTCTAGTCAGATTGGTCTTGATTATTCATCAGATGGTACCTCTAATGCATACTACTTGGTACCTGAAGATAATGAATTCACTATTACCTCTATAGATGCTGCTGGTAATAGCATATCCAGCAGTCATATGGTTATTTTTGATTCCGAAATACCAATTTTAGAATCGTTTTATATTGATGACCAAAATAGCTATCGTAATACCTTCAATGACATGTATAACGTTCTAAATATCACTGATTCAACTTTTGGCCTTAATATGTCAGTAGATGTCAAAGAATGGTGCCTTAACATTTCATCAGAATTCTCTAATTCTTTAGACAATTTAAATAAATGCGGATCAAGTACTGAAATGCCCCCTATTGTAGTGACTGATAATTTGACATTTAATAAAACAAAAACTACTGAGGTCGGAATGAATTTATCTAATATCTCTGATGGTAATTACATTGTTACACTGGAACTAAGGGACTGGGCAGATAACTCAGCAAGCGAACAATGGAATTTAAAATTAGACCGTACATTACCTGTAATTGATTGGAATTTAGCTCCCTCAGTAGGTAGCGGATTGCTTGATCATCGCCAAATTATGACTTGGGAATCAGATGAATTTGTACATGCTTATTTCACTCATAATGGTGTTCAATTAAATGAATGGGAAGCTACTGAAGGGACTTCGAGTTTGATTCTTGAATCGACTGGGGCTCATGAATTCTGTATTGTTGCATATGATGCGACAGAAGGTCAGTACAACGAAAATACTCTTGTTGATTGCAAGTTATATGTTCTTGATGAGTCAGTTTATCAAACAAATGTGGATGCTCAATGGAATGGTAGTTTGACTACAGTAGATAGCGTCACATCAGTAATCACAAGAGGACCTGATCAGGAAATTTGGTGGCAGAATCTAAATCACGAGGATAGATTTTTAATTACTCCTGGAGCACTTTATGTTCAACTTGATTTTAATTTGGTAGAAGGTCTTAACGAATATGTGATTGAAATTGAAGCATTGGATAAAGTAGATGTCTACGAACTGTATATAATTCGTGATACTATAGCTCCAGTTCTGACATTTGAACAGAATAGTAGTCGTAATTCTACATTGGATCCAGTCAAGTTGATTGAAGGAGAATGTGAAGCTAATGCTTATGTTATGATTTGGAGTGTAATTGAAACAGAAGAATTTATTTGTGATTCATCTGGAACTTTCATTCTAGAAATTTCAGTTCAAGAAACTATTGGCCAGCATATTATTCAAGGTATGACTACTGATGCAGTGAACAATAGGAACAGCTATTTAATAGAGGTAATTAATCAAGATTGGATTGACTGGGCTATCGATGATGCAAAGAACCAAGGTCCTATGCTTTGGTATTTCTCTGGAGGGTTATTAGGTGGCCTAATGCTTATCAGTGCTACGGTAATGCTACGGAGTAATCTACGACAAAGAAAGCTAAATAATAAGAATTTATTATCACTTGAACAATCTTTTGATGAAATAAATGAACTACTTGACCAGCCTACTTCAGTAGAGGAAGAAATAGACTGGAATAGTGTTAATGAAGAGTTGCCGGAAATGGATGAATTGAATGCTTGGAAGGAGAAGAATCAAAGTATTTATACGATTTCTAACGACGATGATAAGGATATAATTGACCTAGACTAAGGACAAGACTAATTCCTTAATGTCGATTCGAACATACATGACAATCGAACATATTGCAATTATTGGTGCTGGCCAAATGGGTAATGGTATAGCACAAGTTTCATCCTGTGCAGGCTACAAAGTTACAATGATCGACATTAAACAAGAATTTGTAGAAAAAGGTATGCTAACTATTGAAAAATCCCTCAGTAAATTAGTTGCTAAGGGTAGGATGACTGAGGAAGAAGCTCAACAATCTATCTCGAGAATTAATATATCTACTGAAAATTCTTCTGCTGCTGATGCAGACCTTGTTGTTGAAGCAATTCCTGAAGTTCTTTCCTACAAAACCGATTTATTTGCACAGTTGGATTCCTTTTGTAAACCTGAAACAATCCTTGCCACTAACACCTCCAGCATCAGCATTGATGCTATTGCCAGTGCAACTAATCGTCCAGATAGGGTAATTGGTATGCATTTCATGAATCCAGTTCCTATTATGAAACTTGTAGAGATTATTAATGGTAGCAATACTTCTGATGAAGTTAATGCTGCTGTAGTTAATGCAGCAGAAAAAATGGGTAAAACTGCACTTTCTTGTAATGATTCGCCTGGTTTCATATCTAACAGAATTCTTTGTCCCATGATTAATGAGGCAATTTTAGCACTCGAAGAAGGAGTTGCGGAACCAGAGGCAATTGATGGAATAATGAAGCTTGGAATGAATCATCCTATTGGTCCATTAGCACTATCAGATTTAATTGGGAATGATACTGTCTTACATATCATGAATGTTCTTCATGAGGGCTTTGGAAATGACAAATATGCTCCTTCTCAATTACTAGTTAAAATGGTCGAAGAAGGTAAATTGGGCCGGAAATCAGGTGAAGGATTCTACAAATATTAATTTCTTTCATCGGAGAGACTTAAAATCAAGAGATACCTTCCGTCATATATGATTGGTCAAAAGCGAACCTCAATTTTAGTTTCAATATTGATGTTAAGTATGATCGCGCTTCCTGTATTAGGTAATGATGCAGGGACTGGAGGAGATGCCGGTGATTCTATCTCTACAGCTACTAATATACCTGCATCTAATGCAACTTATTATGGGAATTTAAGTACATCTGGGGATATTGATGACTATTACTCTATTAATATGTCTAATAATACGGGATTAGCAGTACAATTAACTCCTTCTTCTGGTGCTGATTTCGATCTTTTCCTATACTCTAGTAGTGGTGGTACGATTGATTCCAGTCTTACAACATCTACTGATGATGTGAGCTCTAATGGGACAAATGTTGGTGGTACTACTGTGTATATTCGCATTGATCAATGGACTGGTAGTGGCCTATATACTATGCAAATTTGGATATTCTCGACCGGCGGAAGCGGCGGTGGCGGAGGTACAGGTAACGGCACTTCTGGACATGATGCTGGAACTGGTAATGATGCAGGGAATACTGCAGCGACTGCAATGCTACTGAATGCTACAAATATGTCATTTTGGGGTGATGTCACTTATACTAGTGATACTGATGATTATTACAAGGTATCTATGCCTGCTTATTTTGGAGTTTTTGCATCATTAGGTTGGAATTCTACAGCCGATCTAGATTTAGAAGTTTATGATAGCTCGGGGGCAGTCATTACTTACAGTTGGTTTACTAATCCTGAGACTGTCACCGTGAATAATTATGGAGGGAGTGACTTATTTTTCAGAGTTTTCGCATATGGGACTAATACTGGTTCACATGACTATAATTTATCATTCACTTTCGACAATATGTCTAATGCACCTGTCAATAACCAAGATGATGCTGGTTTAGGTGGAGATGCCTCAAACGACTATCTTAATCCTTCTAATTTGTCAATTACTACAGTTTTAGTTAACAACAGCTTCACTGGCTGGGGCTCATTAAATGATGACCTTACTGACAACTATCAAACTACTGTTCCAATGGGCCATGGTGTTGCAATATCAGTATGGTTTAATTCATCTGAAGTAGATTTTCAAGTTATTCTAGCTGATGATCAAGCGGCTACTATTGATTATTCATCTACTTTTAACCCCGAATATGTCACCTCAAACGGTTCCGGTACTTATCCTGGAATGATTGTAGAGGGAATGGATGTTTTAGTTCAAGTCCGTGCGACTTCAGGTGCAGGTTATTATGGAATGTCTTGGTGGTTCTTCAGTCTCGATCTTGATGGAGATGGTTTCTATGATACAATTGAAAATGATTGTGGTAGTGACCCTGAAGATAATAATAGCGTTCCTGTAGATACTGATAATGATGGTATTTGTGATCCATTAGATAGTGATGACGATGGGGATTCTTATGATGACGTCAATGATACATTCCCTCTCGATGCATCGGAATGGGAAGATACAGACAACGATAATATCGGTAATAATGCCGATTCAGATGATGATAATGATGGTTATGATGATTTGACTGAGTATTCCTGTGGTTCTGATCCACTACTGGCAAATAGTATACCATCAGATTATGATAATGACTTAACATGTGATTCTTTAGATGAGGATGATGACAATGATGGTTATGATGATATTTCCGATGCATTCCCAATGAACGATGAAGAATGGTATGATTCAGATAATGATGGTGTAGGTGATAATGCAGATGCTGATGATGATGGTGATGGTTTTAGTGATAATATCGAAATAACCTGCGATTCTGACCCTTTGGATTCTTTTTCAGTTCCTTCTGATTTCGATGGGGACGGTTCTTGTGACTTGATGGATGGGGATATGGATGGAGATAATTATCCTAATCTGATAGATGCATTCCCTCTTGATCCTACTGAATGGTTTGATACAGATTCGGATGGATTTGGTAATAATTTAGATATAGATGATGATGGTGATTCGGTTTCCGATGCTTATGATGCATTCCCTCTTGACTCTTCTGAATGGTCAGATAATGAAAATGATGGTATTGGCGATAATGCAGATTTAGATGATGATAATGATGGTTGGTCAGATATTGATGAAATCTCATGTAATACTGATCCAATGTCATCTGTTCAAATCCCTAGTGATTATGATAATGACGATATTTGTGATATAGTGGATGATGATGATGATAATGATGGAGTTACAGATATCTTGGATATGTTCCCTATGGATAATACAGAATGGGATGACACTGACGTAGATGGTATCGGGGATAACTCTGATGATGATGATGACGGTGATAACTGGCTTGATATTTATGAACCAAACTGTGGCACTGACCCTCTAGATGGTACTTCAATCCCATTAGATTTTGACCAGGATTGGATTTGTGACCTTGTAGATAATGACGATGATAATGACTTGGAATTAGATTATGATGATGCATTCCCTATGGATCCTTCAGAGCAAAGAGATACTGACTCAGATGGTCAGGGCGATAATGCAGATAATGATGATGATGGTGACGGGTGGCCAGATAATACTGAAGACATGTGTCTTACTAGTCCAATATCTAGTAATTCCGTGCCTGGTGATATCGATGGTGATGGAAGTTGTGATTTACTTGACCCTGATAGAGACGGGGATAATCGGCTGAATGAGGTTGATGCTTTCCCTGATGATGTTTTGGAATGGGAAGACCGAAATAACGATGGTAAGGGTGATAATGCCTACCCTCTATCTATTACGGATAAGATGAGTTTAAATCCAGTAACTACATTTTTGATATTAATTCTGCTAATAAGTATGATTGGCGGTTCAGTTCTAGTTTATACATTTAAAAAGAAAGATTCGCAAACTCAAACTCAAGCGTACGATATGACTGATTATACGGAAAGTAACCTCGAAGCTCCAGATGTGCCAGAGGTTCCAGAGATGCCACCTATGCCGGAGATGCCACCGATGCCTGATGAGGTTCCAGAGATGCCACCTATGCCGGAGGCTACACCGCCACCGCCACCGCCACCTGGTTTTGAGCCTCAATTAAAGATCGTAAAAACACCGGAAATAGCCTCTAGTTGGGAAGGATTACCCCCAGGTGGAGATTATACTGACTCAGACCCTCTTCAATATGTTGGTGAAGGGATTGGGACATGGGTTGAAAGAGATGACGAATCATGGGAAAAAATTCAAGATTAATATAATGTTTTTTTAACAAATTATTCCGTGAGTTTCCATTCGGAGAAACCTTGAATTGTTATTTTTCACTTAATCTGGAAATCAAGTACTTATTTCGATACTAAAACAATTACATATGGCCTCAATACGTCATTTTATATATTTTCACAGATACTGCATAATATTAGTGTTCTAATGAGCATCTGTCGGTATTGTTATATCCTTTTCATCGTGTGATGCACGATAGTGATACCCATGCAAAGCAACACCCTCCGCTCTGTTACGCTTGCCCTTTTGATGATTGCCTCAGTTATGGTGCCCCTTGCGGACATCAATATTGAACCTCCAGAAATGATGGACGAGAAGATAGCTCTAGAAGCTCCTCCGAGTCCATGTTTGGGTAACGATGCCTGCCGTGGTACGGATGCTGGGAATACCTATGCCACTGGTATAGATTTGACCAATGATTTCGATTGGACGGGTGTTAATGAAACTAATACTTACTTTGGGTCTATGGCTGCTACTGGATATTCATCCACTAGTGACGATAATAACG
>Ga0308019_10000340_pt1 | contig 29319 bp, 11 predicted proteins | sample Neamet284_FD_203135 | JGI IMG/M metagenome (GOLD analysis project Ga0308019, IMG submission 203135) | Marine microbial communities from water near the shore, Antarctic Ocean - #284 | ecosystem: Environmental > Aquatic > Marine > Unclassified | place: Southern Ocean | collected 2014-10-01
CTGGGAATTACGATGCATTGGTTGCAGAGCAACCAAGAAAGCAGATTCTAAAGATGAGCAAGAGTGTGATATTTGCGGGTCACCTATGAAAATCAAGCGTTCAAGAAACTAATCATTCCTCTTCAAGAAGTTCTTTGATGACCTCATCTGCTCCAAATAGTGAAGCAATAATTGCTGAAATCCAATCTAGAATAGATCACTCTTCGGCAGTAGCAATTTCTTCTGCTACCTCTTTAGTGGTCTTTCCAGAGGGGTCGACGCCAGCAGCATCGGCTTTTTGAGCCATGTCTACGGCCTCGGTTTTTCCACCAGCGTCTAAGTCTGCTTCAGTAGTGGTAGTTGAAGGGGTTGCGGTAATTTCAGAAAGGCCCTTTTGGAACTCACCTTTTGACTGTCCAGCAGCCCTAGCAAGTTTCGGCAAACGTTCTGCACCAAATAGCAAAAAGAAGATAGCGATTAGAATCATGATTTCAAAAGTACCGAACCTCATGTTATTCCCTCTGTTACGCCCCAAACGCTCCCGCTTTGTCAATCAATCGGCTGTTAACCACCCGAAACAGGCGGAAGTAGGGCTACTTCATCACCTTCAGATATTGGTTCATCCTCGCCTACTATCGAACCGTTGATACTGAGGACAAGGCCTTGACCAAGCCACATATCTAGTCCGATTTCTTCCAATAGAAAACGAACAGATGAATTGGGTGGAACTTCGAATTGATGTTCTCTGCCTCCCATTTTCTCTGCAATGGGACCAAATGCGAGTACCTTCACCTGCATATACACGCTATTGAGCACCATCTTATCAACCCGTGGCGGCGTGTCTTAAACAATGGCAGTAGCACTTTCTTGTGAAGGTCTTTGGAAGATTTACGAAATGGGGGACGAAAAAGTCCAAGCCGTTAGAGGAATCGATATTGCGGTCGAACAGGGTGAAATGGTTGCAATCATGGGGCCATCTGGATGTGGTAAAACCACACTTCTGAATATTTTATCCGGAATAGATGACCCCTCTGCAGGCCAAGTCCAAGTTTCAGGTAAGCCATTATTTGGTATCAGTGATGATGAAAGAACCGATTTACGTGGACGGGAAATGGGTTTCATCTTTCAGAAGTTCCACCTACTCGATGTAATGAATGCCGTAGAGAATGTTGAAATTCCCTTATTGCTAATGGGAATAAATCCCAGCCAGGCAAGAAAGCAAGCTACTGAAGCATTGGACAAAGTTGGTCTTGGAGATAGGTGCGGGCATAGGCCTGCCGAATTATCAGGTGGCCAACAACAACGAGTATCAATTGCTAGAGCGCTTGTCCATGAACCCTCAGTCATCCTTTGCGATGAGCCAACAGGGAATTTAGATTCAACAACTAGTGAACAAGTCATGGATTTGTTATCGGAATTGAATGATTCAGGTTCTACCATTGTAGTAGTAACTCATGATGATAGTGTCGCTAGGCGCTGTTCACGTACTATTCACATATTTGATGGAAGAGTTCTAGATTCTGAGGAATAAGTATGCTACTTGAGACACTTGCGGTAATTGTACTGATAATTCCTATCAGTGCAAGTTCGGCTTGGGGTCTAAGGCGTGATGTTTCGAAGTTTTGGTATCTGGGCATACTGATTTTGGCCCCCGTTCTAGATGCTTGGATTGTGTGGTGGTTACTAGATTGGCTAGAAATGGGTTTCTTTGCCACCTGGGGCTGCACAATAGCAGGAGGCATTATTTCGAGTATGCTGTTACAGCCATTATTCTCTCCACGCCGTCTCGTAGTGTTCCGACTATCCATGGAACAAGTCAAACGAAGACCACGGCAAGCGGCATTGATGATGGCTGGACTTTTGGTTGCCTCAGCAATAATCACATCATCACTTGTAGTTGGAGACAGTCTTGATGCTACACTTAGCAAAGAAGTTGAAGCGATGTATGGCGAAACCGATTTGCTGATTTTCCAAAAAGACCAGCGAACCGGCTTTTCTAATAGCATGGATATGAATCTCACAACAGGATTTGGCAAATCCCTATTGGCGGCAGGTTTAGCAGATCAGTGGTCGCATGGATTGGAGGCCACCGTAACTCTAAGTCGGGATGACGGCTTAGCATTGCCTTCAGCAGGATGGTATGCTTATACTGGCTGGGAAGGAGTTTCAATAAATCAAGTAGCTTCAGATGACTTGGAATTAAATGAAGGTGATTTGGTTGAATTATCTTGGTACTCTTATTCAAACGAAGGCAAATTGATACGCACTTCTGATAATTTGACTATCGATTCAGTGATTTCAATGGAGGGTCGTGGCTCGATTAGAGGCACAAAATCTCCTGCGTTATTCACCTCACTTGAACTTAGTCAACAACTACAATCCAAAAATTGGGAAGTTAACATGGTACGGATTTCGCTTACCGAAGGCCTTGATGCATCAGAAAGTATTCCGAATGTAAAGTCAATCCTCAATCAGTTGATTGATGCTGAATCGGGTGGATTTGAAATTAATGCTGACGATGACGCAATATCAATCTCAAGTACAATTGGATTGGGTAGGCTAGATAGTGACTTTATGACCTCATGGAATGAAAACTCATCTGATTTACTCGATGGTGGCACGGCGATGGAGGTCCTTCAGGTACCTCTTGTTCAAATTCAACAAGTAATGAAAATATTATCGTTGCCTGATGACAGAATCAATGAGGTACTAATTGCTGAAGATGGTGATTGGTATGTGTCAGGTGGCGCCGTTTCATTCCAGAACGATAGGGGCGGTGAAAGCCATGGTTGGGAAGTTCCAGATGGTGGATTAATTTATGATGTGACATTGATGAATAATTCACTTTTAGTAGCGCATAGCGATGGTTTGGTTGAGATTCCCGACCGCAAAGATGGCGACCTGATTCACCATATCGAGGGCGAAGAAATCCAACTTGCAGCCATTTTATCGCAAAACTTACCAGATTTACCTTCAACCATCTTCTCGATGGATTATTTGGATAATTCTGGTGAGGATTGGTTGGCAGTAAAGCATTTGACTGGTAGTGATGTTTACATATATTTGGATGGTCAGTGGGTTGAATCTAATCTGTCAGGTGAATGGCTTCATTATGAAAATGAAGTAATGGTAGGATCACCCAGTGGCTGGACTACAGCATCAGGAGACTCATCTCCGGAAAATTGGGATGGTGTCCGAGGTGGCCTCGTTGTTAATAACGGCTCACTCTACAGTTTCGATGGTCAATTGACTACACTTGCAGTTTTTCAACAAGATTGCGATGAAAGGGTCTTTGCCTACGATGGTGACACCATTTGTTCAACCTCTTTTGGTGTATTAGTTGATGGTGAAACGTTGACGCCGAGATTACCATTGACAGTTGATGTCGGTGGCTTTGGAGTGATGCCGCAATTACTTTTGGCTACAGATGGACCACTTTCTCCCGCACAAGGAGATATTTTAGTTTCCTCACGACTCTCTCATCTCAATCAATCTGAAGAGGTACGCATTAACGGCCTGATCCCTTGGGCTTATGGCGACAGATTCCCGATAATCCTGGACATTAATGGCAGTATGTCGACACTTGAAGCTCCTGGTTTAGATGAACTTGAATCTATTATCATAGGTTTCATCAATATTAGCGATGGTGAATTATTGGCGGCTGCTGATGAAGGAGAACGTAGTATTCTTGTAATAAACGGCGGTAACCAATCTGCAATTGTTATTTGGTTAGATAGCATTGCAGGAACGGACTCAATGGACCTCAGGGTTGTAGCGGCTAAGGATGACGCCTTGGCAGCAGCAGAGGAAGGAGCAGGGGTATTATCAGCGATGTTCCTAGTCTTTGGAGCATTTACAATAGGGGCTGGAATTCTCCTTGTTCTAACAATTGTGATGATGTTAGCCGAATCTAGGCGAGTAGATGAGGCTATAATTCGAGCAATAGGATTGAAACGATCTGATATGAGGTCTTTGGCGCTGATGGAAGGAATGATGACTTCGTCAGCAGCTTCCGTATTAGGTGGGATATTTGGCCTGTTTTTGGCTTGGATAGTATCTCTTGCATTCAGTAGTGTATTTACGAGTGCGGGCGCTGAAGGAATCGCATTTTCATTTAGCCTCGAAAGTATGCTAATAGGAATGTCATGGGGCTTTCTAATCGCTATGACTACATTGTGGGCGACTGCACTTTGGACAAGTCGCCTAAACATCGTTCAAGCATTACGTGGTCTATCTCCAATGCGTAGCCGTGGTATTCCTTGGTGGTTGCTATTGTTACTGATTGCCCTGTTTGGTGGTAGTGGAGTAACAGGGTTGACCATATTTACTATCGATTCATCCTCTTCATTGAGATTCGCTCTTTGGCATATTATGGCCTCACTTCTAATAATGGCAATTATTCCGTTATTCACCTTTGTGTTGCCTCATTCAAAGGGCTGGACCATCAGAAACACCGGTCGTAATACAATCGCGGCAATGGGGATTTCATTGGCACTATGGGCACTCTCTCCCGACTCGTGGGCACCGGTGGATTCAGGAATAAAACCTGATGAAATTACATTTGCTGTACTTGGTATGATTCAGGTTTTTGCAGGCGTTATGATACTTTCTGGAATTGCACCAAGATTTGCATCATGGATATCGAGCCGTTCATTCTTCGCCAAGAAATTTGGTCCGGTGGTCAAGGTATCCTTGGCCCATCCCGCCGCTTCACCTCTGCGAACTGCAGTGATCATGGGAATGTTCTCATTGACAGTGTTTAGCGTGGTAGTGCTAGCTGGTTATTCGGTACAATTTGAAGAACATTCAACCGGTTATGTGGAAGATGCTAGCGGTGATTTTGAGATTATTCTATCCTCTTCACGACAGGTCCCACTCGATTTGTCACCTGACCCTACCGAATGGGAATTGAATGAAACCGACCCTGCAGATATCGATGCTGTAGGTATTGTGAATCGGGCAGTGGTCTGGGTGGATGATGGCCAGGATAGTATTGGCTATATTTTGAGAGGGGTTGATTCAGGCTTCATCGAGCATGGTGGAATTCCATTGGAAGATTGGAATAGAGGGCTAGGAGAAACGCAAGAAGAGGCTTGGGAGTCCATGCTAAATAACAAGGATATCGTATTCGTAGATAGTTCATTTGCATTGGTCGACCCCAATACTGGGGAGTCAATTGCCGGCATCACTCTTCCAATTGGAAAATCGATTTCGCTAATTGATATTTCAAACCCAGGGAATAGCCGAGAAGTAATAGTTGGAGGCATCTTATCTGAGTCGAGCCAATTGTTTAGTATGGGGATTTGGATGAACGGAGAAATCGTCGATGAACAGTTTGGAGGTGTTGTCACTCGAATCTATGTTTCACATGATTCAGATGTTTCATCTAATGACCTCGAAGAATCATTGTCGAAGGATTTGTCATCCCAGGGTGTTTATACTTCTGTAATTGAAGATGAAATTCTATTGATACTAGGTTTGATATTTGCGATCCTAGCAATTTTCCAATCCTATCTCGCTCTAGGTTTGGTAGTTGGCATTGCAGGAATAGGTGTCGTGACTTACCGTTCGGTTTCTGAACGCTCCGGGGAAATCGGCATGCTTCGAGCCCTAGGGTTCAGAAAACGTATGGTTATGGCTGGAATGATACTGGAAGTAAGTTGGGTTTCAGTACTTGGTATGCTTAATGGAGCAATAGTTGCACTTGCTTTCCATGTCGCATTGTATCGGACTTTCTGGGAAGATCAGGGTGTTGAATTGATACTTCCGTGGATGGAGGTTTCATCTATCGTCATAGGTGGATGGATTCTAGTATTGGCTGCAACCTGGATTCCAGTTTCAAAAGCAACTAGAATTACTCCTTCTCAAGCACTTTCTTCAGTCGATTAATTTCGGTGTTGGGTATTATCTTTGAACGAGTATCGTAAACACAAACAGATTGCACCAAGCAGCAGTGATTTAAATTAATCTCAGATGTAATTTTTGAAAAATTCGGGTCGCTGCGTACTATAATTTTGAAACTCGAATATTTATTTATTCTGGTGCCAGAGCGAATCGCCTTTGCCAACTCCTAAATACCCTACATGGCGTGGAGAATCCAACCGACCCTTTGGAGGATATGACAATGAGCAAGTTAACCCCTCTGATTTTGGCAATAATAATGTTAGCAAGCACTTCGCTCGCAGCGCTAGATTTGTCTGAATTAGAACAAACCAACATGATTGAAGCAGATGGCCGTGTAGGTCCGGATGCTGAAGTCGTGAGCATACTAGCGCCACGCGCTACAACGACCGATGAAATAACTGGCGAGAAGCTACATACGCTGAAAGCTGGTGAAGATGTGACCTTTGAGGCTTTTATCACCAATGCTGGTGATACTGCGATCACTGAGATGGGTGTTTCCGTCACAGTGTATCTAGCTGAAAACGGGGCCCGAGGCATGATTGCTAGGGACCTATCTGGTAACGATCTATCTTGGACAAATGGCGATGTCGTCTGTGACGACACTTTCGTTTGCCCATGGTCTTCACTAGCAGCTGGCGATAACCTTGACAATGGTAAGTACACTATGTCTTACCAAGGTTCTCCTGCAACATGGACTCCAATTACTGGAGACTATGTCGTAGTAGTACAGGTTACAGCAGTAGGCGACAGTGACCCTGGAAATGATGAGGCACCACTAGACCATTTCGTTTCAGTAGTTGACTGGACAGATATCATTGTTGACCTAGCCTGGGACTCCGGTAAGGAAGTCGAAGGCGGTAGCGGTGACAAAGCATTCACATTAACAGTGGGAACTGGAGGTTCAACCTCTTGGTCTGCACGTTCTATTGTTCTAGAAATGGTAGTGACAGGAACTCTAGATTCCGCACTGGGCCCTGATGGCGCTGACCTTATGGGAACTACTCAGGTGGATGGATTTGGAACTGAAACAATGACTGAAACTTTCCGCCACGCGGAAGATCCGAATAACGTCACAAACGCTAGTAGATTTGTTATCGATTTCGAAACTGAATCTACTTGGAATGGTGTTGTAACCCCAGATTTATCTGGTGACAGTGGAGACTATTCAATTGAAGTCAATCTGATTAGTTATGTCATGTATGGCCAACTTCCAGATTGTGAGAGAATTGTATCCGACCGCTCTGTCGACCCACCGATAGAGATGGTTTACATCGACTATTGTGAAGTCTCAGCAGGATCTGATGATGTTGCAGCTACTAGTGAAGATTTGATAGAAGGGAAAGTTCAGACTTACCACGACATCGGAATTACTGGTCTAGCAGTCAACCAAGGATACACTGTTGATGGAGATGGTAATGCAATGGATGCACCTACTATGCCGGGCATGACCTCTGGTCCTCTGAACCCAGCATGGTCCAGCGTACAGGCATCCGTTCGCCACTTAGGTAGCGACTTGGGAGTCACATACGACTGGGAAGTTACTTTCGATATCGAGAACACTGTAACCGGTATAATTCACACTGAAGTTGCAACCTCCTGCACCTTTGGATTCGGTCAACCGTACAATCACATGATGTTAGGTGACGACCCTATGAACCCGGGTACTGCTTTCGAAAGCGGTGAAGCATGTATTATGTTCGAATTTGCACCAGGTGTCTACACCATCACAGCAACTGCTTCAATGACTAACATTGGTCAAGAAGATGATGGAACTGGAACTATGGTCGACAAGTATTCCGACATGTCTTCAAGCAACGATGATGCATCAATTTTCAAGATTTCAGCACTAAATAACAGGCCAGACGTTACTCTAACTCTAGAGAATACCGAGGACATAGTTATTGGTCCTGAAGGAACAATTACTATTGTTGCAAATGCATTAGATGCTGATGATGAAGGCGGACTAAGTCTGCTCTACATTTGGGTTCACCCAGGTATGTTTTCAACCGACGATGGCGTTCCTATCCCTTCTCATTGTAATGGAGTAGGACCACTGTTCTCAACCTGTGAATTGATTGCCCTTGATTCTTATTGGGCTGGTACAAACACTTACTCGGTAAGAGTATATGATGCATACAATTCAACCGCACAGGATTTCATGAACATCGCAGTTTGGAATCATATGGTTGCTCTAGATGATTCAACCAGTGGAATCGAAATGATTTACGATTTGACTTACCGCGGCTCGAATGAATTCGGAGTAACAATCGAAGATAGTGCTGCAGAACCTTACACAAAGGATCTAACTGCCTTCGGATATGCTGGCGAGTACACCTCAGAAGCAATCCTCGATTACGAACCATCTGCTGTATACATGGCTCAAGACGTCTATGCACAGTCGATGACAATCAACTATGATGCATCAGCACTTGAACCTACAAGTGTGTTCTGGGTGTCCAGCAATGGTCACTGGGCACAACTAGATTCAACAATTTCTTTTGCTGGAGCTGACGGTACAATTGCAATCGATTTGAGCGAGAATGGACAAGTTCTGCCACAAGGTAGCATTGCTCTAATGGGCGGTGTACTGCAGATAATTGAAGCACCAAGTAGTAATCCAGTTATGACGACTGTAGTCGCTACTGCTGGTGGCCAAATCGCTGCAGCATGGTCCTATTCAGGAACAACAGTTCCTGGATTCGATTGGCTATCTCTTGAGATTTGTGATTCAGAAGGTGCCTGCGATACTACAATGGAGAACACCACTCTAGTCTCTCACACTCTAAGTGGACAGACAGATACCACACATGGGCTAACTTACACCTACACCTTAGCCGTTTGTAACGGCGGTGGATGTAACCCAACCCTTGCTATTGGTTATGCTACTGCAGACAAATTAGTCGATGGTGACGCAGAAGCTGCCGAAATGGAAGTAGCAGCGTATGAAGATTCATGGACAGTCTCTTGGACTGTTGCTGGTGATGATTCTGCTGATGTTGAGGGCTGGAAAGTTTGCTGGACAGACTACTCTTGGTCAACCTCTGGTGCAATGCCAACTACTTGTGTGGATGCAGTCGCTACAAATGGAGATACTTGGTTAGCTCAAGTCAATCACCCTGGTGGAAGTGGAATGAAGAATTACTACTTCGCAGCAGTACCATATGATGACAAAGGCAACATGGACAATGCTGAACCAGGCACAGATATCATGCTAGAACACGCTACTCAAGTAGATCCTTGTGTATTGGACCCAAGCGACAAAGATTGTGTTGATATCACACAAGACGATACTAGTGCCGGAGAAGTTCCTACTTGGACATGGGGCGTAATCATCGGTCTAGTGGTTGTAGCATTCGTTGTCGGCGCATTTATCCTCTCCCGTGGTGGAGAAGGTAAAGACGGCAAAGACTGGGATTATTGATCCCTCTAGTTAGCTAAGTTTTGACAGCAATACGGTGCTTGACACCGAGGCTGCCATGGAGAGCGGTTCGCCGCTCTCCATGGCTCCCCCTTTTTCTTTTTCTTTGATTAACGATTGAAACTAATTCTGTTCATTCTTTAATCCGAACCTCTTACAATAAAATCACGACTATTCACAAGAGTAACCTGAAGTCTTTGGCAATACATCTGCCTACTTTCATAAAAACACCAGAATTTCACAAAGGATATATTCTACGTTTTGAATTATTGTTATTATTTGTAATTAAATAATCGAGGTGTTCTCTAACTTGTTGTTGAAATCTGCATCTCTAGTTTATGTGGGAATCAAACCCCAGCACTTAGTGGCCCTATTAGGTGCAGGTTGGGGATTATTTTGGGTGAGCTTCATGGGAGGCGTATCTCGATGTACCCATATCTGATTAGCGGGGCGCACTCTAAAAAATCAGGCTCTAATCTACCTGATTTACCTGATGCTGTAAAAGCGCATGTACCCCAATCCTCATAAAGGATACAAGGGCTGAAGCACTCTGCATATAAGTCCGTAAGGAGATGATGACGTGATGTTGGGAAATAAGAATAAAAACAAAAAGACCGTAATGGGAGGCGTAGGAATAGCACTATTGCTCTGCATATTGATGGCTCTGTCACCAATGGCAGGCCTAGTGCAGAACGACGCCCCAGAGGAAGTAGTAGAGTTCGCAATAGCGGATGAAACAAGCGAAGATCCTTTCGCACTTCCAGAGGTCTATGAGCCTGTACAGTATGAATATGATGAAACCTCTGAATTAGAGGGTATGAGAGCAATGAACCAGAAGGCGTTCCTCACCGAAGATGGGAACACCGCTCTGCTCACCTCAGCCGAGCCACTGCACTACATGAGTAGCATTGGTTCCTGGGAAGAGATTGATCTTAACATCAAGGCAACCGCTAACGGTTGGGAAGTAAAGGATAACATCTACCAAGTTACCTTTGCTCCTGAAGCCGCTAACGGTGTCGCAGTGATGGTCCACCCTAACGTGGACCCAATCATAAGCGGTATCAACCCGATGGTTATGACCTTTGACGAATCCGGTACAATGCCGATTCCTTACATGGTCGAATCGTCGCAAGATGGTACATCTGTTGGTGGTAACGTTCTGCGTTACTCCTTAGCGGAAGGATTCGATCTGGATTATTCAGTCGAAGAATCTCAGCTAAAGCAGAACCTTGTGATTCGTGAACGCCCAGTCCTTGATGGGGACGCAGCATGGTTCGGTTTGTCCGAGCAAATGCGCATACCTGCAGGATATGGACTCTACCTAGGCGATGACCTCCTACGTGAGGAACTCACACAAACCCAGGAAGAACTAACTATTCGCAATCTCGAAACCGGTGAACTTCTGGCAACTATACCTGTGCCAATTGTTATGGAAGTGGATTCTACCGAACCATACCATGCAACTTACTTCATACAGGTCTATGGCGATACAGTACTATTGTCCACAGTTGTCGACACCGATTGGTTGATGGACGAAGACCGCCAATTCCCATTGGCGCTCGACCCTTCAATTAAGGTAACAAGCGGATCTGGTGGATATTGTTACGTCTACTACGCTTACTGTTACAACTCCACATACCACCGCCTTTACCGCTACTATGGTACTCTCTATTACCTACCTTGGAGCAAGTACACCTTTACTAGTGCAAACGCACTACCAACAGGTGCAACTGTAGACAAGATCGAATGGAAGCAGTACATGTCCTACAGTTACTCCCAGTCAACGAACGCAGTGTCGGCTGTTGTAATGGAATCTTGTGGAATGTCAAATCGATATAGTTCCTCAATTCCAACATCATCTTGTTCTGGTGCATTAACCTCCTTATCCTATGGATATGGCGGAACCACTCAGAGAAAGATGATCAGTTCTGCTTGGAACTCTGCAGTAGCAGGGACCTACGCAACAGGTACTGGCTGGAAATCAGCTGAACTTTGTAGCAGCAGCACAACATGTGCAGCAACAACAGGAAGCCACGCTTACATCACATCTGCTCTAAGCAACGGTGCTAGTGTCGGTATGTCTGCAAGATATACCACAAGCACTTACCACAGTTCTTACGCATATGCAAGTGGCACCTCAAACAGCTACCTCCAGGTAACATATTCTGGTGGCAGCGATACAACTGCACCAACTGATAACTTTGTACCATACTCTGGAATCACATCCTACAAGGAAGGAGCAAGAACCTTCTTCACTACAATTACGGATATGTCTTCAATTGATACAACAACTTCAGGTGCACCTCATCTGCACTACGCAATTGACAACGGTACATACACTGCGGTCAAGGCAACAACCCTTGGCACCTGTAACTCATCATCTACCGATTGTAAATTCCGTGCAACCACAGCCACCATTTCAACTGGTGAATATGTCACATATTACTGGGCATATCAGGATCTAGCTTCAACACCTAACCTTGCAACAAATCCGGCAGGAGGAACTGGCAGTCCAAGTACTGCAACAGCTCCAACTACCCCATTTTGGTTCTTCGTTGGTGATGTAGATAATGCTGGAAACGCAAAGAAGATGACAATTACTACAACTGATGTTCGTGCATACACGAGCACTAGTGCTAGTCCGTCCTTCGATCGCCAGATGACTTACTATGACAGTTCAGACGAGTACGTCTTCGAGTTTGATACATCTGAATGTGGAACAGGAAGCAATTCTTGTTTCTACACCACCAGTTACTACTTCTACCAACAGTGGAAGATGATGTGGACAACAGCTCCATCAGGCGGATACAATGGTCTAGGTGGAACTACATCTGGAACTATTGAAATGCATCAGACAGACGGCGGTTACCTAACTCTAACTGCTGATAATGGACCTGGAATGAACCTGATTTACCTATACGACAGCTCGTCTAACGACTGGGCTATGGTAGGTCTAGGTACTGAGACTGGTATCGACGAAATGATGACTTCTGGAGTAACTGCTAACAAGAGGACAACCTACGGTTATACCGCAGCGCATCTTGTTGACATCCCAGCAGACTTCACTGGTACATTCGGTAAGTTCGATTTCAACGCTACTTACAGCAGTTCCAAGGCAAACTGGATGTGTGTCGGTACTAACGGCTGGTACTACTTCTTCCGTTCGACTAGTACGAACCCAACCTGTACCTCTGGATACTATTACATCTACAGTTCATCCTACCGCTGGTCTGGATTCGCTATGGGTTCCGGATACTACGGACCTCAAGCATCCTCCGGCTCAATTATCTACAAGGTCGCAAAAGTTGCACCTGAGCCAGATACCTTTGCACCAGAAGTAGATCACAGTGGAATGCGTGACTCTCACTCAAGAGATCGAACATTCACCTTCGGAATCTCTGATGCAGGAGAGCCACCATCCGGTGTCAATACAACAGCTTCTGCTGGAGTAGGACCAACAATGTACTATCGTGTCACAGACGCAGATGGTACAGTTGGAAATTGGGATAGCAAGATACTGTCTCCACTAAGCAAGACGCGCACACAGTGTGAGATAGCGGCTTGTGACTGGTCTACAGACTTGAGTGACCTTGAACGTTCTTCAACTATAGAATATTACGTCACTGTTAAAGACTTGAGTACTGCAACTACTGGGACAAACACCAATACAACAACAACAACGTCCTTTGAAGTAGGAGATCCAAACAAGGTATTCATCGTAGAATGGCATGACCTTGGTTATACTAGTTCGTACCAATGTACCTTCCAGGTACTGATGTACGACGTAACCAACGAAATTGAATTCCATTACGATTCTAATTGTGAGGCAACTTACGATTACGCAACCGTTGGATATCAAGACCAAACCCGAACTAAGGGTGAGACTCTAAGAGGAGCAGCTGGCTACATCAATGGCGCCAATCCGCACTCTGTAAACTACCGTATCGCAACAGATAGTTCTGGACATGGATCGGAAACATTTGACCTAGGTCTAACCGAACTTCCTTCCTACGATACTGTAATTAGCGGTTCTAGCAATGGAAACCCATCTGGATACTACTGTACTTCTTCCTATTACTGGAACAACTACAAATCTGGATGTAACGCTAACATTGACCTACCTGATGGCTTCACTTTCGATTACTTCGGAACTGAATACAATGGTTCCGATTCGAAGAACCGTGTACACATTGGACGATTTGGTAACATGTACCTCAAGGACGATGGTTCAACATCTCTAGAGCGCTCAATGGCTTCCTGGTACACAAACATGCCAGATATGCCATACAGCAGCAACTCAATGAGTAAGCCAGGTAACCTCGCACCTTGGTGGGGTTACTACTCCAGTTACTATTGCTATGACAACACAGCAATAGACTGTTCAGTACGAACTCGTGTAATACCATTCGAAGGAAAGGGAACCGATGTTAATTCTGACATTACTGTACCAACAACTTGGTCTTTGGTCGATTCACCGATTAGAGTCAATCCAAGTTCGGCTTCAGGATACCTATCCTTTGGTGACGATCTCACCATCGAGCCAGGTGTAGTTATTCAGGTTGCTAGTGGTAAGGGTCTATCTTTCGATGGAGCTTGCAGTACTTTCAAAGCAGAAGGTAATGAATCTCACCCGATTATCTTCGAGGGCCAATTAGGCGGAACTTGGAACGGTCTGGCATTCACTGGTGCATGTAGCACTGGTACCGATGACCGTCACGAGATGTCATATGTTGACTTCGCTAACACAACCGATGCAGCGATTGCAGCAGGTAGCCGTCACGGCGCCTCTCCTTCCAGCGCGGCAAATGTTGGTAACTTTACAATGGATCACGTAACCTTCACTAATGTTGGTTCAGCATTCGAACACGGCTCTGGACAAGGCACAGTCCTTACCATGACCAATTTCGAAGTTAATGATGCAAGCAATGCTTGTTTCAACTTCGCTGAAGATTCAGAAGTAACACTAAGAGATGGTGAAATGAACGACTGTAACTCCGGTGGCTCTGCCGCTGGTGGTGCTGTTCTGAATGTTGCTGGAAGCACTGGTGGTTCTCTAATCATGGAGAATCTCGAAATCAGTGACTCTCTAGTAAACCTGATCAACGTTGATTTGGCGACAGTTTGGATTAGTAACGTAACTGCAACCTCGGCTTCTTCACAGAGCGGAATTGTACTTGCTGCAGCAGGTGATGGAACTGGCTCTAGCCTGTATGTCCACAACCTTGACGCATCAGGTTACGCATCTGGTTCAGTAAATTCACTTGATTCTATCATCGTGAATAATACCGACCTAGGTGATGCAAATATCGCTATGGCGCCAGGTGGCACATCCTACACATTAGCAGGACCATCTGGAAGCAATGCACAAATCACCACTCTAACCGCTGGGGATTTGACAATGACTCGTATGGCTCCAGCAATGGATGACCTTACAATTGGGGCATTGAGCATTGGTGGTAATTCACCAGGTAGCGATCCGATAATGGGTGACAATTGGGATACAGAAGGCATCTCAGTTTCTGGCTGTGGCTATTACGTAGCTGCAAGTACAGTAACTACTGATGCAATCTCTGGTTCCTGTGCTAACTCAGCATCGCCAAACACCATCGTATTATCAAATGTTGATGCGACCTACACAGGTTCACTGAACGCAATCTATGCACGTAACTCTGCAATCACCATCGGTGTTGGCAGCATTACAATGCCAACAACATTCGATTACATGTCCAAGGCTTCGACCAACGGACGAATCGTACTAGTAAATGTTGACCAAGACGGTACAGATTGTGGCACAGTAACTGATTGTAGTGTTACATCCAGCAGCTCAGGTACAGTCTACTTCGGTGGACTTGCAACTGTTAAGACATTCAAGTTGCTAGGCGATGGTACAAAGGAATACAAAGAAGGCCACACTGTACAAGCTACACTTGTAGATGGTGGAGCCTCATTGTTCACAGTAGGTACTCACAAGACTGACTCCAATGGAGAAACCAGTGTTTGGGTATTATCTGAAAACGATGCAGGAGATTCCTTTACAGACCACAACCTTGCAGCATGGGGTCCAGCAGGTCAGAACGAAACTCTGACCACAAACTTGTGGTATCCTGGAAGCTTCGGTGTAGGCGACTCGATTGAGTTGCGCCTAGAACCTGCTCCTGTAGCCCTAAATGGAACCAACATGGACTGTGCATACCTTTTGACTAACGTAGAGGCAGCATTCGGATATGATGGTACAGTTGTATCGGGTGGAACAAACACATTCACTTGGGCTGGAAAGGTCACTATGACTGATAATTTGAACATCGATGACTGTAACATTGTAATGCAAAATGTATTCGCTGTCGCATCTGATGCTACAAACAGTCCTACACTGACAATTTCATCAGGTGGATCGTTAATGCTACAATCTACAGGTACTGATACCGGCACACTAAAGGCGTTCTCCAGCAACTATCCATTTGAGTTGGATATGGACGGAGGAGATATTATTCTAGATGGCGGTGTAATCCGTGATGTAGATGGTGGAATCAATTTGGATTCCGGTTCACTAACCGCTTCCAATTCTGCAATCATTTATGGTGGTGCAAGTGCACTATCAACCGTTGCAACGCTATATGTTAACGGTGGAACCCTAGATTGGGATGATTCAATGATTATGAACTCTGGACAGACCGGAATTGGTCTAATGTTCGAGGAAATAGGTGGCTCAGTAGATAACATAGTTGTCAAGAATGCAGCAGTGGGAATTTATTCCTTCAATGCAGTACCTGACATCAATGGATTTACACTAATCGACAACGATGTCGGAGTGGATGTTTACGGTGGAATGACACTACCAACCATTTACCGTAGTACTATCCTCTCTGGACAAAGTACTGGATGGACTACCTACGCTATCGACATGTCACCATACTTGTCTGGTGGAGAAGATTACCTGCAGGTCGGATTTAATTCCGTATATGCAGGAGGAAATGCTCACCCACGCTACAATTATGCAACTTCGAAGTACTACATGATCTACGATCGTATGAACGTCGAAATGACTGACACCTCCGGTAACGTTTGGAATATCACCGATACTGGATCTGAAGGATATTATGACGGTGCAGACGGTGGATCTGAATCAGTTGGTATACCATCTTGGCATTGTAACGCCTATGGATACAGTTACACTGAATGGTATGGATACGACTACAACAAGCCAACAGGCTGGGGCTGGGAAGATAATGAAAACTCTCCTAGTACATACTACCCAATGCACTACTGGGGCTACTACAGTCCTAGTGCATACTTCGGCGGTGTATACGCACCTCCTGAAGGATTTGTTGGACAATATGGATACTACAATATTTGCCTAGACTACGCTTACACCTACTACAACAGTCCTGGTGACAGCATGCGTCTAACCTACCCGATAGTCGATGTATCTGGTGGAAATATTTCTAAGGTAACCATGTACGTTGATGTATTGCACAACCGTGCAGACAACTACCAGGACCGTTTGGAAGTTCTTGCACGAGCAAGCGATGACCCTAGCGACCTTGGAAACTACATGAGAGAGTCCGGAACTCCATCATTCGCTAATGGTGACATTACTGGTGCTTACAATGGTGTTGAAGTCGGAGGCTCTTATGCAGCAGCTGGATTCGATAACATTACAGTTACAAGCCCAACTAATGCTGGTCTTGAAGTTACTGGGTCTGTCGCGTCAACAATGAATGACTTGACAGTTACTGATGGAAACTATGGGGCTCTAATTGGTGCAGGCGCATCTGGGTTAATGGAACTCACTAACGTCGCCATCTCGGGAACTACCCTAGCTGGTGTATATTACCTCAAAGACATTGCTGGCGACTTAACCGGAACTATCGGAAGCTCTAGTGGAGCTGCTATTAAGTTCGGTACATCAACCACAAAGGATCTCAGTTGGAGTGGAATGACACTTGCGACAAACGCAATTGGAATTGAAGCAGGCGGTTCAGGGAAATTAACTTTGACCGACAGCACATTCGCTAACTCTGAAGACTTCGTGATTAGTGGTTCATCAACTGTTGACTTCATTGAAGGAACTATTGATACAGCAAGTATTGATGTTTCAGGTAGTGGTGTCTTCAACCGTATGCGTCAGTTAGATCTTCAAGTATCTGCTGACACTAACGCAGTTGCCGATGCTAACATCGTTCTGAAGAACGCTGATGGTGCAATTACAGGTTCTGGTGTAACAGATTCCCTTGGAGCAGCAGAAGATCTGCTATTCACAACTCAAGTTGTAGATGCAGCGGGATTGAATATGCTAAACCTTGCTGGTTATGAAGCAGTGACAGTTGCAAAAGTGGGTGCTTACAGTTTCACCAGTCCAAGTATAAATTCTGGTGATTTCAGATATGCCTTTGATTCACTTGTATTGGCTGATGCTTCAGGTAACACCCATACAATGGACTTAGTAGATTCGGTAGATTCTCGAGTTTGTTACCCATACTCTACAACATCATTCGTGTATATTCAATCTTGTACTGGACTAAATACTGGTGATACCAGAACATTCAGTTCTGGATTGGTTGAATATGGATACTATGGAGCAACTCCAAGAGCAATGGAAAATGAAGTCATTATGGCCGACGTTGGTTATTGGTACCTAGATGGTAATACTGACAATTCGTTCAATGGCTCAACTGTTTTGACCACTGGTTCATACACAAGTTATGATGCATTGCAAGTTTGGTCTACAAGTCCTTACGGTGCAAATATATGGTCTCACGATTCCACATGGATGGCAATTGCAACAGATGATGGTGAAGCACAAGGATTCAAGATTGGATACAATGGATGGAACGATGTCGTACCAAGTATTCAGGATTCTACCCTGATTGGACTATCAACTATTGTTACAACACTTGGAATCCCTAACTCAATGGGCAAGCAAGCTGACATGTTCCACGTCGTGAATAATACAATAACTCACTTCAGAACAACCGGTCCGCAGAACTCAATAAACTATGCAGACATGTGTCTCAATGCTGGTGGATACAATACCACTATCACCGATAACACAATGACTGACTGTGGTGTTGGCGTATTCCTTACAAGAACAGGATTCAGCTACTATTACCAGCAAGCAAGCTGGGGTGCAGATGATGCGGTTATTGAGAATAACACATTCATCAACACAGAATCATTAGGAATTTGGTTCTCATCCAATGGATACGTTGATGATGCAGTAATCAAGAACAACGTCTTTACTGGTTCAACTGTGTCCAATTACGGTATTTATGCCCAGGACAGAACCAGTACCGGAATGCTAATTGAAGGAAACACAATTGCCAGCACAAAGAACCCGATCTACATGCGTGGTTCGTTGGACTGGACCATTAACGATAACACCATTACTGGACTTAGCGAATCTTCCTTATCTGGAATTTTAGTCAAGGATGGATATGGTGAAATCGATGGAAACACACTTGTCAATTCCGACGGTGGTATTCTGATTGATGGTGTAAAGTATGGATTCACTGCTAATGTGACCAACAACGACATTTCTCAGACCGCTGGCCGAGTTGCACCTGCAGCTGTTGGTATTTGGGCTGAAGATTGTGGTTCATCAGTAATCAACACTGGTGGTAACACTATCAGCGTAATGGAAAATGCAATCGTAACCGATGGCTGTGACCTAGTTGACTCAGGTTCTACACTATCCGCCCTCGGTGGAAGTGGTGGATCTGTTTGGACAGTACAAATCATGGAAGATGTGTACACACCTGGCACTGTTAACGCTAAGGAAGGGGACACAATTCGCTGGAGATCAAACAACTACTCAACTGACGTGAACAATCCTTACCACAATGTGGTATCGAATGCAACAGATGTTGGTGGAATGGCACTTTGGGCCTCTCCTGCAATCATGAACTTGGGCTCAACATGGACCAAGACCTTCAACACTGCTGGAACTTACGAGTACCACTGCAGTAACCACCCAACTACAATGTACGGAGCTATTGTTGTTACCTCAGGTAGCAGCGCTGGATTCACATCGGTTGGTGTTAACGTTGCAGGTTCCAATGATGAAGTAACTCTAGATGGAACAGCCGTCTCTGGATTCACTGCTGCAGTTGAGCAGTACGGTGGAGCTCTAACCCTTGAGGGAGGAGCACTACTATCCGGTGGCGCATACGGTGTCTACGTAGAAGATACAGATGTTGTAGTCGATGATGCACAACTAATTGCAGCAGGAGCTACAGGAACTGCACTCTACATCACAGGACTATCTTCGTTAGATGCTGCTGATATGGACACCTCTGGTCTATACGGTCTTTACACTGATGCAGTGGACTTCCGCTGGAACGGTGGAGATTCTGATGCTGGAACTGCTGTTATGGCAACCGCCGGTTCAGAAGGATCCGTTGAGAATGTAACATGGGCAGACGCAACAACTCAGATTGATGCTGGATCCTATGTCACAGTGACTTCAGTTGGTAACACAGTTGACGCATCTAAGTTAATCGTTGATGCAACAGCAGTTATCCATGAAGGTAACCTACTTGACTTGGACATCACTCACTTGGGTGTTGCAACAGCAGATGTTGGACTACTAATCAAGTCCACTGACGGTGCTCAAGCAGCATACGTCTCGCCTGCATATCGTGCACCTTACATGAATGCTGACGGTGACATGGAAGAGTGGTATGGAAACACTCTGAATCCATCTGATGATGCAATGCCTGGTGTAATGTCTAGCGATGATGCTGGTGAGGATTTCCTTACTACATGGGATGCTAACAATCTGTATCTTTCACTAACTGGTGTTGACATGGGAACTGCAGACTTGCAGATCTACATCGATTCTAGCACAGGTGGAGATACTAACGGCGACAGTTGGTATGTATCTCACGCTCTGCCATTCGCAGCGGACTATGTCTTCTGGGCAGAAGATGGTACTACCGGAAACTCTGGTCTGAAGGTCAATGGCTTCACAGGCTGGTCTGACGTATCATCGTCATGTGGTGGATTATCGTCTTACATCGGTAACTCTCTAGACACAGACTCTGAGATTGCAATTCCTTGGACTTGTATCGGAGAGCCTTCTAGCACAGTTCGTATGATTGTAGTCATACAGGATGAATCAACAGGTGCACTATTATCTGTTCACCCTGACCAGACTACTACAGCAGGTGCAACTGGACAAACCTTCACTGATGAGTTAACACTCCTCATGGGTCATAGTGACCTTGCAGAAGGTGACGATCTAAGCAACCACTTGCTAATCTACCGCAGCTACGTTGGTTCCAACAGTCCAAGCGATGCTAAGACCTACGACATTTCAGTCAAGGTTGATGCAGACTGTGCAGAGGATTGGGAAACAATCACTTCGGTTGACATGAGCACAAACGTTGCAGAAAGCATGGATATCAAGCGTGCATGCCCTGTAGTTACAAACTTAGTTGACATCACAGTTAACGAAGACAGTGGCTCATACACACTTACTATGACCGACAAGGCAGATGATGTGCAAGATGAAGAGTCAACCTTGACTTGGAGTGTTGCTAATGATTTGGACCCATCAAAGAGCCCAACTATGCTCCTTGATAGTTCTCTATCTGTCCAGACTATGACCATCACCCCTGACACCGATCAATTTGGTTCCTATGTGTTCCACTTCGAAGTCGAGGACAGTCATGGATTAACCGACAGTGCAACAATCACCTTTACTGTGGTCAATGTTAACGACGCACCAATCATCTGTAACGATGATAGGAAGGATGAACTTCTTGACAATTGTATGCCTGTATTCGCAGATGATGGAGCAGGTAACTTGAACGTAATCGATGAAGGAATCGGAGGAGTTAACAAATTCCTTGGCAATGTTGCTAATGATTCTACATCCTACGTGATTGACATGGCAAGTAATGACATGGCAAACGAGCAACCACAGGCTTACACATGGGGAGCACACATCAAGAGTGACGATGTAACAGTTGAACCATACTGGGTACAGAAGCAGTACTCCAGTGTTACAGCAATGTTCGATGAAATCGGTGCGGTAATGACTGCTGCTGGTGGCTGGGATGGTATCGCAATGAGCGGTGACCCTACTAGTATCACACCAAACGGTACTTACACACTACCTACATTGAACGATGTAAACCTACTAACCTACCTACTAGCCCAGAATGGCTGTGGAACCGTATGGTACCAGGAATACATGGACTCTAGCGGTAACAAGGTTACAGCTGTTCGATCTGATGATGGACCTGCTGATTGTGACAGTACAATCGATACCAGAGGAAAAGTATACTCTGGACTAAACCATACTAGTTTCTGGTTGGAAGCATACGGTGTCGACACCGCAGACTTCACAGAAGGATGGGATGACGTCTTTGCTGATGGATTTACCACTACAAGTGGCTACAACCCATGTCCAGCATTCACTGTATCAGTCAGTGCAAATGAACTTGCAATTGATGAGAACAGTGCTAACGAACTTGGTGGCGAATGTACAATTGTTCTAACATTGAATGATGATGGTGGATATTGTGCAAACACCTACATGGGACGTACTGCAAATGTCAAGGCGAGCTGTGTTTCATACACCTGGTTGATTGACTACGATATCGTACACCCAGTATACGGACCAATGACTGTTACAGGTTGTTACAACCTATACCTCGGGCTGTCGTCCTTCGTACCTCCATACTACCCAGATGGAACACCAACTGGAATGAATTCTGCAATCTGTCTGGCCTACTCTTGGGTTGGAGAGAATACAGATGCTGAAGACTTCGAGGTTAACTTCTCAGTTACCCCGGTAAACGATGCACCTGAAATTCTAGATTGGGATCGACAGGATGGAATCAACATTGTATCCAACGCTGGAGACGTACCTAGTTTCCCGTGGAAGGTTACTCTAACAGAGGATGATGAGGACATCAATAACCTGACCTACGATCTATCTGCTATGAAGCACGATAACGACCATAACGATGAAGATCTCGCATGGAGTATCGTCAAGGCAGAAACTTGTGATTATGAGGATTACTTCTCAGTAACAATTGTGGATGATGAGATATCTTTCGACCTGATTAAGGATGCTACAACAAATGCACCTGAATGGGAAGTAGACTATCTGAACAATGCTGGTACACACCAGAAGAATCCACTATCTGGAGAATTCTGTCCAATTACTATGTACCTACATGACACTGCAGATGCACCGAGCTACATACCAAACTACGATATGAGCACTGCTAACTATCAGCAAGGTGAAGACAGTGTAACATTGTACATCCGTGTTGACAACGTCGCAGAGAATGTGCCTGATTACTTCCTAAGTACTGAAGCAGACCAAGCATTTGACTTTAACGACGTTACTGGAATCATGCCAAAGACCTACGTGCCAACAACTGTCACAGTCGGTCATGGTGGAGATGAAGGACCATACAACTACGCTCACATGTTGGAACTTACATTCCACAGTGATGGGTACAACAGTGTGGATGATACTGGATTGGAATACGTAAACCTTGGAACTCAGTATGTGACCCCACCGGCTTACGGTGAGACACTAGAAGTTACAGACTATGTCTACATCACTTCTTCAAGCACTAGAGTTTGGGTCGAAGTAGATGTCCTAACCTGTGTTACTGAAACTTGTGATATGACAGCATCACCTGCTGACCGTTACTTCGGTTACTCCTTCCCATACGCACACAGCTGTATCAACAGCAATGGTGAGCAAGGAGAAGCATGGAGTTGCCCTGGTGAAGTTGGAAGTTCCAGTTTGAATGCTGATGGCACAACGTCTACAATTACCTTGAACAACAAGCGTAGACCAATGCTAGAAGATCAAGATTGGTGTAACAACATCATGAGTACTGATGACATCGGAAGAGATTGTGCACAGCCACGAACATTCGGGCAGCTAACAACCGTTAGCCCACAACCTCTGCCAGTAGTCGTACGCTTGATTGGAACTGCAGATGTACCATCATTCGCACCGTCAATGATTGCGATCAGCGCTGCTGGTCTCTTCGTCAGTGCACTGGTTCTACAGAGTCGTCGTGATGAGGAAGAGGAATCCCTTGAGGACCTAATTCTTGAAGGTGATGAGCAAGCAGTGAGCCCAGTTATCGCTACTATCCTAATGGTGGCAATTACAGTGGTTCTTTCAGGTGTCCTCTATGTTTGGGCATCTAGCCTTGCTGACACATCTGCAAAGGGAGTACCTCGGTTCTCTTTCTCTCTTGACTACGAAGATGGTGGAGATTCTTACTTCCACCGAATCGTTGTAGATCAGAGTGAACTTGAACTTGCAACACAGGCTATGATTGTATCAGTAAGTTACACTGATGACAGTGGAGCAGCAGTTGAAATGTCGTACAGTTTAGCGGATACTACCGTTTACGGGTTCTTCCCGGGTAACTCGGATAGCATGGTAACGTTCCAGGACAGTATTGATCCAAAGTCACCGCTAAAGTCTAGTTTCGGCTCTGGTGATACAATTTACATCAATGCAACTGATGACCAAGGTAATCTGATCACTGACATATATGTCTCAGTAAGCTATGTGCCAAACACTGGTCCAGGAGCGGTTCTCCGCACTTGGCAAGGCGACGCAGCCCTTTGAGACAGAAACTCAGGAATGAGGTAGTGAGTTAATCTCACTCTCCCTTTCGAGGGGGAGTGGATTACTCGACTTGTAGTAGAAGTAAAACACCCACCTTTGGAGGTGGGGGAAGCCCCGCAAAGGAGTGCGGCCTCAGGACTTAGGTCCTGAGGCCCTCCCCTATGTACCCCTAATTCTCTTTTTTATATTCAAGCAAGTCCAAGTGCGTAAGCCCTGTCCCATGAAGTGAGGAGAGGAAATGGACAAGCCACTTTGTGTAGCCTTCGATTGCGATGGCGTTCTTACAGATTCAATTTCCTCATGGAAGACTATACATGACCACTTTGGAACAGATTCCAAAGAACTTCTTCAACAATTCATGAATGGTGAGATTACCGATCGTGAATTCATGGCAGCAGATATTGCATTATGGAAGGACAAATCTCCCAAAATACACAGAGACGATTTGTTCAGAGCCTATTCTGGTTGTAAACTAATGAAAGGGGCACAGAGTATCGTAGCAGATTTACAAGCTGCGGGAATACATGTTGCCATCGTTTCAGCAGGCGTGGATATATTCGTACAATCGATTGCAGGCCTGGTAAAAGCCGATGACTGGATTGCGAATGGTTTCGAATTCGATGATGATGGCTGGTTGCTCGACGAAGGAATAGTCAGAGTACCCTCAATGGAGAAATACAAGTCTATTCAGAAACTTTTGGACATCCTAGATTGTCCACCTGAAAGGTTGGTTTCTGTGGGGGATTCAAGTATGGATTTATCGATGAAATTGGAGGGTTCTACCTTCATAGGATTCAATCCTCAGAGAGAAAGTGCAAAACTTGCGTTCGCAGAGGCTGGAGTAACAGTTATAGAATCCAAAAACCTCGATGATTTACGTTCTTACCTTGGTCTTCATTGACCAAGTTATTTACAAAAACGGCGTACTGAGTGGCTATTTTTGTGAGTGGGCCCGGTGGGAATTGAACCCACGATCAACTCGGTGTAAGCGAGGTGTCATAACCGCTAGACCACGGGCCCAGCCAGTCCTAATTGGCACCTCTTTTTGAATAGCACCCCTCTAACTTCAAGAAGTACGGGCTCTCGTAGGTATACAATGGATGAGGAAGTCCAAGCCCTGGCGGCTCGCCTAGTTCGCCGTCTAAAAGAGGTAAAAGCAACGATTACCGTTGCCGAATCTTGTACCGGGGGCCTTCTTGCAAGCACCTTAACCGATATCTCAGGTGCTAGTGGATGGTTCGGCCAAAGTTGGGTATGCTACTCATATGATTCAAAGGTCAATGAACTAGATGTTGAAAGGGATATTTTAGAGTCAAAAGGAGCAGTTAATGCAGCAGTCGCAATACAAATGGCAGAGGGTGCACGGGCTCGATCTGGTGCCGATATTGCGATTTCAATAACTGGTATCGCAGGACCAATAGCCCTTAATTCGAATAAGCCAGCTGGTTTAGTTTACGTTGGAATAGCCTCTGCACATTGGGCAAATGCCGAATCTGTCCAAATGGGTGGAACTCGGCAAGAGAATAAAATCTCATTCGTTCACTTTGCTCTAAAAACAGCAATCGATTGTTGGGATAGAGCGAAAGTACGTCAAAAGGATGCAATTGCTGAGAAGGAAAAGGAAGTGGCAAGTGCAGCAGTGGAGAACGCTAAATCTGAAGCAGAGCGGTCGCGTAGAGTTGCAGAGGCTAATGCGTCTTGGCAGGAAGAATCTTGGGAAGACCCCGGAACTTCAGTTGGCGATGACACAGATGTTGCATGGGATGGCAAGTGAATTTAGTTTTCATTGAAAGTATCCGAACACCTCTTGTACGTCCGATTATGTCTTGTAAATATGGCAACCTCTTGGGGCGTGATTCTCCAGCACTTAATGAGTGCGGGGCTTCTTGCTACTCGTGGAGTTAAAGAGAGCCTTGAGTCACATCAGGACCCTTTAGGATTGATTGCAGACTTACGTTCTAAGGGTATTAAAGGGCCACTTTCGGTCGATATGATTCCTTCAAACTCCGGAAGAGTCATCGCTCCAATACTTGAAGCACAACCTGAATTGGTTAGCCTACGTAACAACCTTCCAGATTGGAAGCGTGAAGATTTCCCAATGGATGCAGTCGATGCTATGATCGACATTGACATCCATTACGATATTACGGGAAACAGTACTACTGAAGGAAAAATGGCCGACATTAACAATGCATTCAATGACCGGTTGGAAAGACTTCGAAAACTGATAATCAAGAATTCTAATCTTCCAAGAAGTCCGATGGAAATAGCAAGACTACAAGCGGAGAAGGGTCGATTTCAAGCAAGAGAAAATATCGCCGTAGCAATCGGTTTGGTGAACGACCCTAGGCATACAAAGAACGGTCACCTGATGTTCTCATTGGAAGATGCAAGTGGAGAAATCAGTTGCTTGTTGATGAATCGGAAAGGTGAGGATAGAGTAATTGAGCATGCGCAAATTGTAGAATCTGGTTTAATGCCCGATGACGTGATTGGAGTTTCGGGTACATTTTCGCAGAATGGTGACCTGTTCTATGTCAATGACTTACATTTCCCGATGGAAGAGAATCATGAAAAGAAATTTGCAGAGCAAGGCGTTTCAGTGGCTTTCCTTTCCGATATTCACGTTGGTAGCAAAACTTTCCTCGAAGCGCAATGGTATAAGATGGTTCAATGGTTCAAAACCGACCCACTTGCTCGTACAATCAAGTATCTTGTATTGTCTGGAGATTGTGTTGATGGAGTTGGGATTTATCCGGGGCAAGATAAGGAATTAGCAATCAAAGATTTGTATGGCCAATACACAAGATTTGCTGAACTACTCGAGTTACTACCTGAATGGGTAGAATGTATCATGCTACCTGGTAACCACGATGCGGTTAGGCCTGCTGAGCCTCAACCAACTCTGGAACCAGAAATCCAGCAGGATTTCAATAGCACTACATTTGTGGGCAACCCTTGTGATTTCAGTCTCGATGGTGTAAGGCTACTATCTTACCATGGTAAATCGATTGACGATTTCGTTGCAGGTCTACGAAATGTGACATACAAAGACCCTGTTGAAGCAATGCGACAAATGCTTCGTCGTCGTCACCTAGCCCCTCAATGGGGAGGTAAAACCCCACTTTCACCTGAGCCAGAGGATGGCTTAGTCATCAGGGAAGTCCCCGATATATTCGTTACAGGTCACGTCCATGGACATGCTTGCACTGATTTTAGAGGTACGACTTTGGTTTGCTCTTCAACTTGGCAAGATCAAACATCATATCAGAGGATGTTAGGATTCCAGCCGAAGCCATGTATGTTGACGATAGTGAACTTAGGAACTAACAAGTCAATATCTATTCCATTCGCTTGATTACCAGAGGTGCCCTTCTAGAGTACCTTCAGTCACGACTTTTGTGATTCCAGTAATGCCATTGGCATCATCGACAAGCAGCAGATGTATCGCTCTATTATGAATCCCAGATTCAAATTGTTCACCTCGATGTTCTACTCCGATAAGTGTTCCATCTAATTCGGCAAACATCCATGCTGCAGTTGCCTTAGGAAGGTCCTGTTTGCGAATTAGCAACCATCTCAGCCCATTCATTTCTTGGCGTAAGTCGCCCTTGATTTCGTGAAACCATCTATACCGCATGGCTCACACCTTGAATCTCAAAAGGGCAACAGCGCCACCCATGCCGAGCAATTGTTGTCCAGCATCATGGTCGGTTGAACATTGAACTAATACAGCACCGATATCGCTTAAATTGGCAACAATTGATTCCCAATCAGATTCTCGCAATAAATCAGCACTGACAAGCAGAGTTTCAATGGCCCCTTCATTCAATGATTTCTCAATCATCTCTCGACCATATGCGACTGGCCCATCAATTGCAATCCGCTTCCAGGCTTCTTCTAGCAGGGCTGTTTCTTTGACAACCGCATGTTCCGATAACACGTCTCCTGCCAAACCTTCACTGATAACTTCGTTAGCAGCACCTCTTCCACCCATACTTGTGGCGACCAATTTCTTTGCACCATTAATCAGAGGTGCTAGTTTTTCTCTAGCATGACCCGGCCCACAGATAACAATCGGTGTACCTTCGGGAATTGAATCATTTGATTCATTTGCAATTTTTTCGAAGAATGATTTTGAAACTCCTTCACTAACTTTGGCGATTGTATACTTTCCACCACCACGCATAGTCCAAGTAGATACTTCTCGCAGACCTCTGCTACTAACCTCGAACATGATTACTTCATCAGATTCAACAACCAAAACTACAACTTTGGTTCTTCCACTATCTGTACAGGATTGCCTGATTAGGTCTTTATCAACTAATGGGAACTCACGATGTGAAGTGAGTTCAACATCATCTCGTACTGCAACAAGATGGGTGTGATGGCTTCCTAGGTCGATTTGAGCTTCCTCAATAATACCATGGACCCGTAAAGAGTCAGCAAATGTTTGAAATTCATTAGATTTAATTGCTAATTTAATCCACATTTTCTTCCTTTCAGCAGGCTTGGCCCGTCCACCTTCTTGTCCAGCAGTAGTTTGATCACGTCTTTCACCAAGCATCCCTATGCTTCGACCTTGCACACAAAGGCGAGCTAATGTCCATAAATCATCTTCGCAATCAATACGAAGCCGATACAGGCCAAAATCTTGTTTTAAGACTTGCATTATACTTCACCCAAAGACGCCGAGAAGGTTTCCATCTTCATCCATATCCATGTCTGCAGCAGCAGGGCGCTTAGGTAATCCTGGCATTGTCATAATTTCACCAAGAACTGCAACTATGAAACCAGCACCGGAGTTCAGCCTGAATTCACGAATAGGTATTTCGAATCCAGTCGGTGCTCCCAACAAGTTTGGATCATGACTGAATGAATACTGTGTCTTTGCCATACAAACTGGAAGGTGGCCATAGCCCCAAGATTGGATTTGCTTGAGTTGACGGTCAGCCTTTGCTTGAATATTGATTCCATCAGCACCATATAATCTGGTGGCAATGCGTAAGGCCTTCTCTTCAACAGGTGTATTTTTGTTGAAAAGAGGTGTAAATGGGCGGCCTGCGGCAATGTGGTCTTGGCAAGATGAAACTACAGCCTTGGCTAAATCAGCACCACCTGCGCCACCTTTGGCATGAACTTCGGTAAGGCATACATCCGAAGCACCTGAGGCACGAGCACATTCGATTATACATTGTAATTCAGCATCGGTATCGCTTGCGAATCTATTGACTGAAACTACCACCGGCATTCCAAATATCGACATATTTTTGATGTGTCTATCGAGATTACTCTGTGCTCCAGTTCTTACCGCTTCAACATCTTCAGTTTCAATTTCTTCTTTGGATGGGCGACGTGCAGCGCGGGCTCCAAATGCTCCCCCGTGCAATTTCATTGAACG
>Ga0308019_10000341_pt1 | contig 29281 bp, 14 predicted proteins | sample Neamet284_FD_203135 | JGI IMG/M metagenome (GOLD analysis project Ga0308019, IMG submission 203135) | Marine microbial communities from water near the shore, Antarctic Ocean - #284 | ecosystem: Environmental > Aquatic > Marine > Unclassified | place: Southern Ocean | collected 2014-10-01
ATGGATTGCTCCAAACGCTACGTCCACCTTTGGACCACAGATTACAGTAAATTCATTTGTCAATTGGACTTTGAGAGACGGCAGAACCATCGGCGAATTACCGAGTGGCTGGGACCTCGATATCGAGTGCAGGGTGTTAGGGATGAACATGACAGCAGGTATGTTCCATGCAAATGGAGATGCTGGATGTCTTTTCCCAATGCAAGATGTAGCACCTGGCCCCCACACGGCCCAAATGAGAATTTTTGTTGAAGGTGCTGCCTCGACAATTGAATTTGATTTTATTCGAACAGATGCCCCGCTAGAACTGACTACTCCAGTTCCAATGATTCAAGTGGAACAAAGAGGAAGTACACATGTTGATGCATCTGTTTTTGGATATGACCCCGATGGTCAAGATGTGCTCATTCAAGCGGCAGAACTTACTGGCGGTTCAGTATCCGATTTTTCATTCATTGTTGACCAAGATCAACGTGGAATGACATTGAATCATATTGTGACTGGTGAGGGACTTGATGGTGCAGATCTCAAAATCACTCTACGTGCAGATGGAAACGGTGTTATCGATGAGGCAGAAACCACAGCAATGATACAAATAATTCCTGTCGATGACCCAGCCGTCAAAATCGCAGATGTGCCAATGCAGAATTTGATTGAGGATGGAGGTCAAATTTTGTTGAATCTTTCAGATTATGTGCAAGACCCCGAAGGTGAAATGCTGTTTGCTACAATCGGTGGGGAGACCACTGGAGTTTATGGTCCAGTTTCCTTCGCAATTTCCAATGGTCAAATTACTTTAGCGCCTCTTCCAAACAGTAACGGGGCTACCGTGATTCATCTCCTTGTTGGCGATGGCACGACTTTACCAGTCGAGTTAGACATTCCTCTGTATGTTGAACCAGTTAATGATGCCATCATTATCAACGAATCGGCCTGGTCGTTGACCATACTTGAGGATGAGAGTTTGTACCTTAACCTCTCCGAGCTTGGGTGGGATTTGGATGGTGACAATCTCTTTTGGACCATTAACAGCAGCTCACAATCTGTAAATGTCATCCGTTCTTTTTCGCAATTCATCATCACCCCAATCTTGGATTACTCCGGCTATGATGATTCGACTACAATCAATATCACAGATGGAACGCTCATGGTAATGCAGACGTTGAAAATCACCGTCACTCCATCGCCTGACGCCCCAATCTTAACGCTCCGTGAATTGAACCTCATTGATTCAACTGCCGGCAGTCTTCAATGGTGGGTCTACGATGCTGATGGAGTCATTCCCTCAGATACAGAAGTTCAAGTGAATGGGACCATTATTGAGAACCTCACCCATTCATGTGTCTTTGACCCGTTGGATTTAACCAACCGTTGCCTCTCGATGTTACCGCTTCCATCATTCCAGAATGGAACTGTTGAAGTGCGTGTCTCAATCTATGATGAAGAACTTGGCACCAACACTGTTGCCTACATTTCGGTTAATATGTCTCCTTCCCAACCTGAACCGACGTCCACAACCTCGGACTCAGAGGGCTTTGATTTGTTCAGTGCAAACCTTCTCGCCACATTGAGTTTAGTTGTTCTCATCATTCTAATCAGCACTATTGCTTTTCTTCGGAAGGGAACGAAAAGTTATTCCGAATTACCGATGGTTGAAGTTGAAGTTGAAGAAGATGTTGGAGACGAAGAAACCGACGCTCCGATTAGCAGCGGTTTGTTGGCTCGGGCCTCACAAAAAAAGTAATTTAAAGTGGGATATTCCCATGTTTCTTAGGAGGGCTCCACTGCCTTTTTGATTGGAGGATATTGAGCGCTCGACACAGCCGAAGACGGCTTTCGCTCGGTTCGATTACATCATCGAGCCATCCGTTACGAGCAGCCACATACGGGTCTCCGAATTTGGCCTTATACTCTGAAATCAAGCGTTGTCGAGTTTCTTCTTTTTGGCCTTCAGGTGCTTTAGCAATTTCAGCCCGATGAATGACATTTACTGCTCCCTCTGCACCCATGACGGCCAATTCAGCAGTCGGCCATGCGATGTTGTAATCACTTTGCAAGTGTTTGCAAGACATAGCCAAGTACGCCCCGCCGTATGCTTTTCGAGTTACAAGGGTGAGTTTAGGAACCGTCGCTTCTGCATATGCGAACAAGAGTTTAGCTCCATGGCGAATGATTCCGCCCCATTCTTGGACAACCCCGGGCAAAAACCCAGGTACATCTTCAAAGGTAACCAATGGAATGTTGAACGAGTCACAAGTACGAATAAAGCGGGCAGCCTTGATCGAGGCGTCGATGTCTAAGCATCCAGCGAGTACCTTCGGCTGATTTCCAACAACGCCAATTGTCTTACCCTCTAATCGTGCAAAACCTATGATGATGTTATCCGCATATGCTTCAAACAGTTCCACAAAGATACCGTCATCCACAATTTCTTCAACCACTTTGACCATGTCATACGGTTTGTTTGGATTATCAGGTACCAGTGTTTGCAATTCGGTGTTTGATCGCTCAGCGGGGTCTGCTGTTTCTTCACGGGGCGGGTCTGCCATATTGTGGTCGGGTAAATACGAGAGAATCTCAGAAGCCAAACTGCAAGCATCTTCTTCATCATCGGCAATCAAACAAGCGATTCCAGAACGTGATGCATGGAGGGTCGCTCCTCCAAGTCCAGCCGCATCGATTTCACCTTCAATTACTTCAGGGGTTTCAAGGGGAGAGGAGAGGAATAATTGTCCATGTTCTTCACCCAATATGGTAAAGTCAGCTAAACTCGCTGCAAGTGCAGATACGCCAACGACTGGTCCAAGAACCAAACTAATGATTGGCACTCGACCACTGCACTGAACTAATCGGTCGAGTAATTCACCGGTTCCCGCCAAGGCAGAAATCCCATCATGGGCTCGTTGTCCCCCGCCGTCCCACATTCCGATAATTGGTGCTTTTACACGTTCTGCCATTTCGATAATCTTAGCGATCTTCTTGGCATGGATTTCACCCATACTTCCACCGTGTACGCTGAAGTCTTGTGCGAAACAGTAGATGCGTCGTCCATTTACAGTTCCATGGCCTGCGACAACACCGTCGCCGAGTGTGTGGTGAAGGAACATACCATTGTCGGTTGAACGATGGGTTGCAAATGAGTCGATCTCAATGAAAGAGTCTTCATCGAGAAGCAAGCTAATTCTATCTCTTGCCGTACCTCTACCGCTGGTGCGGATTGCTTCTTGACGCTTCAATCCGCCACCGAGGCGAGCTTGCTCACGCTTGTATTGGAGTTCCTCGAGGCGTTCACTCGAATTCCCTGCCATATCTTGTCCACCACTTCTCGGTTTTTCATTCAAGCGCTCATGAACGAAGTAAATTGTTCCCTTCTCCGCAAAGGTTTGAAGCAATTGCATCTTGGATTTCCATCCCGTTTGAAAGCGCCCAATGAACCTTGACGACTACGGTTTCAGGTGCTGCCACGCTACCATGTCCAAGGATTCCCATTTCGATCTGCTTTCGCCCTTTTGAGTATACATTCATGTCAACTGGCCCATGGATGCATTGATTTGTAACAACAACTGGGATTTCACGATTAACACAGCGGGTAAGGGCGCGCCAAAGTTTAGTATTTTCTGGAGCATCCTTGGCGGGGTCGTCGATTGGCAGATGGCCGAGGCCAGTACCTTGAATGATAACTGCCTGTACACCGGTTAACACGATTGCTTCAATTTCCTCAGAGTGAAGCCAAGGTCCTGCAACGAACTGCGCAATCCGAACACTTGTTTCGTACGTTGTAGGCCGAATGCAGATGGTGCGTGAGGTTTTTTGATTGAGAGTTTCTTGATATCTCTCTTCCAATAAGTGGGAGCACTTGCCATTGTCTATTGAGATCATTGCCAATGCTTCACAATTGACCGGCTTGAACGCATCTCTTCGGGATGAATGTAATTTACGAACACCAATTCCAGGATAAACTGCACATACTCCATCGCTGTTGGTTGCATGCATCACAACGACGACTCCGTCGCCAGCATCGCCACATGGGGCTGGGGCATTGGCAGCCCAATGAACTGCAGAAAGTAAATTTTCGGTGGCATCAGAAGAACCTCGGTCAGATGAACGTTGTGAGCCAACAAATACAATTGGGCCAGGAGGAGTTTCACCTTTCCCTCCCCAAGCAAAACTCAAAGCCGCTGAGGAAAGATGCAGTGTGTCAGTACCGTGGGTGACTACAACACCGTCACAACCGTCTTCGAAGGCTTGCTTTGATGCTTGAATGATGACATTCCAATGCTGCGGGCGGATATCATCGCTAAACATATTGCCAAGTTTAACCGCTTCAATATTGGCAAGTTCCGAGAGTTCAGGTAAGGCAGCAATCAATTCTTCAGGTTCAAATCGAGCAACGACCGCTCCTGTTGCATAATCTACCTTGGATGCGATTGTACCACCTGTGTGGAGTATTCTGACCCGAGGGAGGGAGGTGTTGGCCGTAACTGTGGATGAGGGTGAAACATCTGGTGAGTTCGACGTCCCAAGGATTTCTATTGACACTACATCTTCCAGTGGATAATTTGCGTTATATCCGTTGACAAGTTTCACAGAAACATGGTTTTTTGCTGCTGGATGAAGTGCAACCCCTTCAATGGTCGTTGGGCCGTTGTGGCTGTTGACCTCGACTTTCACCCGTTGTCCAGCGGTGGGAGCATCAACCATGTATTCTCCACACGCCGAGAGCACATCAACAGTTCGCAACATCGAAGGTAAAAAACGAACAGTTCTTTCTTTCGATAGAATGGTGCCGGGAGCGGGGCTCGAACCCGCGACCTTCGGATGTCTCAGACATCGCAAATAGGTTTGCACGTCATACGATGGCCCGTTAAGGCTGCCCTATGAGTCCGACGCGCTACCAACTACGCCACCCCGGCTTATCTCTCGCCTGTCGCGTTACCCATTTCAACCATACGGATGAAAAGTGATGTAAATTAACCGTAGGCTTCATGCACTCTACTCCTTAGGAGCAAGTATGGTTGACCTCAATACCGCTATGTCTGCCGCCTCTGTCGACCGCCAAAAAAGAGTGGCTGATGAGGGCAAAGAACGAATGAAGCGGCGCAGCGGGCGCGACCTTGGAATAGAGGCTTTTGACCCCGTCAAACACGTTTCGAAAGAAAAGGCAGAAACCGCATCAATGTGGCTCGTCATCGCCTTTTCGGTCACTGTTTCTTTGTTGATGCGATATGTGTTAATGCCAAGAACAACTGTCGAGAAATCGGACATACTCTACCTGGCTCCATTGTCTGCTATCTTCCTCATTCCGCAGATTCATCGCATGATTATGCCAGCAGACTTCAATGAATTGTATACGAAAGGAACATGGTTCAAAGCAGGTTTTCTACATACCTTCACTTTCTTAGCTATGGCATTCTTGTTGGTCAATCCGCCGTTAGGTGATATTGTTGCACCACAATTGGCTGAAAAATGGGTTTTAGTTCAAAATGAAGGTGAAGATTTTAATTTCTCCAAAGGTGCAGGTGAAACCGGTACGGTCACTTGGGAAGTTCAACAAGACGCTAAATTGACTGGAGATATCTGGCTGCTTTTCGGATTAGCAGATAACGTAAATGTCGAGGGGGCAGAAGTCACCGTTCAGTTGACAAATAATGGCGGAGTATCCGAATTGGTAAGTGACGCTAATTTTTGGTCGAATAATTCCGAAGTCATCTCGAATGCGACTGGGAATATTTCCGATACTCGTTCGTCTTCCATTCTTATGCCTCACGGGCAGTTAGATCAGGACTTTGCAATACTTCTTGGCTCAAACCTCGCAGTGGGGGAGCATCGTATTACCGTGACTATCGTTGAACAAGGAGACCCTTGGGAAAACAGCCGTGTATATACATGGGTCTTGAAAGTCGTCGAACAACTTCCTGAAGTGTCTGCTTCATGAAAGTAAATCGCTGTGTGCCGACAAGATCGTGTTGAGTAAGCGACTAATTCTGTGAACATCACGCTGTTCTTGAGTTTGTTTCTGCAATTGTCTTTTTCGGAATACATGAACTAAAGGGGCAATTGCTGTCCAGCACATCAAGTCGAGGCATCGATTGGTAAAGGTCGTCATATTCTTTCCGACGTCGTCAGCAGGGTGTTCTTTTCCAACGCCCTTAAGGTGAAAGTGAAAGTGAAGTTAAGTTCGTAAATGAATCACGAGACGTGCGGTGAGTGCGTCCAACTGTATTTGCTCTCCACCGCCTTCAACCAAGCGATAATCGACTTCTGCCATCCATTCGGTCATGTCCAATTTGGCATCCTCGGTAAGGAAGTCCGCAGTGTATAATTCTCGATGCAATTGGTTTACGAAATCAGTTCCAGCAAGGCCGTATTTATCCAACAATTCCCTCAACCGTCGGCGTGCTGCATGAAATCCATCGTCTCGGCAGGCCATGAGGAATTGGTGCAATGCTTCGGGAGGTGCAGTCGCCGAAGTTTCGTAAATAAGATCACGAGTTACTTTCATGTCTAATGCTGCAGCGACTTGGAGTCCAGTGATTGCTTTCCTAAGGTCACCTTGTGATATTCGGGTCAATGCATCTCCAGCATCTTCTGCTAATTCCACCCCTTCTTCTTTGGCAACATAATGGATTTGAGCATTCACATCTGCATCAGCAAGTGGCCGGAACCGGAACACTGCGCAACGTGATTGGATCGGCTCAATAATCTTCGAAGAATAATTGCATGACAATATAAATCTGCATGTTTCGGCATATTGCTCCATGATTCGGCGCAAAGCTCCTTGTGCATCATTGGTCAGGGCATCGGCTTCATCAAGAAAAATAATTTTGAATGAAGCACCGCCATAGGGGGCAGTTCGAGCGAATTGCTTAACTTTGGTACGTATACTCTCCAATTTCCGTTCATCAGATGCGTTCATTTCGAGTAGATTCCTACGATATTCTTCTCCAAATACGTCCTTTGTCAAGGCCATTGCAGCAGTTGTTTTCCCAGTCCCAGGCGGGCCGGCAAACAGTAAATGGGGGAACTCTTTCTTTTCTGAGTAGATTGTCAAACGCTGCACAACTGCTGCCTGACCCCGTATTTGGTTGACGGACTGCGGGCGGTGTCTTTCGACCCAAAGTTCGCTCATGGGAGTATGTCGTTGGCGAGCCTCCTTGAACATTCTCCTTTCAATCGAAGAAATAGTCCTTCAGATTTCAGTTTGACAATTATTTTCTGATTCTCTGATTGAGATTCATGACAGCGAAGGGAAAAGACAGTATATGGCGCAGGACTTGAACGCATTGAGGCCCATGCTACGCGAGACTGCCCCCCGTCGGACCACCTTGACCATCTTCCTCGTTTTGATGTTCATATTTGCAGATTTATTGTTACCACAAACATTGGATTATGATGTCGAACTTGCCGAGCAGCATCACGTTTCCCTGGTGACTTCGACCGTTTCTGCTTTGAACGACACCGCTCTTGATGAGTACAATCCAAGTTCAAATTATAATCAAAGCGGAGCCCGACTCCTCGGAATTTCTGATACTGGTTTTGACAGCCGACTTTTATTTGAATTCCCGTTGAACTACACCTCATCGGATTCAATTCACTCTGCAACGTTAAATCTCGTTTGTGTCGAGGATTCTCTGGCATCTCCAAATCTTTCAATTTATGCAACAACTCCATCATCATGGAATTCTACAACCGCTACTTGGGCTCAATCTGATAATGGCGTCCCTTGGAGTACCGCCGGCGCAGATGACTCCAGTGACCGTGGAGTTTGGGAGCCTCCATTCCGGTCCACATCCAGTGGGACATTTGACATCAACGTTACAGCAATTGCACAGCATGCCGCTTCAGCGAATCAGTCATCTGTGAATATTCTTCTTTCTGGTCTCGGTTCACAATACGATTGTTCACTCTCTGAAACTACGAATACCCTTAGCCGCCCTGAACTTGTTCTCGTGACTTCGGCCACAGCTGCTGGCAATGGTGGTTCAGTTACTTCGGATTTCGCAGTTGATGGTAGGCCATTGATGAGTGGTGATTTGGTTTTGACTGCAGATACAACACCGACCCTTTCATATAATTCGTTGATTGGAGACCATGTTGAATATCAGCTTTCACTCGATACCGAATTCAAAATCGACACCGACCTTGGATGGCATTATTCCACACTTTGGAATGCATTCACGACAACATCCACCGGTGGGACTTACTCTGTTCCAGCGACAGAACAATTTTCGAACGGAACTTATGTCTATTATCGGGTTCGAAGTATTGATTCCACAGATACTTTGAGTGATTGGTCTGTAACCCAAAGTTTCATCCTTCCAGCACATGATGTGACTGACAATGGGGATGGGACAGCAAGCGTTGAAGTCGATGTAGACGATCTCGGGCCTATCGGCTCATTTATTGAAGACTCTTATTCGAATCAGCTGAGTAAGAATACAAAATACGGCTCTGTCGATGTCATGGAAACCAGTGTTACATCAAACAAAGAGTCACTTATTCATCTCCGAATCAATCTCGGTTTACTTGGTCTTCCTTTGAATGCAACAATTCTTGATGCCCAAATGGATTTAACTCGCGACTCATCCTCCAACAATGCCCTTCTTTCAATGCACGAAATGACTCCAAATCAGTGGGTTGAAAGTGAAGTGACTTGGAATCGAGGCTCAAACTCAAACGGTTGGTCAGACGGTGGCCGAGACTTTTCATCCACGGCATCCGACACAGGAATAAATGGTTCACAAACAAGTTCGAAGTTTAGTTTTGGATTTACCGATGTTCTGCAAAATTGGGTCGAGAGTGGTTCGACTGACAGTGCTGATTTCATGATTACTGCTCGAGGGCAAAACGAAGCATACTCGTCAACAGGCACCAAGAGCACCGTCTTCTTTTCTTCCGATGTTGTTGATGATGCAAAGAAACCAGCAGTTTCGATTACTTATTCATGGGGCAACCCTCTTTCAAACATAAGTCTAACATCTCCTCTTCCCGGAGAGGCAGTTTGGAATCAATCCGGCCATAACTTCACTGCAAATTTGACTCCTTCAGTTTCATGGATTCCAACCACCTTTGCGTATGATATGGTTCTTCAACTTGCCACCGATGAACAATTCCGCGACCTTGTTTTGGTTTCAAACACAGTTTCAGATAACGACTTTGCACCTTCTGATGGTATTCTCAACATGACTGGAAACCTTGCTCTAACAGCAGGGAACATGTACTTTTGGAGAATGGCACCCCTTGATTCGGATGGGCGATATGGCCCTTGGTCAACATCGAGTTTCCTCGTAAGTTCACTTGAAAGTACCTGGCTCGGTGCTGACCGGTATGAATTCCGAATGAAACATGGAAATGGGACCAGTGATGGCCTTTACCCTGAATGTCTTGACACCTATCTCGATAGTGGTACTCCTTCGCAGAATTATAACGATGAATCGAAACTTCAAATTGCCTATAACACGTATCCTATCGAAGCTGTTGGCCTTTTGAGTTGCAATTTACGCTCGAACCTTTTGCCAGTAGGTTACGCAGTGGAATCAGCTCATCTTTCGATGATGATTGGAAGTTCTCCTTCCAATTCACCAAACGTAGCCGTTTGGGAAAGTCGCCAGCATAATTGGACGGATTCGGGTGCTACTTGGGCAACCTATGATGGTACAAACAGCTGGGGAATGTCTGGGGCGAAAGGTTGGGAACGTTCTTCTTTGCTTGATTCCTTTCAACTGGACACTTCGTATGTGAACGGTGACCGAATCGATTGGAACGTTACCTTAGGTGTCCAAAACGCAATGCGTGAAAACCGTAGTGTGGATTTCCTCATTGGTATTTTGGGCGCAGGTAGCGGCCAAAGCCGTGAAGTTCAATTATATCCTGGCTCATCTCAGGATGCACAAAAACCCGAATTGACTTTCGTTTATGTGCCAGGTTCAAACGTTGTGCCAAATGATCCAACACCGCTGACTCCTCTCAATGCTTCTTGGTCAATGGGAACAGGTGTCGACCAAACTCCAGAGAAGCGCCCTTCGCTCAGTTGGTCGTTTGGAAGCAATCTTGCTGTTGGTGGTTGGGCAGTCCAACTTGACACCTCGTCAACATTTGATTCGACGAATCTGCAAACCAAGACTTCTTGGAATGATGGCGGGTTTGATGCTTCGAACCTTTCGTATACCCCGACGTCTGATTTGGATGACGGTGTGACATGGCATTGGAGAGTTCGAGCCATTTCTTCGACCAATCAAATTGGTAATTGGTCGAATTCCTTTTCCGTCACCATACCGGATTTGACCACTTGGCAAACATGCCCTGATGGCTCATGTGCTTCGGTAGAACTCCATCATAGAGAAGCAATGCCAAGCCTAAATCTACCGAACTTCCTTGATACATATGTGATTGAATCCGGTGCTGGCTCTTCGAATACCTACAATGCTTCTTCTCAAATGAAAGTCGGTGCAGTTGCGTATAATCGACAAGCCATTTCGCTCATTCGAATTCCTCTGGACTCAATTCCACAACCTGTGAATGCTCGCGTTACTTCTGCCCAAATCAATCTCTATTCGGAATTCTCATCACCCACTGGAGAACCTATTGCTGTACGTCCAGTCTATCAGAACTGGACTACAGATGCAAACGGTACCACCTATGACGGAACCAATAATTGGTCACAAATAGGAGGGCGTGATCTTGGCGTTGACCTTGGCGCCTACGTTGATTTACAAGATTCGGTTAGTGCTGGATGGATGACTTGGGATGTTAGTGAGGCGGTTCAGGCCACGCTCGATGCAGGCTCATCGACCCTTTCATTGGCATTGTACGCTTCCAATGATATTACGGCCTATTCTAACGGCCCGAATGTGATAACCTTTACTTCAACCGAAGGTCTTTCCTCTCAACACCCATGGTTAAACTTGACTTGGTCCAATGGCACCAATCCAGTTCCAACCACAACTGGTGTGAATGCTGGTCCAGCAAATAATTCGCTTTCATGGGACATGAACTCACATGCATTATTACCAGATACAAGTCCAGAATTCAGTTGGTCTCATACATCTCCGAATTCAGTTGATGCTTGGCGAATCCACATCTTTTCGGATGCTGATGATGATATGGCTGGCCGTTACACATATGATTCACGAGATGACCCGAGTTTGTTTGACCTTCAAAACCTTACCTTTACTCCATCATTGCCGATTGACTATGTTCAAACAGTTCGGTGGACCGTACAACCCGTTCAGGCAGGAATGATTGGTCCACAAAGTGTTTCTACAATCTTCCATGTCCCCGACACTGACTCCGGAGAAATTGATTCAACACATGCTTGGGTTTCACTTCAGGAGGGTACTATTGTTGAGTCGCAAAACTATCCACTCATTACTCAAGACACCTTTTTGGATGGAGGGAATACTCTCGTCAATCAAGGGAGTACTCCATATCTTGCAGTCGGACAAAGTCCGAGTAACAGCATTCTGCGTTCTACGAGTTTGATCGAGATTGACTTTTCGACCCTTCCCCTTCCAACTTCATATGAAGTGAATAACGCATCATTGGAACTAACCGTTGTTGCCGGTTCTGACGATATTTTCGTTACCGTTTCAGAAATGATTACCGGCTGGAATGAAGCTTCAAACTGGGCTCATCCTGGAAATAACACCACCTCATGGATTGGAACCGGTGCTTATCATTCCGCAGACTCTCAAATCCCTGAAACCAATGGGTTTTGGATTAACTCAACCGATGTCTTTGAAATTAACATTACTTCAATGCTTCAACATGCTATCGAACGAGGGCAAGAAAGTTTGAACATTCTCATTCAACCTGAAGAAATCGATGGCACTGTCGATGGTACATACTACATCGCAAGCAGTGAATACAGTGGTATTTCTGCCCGTCCGAAATTGACAATGACGTATGAACTCACTTCACCATGGTCGCCTTTGAGTCCAACGAACATTGGGCCAGTTGATGGTTCCACGCTCTGGAACCTCTCCGCCCCCAAGCCAAGCGGCGCTGATATGTTCAGCACCAATTGGTCAAGTTCTTCGACCAACCAAACTCAATGGGTTGTTTGTGGTGCAAGCGATCCACGAATGGTTGAAGACCTCGAATGTGCAGATACTGGTGAAATAGCCGCAGGGAACATTACCAATACGACTTGGGATGCCCTCAACCTTACGATTACCCTTACAGAATCTTCAAAGGGCGATGAATGGCAATATTGGCGAGTTCGTGGTGACCAGGATGGTCGAATCGGACACTGGTCGAATGTCAATAAGTTCCGCATACCAGCAGATCAAGGATTTGGCGACGGGTTCGGAAATTATACTGTGCCCCTCAGTCGAGGTTCAGTATTCACTCAAACCGGACTCCTTCCTCGAGTGCCAGATGCTGAAGTCTCTTCTTCCACAACTGGTAATATCGGCTCATCAACTCAACTGAATCTTGGAACTTCTTCATCTGGTACTGGCGAGAGTCAAATTTATCTTGAATATGACTTGAGTTCAATGCCTTGGCCGTCAGCCATGACTCCTACATCGATGCTCCTTGGATTGTATCGAACCGGTGTGACTGGAACAACTTCTACGACCATTTCAGCTCATGCTTGTGGGGCATTCTCAGAATCTTCAGTAACTTGGAATTCGAATGTTGCTTGCCAAACTAGTGAGATCACCCGCTCGACGCTTACGCTTTCTCCAGCCACTGGGTGGGTCGAATGGGACCTTACCAGTCTTGCTCAAGATAATGTGGCGAATGGAAACCTCACCATGACGGTTTTATTGAAATCGGTTGGTACGCCTGCGACAAACCATGCTTTCGCTTCTTCGGAAGTGAGTACTGAAACATTGCGTCCACGATTGGTATTGCAGTATGTTGACAACGTCAATGGCATTCAACCTCCGGCTCAACCGGTTTTGACTTCGCCTCAAGACGGTCAAGTTCTGTACAATTTAAGTGCCTCAACTTTGCAACCGAATGACAAGCCAGTTCTTTCATGGTCACCAGTAACAGGGGCAAGCGGATATGTTGTAACGATTGCAAATGAAACAGGTGTCTACAAATACAACTCTTGGGATGCATCTGAAATCAGTGGAACGACCTTCCGATTTGCAGACTCTCTCACGACAGGAGAGGTGTTTACATGGTGGGTACAAGGAGTTAACCAATCGATTCCAGGACCTTCTTCTTCACGTTGGAGTTTTGCTATTGGAAACCCACACCATACCGATAACAATGATTTGACCTATACCTACACGTTCCAAACCGGTAATGAGGTGATTCAATACGGGCATACCAATATCCGTGATACTCACCTCAACGAAGCTTCTCCTTCTACGAATTTCGGAGATGCGGCTCTCGTAGAATTAGGAACCTATTCGGGAGCGAATGCTGGAATGGAGTCCCGTTTTACTCTTGCATTAGATAACGGTCAAGTCCCACTTCCAGCCTATGCAAATATTCATTCTGCGAGTCTTGGACTTTATCTCGATTCATGGATCGCTACGGGTGGAGCAAATGAAATGACATTCAGTGTTCACCGAGTTCTCAATGGACAATGGGCTCAATCGTCATCCACTTGGAATGCCTCTTCGAGTGCTTCAACGGGCACTTGGGGCGCACCTGGTATGCAAGCTGGTGTTGATTATGATGCAACACCAATTTCGACCTTTGTTGAAAATGATATGAGTGATAAGCGATGGATTTGGTTTGAGATTGGCGTTGATGGAATGTTAATCGATAATAACAATGCCTGGATTATTCTCGCAACTCCAAACCGAGGCAGTTTACTTGCAAACTTTGTATCCAGTGAAAACCTCTTACCGGAATACCGGCCACAGATTTTATTGAACCACAGCAATGTAACTTCGATTAATCTAACTCCCACCGCTCCAACAACAGATGCAGATACTTCAGTGACCTTTTCTTATGTCGCCTTTGACCATTTGACGCTACCCATAAACGCACCAATTATCTGGAGTGCGAGCAATGGAAGTATTTCTCAGGCCGGAGTATTTACGCCATATACATCAGGTCAACAGACCGTCACCGCATGCTTTGGAATAATTTGCACTTCGGAAATCGTATCGGTTACTCCAGGTGCTCCACTGACGTTAATCGTTCTGCCAGAATCAACTACCCTTTCAGCAGATGAGACTTTACAAATTACTGCCTATGTTGTTGACCAACGCGGTAATACCGTCCCTGGACAATCAATCTCCTATCTGCCAAGTAACGGCAGTATGGCTGTATTCACTGAAGGCTTGTTTATCCCATATGCGAGCGGTACTCAAACCGTTCAGGTGTCATGGGCCGATTTGACAGGTACAACTCAAACGACCCTTGTTTCAATTACGGTTGAGACTGGGGCTCCGACCTACTTTGAGTTGGATGGTTGTCAAGGGACCGTTCCTGCAGGAATTCTGTGTGCAGTCACGCATACATTGTTCGACCAATTTGGTAATGAAATAGCAGATGTTTCCGAAGCAGGTGACCTCACATGGACAAAGACCAACGGAAACTACAGTGAAACTTCAAATGAATACTTCCCAGACCAAGTTGGAGTTTGGTATCTGAATCTCACCTCAACATCCGGTGCTTCAGGTTCTCTCATGCTCACAGTTGGCCATGGTGAAATGGCGAGTTTAGAACTTGATGCCTCGACAACTTCGATTACTGCTGATGAGTATGTTTGGATTAACACGACTCGTATTGATATCCGAGGAAACCGATTGGCAGTTCTTCTACCAAGCGAAAACTGGGTTCAGATTCAAGATGGACAATTGATGGAAGGGGCACCTGCAATATGGACACCAACTTCACGTGGTGCCAAAGTTATCCAAGCGTATTATGAGACCGTTTACTCTCAAATTACCATTACCGTTCAAGAAGGGGCAATTGTTTCTTTGATTCTCCTTGTCGATAATAACGTTTCAACTTGGGAATCATTTGATATTACTGCTGATGACCTACTTGATGTCAAAGTCAAAGCATACGATCAGAAAGATAACCGTTGGACTGTATCAGCGAACTGGACTATCACCCATTCTGAGTGGAGTTCACAATCTGCCCTTGAGCAACTCCTTGGCGATGAAACAACCTTTGTTCCATACTTGGCCTCAACCGAACCTTATTCGATTACTGCCACATACAACGATGGTTTTTATGCTCACGAAGTTGCTATCAATGTGACCGTCTCACATGGTGATTTGAATTCAGTTCTGTTGACTGTTATTGATTCAGCCGGTTCATCAAACACGGCTTTTGATATGACAGCGGATGAATATATCGACTTCACAGTCGAACTTTCTGACCTGGATACGAATCCGATTGATCCGAGCATTCTGGTTTGGTATTTGACAAACCTCGATTCGGGTGAGTTTGAAATCATTACAGATTCTCTTATGGATACCAATATGCGATGGGATGCTTCTCTTGTCGGCAACTGGAGTATTTCAGCCTCTGCAGTTAACGATGCTGGGTACAATGTCAGTGACGCTGTAACGATGATTGTTCACCATGGTGAGGCCGTTCTCGTCTTTGCTGAACTTGACACTGCTGCACAGACTGCTGGTGGTGAAATTACCATGACTGTCACTGGACAAGACGCCGATGAAAACATATTTGCACAACTCGTTGAATGGTCCGAAAATGGAACCCGTGTAGAGAATATCTCTCATCAAGGTGATGGAACTTACATCTACACTGCAACTCTTGCCGGTCCGCACACCTTGGACTTCTCAGCCGGTAATGCAGAAAGTTTTGCAGAAATCTCTGTTGACCCACTGTATGTTGTTGACTCACTCACCATTGAACTCTCTTCAGAGTCAATCGACCAATTGGGTAATTTCACAGTTACCGTCAAGGCATTCGATCAATATCTCAATCCGATCCCTATACCTTCGAGTGCAAATGTCGATGCAACAGGGCGCGCAGAAGTATTGAATCAAGGCCAAGGTGTATGGAACATCGTCACGCTTGATGATGGACCTCAAACCGTTACAATCACAGCTGGAAAGGTTTCTGAAGAACGTACGATTGAAGTTACAGGCAATGTTGGTGGTTTCTTCAAGGCAGGAGGCGCTCTTTACTACGTTGGTGCAGTTCTCATCGCTATTGTGAGTCTTGTCATTATCGGTTTACTTGTTGCAACATTACGCGGTGGAGACTCTGACTACGATGATGAAGATGAAGATTACGACGATGATAATACTCCTTCAGGCCCTGCACCTGGTCCGAGTGGTCCTGCGCCAGGTACGGCGAGTGGTCCAAGTGGTCCCGCACCTGAGACGAAAACGGTCCCAGCCATTGCGCAAGTGAGTGAAGACACTTCTTGGCAAGTTGAGCACCGTGTTGATGATGACGGTACAGAATGGGCCCAAGATGAAAACGAAGTCTGGTATTACCGTCAAGAAGGTGAAACCGAATGGGACGAATGGACGGACTAATCTGTCATACCTTTGATAAATGTTGAAAGTCAATGTGATCTTATGCGAACCCTCAGCAATCTCCGAACATGTATGCTTAGCATACTTTGTATTGTATTGTTTACGTTCCATGGAGTTAACCCCGCGATAACCAATTCTTCTTTGGATGAAGCGCAACTTCTTGCTCGGGCTGGAGCACCCGTCCGAGTTGAAGTGATGGCTGAAATGACGTCACTTTCGGCGGATGAAGTTACAATGTTCACCGCCGAATTATATGATTCAGTCAATAATCTCGCAACCGGCGAGGTGTCATGGAGCTGTTCAAATGGCTCCATTTCTTCTGATGGAATGTTCTATCCATGGAGTTCTGGAACCATCACGATTGAAGCATCTCACAATGGCTTGGTTGGTTCACTGAATATTACAGTCACTTCCGGTGTTGGTCAATCTCTTGAGATTACAAGTTTGAATGCCCACACATTGGTTCCAGTTTCACTGTCCTCCAATCTGCTTGATGCGCGTAATAACCCCCAATTAGCACAGAATGTCGTATGGACTGTTGATGGAGTGTATGTTGGAGTCGGAACGCCGTCATGGACACCTCAGGACGTAGGAACGTACATTCTTCGTGCTCGTCTTCACCAGATGGAACACACTGCAACACTTGTCGTCACTGCGGGAAACCCGTATGAATTTGTCTTTGATGAAGGCTTACAAGTTCGAAGTGGACATTCTCTCTTCATTACTCCCCACTTGCTCGATATTAATGGCTTTGAAATGAATATTACCGAAGCAGGCAACCGTATCTGGACTGTTGAAAATGGAAGTATTATTCCCTCGGGTTGGTTCACAGGGTCTCATCCAGGATACTGGAACATAAGTGTATCAGCAGGAGAGATTACCGGCTTCGGTAAAATCCGAGTGGTACCAGCCGATGCAGCACTTTCACAAATCGTGGTTCTTTCCGAAGACCCAAAATTCACTGCTGGAACATCCTATGAACTTGCAGCAATGCGCACGGATTCACAAGGATATACTGGCACCATTACACCACCTTTAGCGAACTTCACTGTCACGAGTGGGGGATTGTCTTCGATGAATGATGCAGTCTATTGGACACCTGGTGCAATGGGTATGCATCAACTTCGAGTCGTCGATGATGGTGTTATTTCGACTCTTGATGTTGAAGTACTTCACGGTAAAGCAATCGGTACCTCTCTGCAACTTACTCCAGCGACCTTAGTCGCAGGAGAACAGAGTTCAGTGATATTCAACGCTATTGATGTAGTTGGTAATCAATGGATGGTAAATGGTTCCTTAACGATGGTCAACGGAAATAATTCTCAATTCATTGCATACAATGGGTATGCTACAATTACCCCACAACAAATGATGACATGGAGAGTTGAGGGTTCATGGTTCGACTTAACGACCGACACTCGCTTCGAATCAGTCTTTCAAATGCAGTCACAGCCTGGTCGTTTAGCCTTTATTCAACTCAATGGTGAAGGCGAGATTTTGCCATCTGATACTGCCTTATCACTTAACCCGCTCTTTTTTGATGGCTATTCTAATTCTCTTGAAGAAATTGGATTAAATTGGACCGTTGACGGCTCTGATGCAACAGTTGAGATTCTTCTTTCTGGCCTTCATTGGATTCCAACCGAGGTCGGCGGGCATGAAATAAGAGCGAATGCAGACGGTGTTTTCGCAACAATTCGTTTAACGGTCGTCACGGGGGAGGCTCGAAACTTGATTACCGATGTTGAGGACGGTTTGACAGTTCAAGCCGGAGTTGCGAGTGAACTGTTCATTCAATCCATTGATGCACATGGAAACCTGGCCCCTTCAACCAATGTAACAACGACGCTGGATACTCAATACGGAACATTACAAGCCTCATCGTCTGGAAATGGTTATTGGGATCTGGTTGGTCAAACTGCTGGCACCTATACGCTTCAACTCGTTCAAGACGGAGCAATTCACAATATCCAATTCATCGTTGAACCGGGTGATGCAGTAAGACTCGTGTCTTCAATTGAAGGCCAAAATATCGCTCAAGGGGACACGGTTCTTCTTCGGGCCCATGGCGTTGACATCTTTGATAACATTATTACGGTCGATGACAAAAACTCGACGGTAAAATGCACTTCAGGTTCGGCAGAGTATGTGACTTCAGGTACTTGGGAGTTGGATGTTTCGGCTTCGGGCAATGACCGTTCGTGTAACGTTATTTGGAATAAGCTAATCTCACAAAATTACTTTGACGTTGAGGCAGTTCTTCTTGGAGGAGCAGTCGGTTCGACCAATACTGCAATGGGTCTTGGAATCTTTTTGTTAACGCTCATTCTTGCTACTTTAGTGGTACTCGTTCGTCGAGCGAATCAACAAGATGAGGATTTGATTGAAGATGAGTTTGAAGATGAAGACGAGTATGAAGTCGAGACTCAAAATGAATTTACAGAAGGAGAACTGCAAAACGATACTCTTTCCTCTACGCAGAATGAAACAGATGCATCAGGCTCAGGCATCTTAACAGATGAATTACGGGCCAGCCTTGCACAACAGGCGTCAGAAGTAGGTGTCATGCAAGCTGCCCCAGGAACAGAGCAAGGCTCAAGTGGCTGGTATGTCGATGTCAGCAGTGAAGTTCAATATTGGAATGTAGGTGCTGATGGTTCTTGGACTCGAGGCGAGTAGTGTGTCAGACTCAACTCCTCTCATAGATTCAGATGAATTGAAGCAAACATTGTGGCTGTTTCCAATTGTTATTTGCTGGCAAGGACATTCCTTTTTTTCGCTTTTTGTAAGCGAACTTGTCGTTCCATTACTGAACCTAAGTGTTCTGTTTCGGCCATTTATGAATTGATCAACCTTCTTCAAGGAACTCATTTTCAAACGTCGTGATGAACTCATCAATATCGATAACTCCATTTTCATCTCCATCTGATTTGTGGAATATATCACGGAATTCATCATTTGAATAATCGATGTCAAGGGCTTTGAGTGCGTTGATAAACTCTGGCAGAGTAAGGTGATTCTTTCGACCAAGGTCGGCAGCCTTGAACGCAGCAAGACGGAGTTTGTGTTCGGCCTCTGTTGGGTTGGAGAATTGTTTACGGAGGTCTTGGAAGGGTGTGGTACGGATTTGGCTGTGCTTTCTACCGTAGCCATAGTAGGTTATTGTTCCAAGTGCAATTGCCGCTCCTGCACCGATGAATGCTTTACTGCCCATGAGATAAATCAGAGCCGCACCAGCTAGAATTCCCCAGATTTGAATCCACGGGTAGAGGTGAGATTTGTATTCTGGCTTATACCATGTTTGCGCTTGAGGTGAGCGTCGAAGTACAATTACACAGGAATTAATCATTATGAATACCATGATTTTGAAACCTGAAGCCAATTTGGCAACATCCTTCACAGGCAAGTACTGTATGGCAAGAAGCATGGTCAATCCGGTAATAATAATCGGCCAATGAGGAGTTTCATATTTTGCGTTAACCGTTTCGAGAGATTGAGGGAGGAGGTTATCACGTGCCATGGCAAACAAGAATCGTGATGCTGCCAGAATACCAGCGAGCGCCATGGAAATCATCGTTAAAACTGCCAATGCTGCTGCAAGTGCACCGACTTTAGAACCAGCAATGACATTGACGAAATAATACACAGGGTCTTCGATTGGTTCACCTTGACTGGACTGGCCAGTCATGTACCACATATCCGGAAGCGCAGCCATCATCACATAGGTTACTACACAGTAGAGGATGGTGGCTATCGTCAAGGAGATCATGATTCCAAGAGGGAGATTACGACCAGGCTCCTTCACTTCACCACCGATGGCTGCAACTTTAGTGACCCCTGCGTAAGCCACGAACACGAATGCTGCAGTTTCTGCAATGGTCGCTAGCGACTGGTCAAATGCACCGTTACCACCGTTGATAGGGCGTGAGAAGTCGGTTTGTGGGTCAAAGAGCGCAACCACGCAGATAATTCCCAATAATAACATAGTAACGCAAAGAATTGGGGTTTGGATGGCTTTCACCTTTTTGACACCAAAGATGTTGATGACAGTGATGAGTACAAGGGCACCAATTGAAATCCACTGGAGATTGCTCTTCGTAAGTTCAAATTCGAAATAGGTAGTGAGTGCATACATATATGCTGAGAAACCAATCAAGGCGAAAGAAGCTTTGAGAAGAAAAGAGGCCCACAAACCAAGTCCACTGATGGTTCCAAATAATGGCCCATATGTCCTTTCAAGGTAGACATATGACCCGCCACTCGAAGGCATAGCAGAAGCGAGCTCTGATTTAGAGAGCGCACCAGGAAGTACCACTGTAGCCGCAAGTAAGAATGCCAACCAGATACCTGGACCCATCATTTGGGCGGCGAAAGCAGGCATTACGAAAAGACCTGAACCAAGCATTGAGGACAAGGATATAATGACGATACCGGAAAGTCCAATTGTTCGTTCAATCGTTTTTGTAATGTCATCCATTACTCCACGAACATCCCCTTGGATGAGTTTCCCTGCTGTGCCTTTCAAATCCATTCAATCACCGGAAAAGTACTCGTATTTCACTACTATTGGATGGTAAAACGGCGTAACATATAATTTTGTGGCGCATTTCCGATGCGAAGTCCCGAAAAGCGGAAAACTACTCTGCCTTCGAGGCTTTGGCGATGACCTTCATTTCGACAGCAATCGGTGTAGGGAGAGCACGAATAGCCAGTGTTGTTCGCGTCGGTCCAACTTGGCCGAGGGTTTGTGCCCAGACTTCATTGTAGCCTTGGAAATCTCGATCCATATCCACGAGGAAAGAAGTCACATCGAGTACATCATCAATTGTCCCTCCTGCTTCTTCAAGAATTCGTGTAATGTTGTCTACTACCGCTTGTGTTTGTGCTTTAATATCGTAATTGAGTGGTTTTCCGTCTGCATCGTGGATGGGTCCACCCGGTATTGCATTCGTTCCTGGTTGTCGTGGACCCACGCCTGAAAGGTAGAGTAAGTCCCCAACACGCCGAGCATGCGGATAGGCACCCACTGGTTTTGGTGCGGCAGCACTGTTGACAGAGTCTTTACTTTCAGTTGGGTCCCATAATGCAGGACCATTTTTTTGTGGTTCTTCTGAGATTGATTCCACATCTAAAGATTCGAAATCTTGATTCTCCTTTTTGTCACCATCCAATACATTTCGCTCACCTGCAAAATATTCGACGTCATCTTCATCGTATTCGATATCACCCGTACCCGACGGTGTCGGGTCTAGATGGACAACTGCTCCACCAGCACCATGCAGTGCTTCATAGGCAAGTACTTTCCCAGTCAAGTTGTTTCTGTTTGAGTTCATTCCTGAAAGCCACCACATTGGTTTGAATGCTACGACTTTATTGACTCGGATTTGTCGATGTATTGTACGAGATAATTGGCCAACATCCTCGAGACGTCCTTCGCCCAATAATTCGAGTATTTTCCGATTCCATTCATCATCTTTGAGCGAATGTATTCGGTCATCCTTTGGCTCAATCGGTTTGGTGAACATTCTATTAGAAAGGGACATAGCTGTGATTGCGATTGCCTTTCTTCCGGTTGCTTTGACCACATCCATGCACGCCTTTGCCAGAACGGTAGTTTCAGCACGATTTGCATAGACGTTGGAAGATACGATGACTGCAGGGATGGCATTGTCGGGGTTCAAAAGTTTCAATGCAACCACAGAACCGACATCAATCGGGAATCCGTGGTAAGCAACTGTTCGACTTTTGAGGCCACGCTTTTCATTAGCTTTATTCCAATCGTGTGCAAACTTCTCATCGATGTTAAACGAATATGGAATCGAACCCAATTCGTGGAAATCATGGTCGACCATGACCCATTCTGGATTCGGGTCTGCAATGATTTGGTGCCCAATAATACTGGGCCAAGTGGTTGAATAGATGATCAGAAGGTCAGCCTCACTTTCCTTGATACGCTGCGCAGCATCATCATAGGCTTCGCGTAATCGTCCCCAACCTTCGTTTTGTTCAGGGGCTAACACCGTGTGGGGGTGAACAGGAACGATATACGAACCAATTAATTCTCCATCACTCATTCACTCGCCTCCTTATGGTTTCGAGTAGGCCATTCAACAATGGCATTTCCTGTGCCGATGATGGTTCCATAGCCATGAAGAATCCCTGGATAGGTTGGGACATCGAGGGTTGAAAGGAGCCATGAAAGCCCTCCTCCATCACTTTCTGCGATGGCTTGTTCAGTAAACTCGGGCATTTCATCGAGAATTCGTTGCGCTTGACCTGTTCGGAAATATTCAATCATGCGCATGTCCCACAAGTGCATTGCATGACTGGCAATGTGCTCTTTACTCATGTCTTCAGGTATTGCAGATTCTGTTGTAAAGTGGCGGTGTGAGAGTGAATTACTTGCAATAACAACGACTTTCTTCCCACTTGCAAGAATTGCTTCACGGGTAACACGTCCTAATTCAATCATCATTTCTTGCATTACTTCAACCGAATAGTAGTCACGAGAGCGATTACTCGAAATGACCACTAAGGGCTTATCCCAACTAGGATTAAACATGTGGCCAGTAGTAATTGCACCATAATCAACACGGAAATCTGGGTTTTTCATCATTGTGACAGCCAAGCCAGCATCAGCAGCGCGGTCGTGAATCTGTTGAGCGAGTTCGACGTCAATATCGAGGTCATAGTGGTAGCGGAACAAATTCGGAAACACGGGGTCGACAGAGAGATTCTTGAAATTTGGAAGTCCGAGGAAATGGGTTCCGACATATGTTTGCCAGTGTGGCGAAAGAAGAACAATCGCATCATAGTCGACTCCCGCAAGAGATTCGCGCAGACGTTCATATCCCCAACGCAACTGTTCCCAACCACCTTCGGCAATGGGTTCATTCTGTGGAGGATTCTCTGCATAGACCAAGTGAGGTGGGTGAGGGGCTAAACAACCTGCGACAATTTCACCCTTCGACATGAATCAACCGATGCATCGGGGGATTATATCGGCATCGGAGAATCTGTCTTCCCTGCAGTTCCTGCCCGAACCCTCAAACAAGTCCGCAACATGCGAGTGTCATGGACGAAGAAAAAACCGAGGTTGAGGTTAAAATCGAGGCACCTTTTCTCTCTCGAGCATTGGATTGGGAAACTGGTTTGAAGCATATCCTCGCTCCTGCCTTTCTTGGTGTTGCCCTCGGTGGAATCTGGCAAGCATTCGTCATGCCAAAGGTGGGTGAAATTAATTTGCCAAATCCGATTCATGGTGCCTTCTTCATCAGTATTCTTCTTTCACCATTGCTGTATCGTCTTCTTCTTGACGATGAACCTTCACGATGGAAAGAATACACACTTGGGCTATCGACTTTAGGACTCTTGTTTAGCATGCTTTGGCTTTCCGGATGGGGGGCGGTTTTCTGTGGAGGTTATGGCGCTTTATTGGTCTGGGTTTGGGTCAGTACCGATTGGGGGCGTTACCATTTACCACCGTTCCGATATGGCCTCTGGCATGCCTTTGGAATTGATCTTGGTGCCTTTGCCGGCAGCGTGTTGGTCTTCACACAATTGTAATCAAGAAGTATAACTTTCTTCATCGCTTGGGAAATCCCCTGAACGAACATCCTGACAGTAGTTCTTGATTGCGCCGTCGATTTCTTCAGCTAAATTGAGATAACGTCGAAGGAAGCGAGGAGAGAAATCCATAGTAATTCCGAGTAAATCATGCAAGACCAATACTTGACCGTCACAATCAGGTCCTGCACCAATACCGATGGTTGGAATAGTGAGCGCTTGACTCACTTTCAATGCCAATTCTCGTGGTATCTTTTCGAGAACGATGGCAAAGCAACCTGCTTTCTCCAGCAATTTTGCGTCCTCGATCAACTTTTCAGCCTCGTCGTCTTCTTTGGCTCGTACCGTGTAGGTTCCAAACTTGTAAATCGATTGAGGCGTTAGTCCTAAGTGACCCATGACCGGGATTCCAGCAGTGAGGATACGTTCAACTGATGGAAGAATTTCAGCACCACCTTCGAGTTTCACTGCATGTCCTTCCGATTCTTTCATGATTCGAATTGCAGATTCCAGCGCAATTGCAGAATTACCTTGATAGGTTCCAAACGGCATATCGACCACAATCAATGCTCGGTCAACAGCCCGTTGTACACATTGTGCATGGTAAATCATATGCTCAAGCGTAATTGGAACAGTGGTAACTTGTCCAGCCATCACATTCGATGCAGAATCTCCAACTAAAATCACGTCGACTCCAGCTTGGTCAACGAGTTTAGCAAGTGAATAATCATATGCCGTTAACATGGTGATTTTTTCACCCGCTTGCTTCATCCCTTGGAGGGTATGCGTGGTGATTTTCCGCGCTTCGCTGTGAACTGACATGGTTGTGCGACGGTCATGTTTGTTTTGAAACCCTCGCCGAAGAATCCTATTCTTCCTCTTCGACCATTGAGACGTGGTGAACGAGTTCTTCTACGGCTTCTTCAATCGTATCACATGCAAGCATTTGTTGCTTTGCTTCCAATTCACTCAGGACCAATGCAGCGACTGTATAGGCTGAATAGGGGCCCTCATTGATAGAATCACCAACCCGTTCATTAATCCATTGTTGCAGAACATCTTCCTCGATTCGAAGGAGAGTCCCTATACGTGTCAGTACATGATTCAAGATGTCTTTGAGAATCTCTTGCAATTCAATTGAAGTTGTTTCATCGTGGGCATGATATTCAACTTCACCACTGATGTAGAGTTTTGAATGACCGACATCCTCCGGAATTAATTCGAGGAGTGTCTGCAAGTCGGGGAACAGACCATCTTCTTCGATTTCAGATTCAAACATTGGGTGGTTCATAGGTGGTAATGCCGGAGCGATTACTTTTCGAACCGTGAACTTTCGACGTCCTACGATTTGAATAAAGTGATTACTGCCCTTCGTCTCGTGATGCAATATTTCGACTTCACATCCATGTTGTCGAGGCCCATCCCAAGAATTGATTGGTTCAAAAGGGTCATTCATCACCAAGCCAAAATTCTTCTCATCCAGCAAGCAATCATCCAGCATTTGCCTGTAACGCGGCTCAAAAATGCGTAATTCTTGGACTTCACCAGGCATTAAGACCATGGGTAATACAAACAAGGGTAATGCTTCCATGCTTCAAAATCACCCCTCTTACTTTTGAAGATATGTTTGTCAAACCGTCTCTTGATTTTTAACGCAAATATTTGTCATCTCGGAAAAGAACTCGAGGGACCACTGTCCTCCTTCTCGACCGACACCGGAATTCTTTACTCCACCGAAGGGAGTACGTAAATCTCTGTGAAGCCAAGTGTTGATCCAGATTATTCCCGAATCAATTTTTTCCGAAAACGCTCGACCGCGCTCTAAGTCATTGGTCCATACTGAACCTGCAAGACCGTATTCTGAAGCATTGACCATCTCCAGCGCTTCTGTTTCAGTTGTGAATGTATGCAAGGTCACCATCGGCCCAAATATTTCTTCAGTCGCACATCGAGATGTATGGGGTAGATTTCCGACAACGGTCGGTCGCAAAAAGGCACCAATGCCTTGCGGTCCAGTGAATCCAGTCATCTCACGAGTCCCACCGGTCAACAATGTGCCGCCTTCTTCGATGGCCAATTCAATATACGATTCGACTTTCAAAAGATGTTCAGGTGAGATGACCGAGCCCATCATCGTGTCCTCATCCATAGGGTCGCCAATTTGAATGGAATTGACTTTTTCGACAAATTTGTGCGTGAATTGCTCTGCAATACTTTCATCAATAAATATTCGAGAACCACAGAGACACACTTGCCCCGAGTTAGTAAATGCTGCACGAACTGCGCCCTCGACAGCATTCTCAAGTTCAGCATCTTTCAAGATGATTGTCGCATTTTTACCACCTAATTCAAGTGACAATTTCTTGAACATAGGGGCTGCAGTACGTGCAACTATTCTTCCAGTTTCAGTACCTCCAGTGAATGAAATCGCCTTGATTTTGGGATGTTCAAGAATGGCTTGTCCAACTTCGGGACCTAATCCGTGGACGAGATTGAACACACCTTTTGGCAATCCAAGTTCGAGAAAAGTTTCAGCCAAAAGGTGAGCAGTGAGGGGGGTGATTTCACTTGGTTTGGCAATGATTGTATTGCCCATGAGGAGTGCAGGGGCAACTTTCCAAGTCAACAGGTAAAGTGGAAGATTCCAAGGTGTAATCAAACCAACCGTTCCAACGGGTGAGCGATGAACGTAATTCATTGCATCTTCCATTTCGAATGTCATTTCAGTCTGTTGTCGGCCAAATGAAGCGAAAAACCGAAAATTACTCACTGACCGTGCAGCATCGACTTTTCGGGCTAATGCAATTGGTTTACCCGTATCTATTGACTCTGTTCGGGCAATATGTTCCGTTTTTTCCTCAAGAGCGTCAGCGATTCGGTCCAACCAAACTGCTCGTTGTTCCAATGTCAAGGCTGTCCAAGCAGGTTGTGCAGATTGAGCTGCTGATACGGCGAGTTCAACATCCGCAGATTGTGAACGAGGGATTGTTGCAATACATTGTGCAGTTGCAGGGTTGAAGTCATCAAGGGATTCGCCATCAATGGCTTGTGTAAATGATCCATCGATGAAATTCTGGATGTCAAGCATGTTCACACCTCGACATCATACAACCAACGGTCTTGGTCAGGGTCCCATTCATCCCATGTGGGTAATGTTTCAAGTTGAGGCAAATAATGTTCAGGAACGATGCCGGGGACAATGAATGCTTTTTGTCGGTGTAATGGATAGGGGTTTCGCAAGTCTATACCCAAGACGCCTAAGACGGCACGAGCAACATACCACATGGCTTGTGAATTCCATCCGTGTGCTATTTTGACAACAATTCCCAATCCTTTTGGATAATCTGGGTGTTCTATTGCAAGCCCCAAAAGTCCGTCTGCCCCTTCTTTAGCGATGACTTTGCCACCACCGGCCTTGAGTACGGTCGAATCAAGTCGATTGAAACCACCAACCAGGTCTGGGCTTCGAACCATTGCTTCCCAAATCCAATCGTTGTCCTTATCTCGAACTAAACCTGCATAAATTTGCGCGAGTTCTGCAACCGTATTGGAAACCGTAGGGAGCCCACATCCATCTTTTGCAATCCGCAATGGTTTCCAGTCTTCACCAAGATAGGTTCGTAATTCGACCATGTATGCATCGAATACTTCGTGAGTCGGCAAGGTATATCCAGCCCGATTCCAACCCTTCTTCCTGCATCCATGAAGAATTGCTGCGTGTTCTCCAGAGCAAGTATGGAACCAACGTCGAGGACGGCGGACTTGACGTCCAAATTGAATCAGGGGGACATCCAAAGGCGTCAGCATGAGTGGCCATTCTTCTTCGGAAAGAAGAGATTGAGCAGCAGCGACGTGTTCTGTATCACCGTTGTGCGATGCAACAGCAATTGCTTTTTGTTCCCAAGACGCATCTTTCAATTCTTCAGTAAATGCCTTGAGCATAAATGGCTTCATCATTGAGCGACCATAACACAACACGTTCCCACCAAAGGAATGAATCACTTCATCACCATGTGACCATGCGATTGCGCCGTGAATAGTCGTTTCCGATACACCGTTTCTGCGATAATCAACCAATGGTTCCCATGCCACTTCACGGCCAGTAGGGATCCCTTCGACTTTTTCACCGAGTGGTGAATCTGGAAACAAGGAACTTCCTGGCTTTCCTGGTTCAACTGCGGAAGGAGTGTCGTGTTGAATCGCCATAGGTTCACCTCGATTCTAGTAGTTCTTCGACTCGAGGCACAACATGCTCCATGTAAGCAGTCATATCTCTACAAACTCGGTCAGAGTCGTGATTAAAGAAATCAAACCAAGCCATAATTCGGTCCTCAGGATGGAATCGTTCTAGAATTTGTTGGGTTACCTCTTCGATGTTCCCAATTAAGGCATTTTGGGCAGCATTTTCAACTTTCGACGGGTCAATAGTTCCTTCCAATGCATTCCAGTAGGCTCCAAGGGCTGCCTCTGCTTCTTTCTTTGCAGATTCACTTTGCTGTTCAGGAGATAACCCTTCTTCTGCATTGAGGAATACGAAGGAAGTGCGAGGCATATCACTTCGCTTCCATGCCCCACCTGCTGGATGGAATGCTTCACGCATACGGTCATGCGTAGCGTCAATAACTTCAGGTTTTGTTATTGATAAATTGAATACTTTGACCGGTAAGATCGTGTTGAGAAACACCTGTGCCTTTGGGTCATGAGTACCTGCAACCATCACTAATAATTCACGACGGAAATGTTGAGGAATTATTTTCAAATCTTCAAACACATAGCGCTTAGGGATTTCAATTTCATCAGGGGCAGATTCTAAGTTTTCAAACTCAATGGCAGCATGTTGAACCTTTTCCCAATCTTCATCGCTTCGGAAATTATTACGCCGAAGAACGGTTGAGTGCGTCATTTCTGAATTGACAACATCTCCACGTAAAAGTCGCAAAAAGATGTCTCCTGCTTCCATGAAAACCTGGCCACGGAGTGCAGGCCAAGCAGCCTCTTCAATGGAATTCCGAGGGACGATTCCGTATGGGCGTGCCATGAATTCAAATCGTCCTGCAGAAAAACCAACATGGAGTTTGCGCTTTTCATTCGGGTTGAGTCCGTGCAGTTGAAGCGTATTCGCAATTCGTTCGGCTTGGGCAATTGGGCCACCTGATGCCAATATGGAGACGACTGCACTTCCAATTTCAATGGATTGTGTTCTTCGAAATGATTCCATCGCCAATTGCGGAAAATCAGTACAAAGTCCAACTTCACCCACCCAATGCGGGACAACAGGT
>Ga0308019_10000343_pt1 | contig 29213 bp, 28 predicted proteins | sample Neamet284_FD_203135 | JGI IMG/M metagenome (GOLD analysis project Ga0308019, IMG submission 203135) | Marine microbial communities from water near the shore, Antarctic Ocean - #284 | ecosystem: Environmental > Aquatic > Marine > Unclassified | place: Southern Ocean | collected 2014-10-01
ATTAATCTTAGTTGCAGGGTTTCCGACAACGGTTTCACCATCTTTAACATCTCTAACAACCACGGCACCCGCACCTATCACACAATGATTTCCTATTTTAATTTTTTGTTTAACAGTACTATTTGCCCCGATAAATGAATATCTCCCTATTTTTACATTCCCTAGAATTATACTTGCTGGCGATATGGTTGAATATTTATCAATACTTACACCGTGATGAATTTGACTGCCAATATGAATTTTAACACCTTCATTTATTTTTACATTCGAAGATATGAGAACAGATTTTTGAATAATTATACCACTTTTTTTGGATAGATATTTTAGACTAGATTTACTTATTAGCTTTTCATCCAATAAAAGATTTTTATTGTTACTTTGATATATTTTTTTTCGAAGAATTTCTCTTTGTTTACCGTCGTCAATAAGTATAAATAAATCTGGGTTAAATTTTTTTTTTATTTTCAACCAGTCAGATAAATTTTCTTTTCCAAGTTTTTTATTTATACTAAACTTTTTATTTTTAAAATTTGTAAATAAACCTAGATAAAATTTTTTATTATCTAGAACAAAATCCTCAAAATCATTATCCTCACCTACCAAGCAAAAATTTTTTTTAATCATATTTAAATATCGTGACTTTTGATTACGTAATCTAGCATAATTAGTTAAATTTCAATATAATTGTATTTTCTTATAGACTTTATAAAATAGATGAAATTTCTCTGATTTAGGTTATTTAGAACAAATGAAAAAGGATTATAAAAAAAAAATATTAATTAAATCGTTATTATTATTGGAGTTCCTCACAAACAATATATTAAAATTAAATTTCCAAAAAATAAAAAGATAATTGATATTTGGGGTATATATTAAATTGGAATGAAAAAACTAAATTATATTTTTGTCGGCGGTAAAAGACTAGGATTTGAAACCTTAACTTTTTTGAGCAAAAAAAATTTTATACCACTATGTGTTGTGCCAAATAACGATGATACTGGCAGAGATAACGCTTTCAATAAATCTGTTGTAAAATTAGCAAAAAGTAAAAATTTTAAAATTATTCAATTAAGAAGTTTATATAAGTTTTTAAAAAAAAATAAATTTAATGTAGATGTAATTTTTTGCCTAGGATCTACTAAAATATTGCCGCAAGAAATAGTCAAGATTCCTAAACTAGGCAGCTTTAATATTCACCCATCTCTTTTGCCAAAATATAGAGGTAGATATTCGCTTGTACACGCTATATCTGACGGAGAAAAATATACTGGTTTAACATCTCATTGGATAGGAAAAGAAATTGACTTAGGACATATAATTTCAAAAAAAAAAATTAAAATTTTAAATGATGATACCGGTGGAACATTATATAAAAAATTCACTGATAGTGCGATATTAGAATTTAAAAAAATATTTTATAAAATTATTAATAATGAGAAAATTACAACTTATAAACAAAAAAAAGGTACCACACGTTACAAAAAAAAACATTTTCCAAATGATGGAAAAATAGATTGGTCATGGAGAGGAAAAAAAATTTATAATTTTTTAAGAGCAATGATACATGAACCTTTTCCTCCCCCAGAAATAAAAATTGGAGATAAAAATTATTATTTAGTTAGTAAAAATTATATTAATGCAAAAATTTTATTAAAATCACCAACATGAATAAAATAATTTTAGCAAAGCCAGTATTTAATATCCATGATGCATTTAAAAATTTAAAAATTGTTTTAAAAAGCAATTATATTAATGAGGGAAAACAAACAGAAGAATTTGAAAAAAAAATTAGTAAAATTCTAAAAGTTAAATATGCTGTTTCGGTAACCAGTGGAACAATTGCTTTATTTTTAGCGTTAAAAGCATGTGGAGTTAAAAATGATGACGAAGTTTTAATTCCAAACATAACATTTCCAGCAACAGCCAATGCCGTTAAAATGGCCGGAGCAAAACCAATATTAGTAGATGTAGATTTAGTAAATCTTTTAATTGATGAAAAATCATTAATGAAAAAAATTAATAGAAAGACTAAATTTATAATACCAGTCCATGTATCAGGAAGAGGCGGAAACATAAAAAAAATCATGGAAATATGTAAGAAAAAATCAATCAAAGTTATTGAAGATGCAGCAGAAGCTTTAGGATCTAAAGTTAAAAATAAGAATCTTGGCAGTTACGGCATTGCCGGATGTTTTTCATTTGCGCCAAATAAAATTATCACTACAGGCCAAGGTGGAATTGTTGTTACTAATAATAAAAAAGTTTTTAAGAATCTAAGAATATTAAAAGACCAAGGTAGAGTGGGGCCAACAACAGGAGGTGAGGATAATTATGTCTCAACAGGTTATAATTTTAAATTTTCAAATTTACAATCATCATTAGGTTTGTCTCAAATACAAGATTTCAAATGGAGAATGAAAAAGTTAAAAAATATTTACCAATACTATTGTCGAAACATTAAACAAAATAATAATTTCAAGATAATTAAATTTGATATTAACGGAGGCGAACTCCCACTCTGGACTGATGTATGGTGCAAAAATCGAAATAGACTATTTAATTTTCTAAAGTCAAAAAATATTGTTTGTCGATATTATTGGAAACCAGTTAATACTTGTCACCCTTTCCTTACTCCATTTAAAAGCTTACCTAATTCGAAGAAAGTTTTAAACACAATGATGTGGCTACCCTCATCTCTTGATATGAGTTTAAGACAGCAAAAAAAAGTTTGTGACATGATTAATTTATTTTATTCAAAAAGAGTATAAAAATAATGAAAAAAGAACTTTCAATTATATTACCAGTGTTTAATGAGAAAGATAGCCTACCAATTATGGTTAGAATATTGGAGTCATCTATCAAGTTTTCAAAAGAAATAATAATAGTTTATGACTCAGAAAACGATAATACTGTTGAAGTAGCTAAAGAGTTAGAAAAAGAATTTAGTGATGTCAAGTTAGTTCATAATAAGATTTCTAGAGGTGTAAGATTTGCGGTAGAGACCGGAGTTCAAAATTCAAAATATGAAAATATATTAATAACAGCTGTAGATGAAATTTTTCCAATAATTGCAATAGATGAAATGATCTCCTACTTAATTAAAGATGATTTAGATTTTTTAAGCGGGACAAGATATGCAAAAGGCGGAATTCGTTTAGGTGGCTCTATAGTTGGTTCTATTTTTTCAAGAACAGCAAATTATTTTTTTAAACTATTTACTAAGATACCATTAACAGACTGTACTACTGGAATAAAAATGATGAAAAAAAAAGTTTGGCAGTCAATCAAGCTTGAATCAAAACCTATTGGTTGGGCTTTTGCTTTTGAATTATCAATTAAAGCGTATTTAGGTAAATATAAAATTGGAGAATTTCCACTAAAATCTGTTGATCGATTATTTGGGGGCTCTTCCACTTTTAAATTTGGTCCTTGGGTAAAAGAATATTTAAAATTATTTATTTGGGGCATCAAAAAAATTAGAGAATATGAAAAAAAAAACTAAAACTTTTTTAGTAACAGGTGGTACTGGCTTTATTGGTTCAAATATCTGTAAAATGCTTGTGAGAGAAGGTCACAAAGTTTTAGTTTACGACAATAACTCTAGAGGTAATTTATCAAGATTATCAGAAATAAAAAAAGAGATAATATTTATTAATGGTGACATTAGAGATCAAAAAAAAGTATTTAAAGCTATTAAAAGAGTTAACGCTGTAATTCATTTGGCATATATTAATGGCACAAAGTACTTTTATACTAAACCAGAATTAATTTTAGATATAGCCGTTAAAGGAATGGTTAATATTCTTGATGGCTGTAAAAAGCATAAAGTAAAAGAATTATACATAGCATCAAGCTCTGAAGTATATCAAACACCAATTAAAGTGCCAACAGACGAGGCTGAAATGTTGAAAATTCCCGACATTCATAATTCAAGATATTCTTATGGCGGTGGAAAGATTATTTCTGAACTTATGGGTATTCATTATGGAAAAAAATTCTTTAATAAGCTAATTATTTTTAGACCGCATAACGTTTATGGAGCAGAAATGGGAAATGAACATGTTATACCAGAATTCATCAATAGATTTAAAACACTTAAAGGTAAAAAATTTAAGATACAAGGAACAGGAAACGAAATTAGAACTTTTATTTATATAGATGACTTTATTAAAGGGTTTAATTTATTAATAAAAAAAGGCAAACATCTTAATATTTACAACATCGGTACTAGCGAAAAAATTCAGATTAAAAACTTAGTTAATAAATTATCTAAAATTTTTAATAAAAAAATAGTTTTAAGAAAAACTAGTCTTCAAAAAGGCGGTACTAAAATTAGAATTCCAGATATTTCAAAAATTAAAAAACTTGGATTCAGGCCAGAGTTTAACTTAAGTACAGGCTTAAAAAAGACTATAAAAATTAGCAAATAAAATATTCAAGCTTCCACCTTGAGTTGTAACTTTTTTGTTTATTAAAATAAACTTTTTTTAAGAAGTCTAACAATGTGCTATAGGATTTATATTAAGATTCTTAAAAATCAAAATGAAATTAACAGAAGAACAAAAACAAGAAATTGCAGACCAACAAGCACAAAAGAGTGTTACTAAGAGAGTAACGTCACCAGAGCTAGAGAAAATTCTTTATGATGCAATTCCTGTTTTAGACCATGGATTTGTAAGAGTAGTTGATTACATGGGAGATGACACTTCTATCGTTCAGTCTGCTAGAGTATCTTACGGAAAAGGAACAAAGAAAGTTTCTACGGATGAAGGGCTAATCAAATATCTAATGAGGCATTGGCATTCTACTCCTTTTGAAATGTGTGAAATTAAATACCACGTAAAGCTTCCAATCTTCATAGCAAGACAATGGATTAGACACAGAACAGCAAATGTTAATGAGTATTCGGCACGATATTCAATTCTAGATAAAGAGTTTTACATTCCAAATAAAGAGCAATTGTCAGCTCAGTCCACAATTAATAGACAAGGTAGAGGAGATTTAATTACAGGTGATCAGGCAGACGAAGTTCTTAAAATATTAAAAGATGACGCAACTCAAACTTATGGCAATTATGAAAAAATGCTAAATGAAAGATTTGACGGAACAATTATAGATGAAAAAAAATCTGGGCTAGCCAGAGAGCTTGCGAGAATGAACTTAACTCTAAACTCTTATACGCAGTGGTATTGGAAAACAGATTTATTGAATTTATTAAATTTTTTATTTTTAAGAGCAGACAGTCATGCACAATACGAAATAAGAGTTTATGCTGAGGCAATGCTTGAGACGGTTAAGAAATGGGTTCCAATAACACATTCTGCTTTTTTAGATTATAGAGTTGGTGCTGCACATATATCAGGAAAAGGATTAAAAATTATCAAATCTATGTTAAGCGGTAAAGAAGTTAAGTACGAAGACTCTGGTCTCGGTAAAAGAGAATGGAATGAATTAATGGAAGTTTTAGAGTTGCAAAAAACTATATAAATTTTTTAGCTACTTTCTCAGCGATACTCTTAAATAACAATGAAACTTCGTGTTCAGGAGATGAATAAGTCAATGGTTGACCTTTATCAGAAGCTATTCTCAAATCTTGATGAAGTGGAATCTTTCCTAAAAATTCTTTATTAAATTCTTCAGCAGTTTTTTCAACTCCACCTTCACCAAAAATTTTGTATTCCTTTCCATCATCACCTTTAAAAAAACTCATATTGTCTATCAATCCAATTATATTAATTTTTGTCTTATTAAACATTTGGATACCTCTTTTTACATCTAGTAAAGCCATATCTTGTGGCGTTGAAACAATGATCGCTCCATCTACCATTATATCTTGGGCAAATGTAAGTTGAGTATCTCCAGTACCAGGAGGCATATCGACAATTATATAATCAAGATCTTTCCACAGTACTTTTTCTGTTAATGTTTTAATGGCACTTATGACCATAGGACCTCGCCAGATCATAGGTGTTGTTTCATCAACTAAAAATCCGATCGACATACATTGAATGCCGTGGCTATCTACGGGAATTATAGCTTTACCATTTTCTGTTTCAGGTTTTACATTTTTACCAATTAATTTTGGCAAAGATGGACCAAAAATATCAGCATCTAATATTCCAATTTTTTTTCCTAAATTTTTAAGAGCAAAAGCTAAATTTACAGCGAAGGTCGATTTACCGACACCTCCTTTAGCACTTGAAACCATGATCGTGTATTTTGTTCCTTTTATAGGTGTTCTAATAAATTTTTTTGGAGCACCTTTTTGCTTTGTCGCACCACTCATTTCTTCTTTTAAATCAGTCATAATAAGACGTTAAGTTAACTTGTTTTTCCACTGAAAGTAACTATATAAAGCGTTATGAGTTTTAAAGATAAAATTTTTAACAACCAATCTCCATGGGGGTCTAGTCCTTCGGGAAACGGATCAGGAAACGCAAACCAACCACCAAGTCTTGATGAAATTATAGCTAACGTTCAAAAAAAAATTAATCAGTTTTTCCCAGGTGGAAAATCTGGTGGAAGCAAACCTATTTTTCTAGGTTTAATTATTTTAGCTTTTCTTTGGTTGGCAAGCGGTCTTTATAGAGTTCTTCCCGATGAACAAGGAGTTGTTTTAAGGTTTGGTAAGTTTATAAAAACTACTCAACCAGGCTTGAACTACCATTTACCATTACCAATCGAGCGAGCATTAACTCCTAAAGTTACAAAGGTTAATAGAATTGATATTGGATTCAGACCAGCTAGTGACAACGGAAGAGTTTCTGGTGTAGGCAATGTTCCAGAAGAAAGTTTGATGTTAACAGGAGATGAAAATATTGTAGATATTAACTATTCGGTATTTTGGCTGATTAAAGACGCAGAAAAATTTTTATTTAACATTCAAAGTCCAGTAGAGACAGTTAAGGCAGCTTCCGAAACCGCAATGAGAGAAGTTATTGCAAGAAGTGAGATTCAATCAATTTTAACAGAAGGAAGATTGCAAATCGAAACTGATGTGCAAGAAATTACTCAAAGTATTTTAGATGAGTACGGTTCAGGAATTCAAATTACACAAGTACAAACTCAGAAAGCCGATCCACCAAATCAAGTAATTGATTCTTTTAGAGATGTTCAGGCCGCTAGAGCAGACAGAGAAAGATCTAAAAATGAAGCCGAAGCTTACGCCAATGATGTAATTCCAAGAGCAAGGGGTGAAGCTGAAAAAATTTTACAAGAAGCTGACGCATATAAAAAACAAGTTGTTGCATCTGCAGAAGGAGATGCAAGTAGGTTCTTAGCTATTTACAATGAATATAAAAATGCAAAAAAAGTGACACAAGAACGTATGTACTTTGAAACAATGGAAAAAGTTTTAGCAGACATAGAAAAAGTTATTATTGATAAAAATTCTGGACAAGGTGTAGTTCCTTATTTAGCTTTACCTGAACTGAAAAAGAAAGGGAGTAATAATTAATGAAGCTTCCTAAATTTTTAATACCTGCAGTTGTTTTAATTGGTGTAATTATGTTTCAATCAGCTTTTGTTGTTAAAGAAATTAATCAAGCTATTGTTTTACAATTTGGTAATCCAAAAAAGATTATTACAGAAGCCGGATTAAAATTTAAATTACCTTTTATTCAAAACGTTGTTTACATAGATAAAAGAATTCTAAATTTAGACAACGCACCAGAGGAAGTTATTGCTGCAGATCAAAAAAGATTGATCGTCGATGCCTTTGCAAGATTTCAAATTGTAGATCCTTTAAAATTTTATATTTCAGTTGGTAATGAGAGAGTTGCTAGATCAAGATTATCAACGATTATAAACTCAAGAATTAGGGGTGTCTTAGGTACACAAGAATTATCTACGCTGCTTTCAAAAGAAAGAGCAAAACAAATGGCGATTATTCAAAATGATGTTAACGAGGAAGCTAAAAGCTTTGGAATCAAAATTATAGATGTTAGAATTAAAAGGGCTGATCTGCCTCAAGCAAACAGCGAGGCTATTTATAAAAGAATGCAGACTGAAAGACAAAGAGAAGCAAAAGAATTTAGAGCAGAAGGGGCAGAGATTGCGGCTAAAATAACATCAACAGCTGATAAAGATGTGACCGTGCTTTTAGCTAATGCAAATAAACAATCTCAAATTTTTAAAGGAGAAGGAGATGGCCAAAGAAATAAAATATTTGCTGACGCTTATGGTAAAGACCCTGATTTTTTTAGTTTTTATAGAGCAATGCAAGCTTATGAAACTGCCTTAATAGGTGGAGATACTTCTTTAATTCTCTCACCGGATAGCGACTTCTTCAAGTTTTTTGGAAAAGCAGGAATAACTAAGAGACCTTAATTTTTTTAATGAGAGATTTAATCACGGCCTTAGGATTGCTTCTTTTTATAGAAGGTTTTTTCTTTGCCACTTTTCCAACAAGAATAAAAAATATGCTTAAAGTAATAGAGAAAATTCCTGAAACTAAATTAAGAACTATAGGATTTTTTTTTTTAACATTAGGATTTTCAATTGTTTGGTACATAAAAAATTAAATGAGATTATTTAAAAAAATATTATTAACTTTTATCTTCATTAATCTTGGATCGATAAATATTTTAAATACAAAACCTATTCCAGATTCTTTTGCAGATCTTGCAGAAAGATTAATACCGTCCGTAGTAAATATTTCAACAACACAAACTATCAAGACAAACACCAATCAACTTCCTTTTCAATTTCCACCAGGCTCACCATTCGAAGAAATGTTTAAAGATTTTAACCAACCTACTGAAAGAAAAGCTTCTTCACTAGGTTCAGGTTTCGTTATTGATAAAAATGGAACTATTATTACAAATAATCACGTTATTAATAATGCCGAAGATATTGTTGTTAGAGTTGGAAACAAAGACTATAAAGCAAAAGTTTTAGCAGCAGACACTCTCATGGATATCGCGGTATTAAAAATTGATTCAAAAGATGTTTTTAAGCCTGTTAAGTTTGGAAATTCAGATAAAGCAAGAGTTGGTGATTGGGTTGTTGCTATTGGAAATCCTTTTGGTTTAGGAGGAACAGTAACGTCAGGAATTATTTCAGCAAAAAATCGAGACATTAATTTAACTCGTTATGATGAACTTATTCAAACCGATGCTTCAATTAATCAAGGTAATTCAGGTGGACCATTATTTAATTTAGAGGGAGATGTTGTCGGAATTAACACTGCAATCATTGCACCTGGTCAAGCAGGCTCAGTTGGTATTGGTTTTGCCATACCATCAAACGCTGCATCAAATGTTATTACTCAGTTAATTAAATATGGTGAAACAAGAAGAGGTTGGTTAGGCGTTAGAATACAAGAAGTTACCAGAGAAATAGCTGACGTCAGAAAACTAAAAAACACAGAAGGTGCGTTAGTCGCAAGCGTAGGAAAAGATAGCCCCGCTGCAAAAGCTGGACTTAAAGCAGGTGATATCATTCTAAAATTTGATGGAAAAAAAGTAGATACGATGAAAGCTTTACCAAAATTAGTTTCAAATACAGAAGTTGGTAAAAAAGTCGAATTAGAAATCTGGAGAAATAAAAAATTAATTACTAAAAAACTTATTTTAGGCAGATTAGAGTCTTCTGATGAATACAAAGCAGAAAATAAAAAAACTAAAAAAGAAACCAAGAAAAAAGAAACTGAAATTGAAACTTTAAAGATAACAGTTAGAGATATTACCACAAAAGATATTCAAGATAGAAAATTAGAAAAAAACATTAAAGGTGTTGTTATAACAAACATCTCAAGTAAAAGTGTAGTAGCAGGAATGTTGCGGGAAGGAGATATTATTATCGAAGTGCAAGAAAACAAAGTTTTAAATTCTAACCAATTAAACATATTAATTGAAAGTATTTATAAAAAAGGTGAGCAAACATTATTGCTTACAATAATTAATAGTAATAACCGTAGACGATACCTTGGTGTTAAAACTAATTAAGTTTGTCTAGGAAAATTATATTAATTGCTGGACCAACTGCTTCAGGAAAATCTAAACTAGCCATACAAATTGCAAAAAAAATTAAAGGAGAGATTATTAATACTGACAGCATGCAGGTTTACAAAGAGTTTTCTATTTTGTCTTCCAGACCATCGAAGATAGACATAAGAAAAATAGAACATCATCTTTATGGCTTCCAATCTGTTAAGAAACATTTTTCAACAGGTGCTTGGTTAAAATTAGTTAAGAAACAAATAAATCAATGTTTAAAAAATAAAAAGATTCCTATTCTTGTTGGCGGTACCGGTTTATATTTTGAGGCTATTACTAAAGGCATGAGTAAAATTCCTAATATTGATTTTAAAAAAAGAGATAAAATTAGAGAATTACAAAAAAAAATAGGTCAAAGAAAATTTTACGAGTTACTTTTAAAACTAGACCCTCTAGTAAAAAATAAAATTGAACCATCTGACACCCAAAGATCTATTAGGGCATATGAGGTAAAAAAATTTACAAAAAAATCGATTTATGAATGGTATAAGCTAACAAAGTCTGAATTTAAAAAATTTCAAATATTTAAAATTTTTATTGATGTTCCAAGAGAAAAATTACTTAAAAATATTTCAAATCGCGCAGAACAAATGTTTAGAAATGATTGCGTTAAAGAAGTAAAATATTTTTTAGATTTAAATATTGATTCTTCACTGCCAGCCAACAAAATAATAGGAGTTAAAGAAATTAAAGATCTTTTATCTGGTGCTTTAGGCTTGCCGCAGGTTAAAGAAGCCATCAATATAAAGACAAGACAATACGCAAAAAGACAGGTTACATGGGCAAGAGGACACATGTCTGATTGGAATAAGCTTTATTCAAACAGTTTTAGCTCTCTATTAAAAAAAATTTTAAAAGTGATAAGCTAAAACTTGACCGCAGAAATTTCTCCGATAGATTGGATAAATGCTAAAATTATTATCAGGTGCACAAATAGTTTTTAAGGCACTCGAAGATCAAAATGTTGACCATATTTTCGGATACCCTGGTGGTGCTGTCCTTCCTATTTATGATGAATTAAAAAACCATACAACTATTAAACATATTTTAGCTAGGCACGAACAAGGCGCCGGTCATGCAGCCGAAGGTTATGCGAGATCATCAGGTAAACCAGGTGTTGTATTAGTTACTTCAGGACCAGGTGCAACCAATGTAGTTACAGCTTTGGCAGATGCTTACATGGATTCAATTCCATTAGTTTGTATTAGCGGACAAGTTCCAACACATTTAATTGGTACTGATGCTTTTCAAGAATGTGACACAACAGGAATCACAAGACCATGCACAAAATATAATTGGTTAGTAAAAGATGTAAATGATTTAGCAAAGATTTTACATACTGCTTTTGAAGTTGCGACAACAGGAAGACCAGGCCCAGTGTTAGTTGATATTCCTAAAGATATTCAGTTTAAAAAAGGAAAATATAATTTTAAAAAAAATAAAAGTTCTAATAAATTAAACAACACCACAAAGAAAAAAGTTTCTGAAAAAGAATTAGATCAACTTATAATGATGATGAAAAAATCATCTAAACCTATTTTTTACACAGGAGGTGGAGTGATTAACTCTGGACCAGAAGCTAGCGAACTATTAAGAGAACTTATTTCTATAACTGGTTTTCCTATTACTTCAACACTTCAAGGTTTAGGTGCCTATCCTGGCGATGACCATCAATTTTTAGGAATGCTAGGCATGCATGGAACTTATGAAGCTAATAACGCAATGCATGATTGTGATTTAATGATAAATATTGGAGCAAGGTTTGATGACAGAATTACGGGTAAAATTGATGAGTTCTCACCAAAGTCAAAAAAAGTTCATGTTGATATAGATCCTTCTTCTATAGGTAAAATTGTAAAGGTAGATTTAGCTTTAATTAGTGATGTTAACGTTTTTCTTTCAGCCTTGATTAAAAGATTTAAAGAAAAAAATAAAAATTTTATAGATGTTAACAAAGGAAATATTGAGAAATGGTGGAAGCAGATAGATAAATGGAGAGAAAAAAAATCTTTAAGTTATAAAAATAGCGATACTATCATTAAACCTCAGCACGCAGTTGAAAGACTTTATGAACTTACAAAAAATCAAGATACTTTTATTACAACTGAAGTAGGCCAACATCAAATGTGGGCCGCGCAGTATTATAAATTTAACAAACCTAACAGATGGATGACCTCAGGTGGATTAGGAACTATGGGTTTTGGTTTACCAGCTGCTATCGGAGTTCAAATCGCAAATCCAGGAAAACTAGTTATAGATATTGCAGGTGAAGCATCTGTTTTGATGACCATGCAAGAAATATCAACTGCTGTTCAATATAAATTGCCAGTAAAAATTTTTATACTGAACAATGAATACATGGGAATGGTAAGACAGTGGCAAGAATTGTTGCACGAAAAAAACTATTCAGAAAGCTACACAGCTGCTTTACCTGACTTTGTAAAATTAGCAGAAGCTTACGGTTGTGTAGGTATAAGAGCTAATAAACCAAGTGAATTAGATGAAAAAATTAAAGAAATGATAAATATAGATAGACCTGTTATTTTTGACTGCAGGGTTGATAAAATGGAAAACTGTTATCCTATGATACCTTCCGGTAAAGCACATAACCAGATGCTTTTAGGGCCAGAAGATGAAAAAATAATTTCTGAAGAAGGGAAAATTTTAGTTTAATGGCTAAATCAAAATCAGCTTATAGCGAACCTACAAAACTTGGAAAAAGAGAGCACCATATTATCGTTGTTTGGGTTGACAATGAAACTGGTGTGCTAGCACGAGTGATTGGTCTTTTTTCTGGCAGAGGTTATAATATTGAATCTTTAGCTGTAGCAGAAGTAGATAAATTAAAACATTTATCTAGAATTACTATCGTCTCAGTCGGATCACCCGAAGTAATAGAACAGATAAAATTACAATTAAGAAAACTTCTTTGTGTTCACAAAGTTGCTGACTTTAACAGAAGTGATCCAGATATATTGTTTAGAGAACTTGCTCTTTTTAAAATAGTTTCTTCAACAAAAAATCAAGAAAAAGTTAAAAAGGCTTGTAAAAAATATAACTCAGTTATCTTAGATAAAACAAAAAAGTCTTTTGTTATTCAAATAACTGCTTTAAGAAGAGAGGTAGATAAATTAATTAAAGTAATTAGCCCGTGGGGATTGATTAGCATTTCAAGAACAGGTGCTGTAGCCATGACAAAAGGACCGGAAGTATTTAAATAAAACTAGGAGAAAAAAATGAAAATGTATTATGAAAAAGATGCTGATGTGAATTTAATTAAAGAAAAAAAAGTTGCTATTTTTGGTTATGGTAGCCAAGGACATGCGCATGCATTAAATTTAAAAGATAGTGGAGTAAAAGAAGTTGTTGTTGCTCTTAGAGAAGGTTCTCCAAGTATAAAAAAAGCTGAAAGCCAAGGTTTAAAAGTTATGTCTCTTTCTGACGCCGCAGCTTGGGCCGATGTAGTTATGATTTTAACTCCTGATGAGTTACAGGCACAAATTTATAAAAACCACGTTGAACAAAGAATGAGAGAAGGAACAAGTTTAGCTTTTGCTCATGGTTTAAATATTCATTACAAACTTATTGAGTCAAGAAAAGATCTTGATGTGTTTATGGTAGCACCTAAAGGACCTGGTCATTTAGTTAGAAGTGAATACCAAAAAGGCGGTGGGGTTCCTTGTTTGATGGCAGTGCACAAGGACAGCACAGGCAAAGCAAGAGATCTCGCCATGTCTTATGCTGCCTGTATTGGTGGCGGCAAATCTGGAATAATTGAAACAAACTTTAAAGATGAATGTGAAACAGATTTATTTGGCGAACAAGCTGTTTTATGTGGAGGCCTTGTAGAGCTTATCAAAAATGGTTTTGAAACTTTAACAGAAGCTGGTTATCCACCTGAGATGGCATACTTTGAAGTTTTACACGAAGTAAAACTGATTGTGGATTTAATTTATGAAGGTGGCATAGCTAACATGAATTACTCTATTTCTAATACAGCTGAATATGGAGAATATGTTTCTGGCAAAAAAGTAGTAGATAGTAAGTCTAAAGAAAAAATGAAAGAAATACTTAAAGATATTCAATCTGGTAAATTTACAAAAGACTGGATGGAAGAATGTAAAGGTGGTCAAAAAAACTTTCTTAAGATGAGAGCTGATCTAGCTAAGCATCCAATTGAAGAAGTGGGCAAAAAACTAAGAGATATGATGCCTTGGATAGGTAAAAACAAATTAGTTGATCAATCAAAGAACTAAAAACCAGTTTAGACTCTAAGAAACAAAAAATATTTGGCAAATTCTCTTTTTGATTGTAATGTAAGGAAGATCAAACGTTTAGAAAAATCTAATAATTTTGATCCTAAAAAATATTATGAGCGACAAAAATAGAATTATTATTTTCGATACTACTATGCGTGATGGGGAGCAATCACCTGGTGCATCAATGAGTTTAGAGGAAAAAATTCAAATCTCTCGTGTGTTTGATGAACTAGGAGTCGACGTTATCGAAGCAGGTTTTCCAATTGCTTCACCTGGAGATTTTGAGGCAGTAACAGAGATTAGTAAAATATTAAAAAAATCAGTACCATGTGGTTTAGCAAGAGCAACTAAAAAAGATATTGATGCATGTAAAGATTCACTGAGTCACGCAAAGAGATTTAGAATACATACTTTCATTTCTACAAGTGCGCTTCACATGAAGCACAAACTGAATAAATCTCCAGAAGAAGTTTTAGACGCAATTAAAGAAAGTGTTTCTTATGCTAAAAAATTTACCGATGATGTTGAATGGTCTTGTGAAGACGGCACCCGAACAGATATAGATTATATGTGTAGATCAGTTGAGCTTGCTATTAAGTCAGGAGCAACAACTATAAATATTCCAGATACAGTCGGCTATTCAGTACCTTCAGAGTTTAAATCAATCATAGAAACTCTATTAAACAAAGTTCCAAATATTGATAAAGCTATTCTTTCTACTCACTGTCACAACGATCTTGGTTTAGCTGTTGCGAACTCTTTAGCTGGAGTAATGGCTGGTGCGAGACAGGTCGAATGTACCATTAACGGAATTGGTGAGCGCGCTGGAAATGCTGCTCTTGAAGAAATTGTTATGGCCATGAAAACTAGAAACGATCTAATGCCATATACCACAGGTATTGATACAAAATTAATTAGCAAAGCATCAAAAGTTGTATCTAATGCAACTGGTTTTCCTGTTCAGTTTAATAAAGCTATTGTTGGGAAAAATGCTTTTGCACATGAGTCAGGCATTCACCAAGATGGAATGCTTAAAAATAGTAAAACTTATGAAATCATGACGCCTGAAAGCGTTGGTGTTAAAAAAACTTCTTTAGTTATGGGTAAACATTCTGGCCGACACGCTTTTAAAGATAAGTTAAGTGATTTAGGTTATGTTGGAGTAACTGACGATGTTATCCAATTAGCATTTGGTAAATTTAAAATATTAGCTGATAAAAAAAAACATATTTACGATGAAGACATTGCAGCTTTAGTTGACGATAGCTTGATTAAAGAAGAAAACATTATAAAATTAAAATCTTTGAAAGTAGTTGCTGGTACAGGCGAGCCTCAAAAAGCAGAAATGACCCTTGAAGTTATGGGAGAAATCAAAACAGCTAGTGAAACAGGCGATGGGCCAGTCGATGCTATATTTAAATGTATTAAAAAACTTTATAAGCACGAAGTAAATTTACAATTATATCAAGTTCATGCAGTTACTGAAGGAACAGATGCGCAAGCAACTGTAAGCATTAGAATTGAGGAAAACGGTAAGACAACAGTAGGACAAGCTGCTAATACAGATACTTTAGTAGCCTCAGCGGAAGCTTACTTAAACGCATTAAATAAACTAATAATCAAACGTAAACGAAGTGCACCAGACGAAAGTTTTAGTGCCTCAGCATAAAGGAAAAAATAATGTTTAAATGGAAAGCTTTAAAATCAATTTGGTCACAAGACATGGCTATAGATCTAGGAACGGCTAACACTCTAGTGGTGTTAAAAGGGAAAGGTGTTGTTCTTAACGAACCATCCGTTGTTGCCATCATTAATGAGATGGGGAAAAAAACAGTACTTGCAGTTGGCGATGAGGCAAAAACAATGTTAGGTAGAACACCTGGAAACATTCAAGCTATCAGACCTTTAAAAGACGGTGTGATCGCTGATTTCATAGTAACCGAGGAAATGATCAAACACTTTATAAAAAAAGTGCATGTTAAAAATACATTTGCTAACCCTAGAATTTTAATTTGTGTACCTACAGGGTCTACACCCGTAGAAAGAAAAGCTATTCAAGACTCAGCGCTAGCCGCTGGAGCAAGAAGAGTTCAATTAATTGAAGAACCTATTGCTGCGGCTATTGGAGCCGGTCTTCCTATTTCAGAGGCGACAGGTTCAATGATTGTTGACATCGGTGGTGGTACTACAGAAATAGCCGTTATGTCATTAGGTGGAGTAGTTTTCTCTAAATCCTTACGTGTTGCAGGAGATGCTATGGATGGAGCAATAATTAGTTACATGAGAAAAAAATTCAATTTATTAATTGGTGAATCTACAGCAGAGAAGATTAAAAAAGAAATTGGTACGGCAATCCCTACATCAAATAACGTTTTCTTAATGAAAGGTAGAGATATTAGAACAGGAACGCCAAAAGAAATATCGCTTACCGAAGAAGACGCATGCGAAGCATTAATGCCAATATTAAATCAAATGCTATCTGCGATCAAAGAAGCTTTAGAAAACACACCACCAGAATTATCTGCTGATTTAGTTGACATGGGATTAGTGCTAACAGGCGGTGGAGCTTTGTTAAAAAATATTGATAAGTTGATTTCAAAAGACACAGGTTTACCGGTTACTATTGCAGACAATCCACTTGAATGTGTTGCTCTCGGAACTGGAAAAGCTTTGGAAAATGAAGAATTATTTTCTACAATGATGTCTGAATATTAATTTTTTAATAATTTAATGGCAGATAGCAGAGACGATTTTATAATTGCAATACGTTATGCACTTTTGAAAAAAGGTGCAAAACAAAAATTCTCTTTATTTTTTTTAATTTCTTTTTCTGTTCTAATTATTGTTTTAGATAATCTTTCAGTACCTTTTATTAAATCAACAAGAGCAGTACTAAATGACTTTGTTTACAGAGCCTCCGTTGGTGCGTCTACTCCAGGTAAATTTTTTTCATATTTAAATCTAGAAAAAAATAAGCATTTTAATATTGTAAATAAAAACAAAATTTTAAAAAAAGAAATAAGGTTATTAAAGATTAATAGATATAACAGTTTATTTTTAAAAACTGAGAATGAAAATTTGAAGAAAGTTCTTAACGTAGCTAATGTAAGTACCTATGGAGAAAATACTTCAGTTGTGGCCAGAGTTATTCTTGATCCGGAAAGCCCTTATTTAAAATCACTTCTAATAAACAAAGGAACCAAAAATGCTATTATCAAAGGCATGACCGTCTTCAGCAAAGGTTATTTAATCGGGACAATTGTTGAATCAAACTATCTAACGGCAAGAGTTTTATTGATTACAGACTTAAATAGTCGAATACCTGTAGTCTTACAAGATACTGATATTAATGCTATTTTGACAGGCATAGGAAAAAAAACTAATCTTGCTTTAGAATATTTACCTGAATCGTTCGTAGCAGCGCCCAATAAAATTATTTATACTTCTGGTAAAGATGGTTTTCTAGCAGCTGGTTTACCGGTAGCAAAAACTTATTTGGACAAAAAAGGTAAATTACGAATTAAATCTTTAGCAGACCCTGGGCAAGCCTTAATCATCTATGTGACTAAAGGACAAAATAAATAATAATTATGAATATACTATCAGTCATAAAAAATTTTTTTATAAATAATTTAATTGTTATTATTTTTTATTTTTTATCTTTCAGCTCTTTTGAGGGAATTAAAGAATTTTCAGATCTTGTTATTTTCTCTTTTAATTTACCAATGATTATTATTTATTTTTTTATTTTAAAATTCCCGGATCGTTTAGGGCTTGGTCATATTTTCTTAGGAGGTATTTTTAATGATGTTGTAATTGGAATACCACTTGGCACAAGTTCACTTAGTTATTTAATATTAGCGTTTTTCACTAGCTATATTAGAAATGCTACACTTAGATCAAAAATGACAGCTGAATGGACAACTTTTATTCCAACATTATTTTTTTCAAATTTAGTATATTTTTTTATTATTAATAATTTTTCTCATCTTTCATTTTTTTATCTTGAGTTACTTCGAAGTACCTTTTTTACTTTTTTATTTTTTCCTTTTTTTTATTTTATTTTCATCAATTATCAAAAATCATTTTTAAAGGATAATGCTTAGTTTTAACTCTTCGAACATCATCAGCAAAACAAAAACTATTAGTAGAAGAATGTTTTTAATTAGTTCTTTCAAGGCCGTTGTGCTGGTTGGAATTTTTGGTAGATTAGCATCACTTCAAATTAATGATTCTTCAAAATATAGATCACTAGCAGATAAAAACAGGTTCAGAGAAACAAAAATTGCTCCACCAAGAGGAATAATAGAAGACTTTTTTGGTAATAAAATTGCCTCTAACAACAAAATCTACCAACTTCATATTATTCCTGACAGCACCCCAGATGTTGACGAGCTTTTTTTTAGGCTAAAAAATATTATCGATTTAAGCCCTGGAAAAATATTTTTATTAAAAAAAAAGATTTCCAAAAAAAAAAGTTGGGACACAACAATCATTTCGGACAATCTAACATGGGGAGAGTTTTCTAGGGTAAACTTATTCCTGCATGAATTACAAGGAGTGCAACCAACTGTTTCTATTGCTAGATTTTATGCAGATAATAGTTCCTCACATGCTATTGGCTACGTTTCTGAAATTAGCCCAAATGATCTTAGGACTAAAACTTACTTACAAAATTTAAATATAGAAGGTGTTGCAATTGGGAAAACTGGTTTAGAGTCTTCATTAGATGAGCAAATGTTAGGTTCACCTGGATACCTCAGGTATGAAGTTAATGCTTACGGGAAAAAAGTAAAAAAAGTAGCAACTGATGCTGGTTTAAAAGGAAAAACTTTTAGAACAACCCTAGATCAAAATATTCAAATTCTTTCCACAGAAGCATTGCAAGGTGTTAGTGGGGCTGTTTGCGTAATGGATATTTATAACGGCGATATAATTAGTATGGTTTCGTCACCAAATTTTAATCCTAATTCATTTGTACATGGAGTTAAAAATAATGAATGGAAAGAATTAACTGAGAATATAGATAAGCCCATGCTTAACAAAGCTGTGTCAGGGCTTTATCCGCCAGGTTCAACCATTAAAACTTTAACTGCTATAAGTGCTTTGGAAAACGATATTGTTAGCCCTAAACTCATTGTTCATTGCAAAGGATACATAGATTTACACGGTGAAAGATTTCACTGTTGGAAAAAAAAAGGACACGGTTTTGTTGGTATGCGTACTGCCTTAAAAAAATCTTGTGACGTTTACTTTTATGAAGTCTCTAGAAAACTTGGAATAGACAGGTTATCAGTTACGGCTAAAAAATTTGGACTAGGAAAAAAAGTCTTGCAAAATTATAAAGAAGAAAAAGCAGGAGTTGTACCCGACACAAGATGGAAAAAAAGAGAATTAGGAAAAAATTGGTATCTTGGTGAGACACTTCACTCGGGCATTGGTCAAGGTTATTTCTTAACTACTCCTTTACAACTCAGTTTAATGACAGCACAAATAGCTAACGGTGGTTTTAAAATTAAACCCAGAATACTAGTTGAAGACAACGATAAAGTTAGTGATTTGCAAAAATATTTAAATCATAAAAATACTACCCCAGGCAATGTAATGGCCCTTAAAGATCAAATATATAATTTTAATCTTCAGCCACTATTTAGAAATCAAGAAAATATAAATTTAGTGAAAGATGCTATGTTTGCTGCAACAAACGAAGTCGGGGGTACTTCTTATCGATCTAGACATAAAGAGAAAAAATTTAGGTTTGCGGGTAAAACCGGTTCTTCACAAATAAAAAGATTTACAGAAAAACAACGGGAAGCAGAAATAAAGCAAAAAGATATTACTTACCTTGAAAGAGACCATGCTTGGTTTGTAGCTTTTGCACCCGTGCAAGATCCACAATATGCTATAAGTGTTTTAGTTGAACATGGAGGCTCCGGCAGTAGCGCCGCAGCACCTATAGCCAAAAAAATAATTAAAAGAGTTATTGAACGTCACGAAATTAGAATGGCACAAAAAAAAAAAATATCAGGTAAAAATATCTAATGCTATACACAAGGTCATCATTTCATTCATCTTTCGATATAAAAAATAAATTTTTCGATTTAGACTTCACGTTATTTTTTTCCATCCTATTGTTGGGTGTTATCAGTATATTTGCACAATATTCATCAAGTGGGGGACAATTTGATTATCATTCTAAAAGTCACGCAATAAGATTTTTAGTTTTTTTTCTATTTTTTCTAGCAATTTCTTTTGTTAATATTAGATTTTGGAATGATTATAGTTTGTTAATTTTTATTATATTAATATTACTTCTTGTGGCGGTTAAATTTTTTGGTGTACAGTCTCAAGGTTCTAGACGATGGATAAACCTTTTTGTATTTAATCTGCAGCCCTCAGAACTGATGAAAATTGGAATTATTTTGTTCCTTTCAAATTATTATCATAAAATATCATCTGGTGATGTTAACAAATTTAGATATTTATTTTATCCTTTAGTAGCGTTGTTAGTTCCCTTCATGCTAGTGCTAACTCAACCTGATCTTGGAACTGCAATTTTAATATTAATTAGTGGCGTAGTAATTACATGGCTGTCGGGAGTTAAATGGAGAATATTTGCCTATCTCTCTGGTCTCTCTATAATTTTAGCACCTATTGGTATTTCCTTTTTAAAGCCTTATCAAAAAAGTAGAATTTTAACCTTTTTAAATCCAGATTCAGATCCCTTAGGTGCGGGGTATCAAATTATTCAATCCAAAATCGCAATTGGTTCAGGAGGATTGTTTGGTAAAGGTTTTCTAAATGGCTCACAAGCATATTTAAATTTTTTACCTGAAAAACATACTGATTTTATTTTTACACTATATTCCGAGGAATTTGGTTTTATGGGCTCTGCATTTATGGTTTTTTTATATTTTTTGATAACGTTTAGAATTACTCGAATTGGAAGTTATACAAGAAGTATATTTGGAAAACTATATTGCTATGGTTTTGCTACCGCTTTTTTTATCTATGTTGCCGTTAATATGTCAATGGTTTTAGGTTTGCTCCCTATTGTGGGCGCGCCCTTACCAATTCTGTCTTATGGTGGTTCATCAATGCTGGCCATGATGTTTGGCCTTGGTATTGTTATGTCTTGTAACATTTATAAAAATAGTACTGTAAGCTGAGAAAGCATCTAAAAATAAATAATTCTATGCTTGTGCTGACTCTAGATTCATGATTAAATTTGATTAATTAAAAATTATGTTTGGAGAAAATAAAGAAAAATTAATCAATTTAGTGGTAGAGAAATCTACTATTGGTGCTGATTTTACCATCGAAGGCCTTGTTAATTCAGCCGGTGACGTTGATCTTGGCGGTTCTGTCAAAGGACCCGTAAACGTTAAAACACTTATTATAAAAGAAAAAGGATCCGTAATTGGAGAAATTAATGCTGAGAAAGTAGACGTTTTGGGGTTTGTTGATGGAAAAATTACAGCAAAAAAAATAACAGTTGGAGCAACTGGCGAGGTTAAAGGTGACCTAGAATTTACAGAATCTTTAGTAGTAGACGATGGAGCAAGATTAGATGGAAACGTGAAAAAAGTACCTCTTTCTAAGATTGAAAATAAAGTAACAAACTTTATGGACACTACAAAAGCAGTAAGAAAAACGTTTCTTCAAAAAAAAGACTAAACGACCTGATTGCAAGTCTTCCTTGCACAAAGTATCACACTACAATTTAAATTTTTTTTAGAGTACAAGTTATTATGAATAAATATATTTGTAAGTCAGCAGGCGTTGTTGGAGCGGGTATCCAAGGAATTTGTATTGGATTACAATTATTAAAAAAAGATATTCCCGTTACAATTTTTGACAAACAAGATCCAGCTAGAATGGCATCGTATGGTAATGCCGGTCACTTTTCACCCTACGCTGTCTTGCAATTTAATAGACCTGATATTTTAGTTAATATTCCCAAAATGCTGTTCAGTTCTTATGGACCGCTAGCATTAAAATGGAATTATGTACCAAAAATGCTACCTTGGTTTTATAATTTTGTTAAAAACTGTAATACAAAATCTATGCTTCATACCGCTAAGTATATGCATCAAATTCTAGATTTATCTTTAGATGCTTATGATGAGCTTTTTAAAGAGATAGACACCACAGGTCTTGTTGAGAGAAAAGGTATTCTCTACGGCTGGACGGATGAAAATTTAAAAAGTAGAAAATTAGAAATGAAAGTTAGAGCAGATCTTGGAGTAAAACAAACTGCGGTTTCAAAAGCAGAGATTTCAGATTTAGAACCAAATTTACAGCCTATATTTGATAGCGGTGTTTTATTTGATTATGCTTGGCACGCAAGAGATCCTTATCAAATTTCAAAAAGGTTATTTGATTTATATATAAAAAAGGGTGGAAAATTTATTAAAGAAAATGTAACTGAAATTAAACAAACAAATTCACAAGAAACTTTAATTAAAACAGAATCAAATGAATATAATTTTGAAAAATCTGTTATTGCATGTGGGGCTTTTTCAAAAAAATTAACAGACCAATTAGGCGAAAATATTCCTTTAGACACTGAGAGAGGGTACCATGTCCACTTTAAGGGGATGGATCACCTTTTGTCTCGGGCCGTTATTAATTTAGATCGAGGATTTGGATTAACTCCAATGAACCAAGGTCTACGAGCTGTTGGAACGGTTGAATTAGGTGGCTTAAATAATCCACCTTCAAAAAAAAGAATTAATTACATTATTCGTTGTGCAAAAGAACTATTACCTGAATTAGATAAACACGAAGATGAGTGGTTAGGATTTAGACCAACTTTACCTGATTTTTTACCTGTTATCGGACCATCACAAAAAAATAAAAATATTGTTTATGCTTTTGGTCACCATCATTTAGGCTGGACGCTTGGTGCAATTACTGGCAAAGTTGTGTCTGGAATTATTGCAGAAGAAAATACAAATCTAGATTTAGCACCTTACAATTCTTCAAGATTTAATTAGAAAATATTTTGCCAAAAAAATATTTCGCCTACATATTATTAGTGTGTACAACACTTATTTGGTCGGTTAATTTTATTATAGGTAAGTTTGCTTATTTATTTGAAGTACCTCCACTAACACTAAACTTTCTAAGGTGGACTTTAGTTTGGGTTCTGCTATTCCCATTTACATATAAAGAAATATTCTTAAATATAAAATTAATTAAAAAAAATATTATTTATCTAACAGTATTAGCGATTACTAGTGTTAGTGCATTTAATTCATTAGTTTATTTAGCGTTAAATTATACACAAGCAATAGATACTATACTAATGATCTCAATAATTCCTGTGTTTGTTCTTTTCTTGTCCTCAATATTAGGAGTAGAAAAATTTAATTTTTTTCAATTGTTGGGCTTAATAGTTTCTTTTATGGGTGTTTTAATAATTTTTTCAAATGCAGATTTAGATAAAGTTTTAAATCTAAATTTTAACAAAGGTAACGCATGGATGCTCCTCGCTGTATTTTGCTGGGCTTTATATTCTAGTCTATTAAAGAAAAATAAATTACCATTTTCAACTTTAGGCCTAGTTGAAATTTTAGCCTCGATAGGATTAATATTTTTAATACCACAATTTATCGGAGAGCAAATGTACGGTAAAGAAATTAAATTTAATAAAGCTTTTTTTTTAATTTTATCTTTTGTTACACTTTTCGCATCAATTGGTGCCTATTATTCTTGGAACAAAGCAATAGAAATAATTGGACCCAATAGAGCCAGTATCTTTTTACATCTAATGCCAGTATTTGGAGTAATTTTAGCAATAGTTTTGCTCAAGGAAAAGTTTCAAATATACCATTTCATTGGTGCGGGATTTATAGTATCAGGTATTTATTTATCAAATAGGAAAAAACAATGATTAAAGTTGCAGTGCTAGATGACTATCAAAATGCTTTTGAGCATATTGTTGAAACAAAGAACTATAAAGATAAATACGATTTTAAAATTTTTAATGAAACTTTTTTAAGCGAAGCCGAAGCAGTTGTTGCTTTAGAAGAGTTTGACGCACTCTTAATTATGAGGGAAAGAACAGCGATTACTAAATCTTTAATAGAAAACTTGCCCAACCTTAAATATCTAATGACTAGTGGAATGAGAAACAAAGCGATAGATATGGAGGCTGCAAAAAATAAAAACATCACAGTTTGTGGAACTGAAATTAACTCTAACCCAACAGCAGAACTTGCATGGACTTTAATCCTGGGTTTAGCCCGAAATCTAAAACAAGAAGTCGACAATATGTTTCAAGGATACTGGCAATCTAGTATTGGTTTAGAGCTTAAAGGTAAAATGCTTGGGCTGATAGGCCTTGGAAAAATAGGAACTCAAATGGCCATTATTGGTAGAGCCTTTGGAATGCAAGTTTCCGCATGGAGTGAAAATTTAGATCTAACACATGCTAATAAAATTGATGTTTTACCCATGTCAAAAGAGGATCTTCTTTCCAATTCAGATATTATTTCAATTCATGTCGTCTTAGGAGAAAGATATAAAAATTTAATTACCCAAAAAGAAATTAAACTAATGAAGAAAACAGCTTTTCTTATTAACACATCCAGAGGACCAATCATTAATGAACTAGATTTAGTTAAAGCATTAGAAGACGAAACTATAGCTGGCGCAGGTCTAGATGTTTACGATAAAGAGCCGCTGCCACAAGATCATAAGTTAAGATTTTTACCAAACGCGTTACTTCTACCTCACCTTGGTTATGTAACTGCAGAAAACTACACTCTTTTTTACACTCAAATGGTAGAAAATCTTGAATCCTGCTTAGCAGGTAAACCCATAAGAACGATCACATAAAATAACATCACAACTTTTAAACCGTGGTCTGCTGCAAAATTATTGTAACTGTTGCTGATTCGTTTGCAGTTGTGAATACAGTTGTTAGAGTTGTTGTAGCTCTAATAGAATGGATTACATAAAAAATACTCTATGTAGTAATTGATAAAAATTATCACATAAAAAATTATACAATTTAGGGTTGTGCTGAATTACTCAATATGATCTTATTAGTTGTTTTTATTTAACCTAATACAAAGTTTAATTAAATAAAAAATAGAAATTAAGCACGACTTGTAAATTTTATGAAAAGAATATTTATTTTACTGACATCAATGTTTTTACTATCAGGATGTATAGAATCGATGGCTTTAATTGGCGGAGGTGCCACAAATGGAAAATTAGTTCAATCTTCCTTGCAGAGTGTGGCAAGTTATGGAGTGAAGAAAAAAACAGGTAAAACTCCAATAGGACATGCATTAGGTTTTGTTGCACCCAAAAAAACACTAAAAGCAAAAAAATCTTGTTCATCTTTTACTGATAAAAAAGATTTAGAAATTTGTTTAATGATTGAACAAAGAATAAATTCTAAGCAAGCTAAGATAAAAAAAGAAAAATTCTCTGACAGGCCCTCAAGAGAGTTTGTTTACTCCTTACAGTCATCTATAGATGAGAAATCTAAAATTTATTATTTAGATTAAAAACTACCTGAAGGGGAAATCCCTAAATACAAAATCATTAATATTACTATCTTAGGTTGTATTTTATAAATTATTATAAGAGATCTATTTGTTTTTTTTATTCATAAAAAATGATATTAAAAAAAATCAATTTAACAGAGATTCAAAAAAAACTTATAATATAGTGAAAAAAATATTTTTTTTATTATCGTCAACGCTTTTATTAAATGGTTGTGTCGAAACCATGGCTCTACTTGGCCCAGCGGGTTCGTTTGTTGGAGGAGGAAATGTAGTTCATTCCTCAATATCATCAGCAGCAAGCTATGGAGTGAAAAAAGCTACAGGAAAGAGTCCAATGCAGCATGCTTTGGCTTACGCTGAAGAAAACAATCCTCAAAGAAAAAAAGAACGTTGCATATCTTTTATTGACAAAACAAATTCAGAAGCTTGTGCAATTATAAACAAAAAAGTTTTACTTACGAAAAATAAAATTAAAAAAAAAACAAAGAAAGTTTTAAAAAACATCTCATTATCTACTACAACTTCTAGAGGCCAAGCTTTTGCTAAAGCTAGAAAAGAAGGCAAAGATATTTTTATGTTTAATGGCAGGACTTACAATACAAATTTTAAAAATAGAGTTGCTAAAAAAATAAAAGGAAAAATTTATTCGAGTAATCCTAAAGGAGCAGCAAAAAATTTTTTTCACGGCGCTCAAATTGCAATAGAAGAAAAATCTAAAATTAAGTATTTAAATCAACAACCTTAGAAGGTAAATTCTCGTTTTTCCAACCAGAACTTTCACTATTTCCCTCAAAACCATCACTAATGTTTATGCATTTTATATTTTCTTGAGAGAGTAATTGCGCAGCTACCATCGACCTACCGCCTGCTTTGCAAATAATTAAAAGTTCTTTATTGAGATCAATTTTATTTTTGACATCTTCAACAAAATTTTTATTAGCAGCCGGATCAGTTGATCTAACAATTGTGACAAAATGAGTCTTTAAACCAAGTTTTTCACCATCAGGCTTTCCAACATTGTCCCATTCATCCTGAGTTCTTACATCTAAGAGCTCAATATTTTTATTATCAATTAGAAAATTTTTTATTTCTGAAGATTTAATCTGTTTGATCATTTTATAGCCCCATTATAATTTAATGAGGCTATAAATCAAATTGTTAAGCAGCTAAAGCTTGCTTAATGTCTGCAATGATATCATCTGGGTGCTCGATACCAATTGAAAGTCTTACATAACCAGGTGTAACACCTGCGGCCAACTGTTCCGTTGGAGAAAGTTGACTGTGTGTTGTAGACGCTGGGTGAATTGCTAAACTTCTAGCGTCACCAATATTTGCAACATGGTAAAGCATTTTTAAGTTGTCGATAAATTTAGCTCCAGCTTCTACACTTCCTAAATCAACTCCAACTAATGCTCCATTCCCACCGCTCAAGTATTTCTTAGCTCTTTCTTTGATCTCACCTTGGTGATTGGTAGGGTAGATAACATTTTTAACTTTTTTCTGAGTTTCTAAAAATGTTATAACTTTTTCTGCATTACTACAGTGTTGCTTCATTCTAAGACCAACAGTTTCTAAACCTTGTATGATTTGCCAAGCGTTAAATGGAGCTAGTGGTGCTCCAGTATCTCTAAGCAAAACTACTCTAAATCTTATTATGAATGGAATATTAGCACCCGTTAAAACAGGAACTGCATCGGTCCAAATTGCACCACCATAACTTTGATCTGGCTCATTTAATAATGGTTGTCTTTTTCGATCTTTAATCCAATCGAAATTTCCACCATCAACAACTATTCCACCAATCGAAGTACCATGACCGCCTATAAATTTAGTCAATGAGTGCAAGACTATTGCTGCCCCATGAGCTAAAGGTTTACAAATTACTGGTGCTGCAGTGTTATCCATTACTAATGGAATTCCATGTTTTCTACCAATGTCTGAAACTTCTTTAATTGGAAAAACACGTAAGTATGGATTTGGCAATGTCTCTCCATAATATGCTCGTGTCTTTTCATCAGTAAGTTTCTCAAAGTTTTTTGGATCAGCTGGATCAGCAAATCTAACTTCAATACCTTGTTGTCTTAAAGTATTTTTAAACAAGTTTACTGTTCCACCGTATAGATCAGTTGAAGCAACTATATTGTCTCCTGCTTGTGCTAAGTTTTGTATACACATTGCAGTTGCCGCTTGACCTGAACCAACTGCACATGCTGCAACACCACCCTCAAGTGCAGCAACTCTTTCTTCAAGTACGTTACATGTTGGATTCATTATTCTTGTATAAATATTACCAAACTCTTTTAAACCAAATAAATTTGCAGCTGTTTTTGCATCTTTAAATTGGTATGAAGTTGTTTGATAAATAGGTACTGCCACTGCTGTTGTTGCAGGATCACTTCTGTATGTTCCTCCATGTAAAGCAATAGTCTCTGGATGTTTATAATCGGCCATTATTTTTTTCTCCTTGTTGTTTCTCTCGTTGTTTCTCTTACTGTTTTTTTTTTCATATTATTATAGCCTCCTTACGCTATGTTTCCGTATTCTTTCATGTGCGTCGGTATTTTTTTATCTGAACCGTACATGAAATGTTTGCTCATATTTTCCCTAAATCTGCTTGCTGGAACTTTTAAACCAATCGCCTCTGCAACTTCACGTATATGCATTGGACTAGCTCCACAACAAACACCGATATATTTAACACCTAAGTCAAATACTTCTTTTGCGAAATTACCAATCTCATATCTATTGCAAAGCAACGGATCTAAGGCAGTTGGGAAAGTTCTGCCGTGAGGAGAAGGGCAACTACATCCATTATTATCTGGAAGATTAAAAAATGTTGGATTTTCTGCCGTTGTTCTGTAAGGAACTGGTAAAGCAGCAATATGACATTTTAATTCTTTTCTTATTTCTTTAATGTAAGGAAGCATTGTAGCTGGACCTCTAAAACAATTTAAACCAACAACATCTGCTCCTTGTTCTTCAAGTTTTTTACAAGTTTCAATTATTGAATAACCATCTTTCATTTTATTTTCACCCATTGGTGAGATAGTAATTACTGATGGTAGACCTGATTTTTTAATTTCTTCAAGAGCTACAAAAGCTTCTTCAGCATAGTAAAAAGTTTCACCGATTATAAAGTCAGCTTTTTCCTCTGTTGCCCACTTTATCATTTCAGCAAACATACTTCTTACTTCACTTTGAATTTTTTTATTATCCTGTTCCCAGATATTACTATTAGAAATATTTCCCGCCATTAAGTTTATACCTGTACCCTTAGGTGCGTTATCAGCTACTTTTCTCGCAATTTTTAAGGCTGCTCGATTTAATGGTTCAAGTAAATGTTCTTTATCAATTACTCGAAGTTTTTCTCTGTGAGCATTGTAAGTAAAAGCTTCAACTATATTAGAACCTGCGTGTTGAAATTCTTTATG
>Ga0308019_10000346_pt1 | contig 29126 bp, 16 predicted proteins | sample Neamet284_FD_203135 | JGI IMG/M metagenome (GOLD analysis project Ga0308019, IMG submission 203135) | Marine microbial communities from water near the shore, Antarctic Ocean - #284 | ecosystem: Environmental > Aquatic > Marine > Unclassified | place: Southern Ocean | collected 2014-10-01
CCTACATGCCGCACTATGAACAAATTGTTCTGCGAATCAATCCGAAAGACCTCGACCAATTCGACTTGGTGTTGGTAGGTGGCGCTCGTATCTATACCTCGAATAGAGACCGACCAATGCCCATGATTCCGCCTCCATTTGCTATGGTTCTTCGAAAACATCTTAAAAATGCACGAATGACTGGTGTTCGACAACTTGGCTTTGACCGAGTTTTGTGTTTTGATTTCGATACAAAACACGGCCAATATCACCTCTATGTCGAAGCATTCCGAGATGGAAATATCATTCTCACCGATGGAGAAGACACCATTATTCTCCCTCTTACGCATGCCTCTTATGCTGGCCGAACTCTGAAGAAAGGCGTCACCTATCAACCTCCACCACCAGCGATGAACCCTTATGAAATTGAATTGGAACATCTCATAGAGATGCTTGAATCCTCAGACCGAGATCTTGTTTCAACACTTGGTGGTAAAGTCAATCTCGGTGGTACACATGCCAACGCCGTATGTGCACTGGCTGGCATGGAACCAAACATCGATACACAAGTCGCCGATGCTCAAAAGGTGCATACTGCGCTTCAATCACTACTCACCGACTTGGCAGAAAGTCATCAAGGATACCTTCTTCTCAAACCCGACAAAGAAAACTCGAATGAAGAACTTGAATCTCAAGCCTCGGCCCATGAACCGAATGGAAAGAGAGACAGTTTCTTTGAACAATTTGCTTGTGAAGCAACACCCACACTTCTGCCAAACCATACCCAATTTGCTAAAATCATATTTCCAACGTTATGTCAAGCCGTCGATGCTTGGAAGGGTGCTCACGATGCTATGGCACTGGCACGACGCGAAGCAGAAAAATTAGATATTGCTGCTCCTGGCCGTGGCCACTCCACCGATGTTGAACGATTAGAACGGCGAAGGGTACAGCAAGAAAAGGCACTGGAAGGGTTTTCTGTGAAAATCGAGAAACAACAAATGCTTGGGCATCGGATTCAAAATAATTGGACGCATATTGAAAATCTGCTTTCTCAAGTGGCAACTGCAGTTGAAGAAAAGGGTTGGAAGGAAGTCAAAAAGGATGCCAAGGAAATTCCTTGGATCGTGTCATTGAATCCAGCAGAACGTAGTTTTGTCACCATATTACCTGATGACAACTCCCTGCCAAATGGCCCTCAAGCCACGCTTTCTTTAGATGAAAATGTTCATCAGAATGCACAGCGCCATTTTGAGGCCGCTCGTAAGCAAAAGGGCAAAACGAAAGGTGCTGTTGAAGCGCTCGATGAAACCACTCTTTTCTTACAACGGGCTAAAAAGAAAGAACAAAAACAACAAGCGAGTGGTAAACTCAACAAAATCAAACGAAGTAAACGCCTTTGGTTTGAAAACCATCGCTGGAGTATGATCAGCGGAGGGCATTTACTGGTCGGCGGAAAGGATGCAAAAGGCAACGATGCCGTTGTCAAGAAGCACCTTTCTGGTTCTGATATGTACCTTCACGCCGATTTACACGGCGCACCAAGTTGCAGTTTACGAGCGACCCAAGGTTTTGCTGTCGACGAACATAAGCCCGCACATATTCCAGATGATGTGCCTGCTTTCCGATTGATTGACAAACTCGGTGATGAACGTATAACACCTGAAAAACTCGAGGAAGCCGCTACTTTAGCACTGTGTTGGAGTCGTGCATGGGCAGGAGGCGGAGCACACGGAACCGTCTATTCTGTCAAACCTGCTCAGGTATCGAAAACAGCTCAAACTGGAGAATATGTCGGTAAAGGGGCATTCATTGTACGAGGTCAACGTCAATGGTTCAAAGACTTGGATGTGCAATTGGCAATTGGAATCGTCGCCATCAATGGCGTTCCCCTTCTCATGGGGGGTTTGCCTGAAACTGTCCGTTCATACTGTCAACGATATGCAATTCTACGTCCAGGATTGGTGAAAAAAGAACAACTCGCCAATCGGATTTACAAAAATACCGGTTTAATGACTGATGATGTCTTACCTGTATTACCAGGTGCTGCAGAAATTATCGAAGATTATGGAATCTTTAGCCCAGCAAAAAGTCAAATTCAGGAAGAAGAATAAACTTAATTTCGGTCACGGCCGCCACTACTGTAGCCGCCTTTTTTACCGGAATAACCGCCACTCGATTGTGGTTTTTGGCCACCTTGGTAACCTTTGCTTGAATTCTTGCTTGGTTTGAAATTCTGACCTCTCGATTCACCGCGATATCCACCGCCGCCACCGCCGCCGTTACTACGACCGCCATCTGAGCTTCCTCGGCCACCGCCACCGCCGCCACCACGGTATCCACCGCCGCCGCCGTTACTACGACCACCATCTGAATTTCCTCTGCCGCCGCCACGGTATCCACCGCCGCCGCTCGAGTTTCCTCTGCCACCGCCGCCGCCGCCACGGTATCCACCGCCGCCGCCGCTCGAGTTTCCTCTGCCACCGCCGCCACCGCCACGGTATCCACCGCCACCGCCGCCGCCGCCATTTCGTTGACTGTAGTGGCCACCTCGTCCACCAGAATCCTCTCGGCTCGGGCGTTTTCGGGTTGCAGCAATATACTCGACTTCAAATTCAGGCAAAGTCGAAAATTCTGGAGGTTCAAATTCAACACGAATTCCAGCTTCACGTTGGATTTTGCCGTATTGCTTTTTCTGAGGTTTTTGAACGAGTGAAATGACGATACCTGTAGCACCACCACGGGCAGTTCGGCCACTACGATGTTTGTAGGCCTTACCGTTTTCTGGAGGGTCATAGTGAATTACACAATTGACACCTTCAACGTCAATTCCTCGGGCAGCGACATCGGTAGCGATGAGTGCCATGCATTCTCCATGTTGGAAACGAGTCATTGCACCATCACGATGGCGTTGGGACAATCCGCCGTGAAGCGTTTCAATCGCCATCCCTTCAAATTGCATTTCGTCGCCAACACGGTCTACACCGTTTCGAGTTCGACAAAAGATGATGGTTCGACCACATTTTCGAATGAGTTCAGATGCAATTGATGATTTTTTGGAGTTTGGCATCAACCAAAAATAATGCGTCATGCTTTCCATCGATACTTCTTTTGGACCAACTTCAATCGTCACGGGGTCGGTCTGATAATCTCTTACCAAGTCAGCAACTTCGTCATCCAAAGTTGCACTGAACAAAATTGTTTGGCGGTCAGGCTTACACTTATCGAGAATTTTACATACGGGTTCCATGAATCCCATATCTGCCATTCTATCTGCTTCATCAAGAACAACAACGCTAACATCTTCCAAAGATACTGCGCCTCGGTCCATCATGTCAATCAATCGACCTGGACATGCAACGAGGATATCGACACCTCGGTCAAGGGCCCGGAATTGCTTGTTGTATGGGCTTCCACCATACATAGCATGGACATACAGTTGAAGTTCGTAAGCAAGTGGATCAAGCACTTTGAAAATCTGCTCTGCCAATTCACGGGTTGGGGTAAGTATGAGAGAAGTTGGACGTCGAGGTTCTGCTTCCTGAGTTCGTGAAAGCAGGGGTAATCCAAACGCAAGGGTCTTGCCTGAACCTGTCGGTGCTCGGCAACAAACGTCACGCCCTTCCATCCCAACTGGAATAGATTCAATTTGAACTTCAAACGGTTCAAGAATTCCTTGTTTTTTCAAGGTTTCAACCAAAATAGGCTCAACACCAAGATCCTCAAACGATACCATGTGTATATCCCCATTTGAAGGCCGTCGTCCAACCCTATTTGATACCCACAGTCGGAAAAACGGTTTTTCGGGGTCTCAACAGTCACTTTAAGAACGCCGAACAAGCATAGCAACAGCATTACCGCCACCAAGACAGAGTGTGACAATTCCAGAATTTACTTCACATCGGCGCATCACACCAAGCATGGTAATGAGGCAACGGGTACCACTCGAACCAAGTGGATGTCCAAGACTGACCGCTCCTCCATGAAGATTGAATCGGTCTTCAGGTATGTTCAATTCTTGAGCAACAGCACATGATGCAGAGGCAAAGGCTTCATTGTGCTCATAAATGTCAACATCCAAAACATCCAGTTGATTCCGTTCCAAGAGCATTCTGACTGCTGGAATCGGAGCGCTCATCACCCGTTCAGGTTCAACACCGCTGGTACAATAATCTTCGATATAAGCAATGATTTCCCAACCTTGTTGCTGGGCATATTCAGCGTTTGCAATCACAACTGCACTTGCACCGTCATTGAGTGTGCTTGCATTACCTGCGGTCACTTGTCCATCCTTTTGAAACACCGGTCGAAGACTTGAGAGTGATTCAGCATCGGTATTTACTCGGATTCCTTCATCATGAGAAAAAACAACAGAGGGGCCTCGGCGCTGAGGGATTTCAACAGGGAAAGTTTCCCAATCAAACCACCCGTTGGTTTGGGCTTGGGCGGCCCGGTGATGGCTTCGAGCAGCAAATGAATCGGATTGAATGCGAGTAATCGAACATTCTTTGGCAATAGTTTCTCCAGTAGTACCCATGTGAACATCGTTGTAGCCATCCCATAAGCCATCGTGAATCATTGAGTCGACAAGCGTCGAATCGCCCATCTTGGAGCCCTTTCGATGATTCATCAAAAGATGAGGGGAATTCGACATGCTTTCCATTCCACCGGCAATAATCACATTGTGTTCACCTGCACGAATACTGTTTGCAGCCATCATTGCTGCTTTGAGGGAACTACCACAGACTTTGTTGATGGTCACACAGGGTGTGGTCACGGGCAGGCCTGAACCAAGAGCGACTTGGCGGGCTGGATTTTGCCCTGAACCAGCTTGTAATACTTGACCGAAAATAACCTCATCAACGTTACCTTGTTCCGGTCGAATGCCGACTCGTTCACAAACCTCTTTGACAGCAAGTACGCCCAAATCAACAGCACTCATGCTTGATAACGCGCCCAAGAACTTCCCAATCGGAGTTCGAGCCACGCCACAAATTACAACTTTCGGTTGGCTCATGCCACCCCTAATCAACCGTTATTCTTCAATGTGCGCGCACTTCCATCAGGCAGAAGTGAGGAGAAGACTTGATGAAGAGAAGGTGCTGGCGATGCCATGGCCAAATTCAAGACCGAGATGAACACCGACCGCGAAGCAAATGAAATGCGACACGTCGAAGTAGAAATCGATTTTACACCGAATGCTCTTGCTTCAATCCTCTACCGTCAAGGTGACACAGTAATCTTGGCTTGCTGCACCAAAGAGGCTCGTTTACCTGGATGGTTTCCACGAGACTCAACAAAAGGATGGGTTCACGCTGAATACTCATTACTCCCCGGTTCAACAGATTCACGATTCCGTAGAGAGCGACGTGGTGCCAAAGGTCGTACTCAAGAGATTGAGCGACTTATTGCTCGTTCCTTACGTGCTGCAGTCGACCTTGAAGCATTAGGGCCAGTCGCATTGAATGTTGACTGTGATGTACTCAATGCTGACGGAGGCACTCGATGTGCATCCATCACCGCAGCGAATATCGCTCTGCGATTAGCGGTTCGACGCTTGATCGCACGAGGACAATGCCTGCCTTTGGATATGCGACCTACCGAAGACCAACGCAAAGCTGGATGGACAGCTCCCTCCCTTTCAGAAACAGAGAAAACCAACCATGAAAATGCAGTAATTCCTCATGATTTAGCTGCAATCTCTGTTGGACTCATCGATGGTGATGTGTTCCTGGATCTCGACTATGTATTGGATTCAAATGCTGATGTTGATATGAATGTGGTAAAAACTGCTGATGGTAAATATGTCGAAATTCAAGGTACTGGGGAAGAGTCAACGTTCTCAAGTGAAGAATTGATCGCCCTGCTTGCAAGTGCAGATGGCGGGATCGATGCTTTGTTTGAAGCACAGAAAATAATTCTTGACGGAATTGAATGAGCCTTGGGTGATTCATTCGTTCAACATTCATTGGCGAAAGCCTTGATATGGCAGGGGTTCTCGCCGAACTGCACGGGTCAGTAGCTTAGTTGGGAGAGCGCGGCACTGAAGATGCCGAGGTCGCTGGTTCAAGTCCGGCCTGACCCACCTCAACTACATACTGCGAAAGCCTTCACTGGGAATGGAATGACGCTCGTTTTTCCGTTTTGAAAAATCACATCTAGCGAATTCTATCGTTGGGTTCATGTGCTATGTCTTTCTGCTTGAACTATGCCCGAAGGGAAAGGTGATTCTGGTGATGGTACCGAGCACATCGACCACGAGGCCAGAGCCCACAGCAAAATCACCAAGGAATTGGTCGAAATTCGCAATCGACGAAGCAGTGATATCAAACAAAACTTCCTTGCAAAGAAAGAAAATTTCGTCCTCGCAGGTGGGATTATCTACACTGTGTTGTATGTGATGCTCATTTTCGGGATGACGTCAGGAACCTTCGGAAATTCGACATATATCGACCATGCTGCTTCGAAAACCTTTCTTGACATTGGTGGCGAGTGTGAAGAAGTCTCCGACGAATCTTGGATTCATATTTTCCCAAATGACGATGCTGAGAAGTTCTCGATGTATGGTTATAACCTTCCGAGCGGATATGCGCACGGAATAGTTACGGTTACTCAACTACATGATGAAAATGGAGAAGATACAGTGGCGGAGGAATCTTGGACCAATTCCTCAACAAAATACATCGCACCTGCCGGTGAAACCGATGCTGGGAAAATGTATTTTTCATATCCTTTTAATGAACTTGAAGAAGGGCGTTTTAGTTTGAATTATACAATTAGTGTATACAATCAATCGAATTTTTCAGACCCAAATACCAGTCTTGTAGAGGATGGAGAGGCGATATTCAAAAGTGTTGAATTTGAACTCGATATTTCAAAGCAAACGTTTGCCTTTTTGCCTTTTGTCGATTCGGATACGAAGCATCAAGTTCGACTGACTGACACTGGTGCCCGATCTTGCTGGGGTGTTCAAGACCTTGGTAATTGGGGATATGTTTTGATCGGAGCAGAATTAGGTGGTGGACGTGAAACTGCAATGCTTGCAGGTGGAGCAGCAGGCATTCCTGCATGGTGGATGGCGTTTTCGTCACTCTCTCTTTCTGCCATTACGCTTCTAATTATTTATCCACTGATGTATAAAGTGTACCACCAAGACAGTGACGATATCCTCTCCCGAACGCATATTTCTCGTTTGGTCGAAGATTCAGTTCACAAAACTGCTGATCGATTAAGCATTGAAATCGATTGGGAACTGTATAAGATTGAACCAAGAGATTTGTCAATTGATATTATGGTACCGTATAAAAACACCCAATCAACGCTTTCAGACAGTAAAGATGTCCGAGCAGAAGTACTTCGTGAAGTTCTCGAAGAATTTGCGATTTTCCGAGTATTCAAGCCCGTTCAACTTACTGTACGAACCATCGGAGTAAATCAAGCGATTGATTTTGAATCTGGGGTAGGAATTGGAACCTCTGCGGACCACAATGAAAATGATGAGGAACAAAATTATTCTGATTTCTTTTCTGAGTTGCATACGCTGTCTCGTGTTGAGGAAGAGGTTCGAGAAAGTTTAGAATTGTTTTTCGCACGCCGAAACGATTTGAATATGGAAGCTGCTGTTGTTACAAGCGATGATCGTGTTATCTTTGTATCCGTGATTTATTGCCCTACCCAACGCTTTGCTTTCTTCAGATTCAAGAAAACCCGCGATGAAGTGCAAACGGAACTCCACCACTTTATATCAAAACGAAATGCTGACCTCTTGGGCTCACAAGAGTTGATTGTCAAAGGACGTAATCAAGTTTCAACATTGTCCGAACGCTCGGGAGCAGGACGCGTTGAACGCGACTTGAAGGACGATGAGCGAATTGTTGCTGTGGCAAAACAAGATGGTTTTGGTGGTAAAATGTTGCAGACCAAACTCCTTGGTGACACACTTTCCACAGTCGAATACATGGCGAATGAAAAGCGTGAAATGATTAACAAATGGGGATTCTGGGGATTAATTGTCTTCGTCTGGATTCCATTTATGGCATCTGGTGTTCTTGTTGGAGCCATGCTGGGTCTCTTGTCACGAATGAACTTTATGCGTGTCTTAAGCGCAACATTCATTGGCGGTTCAATTGCTTCGATCACGTGGGCCTATACAGCAGAAGGCATTGTCAAATTCATGCACCAATACAAATTGGAGGCTGTGATTCCATTGATTATCATCGTGTTTATTGGTGCAGCATTCTTACACATCCGTTCAACGAAGATGCGACGTCAAACGGAATTATTTGAGGATACTTTACTCGATAATTTCCATGCAAACATCCAAGCCAAATATGGCAATCAGTGATGGTGTTGAACCTATGGATTCGATCCATCATCTTCCGGGAATTGAAAGCCATTGTGGCGAGCATGCTGTTTTTGGCATTGTCACGGTAAGCGACCGAGCCAGTTCCGGCACCTATCAAGATGAAGGTGGACCGGCAGTTCTTGCTTTTTTACAAGCCGGTTTAGCAAGTCCCTCTACTGTTCATTATCGATGCATAGCCGATGACCAATCAATCATCGAACAGACCCTTATCGAACTCAGTGATGACTTCGGATGCCATGTCATCGTAACAACTGGTGGAACAGGACCTGCTGCACGAGATGTGACGCCAGAGGCTACTGAACAAGTCTGTGAAAAAATCCTCCCTGGATTTGGAGAACAGATGAGAGCGATTTCATTGAACTATGTCCCTACGGCAATTCTCTCGCGACAGATGGGGGGGATTCGGGGTTCATGCCTACTTTTCAATCTACCAGGGCGGCCAAAATCGATTCGAGAAACAATTGATGAAATTTGGAAAGCGGTCCCGTACTGCGTCGACCTCATCAATGGCCCTTACATCGATACAATTGATATTGTGTGTGATGCATTTCGACCGAAATCCGCCCGTCGTCGATAAGATATCAAAGCGAGAGTTCATTGAGTGGATGCGCTCAAACCGATACATGGAGTCATTTCGTAGCAGAGGTAACATGCTCATTCTTGGAGCGACCGTTGTCATGCCAGATTCAACACGATTCGCTGATGTCCGCGTTTCAAACGGCATTATTGAAGCAATAACTGAGCCTCAACAACTTCATCCTCTTGACGATGAACTTCTCATCGATGGTTCTGGTTTACATCTCCTGCCTGGTGCAATTGACCCTCAAGTACACTTTCGAGACCCAGGCCAGCCCGAAAGAGAAGACCTCGAAAGTGGTTCTGCAGCTGCAGTAAGCGGAGGTATCACTTCATTCCTTGATATGCCAAATAACAAACCCGCCATCACTGACATGGCTGGAATGCAAATGAAACTCGATATGGCTGCTGCAAAATGCGTCAACAATTATGGATTCTTTATTGGGGCTACTCCGGAAAATGTTGAAGATTTACAGGAAGTTGTTGGGACTCCTGATGCTCCTCTTTCAATTCCAGGTATTTGCGGCATCAAAATATTCATGGGCTCTTCAACGGGTACATTGTTGGTCAATGAACGGGCTGCATTGGAAATTATATTTTCCAAGACTGCAGGACTCATCGCTGTTCATGCAGAGGATGAAAAGCGTTTAAATTCGCGATACCCCGACTTTGAGCAACGTACTGACATCGCTGCTCATGCTGAATGGCGTGATGATACTACGGCATTACTTGCGACTCAACTTGCTGTTGAATTGGCTCAAACCTATAATCACCGATTACATATTCTACATTTGACTTCTGGTATTGAGGCCGACTGGTTACATGGAATTACTTCTTTGCCTTCTGAGGCAGGAGAAGGCGCCATCATCACAACTGAAACATTGCCACAACACCTCACATTTAGCAAGAGTGACGTTGAACGAGAGGGCACACGTTTGCAAATGAATCCACCAATTCGCTATCAAGCAGACAAAGAGGTTCTATGGAACCGTTTGCTCGATGGGACCATTCAATGCATTGCTACAGATCATGCACCACATACCTTGGAATCCAAAGCCCTCGGTTTTCCTCGCGCACCCAGTGGAATGCCAGGGGTAGAAACTTCACTTTCTGTTATGCTTACGCATGCAAAATCGGGCAATTGTTCGATTGAACAAGTTGTTCGTTGGATGTCGACAAATGTCGCCGATTGCTACAACATGATCGGAAAAGGGCGTATTGAAGTCGGTGCTGATGCAGATTTTGTTTTGGTCGATATGGATACCGAGCACGAAGTCAAAGATGAGCATGCTTGGACTCGAGTTGGTTGGAATCCATTCAATGGCCGCCGTTTAGTCGGATGGGCAAAAGTAACCATTGTTGGAGGCGTTCCTGTGTTCGAAAGAACTGAAGCAACTGGACCAAAAGGTCGTCTTTTGGTGAAAAAGGGTATTTCTGGGGCTCCAATCATCATGGCGCCTTGGAAATAAGTGCTTATGTTCACATCTGATGCCATATTTTGAGATAGGATTATACACTCAACCGATTAATCCCCGTTTGGGAATATATATGAATTGGCTCGAAGAAAATATTGGAGAAGGATATCAACAAGTCGTTATTGGCTTTACTGTGTTTATTATTGGCGCATTACTTGGTTGGTTAGAAGCAGCAGATAGCGTAATGTCGGCATCAGATGTCTATATGCCTGCGGTAATTATGCTGTCAGGTGCTATGGTCACAATGCTTGGATTATCATTTGGTACGGAAAAAGAAGATGACCGTACAGATGATTTGATGAACGCCATCAATGAACTTACAGCACGCATGAACACAATGTTGTCAAGCAATAGTTCAGAAGAAGAGTGATTACAAACCATACAATGACCCGTATTTCCCTTCCACATAGCGAAGGAAAGGTTCGGGAGAAGGTGGAGAACCTGTTGCAAATTCAATGAGTTCCGCTGGTGTCATTTTACTTCCTTGTTGATGAATTTTTGGCCGTAACCATTGAAGTAAACTTGACCAATCCCCAGATGTGATTATCTCATCAATATTTCCCAAATCATCAGCCATCGATTCGAGTAATTGCGCAGCGTAAAGATTACCCAATGTGTAGGTTGGGAAGTATCCAAAAGCCCCCATCGACCAATGGATATCTTGTAAACATCCGACTCGATCATCGGGGACCTTAACTCCGAACCACTCTTCAAACATCGTATTCCAAGTTTCTGGTAACTCCGAGATAGGAAGATTTTCATTAAATATTTTCTTTTCAATTTCATAGCGTAGCATTACATGTAAGTTATAGGTCACTTCATCTGCTTCAACTCGTATAAAGCCCTTTGAAACCCTATTAGCAATCCTATTCAATGTCGAAGGGTCCCAATCGGGTGCATCAGGGAAATGTTCTCTAAACCAAGGCATAGCAATATTCCAAAACGCTGTTGTCCTTCCTATTTGATTCTCCCAGAACCGACTTTGGGATTCATGGACGCCAAGTGAAACTGCTTCACCTCTTGGCGTCAAGGAAAATGCTTTCGAAAGTCCTTGTTCATACAGTGCGTGGCCGCTTTCATGCATGACTGCGTACAAGCATGAGAACGGATCTAATTCATCGAACCGAGTTGTAAAACGTGTGTCACCTGGCCAAAGTCCTGCGGAGAAGGGGTGGGTTGATGCATCCATTCTTCCTGCATCAAAATCAAATCCCATTGCTTTAGAGACTTTGATACAAAATTCGGTTTGTGCTTCTATCGAAAAACGAAGGCCATCTGGCAAGACTGGGTCTGGGTTTGTCTTTTGAGCAGAAGTAATTTTTTGGAGAAGAGGTACGAGTCGAGCACGAAGGCCAGCAAACAAAGGGTCGTAATCGGATACTTTCATCCCGATTTCATATTCATCGAGTAGCATATCATACGGATTGTCTTGACCGCCATAATAAGCAATCTTTTGTTTTGTCATGCCGATGAGTATTTCTAATTGAGGTTGAAAGGCATCAAAATTAGAATCCGCCCTCGCTTTTTGCCAAGAGAGAAGCGCTTCAGATGTTGCTTTTGCAAAGGCAGCGACAAACTCCGATGGCAGCTTTACAGCTTTGTCATATGCCCTCCGCATTTCTCGAACGTTAGCTCGTTGATCATCATTCAACGTTTCATCTTGCTCAAGAGCGTCCAAAAGTTGACCCATTTTGGGGTCGATTAAACGGTTATGTCGTTCAGCAGCAAGCCACGATAAGATATCTGAACGTGCATCTGAGCCTTTTATTGGCATAATGGTCTCTTGGTCCCAACCCAAATGCCCCTGTAATGCTCCGAGTCGATGGATATCTTTGACACGTTCAATGAATACGGAATAGGTCTGCATGAAATGAGCCACCGCTTTCTCCGTCATGAACGCTTGTACCTTTCTTTTTCTTTGCGAGAACCGGAATCATTTTTTTCGTAATTACTGCCACACATTGAAAGTATAAGCCCTTCTCGCTGTTGTATGGTGCGACCTTTTTCCCGTAAGGAGAAGAAAAGTGTACCCCTGAACACTGAAGATGATGAACTCGAAGAGGTCGTCGATGCAATCAAAAAAATTGGTGAAGAACCCGTCGATATGATGGGCCAGCCGAATGAAGATACCAAATTAGAATCAATTCCATTCGATGAACTTTCTATAGAAGAAGTGTCTGAGCAACTAAAAGTAAGTGCGAGAACTGTGATTAAGACATGTATGGACATTCGGAGGGGCGAAAATGTCCTCATTGTCTGTGACCCATCTACTGGTGATATTGGTCAAGCCTTGCATGAAGCGGCAAACGAACGTTCAGACCGAGTTCTTCTCATCGTCATGCCAAAAGCCCGCCACCATGGAGAAGAACCTCCATCCCCAGTTGCAAACTTAATGCGTCAACAACAAGTTGTTATTGCCCCTACTCGCTATTCACTAACGCATACACGTGCCATACGTCAATCCCTCCGCGAGGGTTCTCGTGTTGCTACAATGCCAGGTATGACAAATGAAATGTTTAGTCGGGGCGGGATGTCTGCAGATTTTTCCATCATCAAGCAAAAAATCAGTGACCTCGCACCTCATTTCCGTAGGAGAAGAATTGTCAAGGTGACTTCCGAACAGGGTACTGATGTGACGTTTGAGGTAAATTGGAGAGAATGGAAACTCGATGACAATGGTATTTGCAATCGTCCAAAAATGCTGACAAACCTACCTGCTGGAAAAGCCTTCATCATGCCACGAGAAGGGTCAATGAATGGAACAGTTGTGATCGATGGCTCATGGGAATCGAATTTAGTTGATGAGCCAATTACATTGATCATAGAGGGGGGGATGGTCATGGATGTCAAAGGCGGCACAATTGCAGCAGCAATTCGGCAAGAATTCGGTGAAGCTGCGAAACGTCTACGACCGAAAGAGCGAGAAAATGTATGGACAATGGCTGAATTTGGCTTCGGTATGAATCCCCAAGCTCGACTTTCTGGCAACGTTCTCGAGGATGAGAAACGGCTTGGCACATGCTATTTTTCAGTTGGAGATAACACGGCATTGGGCGGTACTTCCTCCGTCGGCATTCACATTCCCGGTGTACTCAAAAATGCAAATGTTTGGCTTGACGATACACTCTTTATTTCAAAAGGTGAATTCATTCTTTGGGAATGATTAACGAACTGCATTTTGCATTCCACAAATTGGACAGAATCTCCAATATGGGTCAAGGCCAATCCCACAACCACGGCACAAAACGCCCGAGCGGATAGTCGGCTGTATGTTTTGGATAGGTTGCTGTTGATTCCAGCCTTGTTGCTGAGGTTGTTGCGGTGGTTGTTGCACAGGTTGTTGCGGTTGTTGTTGCGGTGGTTGTTGTGGTTGTTGTTGTGGTTGTTGTTGTGGTTGATTCCAGCCTTGTTGCTGAGGTTGTTGAGGTTGTTGAGGTTGTTGAGGTTGTTGAGGTTGTTGAGGTTGTTGAGGTTGTTGAGGTTGTTGAGGTTGTTGAGGTTTTTGAGGTTGTTGAGGTTGTTGAGGTTGTTGAGGTTGTTGCACTGGAACAGGTTGAGAGAGTGGTTTACGCACCGGAGCAACAGGCCGAGGGAGCCCTTCGACTTTCTCGGCAGCGGGTGATGAAATAAATTCTGAAAGTGAAACAACGCCATCACCATCAGTGTCGGCTTGTTTGTGAAGGATTTCTGCTTCTTCAAGCGAAGTTCCCGTTGCAACCGCTAATTCTTCAACGGAAAGTTCCTTGCTTCCATCGGTATCTGCTGCGAGAAAATGTTCTGCTGCACTGACAAATTCAGGTTCCGGCTCGGGCTCAAGTTCTGGTTCGGGCTCAGGTTCCGGCTCGGGCTCAAGTTCTGGTTCGGGCTCAGGTTCCGGCTCAAGTTCTGGTTCGGGCTCAGGTTCCGGCTCAAGTTCTGGTTCGGGCTCAGGTTCCGAGACGGCAACTTCTTCTTCCTTACCAATACCAATATCAAAAGCACCGGAAAAGGCATCTTCCTCCGCCTTGGCAACTAATTTTTGGTTGCTGGTATCGAGTGCAGGTTCGAATTCAGGTGTTTTATGAATGGAAGGCAATTCGACTAACGTTTTTGGGGCTGGAGGTTCTAAAGTTTGAGGCAAGGAAATATTCTTTTCCACTTTTGTTCCAGGCAGAGGGACAGCTTCAACGGCATTCGGCCGAGGTACTGCAACGGAAACCGATGCAGAAAGAGTTGCAATTGCTGCGGTGGCTGCATCTCCACTCGCCAAAGAAGGTATTGGTAAAGCATGACCCACTACATCCATGGCAGCATCGAGTTCATCAACTACTTCGAGAAGAGTGTCAACATTCGCTGCTGGATCGGAGAATAATCCCAGTATTGCATTGTAGTACCGTGTAACTTCACCTTCTGCTCCGGTGGTTGAAGCAATTGCCAAGAGTTTGATAATCCGCATTGGGTCTGCAAGTGTAGCGAGTTTGTTTTGGTCTTCAATAGAAATTGATGGAGTGTTCCCACTGGAGTCTCCGGATGAATCCGGTAGACCGAGATAATTCGAAAGAGAATCCGGTAAACTCATCAGTCCCAAATGCCCGGCAACCAAGTAGTATATTTCTCCGCCTTCGCATTGAATACGTTCGCTTGCAGCTTCAAAATCAAAATCTCCAGGTAGAAGAACAATATCGGATAGAACCGAAAAGAACTTCTCCATCGCTTGATTGCGCTCCATTGCCATCAAGGTATGAAGCATATCAGAAGACTCAATGACGCCAAAATAGGCTGCTGTTTCATCAACTTCAATTCCATCGGGCATAGAAGCGCCTTCGAGTTCCTTATCGGCCATTTTCTACCCCCCTCTTTTGCATCCAATTGAATCCCGTTCTTGAGCATGATGCTGTAAAGCGTTCCCTCACTATCGAACACAACTCCATTTCAGCGGCTCCGGCCCATGTTGAAAATCGCCCTTGATTGTGGCGCGGACCAACCCGTTTCTTGCAACTGCATCATGATTGAACGTTCGTCATCTCCTTCATCAAGAGAACTTCGAACCCAATCAGCAGCGGATTCTCTGTCTTCAGTTTGCCAATCTTCAAAGATCGATAAATCAATTTTGAAAGTCGCCTTACGAACTTTAGCAGCGCCATCCTCTTCAACTTCGGGCTCAGGTTCTGATTGATCGCCAAAAGAAGTACTCGTCGATGAACGCGCTCGTGGCGAAGGACCGCCGCGTGAAGGGCCGCTTTGAGGCGCAGGTGAACTTTTTCCTCGGCCTTGAGGACCTTTCGGAGCACCTCGTGTCGGGCCGCCCGAAGGACCGCTTTTCGGACCACTGGATGGACCACTGGATGGACCGCTGGATGGACCGCTGGATGGACCGCTGGATGGACCTGCTTGAGAAGGTTGATTTCGTGGCGGGGGTGATGATTGTGCACTTTGACTGCTTCTAAATGGAAGAGGTTCGTCATCATCGTCATCCCAATCGTCATCGTCGTCATCATCGTAATCATAATCACCACCACGGTTGCGTAAGAAAAGAACTGCTCCGACAAGCAAAACTACAACTCCTGCAATCAGCGCGATTATTATCATGGAATTTCCACCGAAGAAAGAAGATGTTTCATCATCTCCATTCGACGACCTGAGAGGGCAGCCATCCGAATATCCATCATCTCCTTGCGGGTCATCGGGGCAATTGTCAAGGAGGTCGGATACACCATCGTTATCGGAATCCAGTTGAGATAAAATACAGCCATTCGAATTAACATCATCTTTCTGCGAGTATGGAGTGCCAAGGCACAGGTCGGGTGAAGTGCCATTCGGATTATCGCCATAGCCATCAAAATCATCATCCAGCCATTGGGTTGGGTTACCTGCAAGACCTGCAGGTTCGAATTCATCTGCATAACCATCGCCATCATCGAAACAACCGAGGTAATCAAGAGAAGAATTTCCAAACTCGGTCGGGCAAAAATCAGCTTGTGAACCATTTGTATTATCGCCATACCCGTCCCCATCTTGGTCAAACCATTGTTCGCCATCTGTTGGGAAGGCATCACCGGATTGGTTTTCTCTCAAGTTTGTAACTTCGTTAAGCGAGTAGATGTACGTGCCTGCAAAGCCGTCACCATCGTAATCTTGCTCAAAAGCACTTTCATCAGTACAACCATCTGCCAGAATAGGGTAACCTGTAGGAGTATCGAGACATTCATCGAGGGCATCAGAAACCCCGTCTCCATCTGAATCGCGTTGGGATGCTGAGCAACCGTTTACATCAACATCTCCTTTTTCAGCAGCGGGCGTGTCTGGGCACAGGTCTGAAGGACCGACCACATTATCCATATCGTCATCGCTCTGGAGTTGAGCATCGCTACAACCACTTGCATCGACCGTATCACCAAACTGAGTTTGAGGGCAAAGGTCAAGGTTATTGAAAACCGTATCATCATCGGCATCTAACTGATTTTCAGCACAACCAGCAGAGTTGACTGGTAGGCCTTCATCGGTATCTGCGCAAATATCCTCTTCATCGGGAACAAAATCGCCGTCATTATCTGTATCATCGATAAATCGACAACCAATTCCAGTGCCATCTTCAAAGGGACTGGTTCCTTCAAGCACACCAGCAATCGTTGGACATTCATCGGCTTGGACACCTGCTGGGTTATCTCCAAATCCGTCGAGGTCCCAATCAAGCCATTGAGAGGGCTCAAGTGGGAATGCGTCTTCTGAATTCATCCAACCGTCACCATCGGTATCCGGGCATCCCGGATGTGGATCGGTCGAATTACCCCAAGCATTTGGACAGGCGTCCAAAATTAATGGTTCATTGTTAAGCAAAGGTTGAGACTTCGTTTGATTTCTAAAAGCGGGAATATTACATCCATCTGAGTCAATCGGAAGTGTTGAAAGGTTTGAATCTCCACAAAAATCTTGATAATTTAAAACATTATCGTTATCGTCATCGAAGGTAGCGTTGTAAAAAGCAGTCCATCGGTCAGGATAACCATCAGAATCATTATCCTCAGCTGCACCCGTTATGTTCGGGAATCGATCAGGATTTGTTGCACCATCTGAACTGTTGTCGCCGAAACCATCACCATCGGAATCCGCCCATTGAGTGCTGTCGAATGGCCATGCATCTGCGCCATGAGTTACAGTCCAATTGAATCCTCCATAGTTGGATGGGTCTGAAGAGCCATCAAGGTCAGTATCGAGGCACCCTTTACGGTCTCTCCACGATGCACCCCAATCCCACTTACATGCATCACCATCGACTGGATCAGAAGAGTTGTCACCCCAGCCATCACCATCTTGGTCTATGTATTGCGATGGATTAAATGGGAATAAATCCCCAATTGGCTCAGTTATGTCGTATTCGGTAATGCAACAGTCAGGCCCAGAATTATCTCCGTATCCGTCGCCATCGCTATCCGATGCGAGTTTCCAATTGAAAGTAAAAAAGTCTCCATCAAAATAATTGAAATTGTTGTTGGACCAACCATCTTGGTCGTAATCGTTACACCCCTTTCGATCTATCCACGATGCTCCATCATCATCGTTGCAGGCATCATCGATATCAGCATAGCCATCGTCGTCATAATCAAGACAGCCATAGGTGTAATACGATGATGGTGCGTTGGTTGATTCACAAGCGTCGTGAAGAGGACCAAGTTCATTGTCTCCATATCCATCACTATCATTATCGGACCATTGATTTCCTAACAGAGGGAGGTCGTCAATCAAATCGAAAATAAGGTCTCTGTCAGCATCGGGATACAATCGTAAGACTTCGATATCCCAAAGCACACTGTCTTGAATAGCAAGGTGTAATGTTTCGTTTGAATCGGTATACAAGCCAACAGTTCCCGTAGCGGTAATGTCCCCGAATGAGAGGCTTTTCCAAATGTACTGCGGTGCTGCTTGACTTCCAGAAACAGAGTCGATATTGAGGCTGTTCCAAGTGAGTAGGTTGTTTTGACCGACACTGGTCATCAAAATAAACGTGCCATCTTCGGATGAAAGGTCCCATGCTCCGTCGATGGTGGATGTGGGCTGCGCACCGAATGAAATCCAATCCAATGACCCGTTTCGAACATAAAGAACGTCACTGTTCGCATCTGCTCGAACGGCCATTGCTGGTTCTGCACCACCGGTAAGGTCGAGATTGAAACTGTTGATGGGACCACTTGGTTGATTAAGAACAGTTGAATTCCAAGTCGAGTTTTCAGCCCAAGTAGATTGGTTCAACTGACGTTCATAGAGGTTCAATACTCCAGTCGATGTAAGTGTAGCCACCATCATCGTTCCATCGTCAGCCATGGCAAGTTGAATGTTACTCGACAGGTCAGTCAAACCTGTGATGATACTCGATTCAAGATTTACACCATTATACATCCAAACAGTGAGATTTTGATTTTGGCCATCATCAGAAATTAAAGCCACTGCAATATCATCGTTGGGCAGATAGAGTGCTGGGAAATCACTGGAGACAGCCTCTCCTTGTGAGCCGAGCATAGAGGTAGACCAACTGCTGTCTAAGTGGGCCAGCATGAGTTGGTTATCGGTCGAATCTCTGAAAACTAAGGTCGTTGAATCACTTGAATTTGTAAGGACAATAATTGGGTCAGCGAGGTCCAAATCAGTTGCAACGAGGGTGTCGCTCCATCCAGAATCCTCTTCAATTGAGGTGAATATTTGGTATCCACCTACAGCCGATGCAGCATGAGCGAGGTGTTGATGGCCTTCGGAATCAAGCGCTGAGCCGAGGAATGCGCCCATTGTTCCAGTCGTCAGAATACTTTTTTCAACTGCCGTATAACTCGAAGTCGTTTGCATTTTCAAACCATGACCGCCTTCTGTTGTGAGAATGATGGGCCGTCCAGCACTTGTACCTGCAAAAGCAAAACTTGTCGAATTTAAAGTCGATGCAGAAAGAATAGTATCATCCCATACACCGGTTGCAGTTCCATCACTAACATGCTCTAAGAAGCGGAGTGACTCCGAGTTATTGAAAGACAAGAGCATACTTGCTTCGCCTCGACTTGAAGTTGAAACATCAAGGAAATCAAGTTCATCGGTGTCAAAGGTGAAGGTCGTTGATTCCCAATCCCGTTCAGAATACAATTCATGAACGACTTGGAACGAAGAAACGGAAGTAGATTGACGATAACTCAAACTGATTTCATTCAATCCATCACCATCGATGTCGCCAAGTGTGGCCATCGACAGACCTTTGTATTCTTGAGCAGAACCTGTAGCAAGCAATTCAGAATCACTACCCAAACCCGCCGCTGAACCGAGAATTAACTCGACCTTACCATTGCGAGTTGCACCTTGCTGCATAAGCAAAACATCGTCGTAGCCATCTTCATTGACGTCATCAGCACCCATAAACATTCGACCGAGCATTGCATTGTTTGAATCACCCATTTTGGTCCAGTTTGGAACTACGGAGTGAATACCTGAGGGAGAACCGTAATACACCCACACTTTTCCAGCTTGATACCCCGCCGTATCGTTGTAGACTTCTGAAAACATCATGTCATCGTAGCCATCAGCATTGACATCTCCGATGAAATCAATGGTATGGCCGAACATCTTACCTTGAACGGTAGAGAGAATAGTTTGGTCCGCAGTGCCATTGAAACCAAAAGAAGTGCCAAAATAAATTTCGACTCTTGGAAAGCCACTAAACGATTCAAAACCAGCAGCGTTTGAAACAAGTAAATCATCAAAACCATCACCATTCAAATCCCCTGAGCCACTCATTGAACGGCCCAAAAGAGTGGATTCTTGTGTTTGAGTGATATTGCGAACATGTTCCATCATCGAACTGTTTCCTTTGTAAATGACCACCTTTCCTTTGTGAATCACTTCACTTGGAATCGTTGACACGACAATCGAATGATTGGCCGCCACAGCAGCCAGGTCAGCAAAGCCATCCCCGTTCATTCGAGCGATACCTTCGACTTTCCATCCAAGTGCTTCGCCTTCATTGCCTGTTACATTCCACCATGATTCGTTCCCGACTCCAGAAGAATTACCGAGGAATATTTCAATCAAACCGTGGTCACCGGATTCATTTGCTTGGGTGTTATTCCAACCAGGAGAACCAACTGCAACATCATAAAATCCATCGCCATTGAAATCTTGAACTGCAAGACCTGAACCAAAGCGCTGACCTGCTTGAGTACCCGCCATCGACCAAACATTGGATGTAGAGAGGCCTTGAGCAGATCCAAATGATACAGTCACTTGACCAACCTCAGCATTACTATTCATCGACACACCGGGTTCAGCGAATATGAAATCATCAAATCCATCTCCATTGATGTCCGCCATTGCCGAGTCACCTTCTTCGACATCGATTGAAGCGATTGCCTGAACATTTGGAACAGGGTTAATTCGGCCTTCATCTTGCCCAGAGAGGCTTCGAAGCAATTGCAGATTTGTGACAAGATTGCCCGTGCCATCATTTACAATCGAAGTCGTGGCAATTTGTTCAACTGCGTTTGAATCCAAACCCATGCCGAGGTGTGTTCCAAGGTCGGAATCTCTGACGAGAACCCGCCGGTCATAGGTGCTTCCATCATAGCGAATTAATCGAACTTCTTCGCCAGCGGTATACAGTATATGAGCAACTCCGTTCGGGTCCATTTCCAGTTCAATGGAGTGGCCCACTGGGCCGATATCAAGTAGATTATCATACCATAAATTGCCGCTGTAATTAAGCTGCCAGAGCGCACCGTTTACATCTCGGTAAACAGCCAATTCCAATTGATTTGGAAGAAGAACCATCTGAATATCGGTCGGTTGAACGTTAAAGCGAATGGTAATTTTTTGCCACGAAAGTTCGGAAAACACTGAGTTTGGATAAGCGATGTGAGCGGATTTGATGTTATTTCCATCGGCATACAAAACGTATTGTCGGCCGTCTTCATTTACAGCAAGAGCACAATTGACGAGAGTACTTTCATTTGTTGGTAAAACTGAGTCAACCAAATACATCGACCAACCCGATTGAACAGAAGAATAAGATTCATATCCGCCATTGAGAGAACCAACGTAAACATTTCCTTGTTGCGTCGTCCAGCATGCATCAAAGCCTTCATCGTGGCTGAGTTTCAAATCCGGAGTGCCCATCGATTCATTCGGCAACATCTGAAGCATTTCGGTCATCCAGATGTCCAATGCCGATTCTTCGCGAACGGTTGCATCGTTCAATCCATCGAAAGAGAGGCTTGTACCAGCAAATTCATGGCTGTATGAGTTCTTAAAAGGAACATATTCACTGGAAGGATGAACCAAAAGTTCGTTCAACTCAGCCTCAGATTCCATTGGGTATTGCACCAAAGGCGAGAAGAGATGAACAACAAACAACAGAGAAAGCAGTAATGAAACTGTCGGGAAAGGTCTGCTCGTCGCCGCCGCCATGCCCCCTTGTCGGTCGGCTTCCTTGAAAACGCTTCTTGAAGTTTGTATTCATTGACCCCCGTAGGGGGTCAGAATACCGAACCACAAATGGACCCTTTCAGACCTGTGAATGGGTGGGTTTGACAAGACGAACCACCTCGCGGTATTATGGCGGCGAAGACCTACCTTATCGTAGCCAATGGTCTTTGGCCAGAAGAGGTTGTTTGGAAACCATTAGTCCAAGAAGCAGCACGTATCATTGCATGTGATGGCGCTACTCACCAATGCCTTGAGCATAATATTTCAATCGATACAGTCATCGGCGATATGGATAGTATTTCAGAAGAAGTTCGCGTTAAACTTCAGCAACAATCGGGAATTCAATTTCTTCATAAAGGCGGACAGGAGAACAATGACCTTGTCAAAGCCATCACATGGTCTGTTGATCAAGGTGCAACCAAAATAGAAATCTTTGGAATTGAAGGTGGAGATCTCGCTCACCAATTCGCAGCGATATTAGCACTGTGCGAAGTACCTTCGAATACTCGATTACACACGACGAAGTCAACCATCGAATTACTTGAAAAGTCAGGCTATAAGAATGATTCTATAGAAAAAAGCACATCCTTCTCATTGTTCTCGATTGGTGCCGTTAAAGGCGTAAATCTCACCGGAGCAAAATGGAATTTAACCGATCACGAATTATCACCAGGAACCCAAGGACTTCACAACCGAGTGGAAGGTGATTGCTTGGAGATTGGATATACTTCTGGTCAATTATTGCTGTTTTTGGATCGTTGAAGCGGGTAAATGTTCACGAAGCATTTCCGAATAACTCCCTTCACCATCCCACTTTTGAGCGAAGAGGTCGATTCTGGCTTGTTCAAGCGTTGCCTCTAAGCCACCCCAGTCTTCAATCAATCCAAGCTTGAGGGCAGCACGGGGTGTATATCCCGGTAGAAAGTTCCGCCACAAAAATGGCACACGCCCTGGTGTTACTCGGTTTACCATGCGGACGATTGATGTGTTACATGTCGTCAAGAATGAATGGTACCATTCCGGACTTTCAGCAAGTAGGTTGGCCTTTTGTGCCATTCGGAGGAGTATGTCCTTATCTTTTCCAGGTGGAGTAATGGCTCGAAACATGTAATCCTTGTTTCCTCGAGCGTTGGTTCGCAATCCAGTAAGGTCTCTTTCAAAACCAACCAAGAGATACAATTCATAATTTCGCCAAAGACCATCCCAAGGGTGGTAGCGTTGCTTAATTCTTCGACGTGCTTCAAACGAAAAAGAAAGGCAAGTTCCATCATTGAATTCAAAGGTGAGGTAGGTATGTGCCATTCCATGAATTGGATGGAAATGGTCGACGATGAACCAAATATCCTTGAGTTCGTTAACATCAACAACCACTTCATCTGCCCAAGCCTCATCGCGGTCCCGTGTTGTTCGCCAAAAAAAGTCACGAACATTTCGAAACGTGATTTTACTTCCTTCTGTGGCCGTGGTTGTCAAGAATTCGCAATCAGAATTCCATTTCGCATCGAGTTGAGGCTTTCGTGGACGAACTCGGATGAACCAAATTACAGTGCTAATGGCAATAAAAAGCAGGGGGGTGATGATGATAAATTGTAACAATAACATCATCAGCCTCACCATTTGTGCCAAATTCGAAGTTGATTATCCCACCAATCTGTAGTGCCGTCTGGGTGTTGGCGCCAAAGCACATCTTCATGATCGGTCATTGTTGGAAGGCCTTCAGTATCAGGGGAGCCATCTGCAAGAATCATAGGCGTAGGTCCTAGGTTACGCAGAGTACCAGCAACGGCCTCATCTTTCACTCGAACCAAGAGCATAAACACGACCACGCAGACGATGAGGCCAAGCACACCTATCGAGAACCAACCAACAGATTTGGTCGGTGTATCCTCGCCAAAAGAACGGCTTGGAAGGGAGGCGGCTTCGTCTTCTGAGATATCAATTCCTGGAAGTCGGACAAGATTGATACCGTGAACCGTTCGTATTTTCTCGTTATTGATTACTTCCAATGTAATCAAGTGTACCCCAGCAGGTAGAATTGTGCAATCATAGGTCGTGCTACGGTTACCCGGAAGGATTGTGCCTTGGATGGTCCAAATCTTATCAAAGGTTGAAAAGTCAACACCCATCATGTTTGGAATCATGGTGATTTCGCATGGGTTATCGGTAACATTTTCATTACCGATGATGGTCATAGAAAAGGATGGAGCAGGCCGATTATGTATGGAAAGATTGAGCGAATACTCCGTGGTTTGGCCCAAGTCGTTACGATAGGCTTCTTTGAGAGTATATTCGCCTGCAGGCCAATATGAACAGTCCAAAATCGTTTGATTATCAAGAACAGTAAACGGAGCACCAGAGAAAGTTCGTATCCCTGCTGCATCGTATCGAGGGCCAGTTTCATCGGCAAATATACGGTTGATGGAGCAATCATCTCCCGTTTCAATCCAACCTGGTGCATCTAAATCAAGCATCAGTTGTGGAGTCTTCAAAGCAGGCTTGAGAATATAAGTCGGTAATTGAAGCGTGGTTATTTTTTCACCGTCTTGGTTGATGAATTCAAGTCGTAGAGTATGTTCACCCTCCGACCATGCATCATAGACTAAACTGGCATTGGATTGTCCGGTAAACGCCATGTATTTTTCTTGTTGAACTTCCTTATCTTTGTGAAGTCCATATAACCGCAATTCAATTTCAGTCCAATCAGAAGATGAATTGAGAATTACAACCACGCGTATTGCATCAGGCTCACCGTCTTGATTCATGTCCATTGTATCGTTACGTAAGGCAACTAATGCCAACCCTTCCACAGCAAGCGCCTCTTCAACCGATGAGGGTTCTGCTTGAACCTCTTGAACAAGACCAAGAGGGAACATCAAGCATCCAACAAGAAGTGAAACAAGAAGCAACGGTAAAATTCGTTTTGAATCACTCATTGGCTTCACCTCCTTGTTCCAGAATGGGTTGTTGAGGTTCTAACACCATTCCGGCAGGAATCGGGAGAGGTGGTAAATCCTCCAGCGGAGTCATCGCTTCAGGCAACGCATCCATAGTAAGAGCATCTAAGTCAGCCGTGTCTTTTGATTCAAACAATTCATCTTGAACAAGTTCAGTATCTCGTCCCTTGCGAACAATAAGGGCAAAAGTTGCACCGAGAATGAAACCAAATCCAATCACCAAATAAGTCAACCATGATGCTGCTGGGTCTTCTCCCAAAATAGCTACTGCGGCTGAGAATTCACCGTATGAATCAGACCAGCCGTCGCCATTTGAATCAACACAACCTTGTTTATCACGATTGGAAATTCCCGATGTTTCCGGACAGTCGTCTCGAAGAGCCCCCAAAGGAACATCTCCGAAACCATCTCCATCGGTGTCTCGCCATTGAAGCGATTCAGTCGGGAAAGAATCTGCTGAACCGTATGGATGGGCTTGCCAACTCTCGGTTGGGTCAGACCAACCATCGCCATCTGTATCACGGCAGCCAAGTCGATCAAGAATCGAAGTGCCACGAACTTCAGGACAGGCATCACCTTGATTACCGTCTTTGAAATCTCCAAAACCGTCGCCATCGGTGTCTCTCCATTGGGTTGGTTCGTGAATGAATGTATCACCCAGGTCAGACCATCCATCGCCATCGGTATCGGGGCAACCCCAACGGTCACCACCGGATGAAGGGCCAACGGAAGTTCCTGCTTGGCTCGGACAAACATCTGCAGTTGTCCCGAGAGGGTTATCTCCTCGTCCGTCGCCATCGAGGTCATGCCATTGCGTGTTGTCCATAGGCCAAGCATCGCCTTTACCACCGGGACTTGCTAACCATGAACTTGTTGAATCAGACCAACCATCATCGTCGCTGTCAGGGCATCCCCAGCGGTCAAAAGTGGAAGTTCCTTCTGTGGTTCTACAGCCATCACCGCGATAGGCAAATTTGAGTGTTTGACCGTCAAAATATTCCAGGTTGTCACCGTAGCCATCGTCATCGGTATCATACCATTGACTCTCATCATTTGGAAACGCATCGGCAAATCCATCCGGATGAGCAATCCAATCATTGGTTGGGTCGGAGTAACCGTCGGTATCTACATCTCTACAACCTAGACGGTCGTAGCGAGAAATCCATTCGGATTCAACTTCTTCAGGTGTTGAAAACACGCAAACATCGCCTTCAAACCCATCTATTTTATCACCATAACCGTCACCATCAGTATCTCGATATTGAGACTCTATGAAAGGGAAATCATCGATTTGAGAAGCACCATAGGATTGATTGTCGCCCCAGCCATCTTCATCTGAATCAGCCCACTGAGTTGGATTATCGGGGAAGTCATCAATCAAGAGAGCGCCTTCTGATTGGTTATCACCCCAACCATCAAAGTCACGGTCTTGCCATTGTGAAGGTTCGAGTGGGAAAGCATCAGAACCATTGGCTTTGGTCCAATTGAGGTCACCATCAGAAAAACCATCACCATCCGTATCGGTACAACCATATCGGTCACCGGTTGAAGTTCCTGTCATGAATGGACAGGCATCGGGCGTTGAAGCGCTGAACAACCATGTTCCAATACCCCAGCCGGCACGAGAAAGGTTCCAATCACCGTCTTCCCAATTATCACCGAAACCATCTGCATCGGTATCATTCCATTGCGTTGGGTCGAGAGAAAATGCATCACCAAATCCGAGTGGGTGGGCGTGCCATGCAGTCACGCCATCCAAAGCACCTGGGTCTTCGTCCGAATATCCATCGCCATCAGAATCAAGGCAACCATATCGGTCTTGAATCGAATAACCTCTACGGAATGGACAATGGTCACCTTCGAAACCGTCGAGATTATCGCCATAACCGTCGTTATCGCTGTCGAGCCATTGGGTCACTTCACTGACAAATGCATCAGCTCCATTCTGTGAACCCCATCCAAAATCTGGGTCAGACCAACCATCGGAATCGGAATCAACGCAACCTTTTCGGTCATTTGTTGAAGTGCCAACGTTGTCGACGCAATCATCTTCATTATCGATGAACCCATCTTCATCGGAGTCGCGGTTGGCTTTGTCAATCGAAGGTGTAAGGGTGTAATCGAATCCATCGTTACACCACGAATCTTCAGACTTGATTTTGACATAAACAAAACCGGCTGCATTCACGTTTGTAGAAAGCACTTTTGAGGAGGCGGTATCATCAGCAGAAGTATCGACTATGGTGCCTCCTTGGGCGTTAAGCAGAGAGAATGTTCCAGTCCATCCATCGCCCGGGCACCACCATGCACCACCGTTCATCGAACCTGAAAAAGACACTTGGATGATGTCACCTTTTTTGGCATCGATCTTCCAAAAATCGGCTTGGTCGACTCCTGCATCGCAGTCAGGATCGCAGACATAATCGTTCGACGTCACGCCATCAGTGAGAGGATTTGCACTCTGGAGAGTGTCGTCTGCGGAAACCGGTGGAATCATTGAAACCATCATCGCGGCGAGCCAGAGGGCCATCAACCGCTTAGCGAGCATGGTTCTCCAACAGGTGGTGTGCCTATGAATACCGCGCCTTCTGAGATGACACCCTTAGGGTGTCAAAAATGAGTGCAATCAACTGCGGGCAGCCAGTATCAATTCACCGATAGAAAAGACAGGCATCTCTAATGATGAATCATCCGGTTCAGAAATGATGCTGTGCATTGAAGCCATATCGCCTCGAATGAATTTGATGTAGCGTTGTTCTTCGTTTTCTTCAAAAGGATGGAGGCCAAGGTTTTCTTGGTATGCAATACCCATCCAAGAGCCATCTGGAGACATCACAGTTTCAAAGAAATCATGCAATGCGTGGGTATCACCACTACTTTCCTCATAGGCAGTTACGGTATGAAGTGGAGTTGGGTCAACAATTCTGAAGTCCCAAACATCCCCTTCTTGTGGAGATTGAAGTGCTCCAGCATACAGATACCATTCCTTACCAGCAGTATAGTTATCCTCGCTGTTGTTTTGACTGAAATCAAGTCCATAGAATGCTACACTGACCACTTGGTCTTCCGTGATTGAAACAAAGGGATACATATTGATTCCACGGTCAAACGCTGTAGCATTCCATGAAGACCAATTCGTGCCGTTATCATAAGAAACTGCAATCCGTAATTCCCAAGCGCCGGTGTTCCCATTTGGACAATCTGCCCAAGTCACGACTACCATACCGCCTTCGTTATTGTTAACCACAGGGTAGCCTTCAGGGCAATTGCCTTCACGTGGCCCGACTTCAACAGGTGATTGCCAGGTTCCCTCGCTTGGACTTGGGCCGGTTCCTCGCCCGTAATCATCACTGATTCGAACCTGAACAATTCCTGAATCTGAATCTGCGTCTTCTTGCGCTACGAATACATAGGGGCCGTTGTTTTGACTGGAAATAGTAGACCATCCACCCGGCATTGCATAGCATTGGGAAAAAGGTGCACGACCGCTTTCGGAGTGGTAATACCAGTATCGTCCGCTATCACCAGAGCATTCTGGGGGCGAAGCACCGGAGTTTCCAAGATAGTGAATGATACCATCACCTTGTGCTGAAACCCAAGGCCGATCATCAGCAGCCATTGTTTGCATTCGTTCACAAACTGAAGGAGAAATGTAGGTGTTACCACCGTCTTCGAACATATGCCACCAATTGTCTTCCAAAGTTGTATCGAGATAGTAAATGACGTCATTCGCATCGACAGCGATATCACCTTCATCACCAAGACATTCAGAACCTGAACCTGTAACTGAGCCAATTGCTGAATTTACTAATGTTCCAGGAGTTGGCTCAAAATTATCTCCATGGCTCCAAGTTTCGCCATTATCGTTTGAAATCCAAAACCAAGAAGCCCAATAATCCCAACTTGTCATGTCACCATCTTGACACGCATACCATGTGTCAGTAGACCCGCCTAAGATAGGGCCAAATGGGGTTCCTTCTCCACCCCAGCGCAAATCTTTGTGTGCAGTGACGAATAAGTTTCCTTGACTGTCTATTGCAAGGCTTGGTTCATAGCCGATACCGTAGCCTTCGTAACCAACATCTTGACCGTTATCGAGGTCGATACATTCCTCGTGTCGAGGCATGTATTCAGGTTCGTTCCAAGTGAAGTAGACTTGGTCGCCTTCGAGCGCTTCTTGTGATTCGTTTGGATTTAAATTATTCGACATTGAAGGGCCCCAAATGGCCGCCAAAAGTAGGGCGATAAAAGCGACAGCAATGGTTGCACCTGCTGCCATATTGAGGTCACGCTTCCCTGATGTATCAGCAGAAACGGTTGATTCTGCGACCAAAATAGCATCAGGAG
>Ga0308019_10000347_pt1 | contig 29076 bp, 26 predicted proteins | sample Neamet284_FD_203135 | JGI IMG/M metagenome (GOLD analysis project Ga0308019, IMG submission 203135) | Marine microbial communities from water near the shore, Antarctic Ocean - #284 | ecosystem: Environmental > Aquatic > Marine > Unclassified | place: Southern Ocean | collected 2014-10-01
CATTAACAGCATTGCCGAGGGTAAGGCTAGCGCTATGGCGATCACCAAAACTGTCATCAATGTTTGAATGGGCTCACCGAGCATTTTACCAAGACTACTACTCAGCGTTGCCCGATGATGTGCACGATACCCTCGCCAACGGTCTGCAAGACGAAATTTTTGTCCCGTCGCGCCGCGCGGTGGTGTTTCTCTATTAGTTTTCTCAGTGATGGCCATGGCGCACACCATCGTCCGTTATCATGCCGTTTTCTAAGTACATGATTCTTTCATCCATGGTGTTGATCAAATTAATGTCATGGGTAGCAATCAACACGGTAACGCCGACACTTTGAAACCGTCTGAACATAGCCATAATTTCGGCAGACAATTTGGGATCTAAATTTCCCGTGGGCTCGTCTGCTAACAATATCTTGGGCTTATGAACTACCGCCCTCGCTATACCGACTCGTTGCTGTTCGCCTCCAGACAGAGTGAGTGGATTGAGATTCTCTTTATCAAGCAGGCCAACCCCATCAAGAGCAGCCCGCACACGACGTCCCGTCTCAGAGGCAGGATATCCTGAGATTTGCAAAGGTAGGGCGACATTATCAAAAACAGTGCGATCGGTGAGTAGCTGGTGATTTTGAAACACCACCCCTATTTGCCGTCGGTAGTTTGGAATTGCCGATCTGGATAACCGGTTTAAATTTTTACCATTGATCAACAATGTTCCAGAAGTGGGCCTTTCCATGAGCATCAATAATTTGAGAAGAGTACTTTTTCCTGCGCCTGAGGGACCGGTAAGAAAGGCCATTTCGCCCTTCTCTAGCTCAAAACTAACATTACTCAAGGCCTCCAATCCTCCCGGATAACGTTTACTCAAATTATCAAAGCGAATCATAGCTATACCCGTTAAGCCTCAGTATTTAACAATGCTTGAACGAAATCTTTCGCGACAAAAGGTTGCAAATCATCCTGTCCCTCGCCCACACCGATGTAACGAATCGGTACCGAAAATTTATCTGCCAACGCAAAAACAATACCTCCCTTGGCGGTGCCATCAAGCTTAGTAAGGGCTAGCCCCGTAACACCTACCACCTGATGGAATTCGGCCATCTGTACCAACGCATTTTGGCCAGTGCCAGCATCAAGTACTAGCAGAATCTCATGGGGTGCTGTCTCGTCCAACTTGCCGGCTACCCGCTTCACCTTTTTCAGCTCTTCCATTAAGTTACTTTTATTATGTAGGCGGCCTGCAGTGTCCGCAATAATGACATCGACATCCCTTGATTTAGCGGCTTGGATGGCATCAAAAATAACTGACGCACTGTCTGCCCCAGTATGCTGAGCAACAACCGGTATCTGATTACGCTCCCCCCAAACTTGCAACTGCTCTACTGCTGCCGCCCTAAAAGTGTCCCCTGCCGCCAGCATCACTAACCGGCCTTGACTCTTCATTTGCTTAGCAAGCTTTCCAATCGTCGTGGTTTTACCAACGCCATTCACTCCAACCACGAATAAAACAAAGGGCTTGCCGTGATTCTCGAAATCTATAGCTTTTTCACTGATGCTTAATTTATCTATTAATATTTTTTCTAACGCAGTCTTTAATGCTGCACCATCTTTAAGCGATTGACGGTCACACTGCGCTGTTAGGTCAGCAATAATTTTGGCCGTCGTTTCAATACCTACATCAGCTATTAGCAAAGAGGTTTCAAGCTCTTCAAACAATTCATCGTCGATAACTTTATTGCCAAGGAAGATACTGCCAATGCCTTCACCCGTTCTAGACAAGGCTTTGCGCATGCGTTGTGCTAGATTTGGCTTGGGCGTGGGCACCTGAGTTTCTGCAAGACCTTGGGCAGATTCTTCAGGGCTGGGCTGGCTGCGCTTAAAGCGATCAAGAAAAGATCGTTTAGGTGCCTTCTCGCCGCCACTGTCGGTTGATTTTGAATCCATTTTAATCGATATACTTCGGTTCGTGGGATTTGGTGTATCCTACCATTTACAGTGAAAAAAGTAGTGCAAATGGAGTGCCAAATTGCCGATAAAAAAACTAAAGGCTATATCAAAAGAGAGTCATAGTGTCAGAATTATTGGCGGCACTTGGCGTAGTCGCAAGATTTTATTTGCCGAGGTTCCCGGTTTGCGCCCCACTGGTGATCGTATCCGAGAAACACTTTTTAATTGGCTGGCCGCCAACATCTCAGGAGCCCGCTGCCTAGACCTTTTTGCTGGCTCCGGTGTGCTTGGGTTTGAAGCCCTGTCCCGAGGAGCCGCTCACTGCACGTCCTTAGAGAACCATCCGGCTGCGGCTAAAAAGCTAAAGTCCACGAAAATGGCATTGTCAGCAGATATCAACATTATTAATGCTAACAGCCTTAGTTTTTTAGCTAAGCCATCGCCAGGACAAGCGTTCGACATAGTATTTATAGACCCGCCTTTTGAGGCTGGAATACTCAACCAAAGCTGCTCTTTACTAGAGCAAAATGGGTGGTTAGCCGCCAATGCATCTATTTACTGTGAGCTATACTTAGCTGACAATACGTTTGTGCCCCCATTAAATTGGCAACAAGTACAGGACAAGCGTGCAGGGCAGGTACGATACTGTTTGTTTACTCGCATTGAGCCTAGCAACTAAATTGAGTAACATGCACCCTCAAAGAAAATCCGGAAATGGAATATAGCTATGAAGACGATTGTATATCCTGGCACGTTTGATCCCATCACCAACGGCCACGTTGACCTCATTGAGCGCGCGTCTAAGCTGTTTGATAAAATTGTCGTTGGCATTGCTAGCAACCAGAAAAAAAGCCCCCTATTTACTATTGATGAACGCATTCAGCTAGCCACTGAAGCGGTGAAACACTTAGGCAATGTAGAAATTAAAGGGTTTGATTATTTGCTTGTTAATTTCGTAAAGGACTGCAATGCAGAGGCTGTGATGCGCGGCCTTAGGGCAGTTTCTGATTTCGAGTATGAGTTCCAGCTAGCGAATATGAACCGCGCTTTAAGTCCTGAACTTGAGAGTATCTTTTTGACTCCTTCAGAGCAGTTTTCTTACATCTCCTCATCTTTAATTCGAGAGATTTCTGCGTTAAATGGCGACGCCAGTAAATTTGTACCACCCCATGTTGCCGCTGCTCTGCTGGAAAAATTCCAATAGTAACCTAAAGCCCTTCGGGCATTAACGCTGACACTGCGGGCAAAACACCGAACTGCGCTGCCCAAGCCGAATGTCTCTTAGCACTCCAGCACAGGTCACACAGCTTTTGCCCCCGCGTCCGTATACCGCCAGTGTTTGCTGAAAATACCCTGGTTCACCCTTGCTATTAACAAAATCTCGTAACGTTGTCCCGCCCTGCTCTATGGCAGCCTTTAGTACATCCTTTATGTGGCCACCCAACGCCTCATAACGCTGCTTGGAAATTTTTCCTGCTGGCCTATCTGGCCGAATTCCACTGCGGAAAAGTGCCTCAGAGGCATAAATATTACCCACCCCAACGACGATTTTATTGTCCATGATAAAAGGTTTAACGGCTACCTTGCGCCCTTTTGCTTTGTGCCAAAGCAACCCACCATCGAAATCATTTGAGAGAGGCTCTGGGCCGAGATGAGCCAGCTGCGGATGATCATTCAAACACCAAAGCCAAGATCCAAAGCGTCGCGGATCGTGATAGCGCAGACAGGCGCCATTAACTAACTGTAATTCTATGTGGTCGTGCTTACGCCACTCAGTGTCGGTACAAACAACTCTTAAACTACCACTCATGCCAAGGTGCACCAGCATCGATCCACGCTCTAATTGTATGATCAGATATTTAGCCCGCCGAGTTACGTCTATGACCGTCTGCCCCTCAACGATTACGTCTATTTCTTCAGTTACGGGCCATCGTAAAGAGCCCTGACGAACGATTAACCGAGTTATTTTTTGTTCTTTTATGAAAGGCTCTATGCCTTTAAGAGTAGTTTCAACTTCGGGTAATTCAGGCATCGGATAACTCTAGATTTAATTCTGTCGGGGGTTAGTAAAAATAATGCGCTCTTAGTCGTCTTTTACCAATCATAATAGTATATATTATGTTTCTAAAGTTAGTTTAGGGAACTAGTATTTTGCAGAAAAATCAGTAAAATGCCGACTCCTGCTATAAAAAGCTTCTAAAAGGGAATAACTGCGCATGGCTCTAGGAAAAAGACGTAGGTCAGAAGACGAAAATGAAATTGATATGACGCCAATGTTGGATGTCGTTTTCATTATGCTTATTTTCTTTATTGTAACCGCGTCATTTGTGAACGAGTCAGGTTTGGGTGTTAGCCGTCCTCCCACCTCTGATCAGCCGCCACCAGATTCTGAAAATACTAATATTGTATTCCGCGTCTCCGAAAGTAACGAAGTGACTTTTGAAGGCCGTCGTATCGATATTCGCGCAGTACGTGCCAATGTCGAACGGATGCATGCCGAGAAGCCAGAAGCCAAAGTCGTAATTAGTTCACATCCAAAAGCGAAGACAGAGGTTTTTGTAGAGATTTCTGATCAAGCTCGCGAAGCGGGTGTCTACGACATATCTCTTTCAACAGACGAATAACTCTAGAAAATTCTCATTGATATAAATACACTACCTGCGTCGCCAACGCAGGTGGTTATCTGGGCTTCTCTCCTGTTTCTCTAGCGCTCCCTGCCTATATACTTATAGCCCAGCGCCTTGCTTGTATTCCGTTAATATTCTGACAAGATAGAGGGTCGCAAGGCACTTACTTTTGGACTTCTCTATGGAAGATCACCGCGGACATCTTAATCAAGCCGATATTGACTGGTTGCGGTCCGAGTTGCCCGACTTTGAGGCTGCGGCTTCTATCCCAAATAACCCGAGCGCCCAATTAACTCGCTATCTAACTTTTTATCAACTGCCCACAGCCTCTAACGACGTGCAATTAATCTCTGGCAAGTCAGCTGATCAACAAACCCTCATTATGGCTTGGAAACCAAGGGTCAGTCAGGGTACAGCTATAGTAGTGCATGGTTATATGGACCATGTTGGCTTATACAACCATCTTATTGAGCATCTTTTGCAGCAACAGCTCACCGTGGTCTGCTTTGATTTGATTGGCCATGGATTATCCAGCGGTGATCCAGGCTCTATTAATGACTTCGGTCAGTATGTCGCACAGCTCGAGCAGGTTATTAGCCTAACTAAAGAGCACTTTCCGGGACCAACCCATGGCATTGGTCAAAGTATGGGCGGGGCCATTCTACTCAAACATCTAATCAACCAAACCGATCACCAGCAGTATCCCTTTAGTAGTCTTAATTTACTCGCCCCCCTATTGCAACCATGGGCGTGGAAACAAAGCCGCAGAATGTATTTTTTGTCTCGACTATTTATCAAATCTATTAAGCGCGTTTTTCGTCCCAGCTCTCACGACCGTGATTTTCTAACGTTTTTACGCACCCGTGATCCGCTGCAACCAAGGTCGGTGCCTCTAAAGTGGGTGGGCGCAATGAATAACTGGGTATCAGAATTTGAACGTGCTCCGGCAAACGACTTTGCTATCAACCTTATTCAGGGGGACAGCGACAAAACTTTAGACTGGGTGCACAACCTCAAGGCCTTCAATCAAAAGTTTAGCGCTCTGTCAGTGACTATGATCGCCACTGGCAACCATCATTTAGTTAACGAGAAAGAAGATCTTAGAGCGCAAATCTTTGGCGCCCTAAAAACCTAACTAGTTGTAAATATAGTTAGGTAACCAGGTGGCTAACGCTGGCCACAACGACAGCAGTAACATTAAGAATAGCTGCAGGATGATGAAGGGCACCACGCCACGATACATATCAGAGGTCTCAACCGTATCTGGCGCCACACCGCGCAAATAAAACAGCGCAAATCCAAATGGCGGTGTTAAGAACGAAGTCTGCAGATTGATGGCAATCATCACCCCCAACCAAACAGGGTCTAGGCCCATTGCCAACAAAACAGGGCCAACAATCGGCACCACCACAAAGGTAATCTCGATAAAATCAAGAATAAAACCCAGTAGAAAAATAACCACCATGACCAGTAGAGTGGCGCCAAACAATCCGCCGGGCAAATTAGTGAAAAAATTCTCTACGATTTCTTCGCCACCAAAACCTCTAAATACTAACGAAAATACGGCGGCGCCGATCAATATCAAAAACACCATAGAAGTGACTTGAGTGGTACTAATAGCGACTTCGCGAAGCTTGGTAAAATTCAGTTGGCCTTTAAGAGCGGCAAGTGCTGTAGCACCAAAAGCACCTACACCCGCAGCTTCTGTTGGAGTAGCGATCCCAGCAAGAATTGAACCCAATACAGTCACAATCAAAAATACCGGTGGCAACAAATTTTTCATTGCCCTTGATAGGCTAGCCTTACCAATACTTTGCGAATTATTTTCATCTACCACCGGACGAGAAAAGATTACCAAATAAGCACAATAAAATGTCACCAGCAACAAACCCGGAATAATAGCACCCACAAATAAATCTCCAATAGAGATCGTTTTGGGTGTAAAGATGCCCATATTTAATTGCGCCTGCTGATAGGCGCTAGAAAGAGTATCGCCAAGTAACACCAATGCAATGGACGGTGGAATAATCTGCCCCAGCGTCCCTGTGGCGGCAATAAGACCAGTTGCTTGGGATGGAGAATAGCCTCGCTTGAGCATAGTGGGTAAAGACATCAGCCCCATTGTGACCACTGTGGCGCCAACAATACCGGTGCTGGCCGCTAATAAGGCCCCCACCAACACTACCGAAATACCTAGCCCACTGCGAAACTCACCAAAGAGATCGGCCATACTCTCCAGCAGATCCTCTGACAACCTCGACTTCTCAAGCATCACCCCCATTAAGATAAATAGGGGTACCGCAATCAAAGTGGTATTTTCCATAGTGCCAAACAAACGATTAGGCAGAGCCTGTAAAAATGCCATATCAAAATGGCCAGTAACCGTGCCCACCATGGCAAAAATTAGAGCCGTGCCCGCCAACGAAAAAGCCACTGGGTAACCAGCCATTAGAACCAGGCAGGCGGCTAGAAACATTAAGAAGGGAATAAAGTCAGCCATTAGATTAACGGCTCATTATTTTCAACTATTTGAGTCCCAGAAATGTCCACACCGATGATCACTAAGCCATTTTTAATAATTTCAGCAATACCTTGCAACAATAAACTAACAGGCATGAGTAACATGAGGGTCTTCAATAAATAGATAAACGGTAGGCCGTTATTCTCGGCCGAGGTTTCACGAATTTTCCAGCTGGCCAACACATAATCCCAGCTAGTAACGAACACCAAAAGACAGAATGGCACCAAAAAAAGAAGCCCTCCTGCAAGGTTAACCATTGCTTTAGACTTCGGCGAAAAGCCTCTATAAAAGATATCTACTCGCACATGGCCATCATGCTTTAGAGTAAAACCTAAACCCATCAGAAAGACCAGACAGTGCAAATAGGTAACCGACTCTTGTAACGCAATAGAGCCGATCTCCAAGAAATACCTTGTGACCACCACCAGAACCACCAATGTAACCATCACCATCGTTAGCCAGGCAATAAGGCGCCCGGTAATCTCAGTAAATGATTCAACAGCATTAAGTGCGAGTACTAGTGATTTCAAGAGGTTTAAAATTCCTAATTGCGATCGGCCAACAGTATACCGACTGAATAACAAGGCCGATAGCACTCTGCGGTTTAGGTACCTCGAAATAGTCTCGCGAAAATAATTAAAGCCCTTAGGGGCGGCACCGCTGAGCTATGTGAAGACTATAAATAGCAATTTATCTGTGAGCTGTTTATGTTGTGGCTGCTTCATACCCAGTCCTATCGACAGTTTTCGCTTTTTAATTAGCTAAACACTTGTTAGCAGGCTTGATATACTGAAGCCATCTGTCAAACTTAACCTTTTCCATTGGGTACCTAAAAATGATGCTCACCGTTATTTCGCCGGCTAAAAAACTTGATTACAGCAGTAAAGTAAACGCTACAGCACACACGCAACCTGCTCTTTTAGCGCATTCGCAGGAGTTGTTAGACGGCCTAAAACAGTTGTCGCCTCAATCTGTCTGCAGGCTGATGGGCCTAAGCGATAAACTAGGCGCATTGAACTATGAACGCTTTCAAGAATGGAGCGCTCCCTTTAATGAGGGTAATGCTCGTCAGGCAGTGCTGGCTTTCAAGGGCGATGTCTATCAAGGATTAGACGCAGATAGCATGAGCGAGGCTGAACTCCAGTGGGCACAAGATCATCTGCGTATTTTGTCTGGCCTCTACGGTGTTCTTCGGCCCCTAGATTTAATGCAAGCCTACCGTCTTGAGATGGGTACCAAATTCGCGACCCAGCGCGGCGGCGACCTCTATTCTTTTTGGGATGGGATTATTACAGCAGAGCTTAATAGTCTGCTAAAAGAACCGGATGCGGTGCTTTTAAATCTTGCCTCCAACGAATATTTTAAGGCTGTTAAGCAAAAAAACATCCAAGCCCGCATTGTCACTCCGGTGTTCATGGACTATAAAACGGATAAATATAAAATTATTAGCTTTTTCGCCAAAAAAGCACGAGGCTTGATGTCCGCCTTTATTATTAAAAATCAAATCACACGCGTAGAGGGCATCAAAGACTTTGATTCGGCCGGGTACGCATTTAACGAGGGTATGAGTGAGGGCGACAAGTGGGTCTTCACTCGCGGTTAATTTGTAATTATGCGTAAACCCTTTTCCCAAGCCTGCGAGAATAATCGCGAGCCTATCTGCCAAGTACTCAAGCGTGTCTTTGCTGACAAGAGCGCTATTCTCGAGATAGGTAGCGGTACCGGCCAGCATGCAGTTTGGTTTGCCGAACAAATGCCTCATCTCCAATGGCAGACTAGCGATCGAACAGAGAATCACCCTGGTATCCAAGAGTGGCTGGCCGATTTCGCTCTCAGTAATTTAGTCGCCCCAATAACCTTGGATGTTTCTCAGTTCAACTGGCCACAAGACAAATATGACGGCGTTTTTTCGGCAAACACTGTTCACATTATGTCTTGGCCCGAGGCCCAGCAAATGATTTGCGGGGTGGCTTCAATGCTGGCTGATGGCGGCGTCTTCGCGCTCTATGGTCCAATGCAATATTCTGGGGTGATTAGAGCAGAAAGTAATCGAGCGTTTAATGCCCGGCTTAAGGTCCAAAACCAACAGCAGGGTATTAGAGAATTCAACGACTTAAACGCGTTGGCTGCCAATGAAGGAATGGTTTTGCAGGAGGACAATGCTATGCCCGCTAATAATAGGCTGTTAGTTTGGCAAAAGCACGGCAACAATCGACCGCTGGCTAATTAAGAAGCAGATAGTCAAGCGCGACACCTATAAACACCACCATCCCCACTCTATGGTTATTTAAAAAAGCAGCAAAGCAAGCGTCCCTAGCTCTATTTCTCGTCGTCTGATACTGGTTATAGAAGTAGCAAGCCGCTGCTCCCAAGCCGAGAAAGTAAATCCAGCCCCGACCAAATTCGATTCCTACTGAAATTAATAGCCCTAGCGTTGCGAGCTGCAACCCAGCGATAATCGTTCGGTCATGTTGCCCAAATAGAATAGCTGTCGACTTTATGCCAATTTGCAAATCATCCTCACGATCGACCATCGCATAGTAGGTGTCAAAGGCGATTGTCCAAACCACCACTGCGGCAAACAAAAGCCATAACTCTTTCGGCAAAGCCTGCCTCTCGGCCGCAAATGCCATAGGGATAGCCCAGGCCCATGCAACACCGAGGCCGATTTGAGGCAGGTTGGTAAAGCGCTTCATAAACGGGTACACCGCCGTCGCTGCTAGTCCGCCAAAGGACAATAAAATCGTTAATTGATTGGTCTGCAGCACTAGGGCCAAGGCCGTTACAAGGAGGCCGACGCATAAAAGCAACGCATGCTTTGGCTTAATTTCTCCAGCTGGCAAAGGCCGCGCTTTCGTGCGTTCAACTAGCCCGTCTACATGGCGGTCTGCGTAATCATTAATCACACAGCCCGCAGCTCTCATAACGAGCAGGCCAGCAACAAATATTGCTAAATTGCGCAGTGAAGGCATCCCCTCTGCGGCAAACCAAAGCCCCCAGAGCGTTGGCCACAAAAGCAAATAGACTCCTATTGGTCTATCCATTCGCATTAATCGCAACCAAGGATTTGACCCGCTTACTTTAGGGGCTTTGTCTGATGTACTCATGCTATGTTGTGAATCCTAAAGAGGGTTTTTGATTATAAGGCTTAAAGTCTGGCAAAAATATTTCGCTGACCAACAGAGGTTTTTGGTCAAGCCGGAAGACTGATCTTCGGCCCCAAAGCGGACCTTTAATGTGGCTTAACTTGTCTGGCAAGTGTGCCCTTTCCGCTGATAAAAAAGCGGCTTCGACAGGCTCTCTAGCCATGCTAGGATCTCGGAACAAGAGAGCGCCTAGGGGCTGACTCTCGATATTCCGTAAAAACGCCAACCGCCCTGTCAGCGTTGATAATGGCATAATGCTTCGAGCAAAAACCCATGGCTTGCCATTACCAAGCAGCAATACCTGCCTTGAATAAACCGGAGTCTCACCGTCTATATTGAGCGCTTGCGCTTCGCTCTCTGTCGGCTTGGTTTCTATCTGGTCGATGACTTCGACGACAAAGCGGTTTGCACTCGCGTCAATCAAGCGCTGGGTTAAAGATCCCCGATCAGACAACCAGTCGATCCAGTGTGGCGGTATTATTTTGTCAGGCACCGTCGCAAGAGCCTGCCATATAAACGTGGGTGGTAGAATCAAATGTGCGTCTTGTAATATGGTCAAAGCGATCTCTTTAATCTGTTGCGGTAGTATAACGGCGCTACCCTAAGGATAAACTGAAGGCTCGCCATCAGGCCTAGCCCGAAAGCGCTTGTATTCCCACTGGTACTGCTCAGGCGCTAAATCAATAACTGCCTCAACTCCCTGATTAAGCGCAGCCAAACTTACCTGTTGGTCGTCGCTGTATATTTCTCTGGTAACTGGCAGAAAGTGTATCTCCCAGCCTCCAGTAACACGAAGTGCAGTGCACATTAAGGCACGACTGCCAGAGCGCTGCAGCAGTTTGTGGATAAGGGTCATGGTCTGAGTTTGTATCCCTAAGAAGGGCGCAAAAGCACCACTGTTCGGCGGCGGCTGTTGGTCTGGCAAAATGCCAGTGATGTCGCCCCTCTGCAGGGCCTTGATTAGGGCCGCCACGCCACGCAAATTAGTCGGAACCAAGGTTGCGCCCGCTTGCTCACGGGATGTCTTTATCCACGCTTCGAGCTCTATCATTCTTGGCGGATCATATAAAGACGTCATTGCCGCCTGCTGAGAAGCCCACAACCCAAGCACCTCCCAATTCCCTTGATGGGGGATAATTAGAATGGTGCCTAATCCCTCCGACAATGCAGCCTCAAAGAGCTCTAGCCCTCTAATAGCTAATATTCTTGTCTCCAAGCCGGCATTGCCCGCTCGCCACACTTTGGGGGTTTCAAAGAGAGCCTGTGCTAAATGCGACATGCGCTTTGCGCTGAGGCGCTTAATATCAGCCTCTGTCATCTCTGGGTAACACAGGGCTAAATTAATCGCAGCCATTCTAGCCGGCTGAAGATCAAAGACAACAATCAACGCACCAAGTCCCTTGCCAAGTGCTCGAGCCACATTAAGCGGAAGCCAGGCAATGCATTTAAGAGCATACAAAATTAACTTATTTCTCATTATTGCCTTTCTTCATTTGTTTTGGCACCCCGCAGCAACCGCAAATAGACTCCGTGGCCAGTGATTGACCTTCGTGTTGTTGCTTGGAACACGATCTTGTATACATCCTTCACCCCGCAATAGCCTTGGAGTATTTAACTGAGGCTAATGCCATTATATCTAATGCCTGATCAAGCAAGCTAGCTTAATAATCCCTTTGCCGCACTTATCCCCTATCTTTATCGTGATGCGGCTTTATAATTACGCTTTTGATTGAACATTTTATTACCGTGGGTGAATGTTGTGGCTAAACTCAGTGCGCCGCCTGATACTTTTCAGGATTTAATTTCCAGATTACAAAATTACTGGGCCGACAAAGGCTGTGTAATCATGCAGCCTCTCGATATGGAAGTTGGTGCAGGGACTTTTCATCCTGCAACGTTTTTGCGCTCAATTGGGCCCGAAGTCTGGAATAGTGCTTATGTTCAGCCATCAAGGCGCCCTAACGATGGCCGTTATGGTGAAAACCCAAATCGACTTCAGCATTATTACCAGTTTCAAGTGGTTATGAAACCCTCACCAAAAGATTTTCAAGAGCTCTATCTAGGGTCCCTGCGAGATCTAGGCTTAGATACATTAATCCATGACGTTCGCTTTGTGGAAGACAACTGGGAATCACCAACGCTAGGAGCCTGGGGCTTAGGCTGGGAGGTGTGGTTAAACGGAATGGAAGTATCTCAGTTTACCTATTTCCAGCAGGTAGGTGGTCTTGAGTGCTATCCAGTCACGGGTGAGATTACCTATGGCCTTGAGCGGATTGCGATGTACCTGCAGGGGGTTGATAGTATTTATGATCTTGTTTGGGCACACGGCCCTCAGGGTGACGTCAGCTATGGAGACGTTTTCTTACAAAATGAAATTGAGATGTCCGCGTATAATTTCGAGCACGCCGATGTTGACTTCTTATTTAAGAGCTTTGACCAGCATGAGCAAGACTGTAAAAATTTGACACAAAAGGGGCTGCCGCTACCCGCCTATGAAATGGTAATGAAGGCTTCTCATACCTTCAATTTGCTAGATGCTCGTAAAGCTATTTCCGTCACAGAACGCCAGCGCTTTATCTTACGCGTGCGCGCTCTAGCAAGAGGGGTCGCGCAAGGCTACTTTGATTCTCGCCTGGCCGCCGGGTTTCCGCTGGCAGAGCCGTCTATCGCCGCGGAAGTACTAGCTCGCCATACAGGAGAGTCTAAATGAAGAGTGATTTCCTTTTTGAGCTCGGTACCGAAGAGTTGCCACCAAAAGCGCTACTGGGGCTATCGGAAGCGCTAACCTCCGGCATTTTGGCGGGCTTTAAAAGTGCCAACCTTGCGTTTGGAGAAGTCTCATCGTTCGCCACGCCTCGTAGACTCGCTGTTGTAGTGCGCGACTTAGTCGTAAAGGCTCCCAATATAGAGGTCGTGAATTGGGGTCCACCCACTAAAGTTGCCTTTGATGGCGACGGGTCGGCGACTAAGGCGGCGCAGGCTTTCGCAAAGAAAAATAATTTAGTTTTGACTGAGCTTACAAACAATGTGGAGCATGATGGCCAACAAGAAAAGCTGTGTGTGCGCAAAACAGAGGAAGGGAAAGACACCGCCGCCCTTTTGTCGGATCTTATTAACGCTGTCTTGTTGGGTCTGCCTGTTGCCAAGCGAATGACTTGGGGGAGCAGCAAAGAGCTATTTGTTCGTCCTGTGCAATGGGCCGTTTTGCTGTTTGATGGAAAGACCTGCGAAGAATCGATTTTGGGAATTACCTCAAGTAATGTGACTCAGGGCCACCGCTTTCATGGATCTGGCGATATTACGATCAAGACCCCACTTAGCTACGAGAAACAGTTACAGGATCAATTTGTTATTGCCAGCTTCGAGCGTCGGCGAAGCATTATTCGAGAGGGCGTGGCGAACTTAGCGAAAACCATTGATGGCCATGCAGTCATTGACCCCACCCTACTGGACGAAGTTAGCGCGCTAAATGAATGGCCCGTACCTTTGATGGGACATTTTGACGCACATTTCTTGGCGGTTCCCGCTGAAGCGCTTATCTCTTCAATGAAAGAACACCAAAAATACTTCCATCTGATTGATGACACTGATCAGTTATTGCCCGCGTTTATTACTGTGGCCAACATACAGAGCAATGATCCATCTCAGGTGGTCGCTGGGAACGAACGCGTTATCCGTCCTCGGCTCGCTGACGCGGCGTTCTTTTACAAAAACGACCGGCTGATTTCCCTTGAACAGCGCAGACAGTCGTTAAAACGAGTCGTTTTCCAGGACAAATTAGGCTCGGTATTTGATAAAACAGAGCGCGTAGCTAACCTTTGTTCGCAACTGGCCCCATATACGGGTGCCAACGCAAAACTAGCTCGCCGAGCCGGTGAGTTATGCAAGTCCGATCTAGTCACAGACATGGTGGGCGAATTTGCCGACTTGCAGGGCGTCATGGGCCGTTACTATGCCCTTAATGATGGTGAAGACACGAATGTAGCAGAAGCGCAGCTAGAGCAATACCTGCCTCGCTTTTCTGGTGACAGGACCCCAGACAACGCCGTTGGGGCTACGCTAGCTCTTGCCGACAAGCTAGATACGCTAGTTGGAATCTTTAGTATAGGGCAACCTCCGTCAGGGTCCCGCGACCCGTTCGCGCTAAGACGCGCGAGTCTTGGAATTTTACGTATACTTTTGGAGAGAAAAATTGATGTTGACCTAACTAAAGCCATCTCTCTCGCCGCAGCCCAATTTGGATTAGACCCTTCTAGTCTGGACAAAACGCATAAGCAAGTACTTACATACGTATTAGAGCGTTTTAGATCTTGGTACCGCGATGAAGGCTTTAGCGCCGAGGTTTTTTTGTCCGTTTCCACGCTCGATTTTGCTAATCCGCTCGATATTGACGCACGTATAAAAGCTGTTTCCCAATTCTGCTTGCTGCCAGAAGCTGATGCTCTGTCGTCAGCCAACAAAAGAGTCTCGAATATTTTGGCTAAGCAGCTCGGCACACGCTTGCCTGAGCCTGTAAACCACGCTTTACTGCAGGAATCGGCAGAAAAAACCTTAGCTCAGGCAATCGAAACGCTGGAGGATAGTTCTAAGCCGTTATTAGCGTCACGAGACTACACTGCTTTGCTGAAAAGCCTGTCGTCCCTACGAGAACCCGTCGATAGGTTCTTTGACGAGGTTATGGTGATGTCAGAAGAGCCTGCGCTGCGAGAAAATCGGCTAAGCCTTCTGAAAAGACTGCGAGGCTTGTTCCTTAATGTCGCTGACATTTCACAGCTAGTCACAGGCAAATAATGGGCCGGCGCCGAACTTTGAGCGCCACACAACAGACTTTGCTATCGTTGCGCGCATTTTCCTTCTATGTGGGGTTTTTTACCATCATTCTAGTCATTGGTTGTGTCTGCTGTGTGGCGTTCTTCCTCACGCTTAAACAGTTACAGGCAATAGCATCCGCCGGTAATTTTTTGTCGCTATCTTGGCTTCGCTTGACCTGCAATATTGACGTGAAGGTGACCGGAAGCGAGCATATCCCGGCAGGGGCTTGCGTTATTTTAAGCAACCACCAAAGTTCTTGGGAATCATTTTACCTACAATGGTTATTCCAACCGGTCAGTTTTGTGTTGAAACGCGAGCTGCTTTGGATACCTTTTTTCGGCTGGTCATTAGCTCGTTTAGGCCCCATCGCTATCAAGCGAACCAAGCCCGCTGAGGCTATTCGGCAAGTATTGAAACAGGGAAAATCGCGCTTAGGCGAAGGGCACAAGGTTGTTATTTACCCCGAGGGCACAAGAATGGTGCCGGGAGATTTGGGGACGTTTAAAAGTAGCGGAGCTGCACTAGCGGCTGCAGCAGGAGTCCCTATTTTGCCTGTGTCTCACAATGCCGGTGAGCACTGGACTCTTCACGGATTCCTCAAACATCCCGGCACCGTTTGCTTAAACATCGGACCAGCAATTGATACTTCAAATAGTAGCGCTCGAGAATTGACGGAAACCGCGCGGCGCTGGATTGATAGATCACTTAAGTCGCGCCCTGGCTAACAAAACCGCCTGGCGCCTAAGCTCGTTTAAACATCCAGATTCACGACTGACAGCGCATTTTTCTCAATAAACTCTCGTCTCGGTTCCACTTGGTCTCCCATCAAGGTGGTAAACATTTGGTCGGCTGCAATAGCGTCCTCTATGGTCACCACTAGCATTCGCCGCACCTCTGGATCCATTGTCGTCTCCCAAAGCTGCTCAGGATTCATCTCTCCCAGACCTTTATAGCGCTGAGTACTGATGCCTCGGCGAGATTCAGCCATCAGCCAATCTAGGGCCTCTTTAAACCCTCCGACAGGATGATCGCGGTCTCCACGCTTAACGTAGGCGCCCTCTTCGATTAATCCTTGCAGAGTGTTACCCAGCTCAACCATTGACGCATATTCTCCTGAACCAAAGAAATCTCTACTCAAGGTGTGATAATGGGGCACACCATGCGCCGTAATCTCGATACTGGGCAAGAAGACCTTGCGTTCTTTGTCCTCAACTACCCCTACCTTATAGCGGTGTGTCCCATTATCACTTTCCATGAGTTTTTCCTGGAGTTCGGCACACCACGCCTCCATTTCGCTGCACGTTTGCAGAAGTTTTACATCAAGCCCGCGCACATAAATTAGCGCCTCAAGGACGCTAAGGGGATACACCAAGGACATTCTCTCCGTTAGACGACTAACATGCCTAAACTTCCCAACCAGCGCCTCCAAGGACTCTCCATTAATAGCCGGCGCGTCCGGATTAACGTGCAAACTAGCGCTCTCGAGTGCTTTTTGGGTCAAATAAGCCAGCAGCGCGTCATCATCTTTAACGTATTGCTCATTTTTACCCTTGCTCACTTTGTACAGAGGCGGCTGAGCAATAAAAATATGGCCGTTATCGACCAATTCCCGCATTTGCCGGAAAAAGAACGTCAGCAATAAGGTTCGGATATGTGACCCATCGACGTCAGCGTCAGTCATAATAACGATAGTATGGTAACGAAGCTTTTCAATATTAAACTCCTCATTCCCGATACCGCAGCCAAGAGCAGTGATCAAAGTGCCAATCTCGACACTAGACAGCATTTTATCGAATCGAGCCTTCTCAACGTTCAAAATCTTGCCTTTCAACGGGAGAATGGCCTGAGTTTTACGTGACCGCCCCTGTTTAGCCGAACCTCCCGCAGAATCACCCTCTACTAAATACACTTCAGACAGAGCAGGATCTTTTTCTTGGCAATCAGCCAGCTTTCCGGGCAAACCGGCAATATCCAGCGCGCCCTTGCGACGAGTCATTTCTCTAGCTTTCCGTGCCGCCTCTCTAGCCCTTGCCGCGTCTATCATCTTGCCGACAATCGCCCGAGCCTCCTGTGGAAATTCTAGAAGGTAATCAGTAAATTTCTCCCCCATTTCTTGCTCAACAGCTGTTTTTACCTCTGAGCTAACCAACTTATCCTTGGTCTGAGAAGAAAACTTAGGGTCCGGCACTTTGACTGAAACAATCGCCGTCAGTCCTTCACGGGCGTCGTCACCAGTGGTATTAACCTTCGATTTGCCGTTAATCCCTTCCTTTTCTATATACGTGTTCAGACCACGAGTCAGCGCTGACCGGAATCCGGCAAGGTGAGTGCCACCATCGCGTTGCGGGATATTGTTGGTGTAACAGAAAATATTCTCCTGGAATCCATCATTCCACTGCAACGCCACCTCAACACTGGTTCCATCTTCGCGTTCACTGTTGAAGTGCATTATTTCGTTAACAGTCGTTTTATTGGTATTGAGAAACTCAACAAAGGCGTGCAGCCCCCCTTCATACGCATAAACCTCTTCTTTGCCGGATCTTTCATCATGCAGAACCATGCGGACACCAGAATTTAGAAACGACAATTCGCGCAGCCGCTTAGCCAGCTGCTCAAAATGAAACTGAATGTTAGTAAAAGTATCTTCTGAGGGCATAAAGAAAACCTCTGTCCCCGTCTCCTCAGTATCCCCGATCGCTTCAAGAGGCCCATCAGGAACGCCATGAGTATAGGTTTGCTCATGGACTTTGCCGTTGCGGCGAATAGTAAGGCGCATCTTCTGTGAGAGTGCATTAACAACAGATACTCCCACTCCGTGGAGGCCGCCAGAGACCTTATAGCTATTATCGTCAAACTTCCCGCCGGCATGAAGCACGGTCATAATGACCTCGGCTGCAGAAACGCCCTCATCGTGCATTTCCGTCGGAATACCGCGGCCGTTATCAGATACAGTGATCGACTCATTTGGGTGAATAACAATACGAATCTCTGAACAATGCCCCGCAAGGGCTTCGTCAATGGAGTTGTCTACCACCTCAAAAACCATATGGTGAAGACCAGTGCCATCATCTGTATCGCCAATATACATGCCAGGCCGCTTGCGAACCGCGTCCAGCCCCTTTAGTACCTGAATACTCGACGAATCATAATTTGTTTCTTCAGTCATAGCCTTTTAGCTTCCTGTTATCTCACTTTTTGTAGCAACACCATGTTCCACATGGAACATATGGTGCGACATCCCCTCCACCAACACCTCAAAATCTCTTTTATCCACGCCGGTCATAAATACCTGACAGTCCAACCCTCTCAAAAACCCAACAATCTGCTGGCGATGAAGGTAGTCTAGCTCTGCCGGCAGATCATCCAGCAAAAACAAACATGACTCTCCCGTTTTATCCCTATAAAAGGTAGCCTGCGCTAACTTTAAGGCATAAACAAGCAGCTTGATCTGGCCTCGAGACAAGCACTCTGACGCCAGCACCCCGTCTACCTTAATTTTCATGTCCGCTTTATGCGCGCCGTGGCTGGTAGTCCCAACCGCCACGTCCCTCGCCCCGTCTGCGTCCATAGCGCCTGCAAGGCTAGTATCATCAGCCCATCCCTGGTAGTACTCAAAGCTTAACTCGCCGAGTCCCTCGAGCACTTTTGAAACAGCTTCCACATGCTCTACCAGTCCGCCCAAATAAGCCCTGCGGTGTCGGGTAATCTCCTCACTCAAAGGTATAAGCTCTTTCGTCCACGCGCGCAGGGAATCTTCGTCTATTCTACCATGACGAAGTAGTTGATTCCGCTGTTTTAATGCTTTTTGAAACCGGCGCCACAAGTCAGTATAGGAATGTTCCACGTGGAACACTCCCCAATCTAAAAACTGCCTTCGCTGAAGCGCACCACCCTCTAACAAGTTAAAGCTATGGGCGTCTATAAGCTGTAAGGGGAGTTCCTCAACCAGTTGGGCTGCTGACTGCAGCCCTCTACCATCAAGGCGAGCCTCAAAATGGCCCTTGGCTGTTCGCCTGACCCCCAGCCGGTGACTACCTTTAGGTTTTTGCCGCTCAACCTTTGCCGAAACAACTAGCTCGTCAGACAGATGGCTTATCACCAGCCGCAAATCGCGATGCTTAAAAGACCTCCCTCGGCCCAAAAGATAAATAGCCTCCAGCACGCTAGTCTTGCCACTCCCGTTAGCGCCATAAATAACGTTAATGGCAGGATGGCACTCCAACTGCAGACTTTTAAGGTTTCGTACTTGAAGTATATCTATACTTGAAAGATACATATGCGCTCATTTTTTGGCCATATCGCCAAAGGCCTCTCTACACTAGAGGCGCATTGGCATAACGACATAAACGGCGCCGCTATCGGCGGCGCCACTAACAAGCGCACTGCTATTAGAATTCGAGAGCGTAATACGCACCTCAGGTCCCGAGATAACATTAAGCACATCCAAGAGATAACTAACATTAAACCCAATCTCAAGATCATCTCCGGAATAATTAACTGAGACCTCCTCTTCAGCCTCTTCTTGCTCAGGGTTGTTTGCAACCATCTTTACCGAGCCATTGGATAGCAAGATGCGAACCCCACGGTATTTCTCGTTTGACAGTATAGCCGCCCTGCTAAACGCTTGCTTCAGCTCTGCTCTGTCTCCAACGACTTCCTTATCCCCGCCTTTAGGTAACACGCGGTCATAATCAGGATAGGCACCATCCACCAGTTTTGAAGTAAAGCAATAATCTTCACCCGTAACCCTGGTGTGGTTTGAACCCATAGCAACACTAACCTCATGTTCGCCCAACAACCGAGACAGCTCAATTATTCCCTTGCGAGGCAGAATAGCTGAGATTGTTTCTTCGACAGAAACATCACAGGCCCCATCGCAAAGCGCCATTCGATGCCCATCTGTGGCCACAGCCCTAAGGTTATTGTTGGTTAGCTCCCAGAGCATACCATTTAGGTAATAACGAACGTCCTGTTGCGCCATAGCAAAAGAGGTCGCTTCGATTAAGCCCTTGAGAACAGTGCCCTTAACAACAAACTCTACCGTCTTTTCTCCTTCGTCCACTGACGGAAACTCATTGGCCGGAAGCGTGGCTAGAGTGAATTTACTTCTTCCACTTTTCAGCGTCGCCTTCCCTTCTCCACTAACAAAATTAATTTGCGCACCATCCGGTAGTGACCGACAAATATCAACTAACTTGCGTGCAGAAACCGTTATTTCTCCATCTTCGCCATCAGAACCGCTGTCGGTGAAACCGATTATCTCGACTTCAAGATCAGTACCCGTCATAGACAAACGACCATTCTCTAGGCTCAATAGCACGTTAGATAATATCGGTAGTGTCTGTCGTCGCTCTACAACACCAACAACAAGCTGTAATGGCTTAAGAAAAGCTTCACGCGATAAGCTAAATTTCATAATACTCTATTATCTCCAACTCTATTTGTGTTCCCTGAGGAAGGTCTTAAGTAGATAAGGCTCTGTATAAATTCTTGAGATCTCTCTGCACCTCTCTATCCACGCCCTCCAGCTCTTTAACCTTCCGACAAGCATGTAATACAGTGGTGTGGTCTCTGCCGCCAAATGATTCACCAATCTCCGGCAAGCTATGACTCGTTAATTCTTTAGCAATCGACATAGCGACTTGCCTAGGCCGCGCTACCGATCGACTACGCCTTTTAGAAAGCATGTCGGACATTTTAAGCTTGTAGTAATCGGCCACCACTCTCTGAATATTGTCTATGGTAACTAGCTTATCCTGCAGTGCCAATAGGTCTTTGAGCGATTCTCGAATTAAATCAATATCGATCACCCGGCCGGTAAACTGAGCATGCGCCATTACACGCTTTAACGCGCCCTCTAGCTCTCTCACATTCGAACGAATCCTCTGCGCTATAAAGAACGCGGCATCCTTAGAGAGGGCCATCCCGGTCTGCTCCGCCTTGTTAATCAAAATAGCCGCCCGCGTTTCAAGCTCAGGAGGCTCAACCGCAACAGTAAGGCCCCAGCCAAATCTAGATTTCAATCGCTCTTCAACGCCATCTATTTCTTTAGGGTATCGATCACAGGTCAGAATCATCTGCTGCCCACCCTCCAATAGCGCGTTGTAGGTATGAAAAAACTCCTCTTGAGAGCGCTCCTTGCCAGAGAAAAACTGAATATCGTCAATGAGCAACGCATCTACCGACCGGTAAAAGCGCTTAAACTCATCTATCGCCTTTAGCTGCAATGCCTTAACCATATCCGCAACAAACCTTTCAGAATGCAAATAAACGATTTTCGCTTCTGGATTTTTAGCTCGCATGGCATGGCCCACCGCATGCATTAAGTGAGTCTTACCAAGTCCAACCCCGCCATAAATAAATAGCGGGTTATAAGAACCGCCGGGATTTTCAGCAACCTGGCGCGCTGCAGCAAAAGCCAACTGGTTTGATTTCCCTTCCACGAAACTATCAAAGGTAAAGTTTTTGTTAAGATTCGTCTTTAAACTACTTTCAGCTGCAGACTTAATGATGGCAGGTGCTGATATAAAGTTGCTCCTAGACGGCTCGCTTAGCGCCACTTGCGCCACTGGAGTGGCCGCTTTATCTAATACAGAGCCCGCACGAAAACCATCTAAATCTATACGACTCACCGTTATATCAACTTTAACTGATCGACCGCCCAGCTGAGCAAGAAGCTCTTCAATCCTAGATAAAAATTTATTTTTAACCCAATCTTCTATGAATCGATTTGGCGCCAAAAGCCGCACGTCAAAGACGCCTTCTCCAGATTGAATAGTAAGAGGGCGAATCCATGTATTGTATTGCTGCTCGGGTAATTCACTGCGAAGCATAGTCTGGCATTCAGCCCAAACCATCATCTCTACATTAGATTCCATGACTGAAACCCCTAGAAAGGCAGGCACTGAAAAGCATGCTTTTATGGGCTACCCCAACCAAAAAGCGATGAGCTATTTTGAGTAATTTAGATGTCAACTTATCCCCACCAAAGTTAAAATATCACTGATCTGTAATAAATATAAGATACTCTTGTTTTAGCCAAAGTGTATATAACAAAACCCACATTATCCACAACTAAAAAAACACTCTCTTATTTAGTTATTTATAAAAAACTAATAAAAACAACAAGTTAAATAAAAGCAATGTTTTTTTTACTAACAATAAAAATTTTAAATTTGGTTGTTTTTTGATCAGTATTTGTGGATAACCTGTGTATATACAGTAAAGAAACAGTGTTTATCTTTTCTTTTGGGTGCAGTTAGAGAGAAAAACGATAACGCGGAGAAGCTAAAGTGACCCAAATAAAAACATTGGTCACTTTCCTATGCAGAAAGAAGAAAAAATTCGGCCAAGGAGATCGTCAGGAGTAAATTGCCCTGTAATTTCGGACAATTCATTTTGTGCCTGCCGCAAGTCTTCGGCAAGTAATTCTCCGGCGCCAGCGCCTTTCAGTTGAGCGATACCATTTTGCACATATGTGAGTGCATTTTGCAGGGCAACCAAATGTCGGCGGCGCGCAGAAAAAAGTCCCTCCGTATGCCCCAAGTAACCAATCGTCTTTTGCAGGTGTAACGCAAGAGCATCAAAACCACTCTTATTTTTTGCTGAAATCGCGATCGTAGTTTCGTCGATTTTGCCCGGGCTATGATCAGACAAATCAATCTTGTTGAGTAATAGCGTAACCGCCTGAGTGGACCTTGGATAAAGCTCAAAATACTCTGGCCACAAGTCCTTCAGGTTGGGGTTAGGCGTTTCTGTCGCATCAGCTACAAATAGTATTTGGTCTGCGCCAGCTATTTCCTTCCATGCTCGACGCACGCCCTCCTGCTCTATCTCATTTTCACTATCTCGAAGGCCCGCTGTGTCAATAATATTGAGGGGCAACCCGCCCAGGGTAATTCGCTCTCTCAGCACATCTCTTGTAGTACCAGGTACAGAAGTAACAATAGCCGCATCATTGCCCGCCAGTGCATTTAAGAGGCTAGACTTTCCGGCATTAGGTTTTCCGGCAAGAACAACGGTTAGGCCGTCCCTCAGTATTGCGCCTTGTTGAGCCTGCGCCAACACCGCCGCTAAGTCAGCGGCCAGCTTGTCTAGGTTCACAATCAGCGTTTTGTCTTGGAGAAAATCAATTTCCTCTTCTGGGAAATCGATAGCGGCTTCGACAAATATTCTCACTTGAATCATCGTTTCAACAAGGGTGTTTATTAACTGTGAAAATTCGCCCTGCATTGATCGGACCGCCGATCTTGCCGCCTCAATAGAAGATGCATCGATTAGATCAGCAATAGCCTCAGCCTGAGCTAAATCCATTTTGTCATTGAAAAAAGCGCGCTCGCTAAATTCGCCCGGCCGAGCCAATCTGGCACCCAGCTCTACACATCGCTGTACCAGCCGGTCGAGAACCACCATGCCACCATGGCCCTGAAGCTCAAGGACGCTTTCGCCAGTAAAAGAGGATGGTCCCGGAAAATATAGCGCTACACCTTCATCTATAGCGCCTCCTTCTGAATCAGCAAAGACACTATAGGTTGCCCTCCTAGCTATCAGCGGCTTACCTATTAGCCCGGCGATAAAAGGTAACATGTCTAAACCAGACAGGCGGACCACTCCCACCCCACCCCGACCAGTGGGGGTGGCAATAGCAACGATAGTGTCTTTATTGTTTTGAAACATATTAAAAGTATGCCAGATTAAAAAGCCTCCCGCTGGAGCCTTTTTTGCCCACCTTTGTTTATTTCTTCTTATTAATTAATTGGCTATTAACGTACCACTGCTGAGCCATTGACAACAAATTATTAACCGTCCAATAAAGAACAAGTCCCGATGGAAAGGTCATAAACAAAAATGTGAAGCCAATCGGCATAAACTGCATTATTTTGGCTTGCATTGGGTCGGTGGGCATTGGCTGCATTTTTTGCATTAAAAACATGCTCGCCCCCATGACTAACGGCAAAATAAAGTAAGGATCCTTAGCCGACAAATCCTGAATCCAAAGAATCCAGGGCGCGTGGCGTATTTCTACCGACTCAAGCAGAACCCAGTAAAGAGACAAAAACACCGGCATTTGCAGCAACATTGGGAAACAACCACCCGCCGGATTAACCTTCTCTTTCTTATATAAACTCATCGTCTCTTGAGACATCTTTTGCCGGTCGTCACCATACAGCTCTTTCAGGCGTGCCATTTCTGGTTGTAAATTCCGCATTTTAGCCATTGACTTGAGGCTAGCGGCTGAGAGTGGAAACAAGATCAGCTTTATAAGTAACGTTAATAATATAATTGACCAGCCCCAATTCCCAATAACACCATGAATCGCTTTCATGGCAAAGAATATCGGCTTCCCAACCATCCATAAAAACCCATAGTCGACAGTTAGATCAAGGTACTCTGCAAGATTTGAGAGCACCTCTTGATCTTTAGGGCCAACGTAAAATATTGCCTCATAGCTTCCAGACTGTCCCGCGCCGACAATAATAGGTTCCCCAACAAAACTCATTAAATACATATCTTGGTCTTTCATTTTTTTAAGTGAGTATGTATTTTTCTCATTCCCCGGCGGAACCCAAGCACTAATAAAGTAATGTTGGACCATTGTTATCCAGCCACCAACCAAAGAGGTTTTAACTGTTTCCTCCGCGATGTCACCAAAGTCATACTTTGCGTAGTTCTTTTCAGGCTCTCGGAGAGCTGCTCCTAAATAAGGCTGCGCTCCCAAGCCGCTAGAACTACCGGAGGGCGGCAGCGAATCTCTCTTTATCTGGCCATAAAAGTTGGCATTAAACTCTACATTGGTTAGGTTGTTAATTAAGTATTGAACGCTGATGTCATAGCTGTTTGAGCTGAACTGAAACCGCTTAACGATTCTAACGCCATTCACATTAAGCGTTAAATCAACGTTCATTTCTTCTTGATTATCTTGAATTTCGTATCGGTTAATGGACGATGAGAACTGCGGTCTCTCTTTAGAATCCGTCGCATTTGGACCGATCAACCCACTTTTAGCAATATAGGTAGATTGATTATTTCGTTCTAAAATGGCTAGTGGTTTACCGCCCTCATTAGGCATTTTATCAAGGTGCTTTAAAAGTTTTGCGCTGACGATGTCGCCGCCGAGAGTGTCAATGACCACTTCGATAACGTTATTTTTAGCGGTTATAAGATTTCTTTGCAGGTTTTCCTCTTTCTGAGGAATCAACACTGGTTGTTCCAATGTCGGCAACTCCAAATCTAAGTTGTAATCATTAACTATAGTTGCAGCCCCGGTGTCTGATAAATAGTTCGTGATCGGTGGAGCACTAGCGAGCAACATTTCTTGTTGTGCATCTTGGAACTGATTCCACTGAATAACCAACATCCATGCAACTATCGCCATTCCCGCGATCAAAACTGTTTTTTGCCAATCCATACTTTTTATAACTCTTTTTGGTTTTTATAGGGGGGCGCTTGAACTGCTTTATCATCTTCAACTGGATCAAAGCCGCCAGGATGAAAAGGGTGGCACTTCACTATTCTTAATGTTGTTAAATAACTACCTTTAATAAACCCAAATCGATCAAACGCCTCCTCAGCATAGCAAGAGCAGGTAGGATAAAAACGACAGTTACTACCCAGCAGCGGGCTGATTGCTCGGCGGTAAAATCTAATGCCTATAAGAGCCAGTTTACGCATCTTTTTTCTCTTGTTTATCGCAACGCTGCCGAAGTCTGCACCAAGATTGTTGCAACAACAAGGTCATATCTCCGGCACTAAGCTTGTGAGCGTCTTTTCTAGCTAAAAACACCACATCTATTGGTTGGATAAACTGTTCTAGTCTGAATGTCTCGCGCACTATTCTCTTGACGTGATTACGATCAACCGCTTTAGGTACGTTTTTTTTACCTACCACCAGTCCCAACCTTGATTTCTCGTGGTCATTAAATTTGGCTAGCATTAAGAGCTTAGGGTGTGAAATTTTAAAGGTATTGGTATCGAAGACCTCTTGAAATTCAGAGGCCTTAAGGAGTCGTTTATCTTTGCTGAAGGTTAAGTTGGGCAAGTAGCCCAAACCTTACGCTGAAAGGCGCTTACGGCCTTTTGCACGCCGACGGTTTAATACTGCTCGACCGCCTGGTGTAGCCATACGAGCTCGAAATCCATGGGTGCGCTTGCGCTTCAGATTGCTAGGTTGAAATGTTCTTTTCATGGCGTTATGTCCAGTTTTCTTTGGGCTGCTGTTTCAGGGTCGGGGATTCTAAAGAAATAAACCCCATACTTCAATGATTTATTCAGTAAATTCGTAAAATAACACCTAGCTGGTAACAGATCTTGATGTTTAGAAAAAGCCCACAACTTATTAATAGTTAATACACTTATAACTAACATTCAACGATAAACAAGAACAACCTGTTAACAACAAACAGTGAAGCCAAAAAGTTAACCCCAAAAATTTTATTGTTATTTTATAAGAAGCTAAAACCTGTTTTTTAATACAAAAGAAAACATGTATACGCCCACCATAAAAACATAAAAACACTGTGGTTATACAAGCAAAATATCTTTGTAAGCGATTAAAAAACATACAAAATTTCAATTAATCCACAATAAAGAGGCTTACTAATAACAATAACAATAATCTATATACTTAAATAACTTAATAATACTAATAACATTAAAAAGGAACGTTTAACAAAGTTAAAAACGAAGTTTATTAAACTCCTAAGGATGACGTATAATGCTCGGCCAAGAAAGAAGTGGTAGTGGATACTATGCAGTACCCGGATGATTTTGACGTTATTGTTGTTGGTGGAGGCCATGCCGGAACAGAGGCGTGCCTTGCTGCAGCACGCATGGGCGCCAAAACATTATTGTTGACACATAATATTGAAACGTTGGGGCAAATGTCCTGCAACCCCGCTATTGGTGGAATCGGCAAGAGCCACTTAGTGAAAGAAGTGGATGCTTTAGGGGGAGCGATGGCGCAAGCCACCGATCTTGGCGGTATTCAATTTAGGGTTTTGAATGCAAGAAAAGGCCCTGCGGTTAGGGCGACAAGAGCTCAAGCGGACCGTGTTAGGTATAAGGCTGCTATCAGAGGTATTCTGGAGAACCAAGAAAACCTAACTATTTTCCAGCAAGCTGTTGATGATTTAATTATCGAGCAAGATAGAGCTACCGGTGTTATTACTCAAATGGGGTTAAAATTTAGAGCTAAAACAGTGGTTGTAACAGCGGGAACGTTTTTAGCGGGTAAGATACACATAGGATTAGAGAATCACTCCGCGGGTAGAGCTGGAGACCCTCCCTCTGAAAACTTAGCAAAACGCCTGAGAGAGTTGCCTTTTCGGGTTGAGCGCTTAAAAACAGGTACGCCACCGAGAATTGACTCTAGAAGCGTTGATTTTACCTCCCTTCCAGAGCAGTGGGGAGATAAACCAGAACCAATAATGTCTTATATGGGAAATATTCAGCAACATCCCAAACAAACCTGTTGTTGGATCACTTACACGAACCCTAAAACACACGAAATAATCCATGGCGGCATGGACAGATCCCCTTTATACACCGGGGTAATTGATGGTGTTGGGCCAAGATACTGCCCATCTATTGAGGACAAGGTAGTAAGATTTGCCGACAAAGACCAACATCAAATTTTTATCGAACCGGAGGGCTTGGATACCTACGAGCTGTACCCTAATGGCATATCAACAAGCCTTCCTTTTGATGTGCAGTTGGCGTTAGTTCGATCGATTGCTGGGTTTGAAAACGCGCACATAACAAGGCCGGGTTACGCTATAGAGTATGACTACTTTAACCCTCAGGACCTAAAGTATTCGCTAGAAACAAAGGCCATTGAAGGATTGTTTTTCGCTGGTCAAATCAATGGCACTACAGGCTATGAAGAGGCGGCCGCGCAAGGCCTTCTAGCGGGCACGAATGCGGCATTAAAAGTTCAGGAAAAAGACAGTTGGTGCCCTACCCGAAATACAGCTTATATGGGCGTGTTAGTCGATGATTTAATTACTATGGGCACTAATGAGCCTTATCGAATGTTTACTAGTCGTGCCGAATACAGATTGCTGCTACGAGAAGATAATGCAGATGCGCGGCTTACCGAAAAGGGGCGAGAGTTAGGTTTAGTCGACGACGGTCGATGGAAAAGCTTTTGTGAAAAGCAAGAGGCTATAGAAAATGAAAGCCAAAGGCTAAAAAACACCTGGATTCAACCGGGTAGTGCAGTCGCTGAAAAATTATCTAAACACATAGATCACCCCATCTCTCACGAATATTCTTTGTTTAATTTATTAAAGCGACCCGAATTAAATCATGAAATTATTAGTGAGCTATTTCCTGATGAAAAGCCAGACCATAAAATTGCTCAGCAGGTAGAGGTGGATGCTAAGTATTCAGGGTATATAAGCCGACAACAAGATGAGATAGATCGGCTACAACGACATGAAAATACGGCTATTCCTGCTGATTTCGATTATTTAAAAGTTAAGGGGCTATCTAACGAAGTAAAGCAAAAACTCAGTGACGCTCTGCCTGATACATTAGCTCGAGCTGCTCGAGTTTCTGGGGTTACACCTGCAGCCATTTCACTTTTGTTGGTACAACTAAAAAAACGTGCCGCCTAAAAAAGACAGTGAAATGAATTCAAATTATTATACAGGCGGACCTAAAAGCCAACAGCGCAAACAACTTAAGTTGGGGTTAGGATCTCTGGAGCTGGTTTGCAGCGAACACCAGATAGACCAACTATTAAAATATTTGGATATGTTAGAACGCTGGAATAAAGCATACAACTTAACCGCAATCCGCGACCCATTAGATATGATTAACCTTCACCTTTTAGACAGCCTAGCAATCTCCGCTGAGCTCGAAGGAGATGATTTTATTGATGTGGGCACAGGGCCCGGCTTGCCGGGTATTCCGCTGGCCATTCTCAACCAAGAGAAAAAATTTACTTTACTTGATAGTAACGGAAAGAAAACTCGTTTTTTATTTCAAGTAAAACTGGAATTAGGGCTGGATAATATTTCAGAAGTAA